>Ga0126381_100000336_pt1 | contig 51175 bp, 46 predicted proteins | sample PanSoiMetPlot_28_FD_96465 | JGI IMG/M metagenome (GOLD analysis project Ga0126381, IMG submission 96465) | Tropical forest soil microbial communities from Panama - MetaG Plot_28 | ecosystem: Environmental > Terrestrial > Soil > Tropical forest > Bulk soil | place: Panama | collected 2016-02-17 | reverse complement strand
TACGAGGCTGGCTTCGGCCTGATCCCAGATGGCCAATCGATCCTCGAGCATTTCGAGGTCGGGATTGTTGATCCGGCTATAGATCAATCCGGGTTCTTCATTCGGGCGCTTTTGCCGCAAGCCGTAGGCCAGCTCGAAGAATTCCTTTCCGTCCTGAGCCGATCGAAACACGAAAGTCGACGTGTGGAAGACCGGCGGCTTCAGCGAGCGCTCGGACAGAAACGGGTCATAGCCGTAGCTCATCATCAGGGTTTCCGGTGACAGTGCGCGATTCCCAAGAAATCGATTGTGGCTGTCTGTCATGAGCGTCGCTCCGATTTGCATTTCAAGAAGAAGCTAGGAACACGCTGCGATCGCATCCAAGGGCGCGGCTGCCCGATCGGCAGAAAAACCCCCGGCACCACCCGCCAGGTGACAACGCAAGAGCGTTTTGAGGCTCTCTTCTGCAGCAAGGATCTTTCCATGCTGGCCGTGCTGAGCGCGGCGCAAGCCTTGCCGGACGCCCACTTTCGCCGAGTACGCGGCCGTCCTTCATCGCTGCGAGCTAAACAAAAGCCCAAATCCGAACCTCGGCATCGATTTCCAGAGGCCGGTGTCCATCGTTCCGGCTCCCGCCGCTCCCAGCCCTAACCGTTGACGGCGCCGGTTCCGCCGATTTACCGAAGGTGGTCGGGTATGGCAGGGCTATACCCTGCGGTTGCGGCGCGCTGTCGCACCTCCCGCCCGGTGCTGTCATTGTAGCTAGCCCGTAGCTGGCGCAAATTAGTGAAACAGCAACGATGGATAAGCCATTGACAGAGTTCAGTAATTTTCGGCGTGTTGAGATACTAAAACAAATCGGGAATTAAATGCGGCGAACCGGGAACTACGGGAATTATGCCTGAGAACCGTACAGATGACAGCCGCGCACCAAAACAACGCCAGAAAACAATCCATCGTCCCGTTCCTTTGCAATCCGATAAAACTAAACTTGCCCACAATCCACCGCCCAAGACTTGGCTTATTGGGGTGGATCGGCCCAGAGTTTAAATATGACCAGTATACCAGAGATCACGATCGAGTGGCAGCGTTTTGAAGCGCTGAGCACCGAAGGCCTCTACCAGCTGCTCCAATTCCGGCAAAGCATTTTCGTCGTGGAGCAGCGCTGTCCCTATCCCGATCTCGACGGCCTCGACCACCAGGCGTGGCATCTGCTGGCGCGCACCGAGGGCGGCCTCGCCGGCTGTCTCCGGCTGATCCCGCGGCCGCTGCGCATCGGCCGCGTAGCGGTCGCCGCGCCGCTGCGGCGGCACGGGCTCGCGCGCCGGCTGATGAACGAAGCCCTTCTATCTTGCCGCGAGCACCATCCAGGACTGCCGGTAGCGCTGACCGCGCAAACCTATCTCGCGTCCTTCTATCGAAGTTTCGGATTCGAAGCGATCGGCGAGCCCTATGACGATTTCGGGCTTACCCACCTCGACATGGTGCTGCGGTGGCGCGATTAGGTTGAGGGCTCTTCCGACAGGTAGCTGCGGCGCCTCGGAATCAAATCCTCGCGATGGCTACCTCCATGCCAGTACCCGACACCACGCGAAGGCGAAGAAAGCCCCCGCATCATTGCCCCAGTCTTCCCATGCTGACGCCAGGTAAAGCAATTCATCGGCCGCGGCTATCCCGTGGTGTTGAACAGCAGCGTGTAGTTCTTGATTACGGCATTCCGTCGCACGATCACGGGCAAAAGACATCACCCGATCCGGCGTCCCGTAGCTGATGTAATCGGCGAACGCCTCGACGCGCTTGAATTGCGCCTCCTCAAAAAGGCCGCGCAGCTGGCGGCCGGTATTCGGTTCGGCGATACGCGCTGACCTCCAGAGCTGTTGGCGGATTTTATAAAAACGCTGCGGCCCCGCAGTCTTCTGACCCCCAAGGATAAGGCCGCCGTAGTCTACAGATGCTGCTCCAACTAGGCCGCCATGTTTTGTGACGCGCCGCAGCTCCAATATGACGTTCATCGGATCGTCCACTGTCTCGAGCATCGAGTGGCAGAGAACTGCATCGAATTCGGCGTCACAAAAGGGCATTCGCCGACTATCCGCCGCTATCCAGGATAGATTATCCAGGCCGAGTACCCCGGCAGAGCGGCGGGCTGCGGAAAGGCCGCACTGCTCAAGATCTATGCCGAGGACTCGACCTTCCGGTATGGCCTTAGCCAGCCCCAATGTGATCGTTCCCTCTCCACACCCGCAATCAAGGACTGCCATGTCAGGTCGAATATGCCTGAGGAGAAACCCGGCATAGACATCCGCGCCGCGCGTTTTGATTGCGGACTCAACATCCTCCCGTGTCAGTGCTCGGTCCATCGCAGGCCCGATCTTCAAGAAGAGCTGTCGTTCTTATCGGCGCGAGTCGCTGTGACTTCGTGTCATCGATCGGACCGGCCATAGCGGCCGCGCCGCAGCGTCACAGAGGGGGCTTCGCCGAAGCGTCTGCGATAGTCGACCGAGAACCGGCCCATATGCGTAAAGCCCCATCGCGAGGCGATTTCGGCCACGCTTTCCTCCGGCTCCGCTCGGGTAAGTGCCTCGCGAACCTTCTCATAGCGCGCGGTGCGCAGGTATCGCATCGGTGAGGTGCCTCGGAAGTCTCGGAAATGCTTAACCAGAGTGCGCCCCGGCACGCCGCAGGCGGAGACGATTTCGGGCAGCCCGATCGCAGCGTCGAGATTTCCCTCGATGTAATCGATCGCGCGCTTCACGTCGCGCGGCGTCACCGTTCGTTCGAGTCGCCGCAACCTGTCGCTGTAGTTATGCGGCTGATGCACCAGTAGCGCCGTTGTCACGAATTCGCCGAATGACCGCGCCGTGATCGGCTCGAGCAGGACCGTATCGGGCCGCTCCAACTCTGCGAAGGCGAGACGCACGAAGCGCGCCAGGCTCCGTCCGTGCCCCTGCCGCAAGCTCAACAACGGAGCGAATTCCAGCGGAGCGTCCGGCGCCGTCCCCAGCAGCGCTGCGAGGTGCTGCGCAACAGCGTCGCGTTGCAGCTGGATGCTCAGGCGCGCGGCGCCGCTCTCGGAACGCACAGTGTACTCGGGTGTTGGTGAGAGCACGACCCCTCGGCGCGCGTCGCAGCCGACCGCCTCGTGGCGCGATGCCGCTTCTAAGCGACCCCGCAATGACAGTACGACAACGTAGCCCCTCTCCGTCTCTGGACCCACGCCGCGGAGCGCTGCAGCGCCGGACTGCACATAGACGGTATAAAAACCGGGAAGGGACTCGCCGTTTAACCGCACATCGAGCGCCCAATTCGATCCGATCGGCTCGAACCGCACCCCAAAGCCCGCGAAAAACGCGCGGGTCTCATCCACATCACGACTGCGGAATTGGGGTCTACATTTCAGAAGTGCACGAGCAAAAGGCATTTTGCCCCCACACATCCCACCGGCGCGGAAATTCTAACATGGCGCTGCCGCGATCGGTAGAGTGTGCGCGCCGCAAATAGCGGACTCCATGCCACCTTCGGCTGATCGGACGCATCACGAATCTTGCGCTTTTCGGATAGCCGTTGCCGGCCCCGGATATCGGTCCTTTGGCAGCCGCGTTAAATTGCCAACCGGATCGCCGACGCGGGTGGCCGCAAAGCAATTAATCGGAGGGAGGGCATGTCACCGTTGCATCGCAGGCATTTTCTGCAGGCCTCCGCCGCTCTGGGCGGCGCGCTGGTTACCGCCGGCATCGGCCGAGCCGCGCGAGCAGCGCCGGTGCGCATCGACGCGCCGGTGGTCGACCGCGTTGTCGTGCGCGAGATTACCGACAACTATCATAACGTCGCCCTGGGGCCTCTCGAACGCCCCGGCCTCACCGTGCAGCGCATCGGCTTCCCCGCCGCGGCGCAGGGCAGGACCCTCGAAAGCGAGTGGGGTCTCGCGCTCTGCCTTGAATCGACGAAGGGTCGCGAGTCGCGGCGCTATCTGCTGGACTTCGGCTTCACCCCGGAGGTCTATGCCAACAACATCCGGCTGATGAACATCGACCCGGCCGGGGTGGACGCGCTGATTCTCAGTCACGGGCACTTTGATCATTACGGCGGTCTGATCGGGTTGCTCGAAACGCGGCGGGCGCAGATGCGCAAGGATCTGCGCCTCTACACCGGCGGCGAGGACCAATTCTGCCACCGTTTCTTCCGCAACCCCGATGGCAGCTTCGCCGATTTCAACGTCATCGATCGTCGTAAGCTCAAGGCGCTGAACGTCGAGCCCGTGCTGTCTGAGGACCCGATCGTCGTCGAGGGCCAGGCCTTCACTACCGGCGCGGTGCCGCGGACCAGCATCGAGCACGTGATCCCCAACACCTGGATAGAGATCGGCATTAAGGACGGCTTGGGGTGCGACCCGCAAGCCTATGCTAACCATCATTTCACCGCAGATGAACTTGCCGGCAAGCCGCAGCCGGACCAACATTGGCACGAGCACGCTACCTGTTTCCGACTCGGCGACCGCGGGCTAGTGGTGATCAGCTCGTGCGGGCATGCCGGGATTATCAACACGCTAAAGCGCGCCCAGGAAGTCAGCGGCGTCGACAAGATTTACGCGCTCGTCGGCGGCTTTCACCTCTTCCCTGCGCCTGACGACTATTTGCGCCAGGTCATGGCGGAGCTGAAGAAGTTCGACCTCGAGTACGTGATGCCCATGCATTGCAGCGGGCAAAACTTTGTCGATCTCGCCAAACAAGAGATGCCGGAGAAACTGGCGCTTTGCGGCACCGGCAGCAGCTTCACGTTCACCGCCTGAGCGCGGCACCCGATCATCGCCGCCGCACCCCTCACGCCGACCCCTGCGATGGTAAGACGGGAAGGGATGTCTCAGGCGCCCTTGCGTGCGCGATAGGCAAAATTTCTTTAAGTGTGACCCAGCTCACACTTGGCGGTTGATCAGCCTGCGATTCTGCCGGATTACGACTTGCAACAGAGCGGAACAGAGGAGAACGACGCCATGGGGACGCGAGAGTTCGGCGAGAGTTTGACAACCCGTGAGCCCGAAAAGGAGTTCTCCCGGCGTTCGGTGCTCGCTCTTGCCGGCGTTGTTGGAGCCGCAGCCCCGTTCGGGGTCTTCGGGGCGGCGCGCGCGCTGACCGCTTCTGGCGGAGGTTCGCTGCCGCATATGCCGCGCGAGCCACTTATTTGCCGCGCCGCCGCGAACGGCGAAGAACTTCAGGGCCCACCGCGTCAACTCAAACTCGCCTGGAACGCCAATGCGGCCTGCACCGTCGCCGCGGCGGTCGCCAAGGAACGCGGCATTTTCGCCAAGCATAACCTCGACGTGGAATTCTTTAATTTCGGCGGAACGACCGACCAGTTGTTGGAGGCGATTGCGACTGGCAAGGCGGATGCCGGTTTGGGGCTGGCCCTGCGCTGGCTAAAGCCGCTCGAGCAAGGCTTCGACGTTAAGGTTACCGCCGGTGTGCACGGCGGCTGCATACGGCTCCTGGGCTCCAAGGCTGCGAATATCGACAGCGTGGAATCGCTGCGCGGCAAGGCGATCGGGATTAGCGATCAGGCCAGTCCGGCGAAGAACTTCTTCGCGATATTTCTCGCAAAGAAAGGCATCGATCCCGCCCAGGAGGTAGAGTGGCGCCAGTACCCGGCCAATCTGCTCGCGCTTGCCGTCGATAAAGGCGAGGTGCAGGCGCTCGCGGAGATCGATCCGCTCCCGTATCTATGGCTCAAGGACGGCAAGCTGAATGAGATCGCAACCAACTTGACCGGTGAATTTGCCGACCGCACCTGCTGCATTCTCGCGATACGCGGCAGTCTCATCCGAAGCGAATTACCGGTCGCCGCCGCTCTGACACGATCGATACTGGAGGCAGCAGACCGGGTTGCTAGCGATCCCGCCGACGCTGCTGCGGTTTATTCGGGCTATGGCGGCAAGGGATCCATCGACGATCTCGCCGCGATGTATCGCAGTCATACTCATCACAATCATCCCGTTGGAGCTACGCTCAAGAAGCAACTTTTGCTCTACACGGATGAGCTCAAGGGGGTGAACGTCATCAAGAAGAGCACAGATTCGACTAAGTTCGCCGAGCGGATCTATCTCGACGTTCTGAGCTGAGCGCACTCAGCGGACTTGCAGTGAGCTCCGTCGTCGATGAGGTAGCGAGCGGGCCGAAACCGGTTGTCGGTCCTGTCGCGAGCCCCGCCGCTCGGTCGTTAATCGCCGGGTTGGCGGCGGCAACGGCTTGGTTTGGGGTGGCCGCACTCACGTCGTTCTGGCCCGACACGCCCGAAAGCGATTGGCCCTATACCGGTGACTTCGCGACCCTGTGCGGCGCGTTCGCTATTGCCTTCGCGTTGGCGGCCATCGCCGGAGTTCGCTTTGCCGGCATGCAGCGCGTGCGGGACTTTGCACCGTGGCTGGTGGCGCTCGCGCTGTTCTTGCTCGCTTGGGAAATCGTCACCGCGAAGGTGGGATTGCTGCCGTTGCCGTTTTTCCCGCCGCCGCAGGCCATTGCGGAAGTCGTGATTGACGACTGGCGACCGCTCGTCGCCGGGATCTCGGCCTCGTCTCGTCTGTTGGCGGCAGGTTATTTTCTCGGCGCCGCGGTCGGCTTCGTCACTGGTGTGGCGATCGGCTGGTCGCGGCTTGCAGGTTATTGGATCCACCCGGTCTTGCGGTTCATCGGGCCGCTGCCGGCGACTGCTTGGCTGCCGCTCGCGTTCTTCGTCTTCCCGTCCAGTTTCAGCGCCAGCATTTTCCTCATTGCACTCGCGACCGGGTTTCCAGTCACAGTGCTCACCTGGTCGGGTGTCGCGGGCGTCAACAGCACCTATTACGACGTAGCGCGTACATTGGGCGCTAATCAGCGCTTTCTCGTGCTCAAAGTCGCCATTCCGGCGGCGATGCCGCATGTCTTCGTCGGTCTGTTCATGGGTCTCGCCAATTCCTTTGCAGTACTGGTCGTTGCCGAAATGCTGGGCGTAAAGGCGGGTCTCGGCTGGTACTTGCAATGGGCGCAGGGCTGGGCCGCCTACGCCAATATGTATGCCGCGCTGCTGATCATGGCCTGCTTGTGCTCCGGACTGATCACACTGCTGTTTCGGCTGCGCGATCGGCTGCTCACTTGGCAGAAGGGCCTGGTGCGATGGTAGCCGGGCCATTGGAAAGTCTGCATGCCGGCGATCCCGTGCGCGGAACGACACTTACGATCCGCGATGTGACCCATCACTTCGCACTGCACGGCCAGCCTCTGCCGGTTTTAGACCGCCTCAGCTTCAGCATCGGCCGCGGCGAATTCGTTGCTATCCTAGGACCGAGCGGCTGCGGAAAATCCACTTTGTTGCGTCTGGTTGCGGGGCTCGATTTTCCGAGCGCCGGCTCTTTGGCTACAGAGGGCGAGCCGATCGAAGGTCCCGATCCGTCGCGTGTCGTTGTCTTCCAGGATCCCACCCTTTACCCGTGGCGGACGGTTTGGCGGAACGTTGCGCTCGGGCTGGAAGCACAGGGGCTGTTGCGCACCCATCGCGAACGCATTGAAGACGCTTTGCGCCTCGTCGGGCTCGAGGGTTTCGCTAACGCCTATCCGCACCAGCTTTCAGGCGGCATGTCGCAACGCGCGGCTTTGGCGCGCGCCCTCGTCAACGATCCGAAACTGCTGATTCTCGACGAGCCGCTAGGTCAGCTCGACTCGCTGACCCGGATCACTATGCAGAGCGAGCTCGTGTCGCTTTGGCAGCGGGCGGGCTTTACCGCGCTACTCGTGACCCATGATGTGGAAGAGGCATTGTTCCTTGCCGGCCGGGTCATTGTGTTGAGCGAGCGCCCCGCTCGCATCAAGGCCGAGATCGTCAACGTCCGGCCTTATCCCCGCCATCGCGGCGAACCGCACTTGGTCGAGCTTCGCCGGGAGGTGTTCGCGCATCTCGGCCTGCAAGCGAACTGGTGAAGAACCTGAGGAAGTTGATCACGACGACGAGGGCTGCGTCAGATCAGGGAGGATGACAATGGCGACGGAATGGCGCGTCAAGGGCTCCGAATTGGCTAACTGCAATTGCGCCTATGGGTGCCCCTGCCAGTTCAACGCGATCCCGACCAACGGCAACTGCCATGCGGCGGGGGCTTGGCATGTCGAAGAGGGGCATTTCGGCGACGTGCGGCTGGATGGGCTGCATGTCGTCGGCCTCTACAACTTCCCCGGGCCGGTGCATGAGGGCAACGGCACGATGCAGGTCATCATAGACGAGCGCGCCGATGCGGCGCAGCGCGATGCGCTATTGAAGATCGTCACCGGCCAGGAAACCGATGATGTCGCGACGATGTGGTGGGTGTACTCGGCGATGGCGCCGAACAAGCTGGAGCCGCTCTACCGGCCAATCGAATTCGCCGTCGACATCGCAGCTCGCAGCGGCCGGTTCTGTGTGCCCGCGATCATCGAGACGACGGCCGAGCCGATCCGCAATCCCGTCACCGGCGCCGAGCACCGCGTGCGCATCGATCTCCCCCACGGCTTCGAATTTCGCATCGCAGAAATTGGAAGCGGCGTCACCCGCGCGACCGCCGCCGTCGATCTACCGGACCTCGTGAACACGCACGCCCAGTTCGCCCGCATCCATCTCAGCAACAAGGGCGTCGTCGACTAACGGCGGCAAGGTGGCGGGGCCGCGCTGGGGGTCGCCGCAGGCGCCAGATCCCGACGCTGGCTCGAAGACGCGATCTTTCGGGAGCAGAGCGGGGCGGGAACAGCCCCTTCGTGCAAATTGCACTTGAACAGAGGGAGGGAGTGTCATGGACAGCACCGACCTGCCGCGACGGCAGTTTTTGGGTCAAACGGGCGCCCTGGTTACCAGCGCCACTATTTTGAACAGCCCGCTGCTGACGCAGGCCTTCGCCGCCCAACCCGGCGAAGAAATTATTCCCTGGTCGGATCAGCCGCCGGCCGACCCGGGGGTCGCCAGAGGCGCTATCCAGAACTTGCAGCGCTGGGAAGATCTCGACTGGCTGACGCCCAACAGCAAGTTCTTCAACATTGCGCACTATAATCGTCCGCACATCGACGAGCAGGACTGGTCGCTGGAGATCACCGGCCTCGTCAGAAAACCGGGCCGGTTTCGTCTGAGCGACATCAGGGCGACGCCGCGTCACGAGCTTACCTTCACGCTGGAATGCTCGGGCAACAACGGCCGTCCGTCGTTCCTGACCGGCATCGGCACCGCCTGCTGGGCCGGGACGTCGCTGGCGGAGATACTGCGCGAGGCGGAGTTGCTGGAGAGCGGCATCGAGGTGGTTTTTGTCGGCGCAGACACCGGTGAGGAGCAGGTGCGCGACATCAAGGTGCCGACGAGCTTCGCCCGCAGCATGGGTGTCGCCGACGCCATGGAGCCCGACAATCTGCTGTGCTACGAAATGAACGGCGCGCCGCTGCCGCCGGAGCACGGCTTTCCGCTGCGGCTGATCGCGCCCGGCTGTACGGCATCGCCAACGTCAAATGGCTGACGCGGATCGAGGCGCGGGCCACGCGTCTCGAAAACCGTTTCATGGGGCGCGACTACGTCACGATTCGCGAAGAAAACGCATGACGGCAGGACCGAATGGGTCGAGACCTCGGTCGGCCGAGCACAGATCAAATCGGCGCCGGCCAGGGTCGTTCGCGACGACGGCCGTTACAAGATCGTCGGCATGGCCTGGGGCGCGCCGATCGCCCGCGTCGAGGTGAGCATCGACGGCGGTCCGTGGCAGATTGCGACGATCGATCCGACCCGCCATGAGAAATACGCATGGCGCCTGTGGTCCCTCGACTGGCCCGCTGCGGCGCCGGGCGAGCACGCCATCACCGTGCGCGCCACCGGGGCCGACGACAGCGTGCAGCCCGCGCCGACGGATCCGCAGATTGCAGGCAAGCACACCTACTGGGAAAGCAACGGCCAGATCACTCGACACATCCGTCTGTCCTGATCTGCGCCGACGGAGCGGTAATCTGCGAGCCGATCGTGACTTCGATCTCGCTCCTTCCGTGGTAGAATTGTTCGCGCAAAAAACCGGTGGGGATCAGCCCGCCGCGTAATCATCGCTCAGGGAGGTTTCCATGTTGGTCAGACGAGAATGGATGCTGCTTGCGCTGCTGCTCACGGCGCCGATGGCCGCGGCAACGGGCAACGTTGTCACCGATTGGGATGAAAAGGCCGTCGCCATTCTGCAACCAGGGACGGCGCGGCCGCCCGAAACTGCGTTTCGCACGATGGCGATCCTTCATCTCGCCATGTTCGACGCGGTAAATTCGATCGAGCCGCGTTACAAGCCCTACAAAATCCGGCTTCCGGCGACGCCGGGCGCGTCCAAGGAAGCCGCTGCTGCTGTGGCGGCTGGTGCGGTATTGGTCAAGCTCATTCCGGACGTTGCCGCGGATGTGCAGTCGGCTTTGACGAGCTATCTCGCAAGCCTGCCGGACGGCGAGGCGAAGGCGAACGGCATGCGGCTCGGCCAGGAGGTTGCCGCTAACACCCTCGCAGCGCGGGAAAAGGATGGTGCGTCCGCGGCCGACGCCTATCGGCCGAGGACCAAGCCGGGCGTCTATATCCCGACCCCGCTTACCGTCGGCTGGCCGATTGCCAACATGACGCCCTTCGTCTTAACGAGCCCATCACAATTCCGCGCGAAACCGCCGCCGTCGCTGAAGAGCGCCGAGTGGGCCAGGGATTATAACGAGATTAAAGAAGTGGGGGAGAAGAACAGCACGAAGCGCACCGCGCGCCAGACCGAAGACGCGCGCTTCTGGTTGCTTGTCGGCCCCCGCGCCTACAATCCCCTGGCGCGGCAGATCGTCATTGCGAAGAATATGGATCTGCTCGACAGCGCGCGGTTCATGGGGCTCTACTCAGTGGCTCAGGCCGACGGCGCAATCGCGTTCTTTGAGGCCAAGTACAAATACGAGTTCTGGCGTCCGCTCACAGCTATTCGAAATGGGGACATCGACGGCAATCCCGCAACCGAGCGCGAGGCAAGCTGGCAGCCGCTCGATGCGACGCCGATGCACCCGGAATATCCTTGTGCTCACTGCGTCCAGAGTTCTACCGCTGCCGCCGTCATCCAAGGATTGCTCGGCGGTGACGAGATCCCCGAAGTTGCGCTGACGAGCCCCTTCCTTCCCGGGGTCACGCATCGCTTCACCAATCTCCGGGCGTTTACCGACGAGGTCGCCAACGCGCGCATCTACGCGGGCTTCCACTACCGCTTCTCGACGATCGCCGGCCGCGAGATGGGACAGAAGATCGGCGCATACGCCGTCAAATCCGTGATGCAGCCGGCGCAAACCGCGATGGCGCGCTAATTCAGGGGCATTTCAAGCGTCATTGCGAGCGAAGCGAAGCAATCTCCACCCGCGGAGCGCTCATCCGGTCGAGATTGCTTCGTCCCTCCGCTCCTCGCAACGACAGCGCGCCAATCTGGTCAAAGCTGCTCTACGCCAGCACTTCCTCCGCCAGCGGGACACGCTCAACCCGATGTGCCTGGAGTTTCGGTAGCACGTCCGCGGCGAAGCGGCGGATCTGCTGCATGAACATCTCGTGCGGCAGCACGCCGCGATTGAGGCTGAGTTGGACATTGTCGGCGCCGGCGCTGTCGGCCGCCTCGATGATGCGCTCGGCCACCTCCTCGGGCGTGCCCCACGGCATTTGCTCGGCCTGCCGCTCGACATCGGCCATCGTCAGGTTGCGGAAGTCCTCGCGCGCAAATTGCGCGGCGCGTCGGTTTTCCGGGCTGACGTAGTCGGTCGACCCGGCGGTCGAATAGCCGGTCTGGCGCTGCAGTTCGGTCTCGGTGAAATTGCCGTGGCTGAACAGAGTGCGATTGAAATAGAGGTGGTAGGGGCCCATTTCGCGCACCGCCTCGGCCTTGCTGTCCGCGACATAGGCGCTGATGCCGAGCGACAGGTGGTCGGGTGTGATCCGATGGCCCGCCTTCCTGAGGCAGCGCGCGTAGTAACGGATAATGTCGTCGCGCAGTCCGCGCGAGCGGCCGAGCCCGGGCGTGATCGGCAGATTGTGGCGCGCGGCGAACTCGATCGATTCCTTGCTGCCGACGATCGGCATCCAGATCGGCGGATGCGGGCGCTGTAATGGCCGCGGCCACAGCGCGACATCCTTGTACGACCAGAATTCTCCGTCGTAGGAGAACACCTCCTCCGTCCACGCCTTGACGATGATGTCGAAGGCTTCTTCGAAGCGGGCGCGCGACTGCGACAATGGCACATTGTGGACCTGGTATTCGCGCGGGATGCCGCGGGCGAAGCCGGAAATCAGCCGGCCATTCGACAGGCAGTCGAGCATCGCCAGCTCTTCGGCGAGCCGCAGCGGCTCGTGCAATGGTAAGAGATTGCCGTAGATCAGCAATTTGAGGCGCTTGGTGCGCTGCGCCGCGGCGCCCGCCAATAGATTGGGTGAGTTCATCAGCCCATAGGGCGAGCAATGATGCTCGTTGAACCCGACCCCGTCATAACCGAGCCGGTCGAGCTCCTCCCACGCCTCGAGGTGCTCGGCATAAGTGCGCGCCGCGACATCGGCCTTGAATATTTCTTCGGCAGCGGATAGGGCAGCTCGTTGCCGATCTTCAAATGCTCCAGCTGCTCGCCATAGGCCAAGAGATCGAAGACGAAGACCTTCATCGGATTTGCCCCGCTGCTGTGCCGGTAACGGGACGGTAGGGATGCGCAAAAGTCGTTTCAATCAAAATCCGGCGTGCTCTATCGTGGCCGTAGCGGGTTCGCGACAGGAGTGACGAGCGATGGATGGAAAGGGCGTAGCGCCGAACTGTCTCGAGGGTGTCCGGGTCCTCGATCTTTCGCAATTCGAGGCCGGGCCCTCCTGCACCGAGGCGCTCGCCTGGCTCGGCGCTGAGGTCGTCAAGGTCGAGAACCCCAACGGCGGGGAGCCGGGCCGTATCTTGGGCAGCGGCCCGGCGCCGGACGCCGACGCCTATTATTTCATGATCTACAACGCCAATAAGAAATCGGTGACGGTGAACCTCAAGACCGAGCGCGGGATCGCGCTGGTCAAAGACATGGCGCGCCGCGCCGATATCTTTGTCGAGAATTTCGCGCCCGGCGCAATCGAACGCCTGGGGCTGGGCTGGGAGGTATTGCACGCGCTCAATCCGCGGCTCGTCTATGCGCAGGTGAAGGGGTTCGGCGAAGGCAGTCCCTACGAGAACAACCTCGCCTTCGACATGATCGCGCAGGCCTGCGGCGGCACAATGGCGATCACCGGCGAGCGCGACGGCAAGCCGTGCAAGCCGGGCCCGACCTTGGGCGACACCGGCACCGGCATGCTCTTGGCGATCGGCATCCTGGGGGCGCTCTATCAGCGCCACACGACCGGCAAAGGGCGGCGCTTGCAGATTGCGATGCAGGACGCGCAACTGCAGTACACGCGCGGCGCGTTCGTGCAGCACGCGCGCAGCGGCCAGCCGGCAATGCGCAACGGCGCCAAGCCGCTCTCCGGCGGCATGGCGCCGTCCGGCATCTATCCATGCCGCCCCGGCGGGCCCAATGATTACGTCTATGTGTTCACCAGCCACGCCAATCCGGAGCATTGGCGGCGATTGCTGAAGGTCATTGGCCGCGACGATCTCATCGACGATTCGCGCTTTGCAACGCGCGAGGCTCGCGCGCAGCACGAGGCCGAGATTGACGCAATGATCATCGAGTGGACAACGCGCCACGACAAGCACGCGGCGATGCGCCTGATCGGCGCCGCCGGCGTGCCGGCCGGCGCCGTGCTCGATACCGGCGACCTGCTGAGCGAACCAAGCTTCGAGGCGCGCGGCATCATCCAGACGATGCGGCACCCGAAGGGCGAATTGCGCATGCCGGCGTTTCCGGTGCGCTTCGACGGCGCCCCTGCGCCGGTCGCGCCAGCGCCGCTGCTCGGCGAGCACAATGCCGAGGTGTTCGGCGAATGGCTCGGATTGGGCGCTGGCGACATCGGTTCGTTGCGCGACGCGGGCGTCGTGTAAATCTACAGTCTTTGTAAAAAACGACGAGCAGAAGGGGGGAAGCAATGCAGGCGTTTAGCGCTTTAGTGCGGTTGTGCGGGATCGTCGTGGTAGCGATGCTTTGCGCGATTGGCGCGGCAAAAGCCCAGACCCCGAGCCCGGTGCAGCCCTGGGGCTTGCCGCCATTGCCGGCGGGGGTAGGCGCGGTCGAGAAATTCGCCGATGTGAGCGGCACACCGCAGGGTCAGTTCCTCGAAGGCGGCGCGTTCGACGCGCAAGGCAATTTATGGTTCGTCGCGATCGGCAGCGGATGGGTTTCCTACCTCACACCAGACGGCAAGCTGGTTCCGATGTTCAACTGCAACCCGCCGCCGGAACTCGGCCAGACCTGCGAGCCGCAAGGCACGCGCTGGTTCGAGGGCAAGCTTTATCTGACTAGCCGGCATCGCGGCATCCTGGTCTTTGACCCGCAGACCAAAGAGCTGAAGACGCTCGTCTACACCTACCGCAATCAATTGTTCAAGGGGCCCAACGACCTCGATTTCGACGCCGCGGGGAACCTGTTCTTCACCGATCCGTGGGGAACCGGCCCCGGGCCGAACCTGACCGACCAAACGGGCGCGGTGTACCAATATGCGCGCGACGGCATGCTGCGCAAGATAATGGACAGCGGGTTGTTTCCCAACGGCATTGCCGTGTCGCCAGACGACGCGCTGCTCGCCGTCGGCGATTTCAGGGGCGGGCGGATCTGGTACAGCACGTTCCAAAACGGTCCGACAATGGGCTGTCCGCAATGCCCCAAGGATCCATCGCATTCGACCTTCAGCTCCGTGAAGGCCGGAACCTTTATGCCGGGGAATGGCGGACCGGACGGCATGCATTACGACGTGCGCGGCAATCTCTGGGCGGCATTGGCCGGTCTCGGCGGCATTGTTCAGATCGACCGGCGCGGCCTTATTCTCGGTTTCGTGCCGATCCCGAACGGCGATACTGCAACAACCAACTTCGCCTTCGGCGGCGCCGACAATCAGTACGTCTACCTCGAAGGCGCGACCAGCGGCACCTTCTGGCGCTTCAAGGCGCCCTATCCCGGCCTGATTGGCCCAGGCGGTATTCGCCTGCCGATGCAGCAATAAGCTGCCGTTAAGCCAACCCATAGACGTCGACGCGGCCGTCATAGGTCGGGACGTAAAGCTTGCCGTTGGCGACGACGGGCGGCGTGAATTTGCAAAAACTGAATTGCAGGTTCCAGTCCTGGCTGTCCCACAGCACGCGCAGCTGCTTGCTGCCGTCGCCGAAGACGCCAAAGGACGTCGCATCATAGGCGAGCAGACGGCCGGTGCTGACGAGCGTGTTGGCGTCAAGATAGGGGATGCACGCCCACAGCACCGCTGTGTTGGGGGTCGACCCGTTGGCCGACAGACACATCATACCGCCCGGCATGCCGCCGGGCGGCACCGGGGACTGCGCCGAGGCGACCTCCGCGCTGCAGGCGAGATAGGCGGCGGCGCCATTCGGCGCGATGCTCCAGGCCCGCAAATTCCCGTTCTCGCCCCAACAGAACAGCATCGGGCCATGCTCGGGACTGCGCCAATAAACCGGGGCGCCGTGCTGGTGATGCGTGCGCTGAAAAAACAGCTGGTTCAATGTTGAAATGTCGTTCGGCATCGGGCTCACCTGCAGCCCCGGAAAGAACGTGAACCAAATCGGCGGCGCGGCGAGCTTGGCGTAATTGCCGGCCGGCGCATCGAGCTCTGCCGGGTGCGTCTTGCCCATTGCGTCCTTCTTGAGGACATAGAGAATGCCGTCCTTGCCGGCGCCCAGAACCAACTCCATGTCATCAACCAGAACTGGTCCCCCCGACCCCAGATCCATATCGTCCCAGCCCTTGTCGTGCGCGATCGTGTAGACGCGCAGATTGGTTGGCATCGGGGTGGAAAACTCGTCGCCCGCTGGATCGAGGCCGGAGCGGCCGTCATCGGTCCATGGCGTCCACCAATCGACAACGGCCATCGAACCGGACAGTCCAGGGGCGGGCGCCGTGTACCGAAGCTTCAGAAAACTTTCCGCCCAATCGGTCACTGCATCAAAGGTCCCATTGCCGGTCATGCAGTAGATGAAGCCGTCGCGGTCGGCGGCGAGCCCCGCGCCGGCCTGCCAGATCCCGCCGCCAAAGCCCTTTGCGGCCGCCGCCCAGGCCGCCGTGATGCGCCAGGAATGCGTGTCGCACGCAATGATCCAGCCGCGGCTGTCGCGGCTGGTCTCCTTGACCGAGCCAAACGGGATGAACACCGTCCCTCCGGCGAGCAGCAGTGAGGCGCGCTGCTTACGTGCCGCCGAAGCGAATTTCTGCGGCGGCAGACCGTGGCCGGGGTCGTACACCGCTCCCTCGAGATTGAGCGGCGGATGTACCGGATGGCCATCGGCGATGCCGATTGCGTGAAGCGAGTGCTGCGCATTGGCAGGCGCGCCGTCTGGGCTCGCCCATACGCAGGCATACATGACTCCGGCCGAGGCGTCGATCACTGGTGTCGATAGAATGCCCCAGTGGTCGTTGACGAGATGGAAATCGATGTCCTTGGAACCATTGATCGGTGTCCCCAGCGTGCGACCCCATAGCGGCGTTCCGTCATCGGCGTCGAATGCGAAGATCCGGTTCGCCATCGTCGCGAGCAGCACCAGATCGCGGGTCTGCCCATTCGGTAATCTCACGGCCGGCACGATCAGCGGTTGCGCCTCGGCGCCGCGGCGGTCTCCCGGCAATTGCAGTGAAAACAGCCGTTTGATGCCGCGGCTGCGTACTGCGGCAGCCGTCAGTACCGTTTCTTCGAGATTGGTGCCAGTGCGGGCATTGTTATAGGCCCGGGTCAGGACCGAAACGCTCATGCCTGGGCAAGCTCCTGGGTCGAGGTGTATGTCACAGTCAGCGCGAAGGGCAGCCCGCTATCCGGCAGACCGGCTGCCGTCGCTCTGAACGTCTGCCAGCCGTCATGCCGCACGACGGCGCGCAGCTCTGCGCTCCCGCCGGAGGCGACTGTGCTGGAGGCGAGAATCGAGCCAGCCGGGTCAAGCAGCTCCAGCGTAATAGCGGCGACGGCCGGTAGCGGACGCAGTTCGCTATGAAACGAGGCAGCGACGGGCGTGTGCTGGGCCGCCCAGACGCGTCCAATCGTCGATCTGCCGTTCGCCAGTGGGGCGACGTCCAGATCGGGAGCTCCGAATAGGGTCTGCGTCGTGCTGCGGCGCGCCAGTGACGCAGACGCGTCGATCCCGGCGCGGGAGAAGCACAGGTAGCTCTGCCCGCTGCCGAACGCATTACTGGGAACGGTAAAAGTCGCGCGTCCCGCACCGTCGGTCCGAATGTCGGGATGCCGGCCCGTATAGTCGTGCAGCAGGACATTGGCGCCGAAATTGGTGGCGCACGTGATGGTTCGCCGGTTTATTGGATCCTTGCTGATCGCCGTCAGCAATCCCGGCTGCCCCTGCCGCTCATAAACGAAGACCCGCGCGTCGGCGTGGCGGGTGATCGTCGTCCCGGAGGCGAGGTTTTCGTGAATCCAAATGAGATTGTCGATCCACCGCTTGAGCCCGTAGCAGCCGGGCTCCGTGCTGTAATCCTTGTGAAAAACGAACGGGTAGCCCTCGGTCGTCAGGATAAAGGCGTAAGCGAGCAGCTTGTTGCTCGCGATGTTCTCGCCCGGCGTCAGATCGGTGTCTGGGTTCTCGACAAAAGTGGCCGAGCGAAACGGGTCGACCGCCGTGAAGCCCAGGCCGTCGAGCCCACGCATGTCGAAACCCGGATCCTCGCACATCCGCTGCAGCCCGAAATGCGTCGTGAAATCGAACACCATAGAGCGGCCCTCCATCGCTGCGTGCACCCAATCGGACAGGATCTGCGTATTCGAATCGAAATACTCGCTGACGCAGAACTTGCCGGCCATTGCCTTGGCGTTCGTCCACTGCTTGATGAAGGCGACCGCCGTGCCCTTGACATCGTCTATCCGGTAGCCGTTGCAATCGACCGCTTGGGTGAGCCAATCCCCAAAATCGATCATGCCGCGGGTGGTGTAGCCGGGCGGCTGGCAATTGACGTAAACGAACTCGTCGCCAAAGGATGGATCATCGCGCGGCGCCGGCACCGGATCCTGCGGGCGCCGCGGCGGACTACCCCGAAAACATCCCGGGTCCTTTGGAAAACGGCCGGTTTGCGGCACGCCATTGGCGCCGCGATAGCGGTATACGCCGTTATTGCCCCCGATGAGCTGGTGCATCACCACGTCGATGTAGACGTCCAATCCGCAGGCATGCGCGACCGCAATCGAGCGCAAGAGCTGCTCACGGCTGCCGAAGCGGGTCTCGACGGCGCCCATCTGGTCTTTCGAACCGATGTCGTACTGGTCGAAGACGCCGTAGCCATCGCCGGTGTTGAAATGGCCCGACTGTGTCTTGCAGACCGGCGGGTAGAGTATCGCAGTGAAGCCTGCGCGCCGCAGTGGCGCGGCATTCATTGCGATCCAATCGTACCACCACGGCGCCCGTGGCGTGTCCGGATCGATTGGCGCCGGCACCGTGACCTTGTTGCCATGCCGGTCGAGGAAGCGCGCATGCGCGTGATAAGCAATACCCATGGCAGAACCTGGCAGAAGCCTGTCAAGCGTTCCGAGGATGGTAAATGCTTCGCCCGGCAGACGCCAGCCGCACCGGCGCTTGGGGCCGGGGCGTCGCGCGGCTTGCTGCGCCGCGTCACACGCCCAATCTATCCATGAGCATGGATAACCAGGCTGCCGGTCCGATGGACGGCAGCGATGTGGGCCACCTAGCGGGACACGAGGTTTGGTTATGGAATTTGAAAAGTATACCGATCGCGCGAAAGGGTTTCTGCAATCGGCGCAAACCCTGGCGCTGCGGCGCGGGCACCAGCGGCTGATGCCGGAGCACCTGTTGAAGGTGCTGCTGGAGGACAGCGAAGGGCTGTGCGCCAATCTCATCCGCGCCGCAGGCGGCGATCCGAAGGCGGCGCTGACCGCGGTCGATGCCGAACTCGACCGGCTGCCGCGGGTCGAGGGCTCCGGGGCCGGGCAAGTTTACATGTCACCCGAATTGGCGCGCATCTTCGAGCAGGCCGAACAATTGGCGCAGCGCGCCGGCGACAATTACGTCACCGTCGAGCGGCTGCTTCTGGCGCTGGCGGCGGCGGCCGGCACCGGCGCGGCGAAAGCGATCTCCGCCGCGCGTGTCAACCCGCAGAGCCTCAACCGCGCAATCGAAGAGGTGCGCAAGGGCCGCAAGGCCGACAGCCCGTCGGCCGAAGAGGGCTATGACGCGCTGAAGAAATACACGCGCGATCTGACTGAGGCGGCGCGCGAAGGCAAGCTCGATCCGGTCATCGGCCGCGATGAGGAGATCCGCCGCACGATCCAGGTGCTTTCCCGCCGGACGAAGAACAACCCGGTGCTGATCGGCGAGCCGGGGGTCGGCAAGACCGCGATCGTCGAAGGTTTGGCGCAACGCATCGTCAATGGCGATGTGCCGGAGAGCCTCAAGAACAAGCGGCTGTTGGCGCTCGATCTCGGCGCGATGCTCGCCGGCTCCAAATACCGTGGCGAGTTCGAGGAGCGGCTGAAGGCGGTGCTGCAGGAGATCACCTCGGGCGCCGAGGGCATCATCCTGTTTATCGACGAACTGCACACGCTCGTCGGCGCCGGCAAGGCGGAAGGCGCGATGGACGCCTCCAACATGCTGAAGCCGGCCTTGGCGCGCGGCGAACTGCATTGCGTCGGCGCTACGACGCTCGATGAATACCGCAAGAACATCGAAAAGGATGCGGCCCTGGAACGCCGCTTCCAACCGATCTATGTCGGCGAGCCGTCGGTCGAAGACACGATCTCTATCTTGCGCGGCATCAAGGAGAAGTACGAACTGCACCACGGCGTGCGCATCACCGACGGTGCGATCGTCGCAGCCGCGACATTGTCGAACCGCTACATCACCGACCGCTTCCTGCCCGATAAGGCGATCGACCTGATGGACGAGGCCTCGGCGCGACTGCGCATGACGCTCGACTCGAAACCCGAGGAGCTGGACGAGCTCGACCGCCGCATCGTGCAATTGAAGATCGAGCGCGAGGCGCTCCGGAAAGAGACCGACCCGGCGTCGCGCGAGCGGCTGCAGCGGCTGGAGCACGAGCTCACCAATCTCGAGCAGCAATCGGCCGAACTGACGGCGCAATGGCAGGCCGAGAAAGAGAAACTTGCAAGCGCGCAGAAGCTGAAGGAGCAGCTCGATCAGGCGCGCATCGAACTCGAGCAGGTGCAGCGCCGCGGCGACTGGACGCGCGCCGGCGAGCTCGCCTATGGCATCATCCCCGATCTCGAAAAGCGGCTCGCCGGAGCGGAAGCCAAAGAGGGCCGCGGCATGATGGGCGAGGAGGCGGTGACCGCCGAGCACATCGCCTCGGTCGTCTCGCGCTGGACCGGGGTGCCGGTCGAGAAAATGCTCGAAGGCGAGCGCGGCAAGCTGCTGCGCATGGAGGATTCGCTCAAGGCCCGCGTCGTCGGCCAGGACGAGGCGATCGCTGCGGTCTCGCAGGCGGTGCGCCGGGCGCGCGCCGGATTGCAGGATCCGAACCGGCCGATGGCGTCCTTCCTGTTCCTGGGTCCGACCGGCGTCGGCAAGACCGAATTGACCAAGGCGCTTGCCGAGTTCTTGTTCGACGACGAGCGCGCGATGGTGCGCATCGATATGTCGGAATACATGGAGAAGCATTCGGTCGCGCGGCTGATCGGCGCGCCGCCCGGTTACGTTGGCTATGAAGAAGGCGGCAGCCTGACCGAGGCGGTGCGGCGGCGTCCGTATCAGGTGATCTTGTTCGACGAGGTCGAAAAGGCGCACCCCGACGTCTTCAACGTCTTGCTGCAGGTGCTCGACGACGGGCGGCTCACCGACGGGCAGGGCCGCACGGTTGACTTCCGCAATACGCTGATCGTGCTGACCTCCAACCTCGGCAGCGAATATCTCGCGCGTCTGCCGGACGGCCAGAGCGTGGAGGCCGCGCGCGGCCAGGTCATGGAAGCGGTGCGCGCCGCGTTCCGGCCGGAATTCCTCAACCGGCTCGACGAGATCCTGCTGTTCCGGCGGCTGTCGCGCGACGACGTGGTCGGCATCGTCGACATCCAGTTGGGCCAGTTGCAGAAGCTGCTCGACGACCGGAAGGTCGTGCTCGAAATCGACGCCGCGGCGCAGAAGTGGCTGGCCGAGACGGGCTACGACCCGGTCTACGGCGCCCGGCCGCTGAAGCGGGTGATCCAGCGCGAATTGCAGAACCCATTGGCGGAGAAGATCCTGGCGGGCGAGATCCGCGACGGCGACACCGTGCGCGTGACAACGAGCCCGCTTGGCCTGCTGATCCAGGCGCCGCAGCGCGAGGACGATCTCGACGCCCAACGGGCCGCGGCGCAATAAGCTCGCCCGTTAGCCGCCGGTCATGCCTGGCGGGGGACAGCGTAAATCCCCGTGCGCGGCCTGACGCGAGAGGCGGGGCCTGCGAAGCGCAGGGTGCGCGTGCCTGCTCGCACCGGCAATGCCTGTCGGGAGGAAACGGCCTGCCGGCACGCCGACGGCTGCCCGCCAGCGGTGCTATTTCAGAAACCCGCCGACATTGTCCTTAGTCACTCGATCGACGCCGGTATAGATGGTCTGCGGCGTCGGTTTGCCGTCATGGAGCGCCAGCAGCACGTCAATCGCTTTCTCGCCCATCTCGAAAGGTCGCTGTCCCACGAGTGCAGCGACATAGCCCCCTTGGAGCAGCTGCAGCTCTGACGGCAGTGTGTCAGCGGAAATCGCCACGAGCTTGCCGCTCTTGAAGCGGCCGGCATTGTTGTCAAAGAAATTCCGGTAGCCCTCCGGCACGAAAAGCGGCCAGCCGCCAACCGGGACGACGGCATTCAGATCAGGATGCGCCGTGGTCAAATCGTTGAGCTGCTGAACGGCGAGAGCTGGATCGTCGTTGCAGTAGGTGGGCGAGCCGGACACCTCCTTCCAGCCGGCCTTTCCCACCACTTCCCGGACCCCTTCGAGGCGCTCGTTGAGATTGGCCGCGGCCGGGCCGCCCGACACCATGCCGTAAGTCCCGGCTTGCGGCTGCGCCCTGACCAGCATCTCGCCCAACGCCCTCCCCAGATCTTTGTTGTTGGTGCCGATATAGGCTTCGCGCGCCGAGCCCGGCGCGTCGGCGTCGAAGGTGATGACATGGATGCCGGCATCGCGCGCCGCCTTGATGGCGCCGGTCGCGGCGCCGACGTCGGAGACCGAGATCGCCAAACCGTCGACTCGCTGCGTGATCAGATCCTGGATGATCTGCACCTGGGTCGCGGGCTCGTGCTCGATCGGCCCGCGATAGACGCACTCCACATTGCCCAGCTCCTTGGCGCGCTTCGTGCAGCCGTCACGCGCAATATCGAAGAATGGGTTGTTCATCGCCTTGGGCACGACGGCGAGTTTGAGCTGCTCGGCTAACCCGGTCGGGGCCGCCAGCACCGCACCGGCGAGTGCCGCGAGTATCACACGCTTCATGCCTTTCCTCCTCCTACCCCCCGCCTCGCATAGTTCAAAACACGCGTCGGGTGCGCAGCTGATCGATCAACACGGCGATGATGATGATCACGCCGACAAAGACCTCTTCCCAATAGGTATTGGCGCCGATCAGCACAAAACCGTTGCGAATAACCTCGATCAGCGCCGCGCCGAGGACCGCACCTGCGGCGCCGCCGACGCCGCCGGCGAGATTGGCGCCGCCGATCACCGCGGCGGCGATCACCCGCAGTTCGTACCCGGTCGCGAGATTGGCTGGCGCAGCGCCAAGCCAGCCGGCGATCAGCACGCCGCTAAAGCCGGCGGCAAGGCCGCTCAGCAGATAGACGGATATCACAACGCGCGGAACGCGCACGCCGGTCAACGCCGCCGCCTGTGCATTGCCACCGACGGCGTAGAGATGCCGGCCCCAGACGAGAGAGCGCAACGCCAGCGCCATCAACACGGCGAGCACGAGGAGGTAAATGAGCTGTGTCGGTAGGCTGAGTACGGCACCATTAGAGAACCGGGTGAAAAGGGCAACGTCAGGCCCAACCGGATATTGAGCGCGGCCCTGCGTCAGGACGTAGGTCATGCCGCGGGCGACCGAGAGCATGCCCAGAGTAGTAACGAAAGGCGAGAGGCGCATTCGCGCGATCAAGAGGCCGTTGACGAGGCCGATCAGCGCCGCCAACGCCAGTGCCAGCAACGCCGCAAGTGCAAGCGTGGCCCCCGGCACTTGTGACGCCGCGGTCGCCGAAAAGAAGCGCATCAGCATCATCGCGACGACGGCGCTCAACGCGCAGACGGAGCCTACCGAGAGATCAATGCCGCCGCTGATGATGACCAACGTCTCGCCCAGCGACATCAGCGCGATAAAGCTGAAGTTCTTCGAGATGTTGAGGAGATTGCGCGGCGTCAGAAAGACCGGCGCCAAGATCCAGATGACGACGATCAGAGCCACGAAAGCGATGCCGACATAGGCGGTCTGGGTTTGTGGGATGCGGCGCTGCCACGATGCGGGCCGCAGGCGGGTGAACGAGACTGGGGGCGGTTCCGAGGTCCCCGGCATCATGCCCGCTCAACGGCGCCGGTGATCAGCGCCGTCACTTCCTCGGGCGAGGTCGCGCGTATCGGCTTGTCGGCCACCTTTCGGCCGCGGCGCAGCACGGTTATCCGGTCTGCGACGTCGAAGATGTGCGGCATCGCATGGCTGATGAAGATCACCGACTGACCGTGGTCGCGGATGCGGCGCATCAGGTCGAGAACCTCGGCCACCTGACGCACCGAGATCGATGCCGTGGGCTCGTCAAGCAGCACAAGCTTGGCGGCGGCGAGTCGCGTGCGCGCGATCGCCAGAGCCTGCCGCTGGCCGCCGGAAAGCGAGCGCACGAGGGCCTCGGGCCGCGTTTCCGATTTCAGCTCGGCGAGGAGTTGCCTGGCGCGGCGGGCCATGGCAGCGTGATGCATGATGCTGAGGCCAGCGACCCGCCGCCGCAGCTCTCGTCCGAGAAAGACATTTGCTGCGCCCGTGAGGTTGTCGCAGAGCGCCAAATCTTGGTAGACGACCTCGATACCGGCGTTGCGCGCATCCTCCGGCCCGCGAAAGCGCAGCTCGCGCCCATCGAAATGCATGGTCCCGCGGGTTGGCGGAAAATTCCCGGCGATGATCTTGACGAGTGTCGACTTGCCCGCGCCGTTATCGCCGATGAGACCGACGATCTCGCCCTCCGCGACGGCATAATCGACCTCCGCGAGCGCGCGAATGGCGCCGTATTCCATGCCGATCCCGTGCAGCTCCAGGAGGCTCATAAGTAAACTTAACGCGCGACCGGTGCACTCCCGCAACGATATCGTAGCCGCCGCCGAACGCCCGCGCGGCAATGGCGGAGCTCAAGCAGGGTGTCGGACTGTCATCTCTGGCTCGATCTGCTGCTCATCTATTCTAAACCCTTGCCTGACTGTTACGGCTCGTCAGGCTCGGTTCCCACCGCGATTTGTTCGAATAGCATCAGCGCTCCGGCGCGCTGGTCAGTTAGGCCGAGATTTAGCCGTGGGTGATGCTCAGTAGCCCTCGCGCTCGAGCCGTTTGCGCAGCAATTTGCGGTAGCGGCGCACCGCTTCGGCCTTCTCCCGCGCCCGCCGTTCCGACGGTTTCTCGTAATTGCGGCGGAGCTTCATTTCCCGGAACACCCCTTCGCGTTGCATTTTTTTCTTCAAGGCTCTGAGCGCTTGGTCAACATTATTGTCGCGAACGAGGACTTGCACGGGGGCTCTTCTCCATAGCTTGACACGGACATTGCCGGCGGGGGGCGGCCGGTCGTTGCGCTATTTAGCATCTCCGCCGCCCCGTGTGAAGGCCAGCGCGCGGCGCATTTTCGCTGATCGCGCCAACCCGGCGCGGGCGCATAGGCGAGTTCTTAACCCCTCTTCCCGCTAATGGTTTGCTTTTTGGGAAAGAGGACTAGCTTGTTCGTAACCCTGCCCCGCGATCCGCGCCGCCGCGCCAACGTGATCAGCGGCGGCATCGTCATCGCGGTCCTGGCGATCGTTTCCGTGATGTGGATCGTGACGGCCGTCTCGATCCGGCATGCCAACGACGCGGCGATGGATCGTGGCCGCTCCGATGGCCGCAATCTCGCCGCCGCTTTCGCCGACGAGGTCTCGCATATTCTCGACGGCGTCGCGGCCAGCATGGAGGTCATCGCCAAACGCATGCAGGCCGAGCCCGACGGTCCCTGGGATATGTACAACTGGGCGAAGGAAATCCCGGTGCTGGCCGGCGCGACTTATCAAGCCGCGCTCGTCGGCGCCGACGGGAGGATTCGATCGACAGCCCTCGAGCCCGAAACTAAGCCGATCGATTTGAGCGACCGTGAGCATATCCGCGTCCCGCTCGATGGTCTTCAGGGAATTTTCATCGGCAAGCCGGTGATCTTCCGGACGACAGGCAAGGCGACAATCCCGGTTACCCGCCGAGTCGATGCCCCCGATGGCAGCGTCCTCGGGGTCATCGTGTTCGGTATGGCGCCGGCTCAGCTCACAGCGTTGCACAAGATGATCGACATCGGCCGGGAGGGGGCGATCGCTCTGGTCGGCCTCGATCACGTCATACGAGCCAGCTTCACCGTGGACCATCCCGACGGGCTCGCCGCGATCGGGCAATCCGCAGCCGGCTCGCCTCGTCCCTCCGACGTTCCGGCGGAGGACGAAGGATTTTACATCCATAGTAGCGTCATCGACGGCATTGAGCGCCTGTTTAGCTATCACCGCGTCGCGGCTTACCCATTGATCGTGAGCGTTGGTCTCGGCCTGGACGAGGCTCTGGCGGTTCCCAAGCTGCACGCGAGGATGCTGATAACCATCACGGCCTTCGCGACGGTGCTGCTCGCCGCGCTTGCCGGCTTTCTGATCAGGGAAATCCAGCACCGAACAGTGCAAGCGGTCGAGTTGGCTGATGAGCGGAGCAAGCTACAACAGGCAAATCATCGCCTGCGGCACACCCAAGAGCACCTTGAACGCGCGCAACGGATCGCCGGTATCGGCAGCATCGATGTCGATATGTCCACCGGCCGTCTCGAATGGTCAGCGGGAGCTTGCGCGATCTTCGGCGTCACGCCGGAAAAGGTTGAACCCACGATCGAGTACCTGCTGAGCTTTGTGCACGCCGACGACATGGCCAAAGTGAGCGAAGCACGCGCCCGGATATACGCGACCGGGGCCTCGGCGCCGCAGCTAGAATACCGGATCATCCGGCCTGACGGCGCTGTGCGCGTGGTACAGTGCGAGAACGAGGTCATCCGCGAGGGTGCAGGAGAGGCCAACCGCCGGATCGTCACCTACCGGGATGTGACCGAACTGCGCGCCGCCGAAGCGCGGCAAAAAGAACTCGAAGCCCAGTTGCGTCACTCGCAAAGACTGGAAGCTCTGGGAACGCTCGCCGGCGGGATTGCCCACGACATCAATAACGCAATGGTCCCGATCCTGGCGTTGACGCAAATGATGCTCGAGAACGCCCCCAACGGGAGCGCCGAGCGCGAGGACCTCGAGGCCGTGGCGTTCGGTGCGCGGCGGGTCAAGGACTTGGTCAATCGCGTCCTTTCTTTCAGTCGAAAACAAGAAATCCAGAAGGCGGTGATCGAACCGGCGACGCTTCTCCGCCCGACGCTTCAGATGCTCCGCGCGGGCCTGCCGCCGAATATTGCTCTTATCGAGAAGTTCGATAGGGTGCCCACCCTGCTTGCCGATGCCGGCCAATTGCAGCAGGTGGTCGTCAATCTCGTAACCAATGCCGCTCAGGCAATCGGTCAGGATGAAGGGAGGATCACTGTCGGCCTGGCAACCGAGTGGCAGCCGGATCGCCCCGGCGATGACGCCCGAGAGTTTCTCCGGCTCACGGTGGCCGACACTGGTCCTGGCATGGATTCCGAGACGGTCGAGCGGATCTTTGAGCCGTTCTTCACGACGAAAGCGGTCGGCGAGGGCAGTGGTCTCGGACTTTCCATCGTGCACGGCGTCGTCAGCGGTCACGCCGGGCGCATCGAGGTGCAGAGCACGCCCGGCTGCGGCAGTGTCTTCACAATCCTCTTGCCGGTAACGCAGCCGGCAACGATTGAGGCTACCGCGGCGTAACCACTCTCTGGCGCATCCCGCCGGCGGCTCGGCGGTGATGCTTTACCGCGACCGAGCCATGTCACATATTTTGGCCATGGCACTACTGAAAATCGCCCGCATGGGCCATCCGGTGCTCCGCGGCATCGCCGCGGCGGTTGACGAGCCGACCGCACCCTGGGTTCGCCGCCTCGTCGCCGACATGGTCGAAACGATGGAGGACGCCAGCGGCACCGGCATCGCCGCGCCGCAGGTCCATCAGCCGCACCGAATCGTGGTTTTTCGGGTACCCGCAGAACGGCTGACGGAACTGCCGGACGATGTCGCACAGGATCTGACAGTGCTGATCAACCCGGTGGTCGCACCCATCGGCCAGGAGCGCGCACTCGGCTGGGAGGGCTGCCTTTCCGTTCCGGGGTTGCGCGGGGTCGTGCCACGGCCCTTGCGCGTGCATTACCGCGGGACAGGCCTCGACGGCGAGATCATCGACCGTGAGGTCGAGGGGTTTCACGCCCGCGTCGTCCAGCATGAGTGCGACCACCTCGACGGAATCCTCTATCCGCAGCGGATGACCGACCATCGGTTGCTCGTCTTTTTGGAGGAGCTGCAGCGTCACCCGATCGACCTCGCCGCTTTTGTCTCGCAGCGGGGAACGGCATGAGGAGCCCGCTCGCCGAGAGCCAGCGTGATGCGTTGATCGAGGCGATGTTGCCGGATGTGGCGTTTGACGGCTGGTCGCGCGCGGCGTTGCGCGCCGCGGCGCGGCGCATCGGCGTGCCGCCGGGTGAGGCGCTGGTGCTGTTTCCTGGAGGTCCGAGCGACTTTGTCGCTTGTTTCAGTCATTGGGCCGACGGCCGCATGCTCGAGCGGCTTGCGGCGCTGCCGCTCGAGCCGCTGCGCGTTCCCGAGCGCATTGCACTGGCGGTCAACATCCGGCTGGAAATTGTCGAGCCGTGGCGCGAGGCGGTGCGCCGCGCGCTCGCGGTGCTGGCGTTGCCTCAGTACGCGCCCTTGGCGCTGCGCCTCCTTTACGACACGGTCGACGGCATCTGGTACGCCGCCGGCGATACCGCCACCGATTTCAGCTTTTACACCAAGCGCGTCACGCTCGTCGGCATCTATGCCGCGACACTGCTGTATTGGCTCGAGGACCACTCACCCGGCGCCGCCGACACACGAGCCTTTCTCGACCGCCGGCTCGCCGGCGCCGCGCGCATCGGTGCCGCGCGCCGTCGTCTCGAGGCCGCCTTAGAGCACTTGCCGAACCCCTTGCGGCTGCTCCGCCCGTCACCCTGAGGCATCTCACCGGTGCGGGATGAGCCGGGTGACGTGGCCCATCTTGCGGCCGGGCTGAATTTCCGTCTTGCCATAGAGATGGAGCTTCGCCAGCGGGTCGCCCACAGCCTCGCGCCATTTCTCGACATCGCTGCCGAGCAGGTTTTTCATCACCGCGTCGCAATGGCGCTCGACCGGGCCGAGCGGCAGACCGCATATCGCGCGGACCAGCTGCTCGAACTGGCTCGTAATGCAAGCATCGATCGTCCAGTGGCCGGAATTATGCGGCCGCGGCGCGATCTCGTTGACCAGGATGTCGCCCGACGGCGTCACGAACATCTCGACGGCGAGCAGACCGATGAGGCCAAGTTTCTCGGCGATGTGGTGCGCAATCGCCTCGGCCCGCCTCGCCGTCTCGGCGGGGATGCGGGCGGGCGCCGTTGTAGTGTCTAGAATGTGATTGGCGTGCTGATTTTCGACCGGCGGATAAGTCGCCGACGCGCCGTCTGCGCTGCGTGCGACAATCACCGAGATTTCGCAAGAGAAATCGACAAAGCCTTCGAGAATACCGGTGTCGCCGCCCATTCGCTGCCACGCGTCGTCAGCGGCGATCTCAGGCGTCAGCATCACTTGGCCCTTGCCGTCATATCCCATACGCACAGTCTTCAAGACGGCGGGATGACCGAAATCGCGTATTGCCCGAGCCAAAGCGGCCGGACCGGCAATTTCTCGGTACGTCGTGGTGGCGACATCGATCGAGCGCAGAAAATCTTTTTCGCGCAGCCGGTCCTGCGCGATTTCGAGAATCGCGGGCTGCGGGAGCACGGGTTTGACGCCGGCAACCCGACGCACTGCCTCGGCTGGAATGTTTTCGAACTCGCACGTGGCGATGTCGACGGCGCGCCCGAAGCGCTCTAGCGCCTCCCAGTCCTCGAACTCGGCGACGGTAGCGGTGCCGCAGACCTGCTCCGTCGGACTGTCGGGCTCATTCGTGAAGACATGACATCGGAAACCCAGCCGCGCGGCGGCGAGCGCCGTCATTCGGCCGAGCTGACCACCGCCAAGGATCCCGATCGTCGCGCCCGGAACGAGGATCATCGACCGGTCGGCTGTTCCGCCACACCCTGCGTTTGCGCCTGCCGCCACTCCTCGAGAGCCCGCGCGATCACGGCATCCGTCAGGCCGAGAAGCGCCGCCGCGAACAGCGCCGCGTTAACCGCGCCGGCCTCGCCGAGGGCAAAAGTGGCGACGGGGATTCCAGCCGGCATCTGCACGATCGACAGCAGGCTGTCCACTCCTTTCAGCGTTCTGCTCTCGATCGGCACGCCGAGCACCGGAAGCGAAGTCAGCGCCGCCGTCATGCCGGGGAGGTGGGCGGCGCCGCCCGCGCCGGCAATGATCAAGCGTAAGCCGCGCGACCGCGCTTTGCGTGCATAGTCATACAGCCTCTCGGGCGTGCGATGTGCGGAGACGATCCGCGTCTCATAATCTATGCCCAGCCGGTCGAGGGTGGCTGCGGCGTGCTGCATCGTCCGCCAGTCGGATTGGCTGCCCATAATAATGCCCACCACGCCGCCAGCCTCGGCCATTTGGCTCCTTCCCGGAAAGGTCCCCCACCCCTGCCTGCCCCGCTTTCGCGGGAGGGTTGGGAAGGGGGCGGCATTATAGGGGGTGCACCCGATCGGACAAGCCGGGGGCTGGCCCTCAACCTAGCCCGTCCCGCCTGCGGGGAAGGGGACGGGAAGGGGTAGGCCGTTATGCGATGATGTCGGGCAACAACTCGCTCTCGATCTTTGTGATTTGATCTTTGAGCAAAAGCTTGCGCTTTTTGAGCCGCTGCAGCTCGAGCTGATCCACAGGCGCACGCTCGGCGAGCTGCGCTATGACGGTGTCGAGTTCGCGGTGCTCGGTTTTTAGGGCGGCGAGCTTCGCCTTGAGAGCTTCTACGTCGAGGTCCATGGCTCCTGCCTAGGGAGTATATTATCACTATAGCATCCGAATAGCATCCGAGACGCGCGACCTAGCGGAAGCTTGACGCCCGGCACGGTAACATCGTCGCCGATTGCGCCAGACCGGGGACCGGGGACATGAGGAAGCGTATCGGTCTGTTGACGAGCGGGGGCGATTGCGGCGGGTTGAATGCGGTGATCCGGGCCGTCGCGTTGCGCGCCGATTCGGCTTATGGTTGGGAGGTGCTGGGGATCCGCAACGGCTCGATGGGTTTGCTGCGCCAGCCGCCCGATGCCGAAACCCTGGATCCTGCGCACCTCGACGCGGCAATGATGCGGCTTGGGGGGACGATTCTTGGAACCACAAACAAGGGGGATCCCTTCGCGTTTCCGATGCCGGACGGCGGCCTAAAGGACCGCTCTCGGGAGGTTGTCGAGGCCTACCATGCGCTCCGCCTCGATGCACTGATCGGCATCGGGGGCGACGGCAGCTTCGCGATCCTGCGCCGGCTCGCGCAACAAGGCGGGCTGCCTCTCGTTGCGATCCCGAAGACGATCGACAATGACGTGCGCGACACCGAAGCGTCGGTCGGCTACGACACGGCGGTCGCGGTCGCTACCGAAGCGCTCGACCGCTTACAGCCAACCGCGGCGAGTCACGACCGGGTCATGGTGCTCGAGGTGATGGGCCGCGACGCCGGGCACATTGCTATCGCCGCTGGGATCGCCGGCGGGGCCGACGTCGTGCTGATCCCGGAAATTCCCTACCGAATCGAAACTGTGGCGGCGCATATCGACCGGCTGCGGCGCGGCGGGCGGAATTTCGCCCTCGTCCTCGTCGCCGAATCGGTGCGCAGCCCGGCGGGTGACCTCGTACACCGGCAGCATGCCGGCGGACAGAAGAGCTATGGCGGTGTCGGCGCCGCGCTCGCCGACGCCATTGCCCAACTGACCGGAGCCGAGACGCGGGTCACGGTGCTGGGACATCTGCAGCGCGGCGGCCAGCCGACCGCTGGGGATCGGCTGATCGCTTCCGCCTTTGGCGTTTACGCGGTGGATCTTGTCGCGGCGGGCCGCTTCGACCGCATGGTCGCATGGCAGAACCGGCGCGTTGTCGATGTACCGCTCGCCGCGGCAATCGCGATGCCGGCTTGCGTCGATCCCGATGGGGCGCTGGTGCGGACGGCGCGGGGCTTGGGCATCTGCCTTGGCGACGGCTGAGCCCGAGAGCGAGGCGCTCTGGCATTTTTCGCTCGAATTCTATGCGGCGCCGGGCATGGCCGAGGCGCTGATCGCACTGCAAGACCAGGAAGGGCTCGACGTCAATCTGATGCTTTTTGCGCTATGGTTCGGCCTGTCGGGGCGCGGTCGGCTCGACAGGAATGCGCTCTCAGCCGCCGAGCAGGCGGTCCGTGCGATCCGAACCGACGTTGTGGAGCCGCTGCGTTCGCTGAGGAGAAGGTTGAGGAACTGCCCCGACGAGGATGTGCAGCACCTGCGCGAGGGCGTGAAGGTGCTGGAACTCGAGGGTGAGAAATTGGTGCAAGCCCGTCTCGCGCGTCTCGTCGGTGCTGTCGGGGCCGAGGGGCCGCCGCTGCAGCGCCGGCTCGCTGAAGCCCGTGCTAACTTCGCGCTTTACCTCGGGCCGGAAAGAGCGCGTATTCCGGCAGCGGGCGTGGTCTTGGGAGCGATCGGCGCATTCGCCCACGGCCCCGTCCCAATCCCTCCCCCGCGAGCGGCGATGGGTTAGGGTGGAGGCTCCCCCCAGCGCTTCACCCCGCCGGCGTCAAACCCGAAGAGATCGAGGATGCGGCCCAAGGTTTGATCGATCATCTCGCTCAAAGTCTGCGGCTTGGCGTAAAAGGCAGGGACGGGGGGAGCGATCACTGCGCCCATCTCGGAAAGCGCCGTCATTGTCCGCAAATGGCCGGTGTGGAGCGGCGTTTCGCGCAGGAGGAGAACCAGGCGCCGGCGTTCCTTGAGCACGACATCCGCCGCCCGGCTCAGCAGCGTCGTCGTCACGCCGGTGGCGATCTCGGCCATGCTGCGGATCGAGCACGGGGCGATGATCATGCCGATCGTTTTGAACGAGCCCGAAGAGATCGGCGCCGCCAGATCGCCGATGCCGTGGACGACGTCGGCGCGGCCGCGCACCTCCGCCGGTTTGAGATCGGTCTCGAGCGCCAGCGTCACTTCGGCGGCGCGGCTCATCACGAGATGCGTTTCGACCGGCAGCGGGCGCAGCATCTCCAACAGGCGCGCGCCGTATATGACGCCGGAGGCGCCGCTGATCCCGACGATCAAGCGCGGGGCTCCGGAGACATCTACCATCCTGGCCTCTGTGAACTGAATTCGACCGTCATATCTTCGTCCCAGGATCAGCTACCCTATGGCCGGTCGATAGTACTTGGCGTTACCATCGCCCGCTGTGACCGTCTAGCAGGAGGACCATGTATGTCGCTGCACGATCGCATCGAGGCGCTGAAAGAGAAGCATGCCGCGCTCGAACGCGCCATCGATGAGGAGAACAAGCGTCCGCTTCCAAACCGCGACGCGGTCTCCGATCTGAAGCGTCAGAAGCTCCGTATCAAGGACGAAATCTTTCAGCTGGAGAGGCACTAAGCGCAGCCTTTCAGCAATCCCAACCTAAAGCCGGGTCGCGCTGCATCGCACCCGGCTTTTTTGTGCGCCCGTTTCTAGCCGCCTCTAGCCCCTAGGTCGCATCAGCCAGCTTTTTTTCTCGCTTCACGGATTTTTCGCTTTTTGGTTAAAATGCATTGGAATAAGATCTGTTTCGGCGAGTCGAACTAATCAGAAGTTTCGTCTCGCCCACGTCTGACCTTTATCAGCACATTAAATTGAAATTGCCGAGCGAAATCAGGCAATTCCTTACGCAGCGCAAGGAGAGGGAGGAGATACACACCATGCGAAGATATCGTTCGCAAGCTCTATCTACTGCACTTGCCGTGGTGCCATTGTTAGGGCTCTCAACGGTCTGTCACGCGGCTACCGTCACGAACCCGATCTGTCCGACCGAATTCGCCGAGTTCAATCCGGACACCGGCAGCGATATTGTCATACCCCCGGGGTTCACGGTTTCGGTCTTCAAGACAGGTCTGAATGTTCCGACCGGGATCGCGTTTCGCGGGAATTCGCAAAATTTCGAGGTGTACATTTTAGAATCTGGCCATGGTCTACCCAGCAGATGCAACGAGCAAGGCTCGTTCGGCACCGGAACGTTCGATCCGAACAACCCGTTCACACCCGACATCTTGGTGTTCAACCCGGCGGGGACACTACTCCGCAAACTGGCCAAGCCCACCGCCGCGGGTGGCGGGCTCCAGCCCGCAGGGCCAGCGATCGACATCGCATTCGAAAATGGCCTGCAAGGAGGACGGCTCTTTGCCACTGACTCCAACCAAGCGACCCACGGCGGCGGACAAAACAATAGCTCACGCATCGTCATCGTCGACCCGATGACAGGAGCGGTCACCCCGTTCATCACCGGGCTGCCGACTGGCGACCACCCGACAGAGCAGTTGGAGTTCAAAGGCGGGTGGATCTATTGGTCACAAGGGTCGACGACCAACAGCGGCGTTGTGGGTCTCGACAACAATGGGGGCGCCAACGAGCCCGACATCCCGTGTCAGGACATTACGCTGAGTCAGAACGTTTTCATCTCGAGCCTTGGACCTCCTCAAGTAGCTACGAGCGGCTACTCGCTTTTCGGTCACACAAATCCGGGAGGAACGGTAAAGGCTTTCTTCAACGCGTCCACGGGCCAGGTCCGACAAGGCGTCTGCGATGGCGCCACATTGCGGGCAAGACTCAATGATCCGACGACGCTTCAGCCCGTGGGATGGGGTCACCGGAACGGTTATGCGATCCGCTTTGCCCCCGACAATCATCCGTTGGCCGGACAGCTGCTGGTCGGAGAGGACGGCGCCGACGAACGCGGCGCACGACCTTCGAACGGTGCGCCGGAGGTGCTCTCGCTCGACCAACAGAACCCCGACGGCACACCGGTCTATCACGGCTGGCCCGACGTCTACGGCTTCCTGCCGTCGAGCCAGGCGGTGTTCAACCCGCTCGGCGGACCCAGCGATGACCTCTGTCAAGCGCCGAACTCATTTCCGGCGTGCGTCCCAACCGTTCTGCACTTTGATGTTCCCATCCGCGACGTGCTGGCCTTCCCGCCGCAGCAGATCACGTCGCCGCTGGCGATCGAGGCGGCCGATTCGTCGTTCACCGGTATCGACTTCGTGCCCAAGTCGTTTGTCCGTGATCCCGTGGAGGACGGTTCTGTGCTGTACAGCCTGGAGGGGGATTTCGGGTTCTCGCCGGCGAACGCAAGCGCGGCTCCCGCCGGGACACAGCAGGTCGTGCCGGTGCCTGAAGTTGGGCACGAGGTGAAGCTGATCAACTTCAATCAAGATCTGAGCCAGCCGCTACAGCTCAAGATCCAGCGGTTTGCCCACAACGTTACAGACGAGCAGGCGTTCCCTAACGGTCTTAGTGGGTTCAACCGCCCGACCAACGTCAAGTTTGGCCCGGACGGCTGCGCTTACGTCGTCGATTACGGCGCGGTGCGGGATGGCGGACAATCCGACCCCGCCTCGGGAGTCCTAACGCCCGGCGACGGTCCCCTCGTTCAATTTCCGGGCACCGGCGTGATTTGGAAAATCTGCCCGCAGTGACCGGCAGATGTCGATCGGGGCGGCCGCGGCCGCCCCTTTTGCTTTGGCTGTCAAGCGGCCGGTTTTGCGCGCTCGCGCAGCACGAATTTCTGGATCTTGCCGGTCGAGGTCTTTGGCAATGGCCCGAAAATCACGGTACGTGGCGCTTTGAAATGGGCGAGGCGCTGGCGGCAGAAGGATATGATTTCCTCTGCCGTCGCGGTCACGTCCGGCTTTAACGTCACGAAGGCGCATGGGGTCTCGCCCCACATCGGGTCGGGCTTGGCGACGACGGCGGCTTCGAGCACCGAGGGGTGCCGGTAAAGCACGTCCTCGACCTCGATCGTCGAGATGTTCTCGCCGCCCGAGATGATGATGTCCTTCGAGCGGTCTTTGAGCTCGATATAGCCGTCCGGGTGCATCACCGCGAGATCGCCCGAATGGAACCAGCCGCCGGCGAAGGCCTCCTCGGTCGCGCGCGGGTTCTTCAGGTATCCCTTCATCGTGATATTCCCGCGCATCAAGACTTCGCCCATCGTCGCGCCGTCGCGCGCGACGGGAGCGAGGCTCATGGGGTCGGCGACGGTGAGCTCTTCCAGGACGGGGTAGGTGACCCCCTGCCGCGCCTTCAGCCGGGCGCGCTCGGCGACAGGCAGCTCGTCCCATTCATCATGCCAGGCGCAGACGACCGCAGGCCCGTACACCTCGGTCAGGCCATAGACGTGGGTGATGTGAAAACCGAGCGCCTCTACGCCCTCGATGACAGCGGCCGGCGGCGCTGCGCCGGCCGTCATCATTTCGATGCGGCGATCGAGCGGGCGCTTCAGCGAGGGGCCGGCGTTCAACAGCATGTTCATGACGACCGGGGCGCCGCACAGATGCGTGACGCGTTCGCGCGCAATCGCTTCATAGATCGTCGCGGCCTCGACGCGGCGCAGGCAGACATGTGTGCCGGCCATCGCCGTGATCGTCCACGGGAAGCACCAGCCGTTGCAATGGAACATCGGCAATGTCCAGAGATAGACGGGATGGTGCCGCATGCCCCAAACGAGAACATTGCCCAACGCGTTCAGATAAGCGCCGCGGTGGTGGTAGACGACGCCTTTCGGGTTTCCGGTGGTGCCCGAGGTGTAATTGAGCGCGATCGCGTCCCATTCAGCTTGTGGCCGCTGCTCGACAAATGCCGGGTCGCCGGTTGTGAGAAAGGCCTCGTAATCCGCTTCGCCCAGCCGCTCGCCGCCCGGCCCCATCGCGTCCGCGATGTCGATGACGAGCGGTTTTTCGTCGAGCTGCGCCAGCGCCTGCCCAACGACCGGCGCGAATTCGGTGTCCGTGATCAACACCTTGGCTTCGCCATGCTGCAGGATGAACGCAATCGTCGCCGGATCGAGGCGGATATTCAGCGCGTTCAGCACCGCTCCCGCCATCGGAACCCCAAAATGCGCCTCGAACGCCTCCGGCGTGTTTGGCGCCATCAACGCGACAGTGTCGCCACGCCCGATGCCGCGCGCCGCCAGCGCGGAAGCCAGCCGGCGGCAGCGTTCGAGCGCCTCGCGCCAGCTGTAGCGCCGCTCACCGTGAACGACAGCGAGCCGGTTCGGGTAAACCGACGCACTGCGCAATAAAAAGCTGATCGGGGTCAGCGGCACGTAATTGGCCGCATTCTTGTCGAGCCCCACTTCGTATGGGTTCTTCATATCGATGCTCCCTGAGCGCTGGCGTCAGCGCTTTGCAAGTCCGTGAAATTGACAGAGAATCGGGACGCATGAAAGGAGGAGCCGATGACCGCAGGCTATTCCGAAACCTATCGCCGCTCGATCGAGCAGCCGGAGGAATTCTGGGCGGAAGCCGCGGCAGCGATCGACTGGGAGCGCCGGTGGGATCGTGTGCTCGACGATAGTCGCCCGCCATTTTATCGATGGTTTGCCGGCGCTCGGCTCAATACGTGCTGGAACGCGGTCGATCGCCATGTCGCCGCCGGGCGCGGCGATCGCGTCGCGTTGATCTGGAACAGTCCGGTCACGGGACACATCGAGCATTTCACGTATCGCGAGCTGCGCGGCGAGGTGGGGCGGCTCGCCGGCGTGCTTACCAATCTCGGCGTACGCAAAGGCGACCGAGTGCTGATCTACATGCCGATGGTGCCCGAAGCGGCGTTCGCAATGCTGGCTTGCGCCCGCATCGGGGCGATACATTCCGTCGTGTTCGGCGGCTTTGCCGCACATGAGCTCGCAACTCGCATCGATGACGCCAAACCGCGGGTCATCCTGTCGGCTTCCTGCGGCATCGAGGTCGCCCGGATCGTCCCGTACAAGCCGCTGCTCGATGCAGCGATCGCCAAGGCGCGTGCCAAACCCGAGCATTGCGTGATCCTGCAGCGGCCAATGTGCCGCGCCGACATGTTCGCGGGCCGCGACCGGGATTGGCAGGAACTCGTCTCATCCGCCGGGCCCGTCGACTGCGTCCCGGTGCTGGCGACCGATCCGCTCTACATCCTCTACACCTCTGGCACGACCGGCGTCCCCAAGGGTGTAGTCCGCGACAACGGCGGCCACGCGGTGGCGCTGCACTGGTCGCTGCGAAACATCTATGGGGTGCAGCCGGACGAGGTCTTTTGGACCGCGTCCGATGTCGGCTGGGTGGTCGGCCACTCCTACATCGTCTACGCGCCGCTGTTGTTGGGGTGCACAACAGTCATGTACGAGGGCAAGCCGGTCGGCACGCCCGACGCCGGGGCGTTTTGGCGCGTTATCGAGCAGCATCGCGTGCGCGTCTTCTTTACCGCGCCCACCGCGTTTCGCGCGATCAAGCGCGAGGATCCCGACGGCCAGCTGATCCGCGCTCGCGATCTCGCGCATTTCCGCGCGCTCTTTCTCGCCGGTGAGCGCGCCGACCCGCCGACCGTCGCGTGGGCCGAAGAACACCTGCGTGTGCCGGTCATCGATCATTGGTGGCAAACCGAGACCGGCTGGCCGATCGGCGCCAACTGCCTCGGGATCGAGCCGCTGCCCATCAAACACGGCTCCTGCACCCGGGCGGTCCCGGGCTGGGACGTCCGCGTCCTCGACCCCGAAACCGCCGGCGCGGCGCAAGAACTCCCGGCAGGCGAGATCGGCGCGCTGGCGGTCAAATTGCCGCTGCCGTCCGGCGCGTTGCCGACCCTGTGGCAAGCCGATGAGCGCTTTGTCCAATCCTATCTCAGCCGCTTCCCCGGATACTACGAGACGGCAGATGCGGGGTTTATCGATGCCGACGGCTACATCCATGTGATGACGCGAACCGACGACATCATCAACGTTGCCGCTCATCGGCTGTCGACCGGCGAGATCGAGGAGGTGCTGGCGGCGCATCCCGACGTCGCGGAATGCGCCGTGATCGGCGTCGCCGATGCGCTAAAAGGCCAAGTGCCGCTGGGGTTTCTGGTGCTCAAAGCCGGCGCCAAACGTCCGGCGGAGGAAATCGAGCGCGAAGCCATCGAACTTGTGCGCGACCGCATCGGCCCTATCGCGAGCTTCAAGACGGCGCTCGTCGTCGCAGGCCTGCCGAAGACGCGCTCGGGCAAGATCCTGCGCGCCACGATGCGCCGCATCGCCGACGGCGAAGATTACACTATGCCGGCAACGATCGACGACCCCTCGATCCTCGGCGAGATCGGTGCGGCGCTGGTAAATGCAGGCTACGCCAAGCACTCTCGGGGATGAGCCATTCTAGTCGTCATCCCCGGCTCGACCTGCCTTGTTCCGGGGATCCACGTGGATGGCCGGGACAAGTGTGGGTGATCCCGGCTCCCAAACGGGGAACAGTCAGCCCTCGAGAGGCGCCTTCTCCTCGTGGTGGACCGGTTCGGCCTCGGTTGGCCGTCGTGCGCGTGCTTGGCTGACCGCTCGGTCGAGCTCTTCGAGCGTGCACAAGCCGAGCCCTACGGGGTGGCGCGGCTTGATGTTGGTGCTGTTCCAGTGCGTACGGTCGCGCACCGCGGCAATTGTCGGCTTTGTCGTGCCAATCAGTTTCGAGATCTGGCTGTCCGACAGTTCCGGGTGGCTTTTTAGCAAAAAGGCGATCGCATCGGGTTTGTCCTGCCGCTTGGCGATTGGCGTGTAGCGAGGCCCTTTGTGTTTGACGAATTGCGGCGGCAGCGCGCGGGCCGAGAGCTTGAGCCGGGCGTCCGGATCGCGCTGGCAACGCTCAATCTCCTCTGCGGTTGTCTGCCCGTTCGTGACCGGATCGAGCCCCTGCATCTGGTTGGCTACCTCGCCGTCGGCGATGGCTTGCACCTCCAGCGGATGCAACTCGCAGAAATCGGCGATCTGCTCAAAGGTTAGAGAGGTATTTTCGACCAGCCAAACAGCGGTCGCTTTTGGCATCAACGGAGCAGACATGCTGTAATCCCGAAATGGAGGCCCGCGAGCTAAGGCGAGCCGTCGAAAAACGCTGGACGGTATATAACCTCCCTGCCTGTCGAGGTGAAGCAGCTCAAGGAGAATAGGGAAGCATGGAAGAAGAGGAACTCGAACCTCGCCGCAAGGCAACGCAGCCCAAGGACTTGAGCTTGATGGGGATTGCCGAGCTCGATGCCTATATCGGCGAGCTCGAAACCGAGATCGCGCGAGTGCGGGCCGAAATTACCGCAAAACTGGGACAGCGCCGGGGCGCCGAAGCGCTGTTCAAGCGTTGATCACCGCCGTCCCCTCGGCGAGCAGACAAGGAATCGGCGCATCGCTCCTGCGCCGGGAGGACGACCGGTTCTTACGCGGCCACGGCGAGTTCGTCGGCGACATCAGACTGCCGGGGATGCTGGAGATTGCTTTTTTGCGCAGCCCGGTGGCGCACGCCCGCGTTCGCGGGGTCAAAAAGCCGGCGGGCAGTGAGGAGCGCGTATTCACCAACGCCGAGCTTGCGGGGGTGAGGGCGATCCGCGCTGTCGCCGGGCTGCCCGGGTTCAAATTCTCCGAACAGCCGGTCCTGGCGGCGGGGAAGGTACGCCACGTTGGCGAGATGATCGCGATGTGCGCTGCCGAGAGCCGCGCCGAGGCGGAAGACCTCGCCGCGGAGATCGAGGTCGATTTCGAAGAGCTGCCGGTCATTTCCGATATGCTGGCGGCTCGGCATCCAGGCGCGCCCCTCGTGCATGAGGACTGGAGTGACAATGTGGTTCTCGAAACCTTCGTCGATGACGGTCTCTCCGAGATCGCCCGGACCGCGCCCGTCAAAGTCACCCGTACTCTCCGCACGGCACGCCAATGCATGTCGCCGATCGAGGGCCGGGGGCTCGTCGCGCGGTGGCACTCCAGGCTGGCGCAACTTATCCTGTATTCGGCAACGCAGCTGCCGCACGTCGTGCGATCCGGCCTCGCCGAATGCCTCGGCCTCGATCATGCAAGCATCCGCGTCGTCGCACCCGATGTGGGCGGTGGCTTCGGATACAAGGGGATACTACTGCCGGAAGAGGTCTGTGCCTGCTGGCTGGCGATGCGGTTGGGCCTCCCGGTTCGATGGATCGAGGATCGTCACGAGCATCTCACCGCGAACGCCAATTGCCGCGAGCACCATTACGAAATCACCGCCTACGCCGATTCCGAGGGCCGGCTGCTGGCTGTCGATTGCGAAGCGACGGTCGATGCCGGGGCGTACTCCTCATATCCGTTTTCCGCGTGTCTCGAACCAGCCCAAGTCGTGAGCATCCTGCCCGGCCCCTACCGGTTCGAGAAATACCGTTGCCGCAGCTGGGCCGTCGCCACGAACAAGCCGCCGATCCTCCCTTATCGCGGGGTCGCGCGTGCCGGCGTGTGTTTTGCGATCGAACTTGTCATGGACGCGATCGCCCGCGCCGTCGGCCGTGAGCCCTACGAGGTGCGGCTAAAAAATCTGGTGCCGCCCGAGGCGATGCCGTTCGACAACATTACCGGCAAGCATTTCGATAGCGGCGATTACCCCAAATGCGTGCGCCGCGCCGTGGCCGCAATCGGGCTCGAGGCGATCCGCGCGCGCCAGGCGCACGGTGGCGAGAGGCGGCGGATCGGCGTCGGCTTTGCGATCTTTTGCGAGCAGGGCGCGCATGGCACCTCGGTCTATCACGGCTGGGGTATTCCGATGGTGCCTGGTCATGAGCAGGCCTCGGCGAGATTGATGCCGGATGGAGGCCTCGAGTTGCGGGTCGGCGTCCATTCCCACGGCCAGGGGCTCGAAACGACGCTCGCGCAGATCGCGCACGAGATACTCGGCATCGACGCCGCGAAGGTCTCGCTGCTTCACGGCGACACCGCGCTGACGCCGTACTCGACCGGCACCTGGGGATCGCGCTGTGCGGTCATGGCCGGCGGCGCCGCCGCTGCCGCATGCCGAGCGCTTGCCGAGCGCGCAAAGCGGATCGGCGCGCGCCTCTTACAAGCCGACCCATTCGCCGTATCGGTGGCCGAAGGCAACGTGATCGGGCCCGGCAGCAGCATCAGCCTCGCCGAGGTGGCGCACGTCTGGTACCGCGCGCCGCAGAACCTGCCCGAGGATGTGGACCCCGGTGGCCTCGAGGTGACGGTCGGGTACAAGCCACAACGCGACACCGGCACGTTCAGTTACGCGTGTCACGCTGCGCTCGTCGCGGTCGACGTCGAGACCGGCGCCGTCGAGATCCTCGACTATGTCGTCGTCGAGGACGGCGGCAGGCTGATCAACCCGATGATCGTCAACGGCCAGGTGCATGGCGGCGTTGCGCAGGGGATCGGCACCGCCCTCTATGAAGAAATGCCGTTCGACAGCGCTGGCCAGCCACTATCGGCGAGCTTCGCGGATTACCTGCTCCCCGGCTCGACCGAGATCCCGCCGATCCGCGTCGAGCACATGGAGACGCCTTCGCCCTATACCGAATTCGGCCAGAAGGGCATCGGCGAGAGCGGCGCGATCGGCGCGCCGGCCGCAATCGCCAACGCGTTAAACGACGCGCTGAGCGGGCTCGGGGTCGAGATCGGCGAGTTGCCGATAACGCCGCAACGCCTGTTTGCAGCCATTGCTCGGGCGAAGGCGAACGTCTGAGGTTGATTTGGCCGATGGCCCCAATCACCTTTGAGAGCGAGTTCGGGCCAGGGAGAGGACATGTCTAGCAGCGCTGTGCGGCTCTATGAAGAGGACTTCGTCCGCTGGACCGAGGAGCAATCCCGCGCACTGCGCGAAGCGGCCAAGCTCGGGACGAACTTGCCCCTCGATTGGGAAAATCTTGCCGAGGAGATCGAGAGCTTGGGCACGTCGCAACGGCATGAGCTGCGCAGCCGAATCGCGACCATTATAGAGCACCTACTAAAGCTCGAACATTCGCCCGCCACCGATCCGCGACGAGGATGGACGGATACTGTCGCTCGCGAACGTCGCGAAATCGAACTCTTACTCGAAGACAGCCCAAGCCTCAACGGCGAGGTGGCTCGCTTGGTCCCTGAGGAGACGGCGCGAGCGGTGCGATATGCGACCAAAGCGTTCCTTCGCCACCACGAGGCGACGTCCGAGTTAATTGACCAGTTGGCCGCGGCTCGCTTTACCGAAGATCAAGTGCTCGGCGATTGGTTCCCCGGCGATGCCCTCTCTCCCGGTGAGCAGAGAGAGGGCGAGCCCGGATAGCAGCAGGCGCCGGACCACCTACCCGAGGTGTTTGCGGAAGAACGCGGCGATTGGGTCGAACGAAGCGCTGGTCGAGCGTTTTTCGTTATCGACATAGACGATCTCGATATCGCCGCCCGCCTTGCGGTAGTTCGACACGAACCGCTCGGGCTCGTTGCCCGGGAAATCGGAATCATCATCGTGATAGTCGTGCACGATGTCCGGCCGGCCTTGCACCCAGAGCGCCGGCGGGGCCGGAACCTTTTCGCCGCGCTCGAGCAGCAGCATCGGATTGCCTTCGGCCATTGCCGCCTCGGTTTTCCAGTAAGTGTCGTGCTTTTCCTTCATGCCGATGCTGAAGGCCGGCGGGTTCGGGCCCTTTTCCAGCTTCTGTGCATGCCGGTACCGCGACAACGGATTGATGACTGGCCACGACATCGCGACCGCGCGCACTGTCGCGTCGACCGCCGGAGGGCCAGCCGGCAGCGGGACGGAAGCGTATCTCGAATCGTTCGGCCGCATCGCCGCCAGCATCGCAAGATGCCCGCCGCTCGACTGGCCGGCGATGCCGACCCGGGCGGGATCGATCTTGAGATCGCGGGCATGCGCCTTCAGCCAGCGGATCGCGTAGTTGATGTCGATCAGCGTGTTGGGATAGCCGTCGGCAGCGTGACGGAAGTTGAGCGAGGCGACGAGGAAGCCGTGCCGCGCCAAGCTTTGGTCGAGCCCCTGCGTGCCGGTCAGATCGCCGCTGTTCCAGGCGCCGCCGTGGAGATCAATGACCGCCGGGAACGGGCCGTTCCCCTTCGGCTTGTAGAGACGTGCGAGCAGCCGCGTGTCGCCGTGGCGGCGATATTCGACATCCTCGGTCGTGAATTCATAAGTTTGGTTGGGCATATCCACTCCCCTTCGGGGTTGCTCTGATAGTGCGGCGGTTGGGGGTTGGACCCCGGAACCGGCCAATCAGCCTACTCGCTTGGCGTGGATCGGAAAAGGCGACAGCCGATTGCCCTTGATCGGTCGCAAAACGTATCCACATCCCCACCCCACCGGGGTGGGGAGGCGGATACCCGAATGAATGCTGCACACAAGCGCGACGCTCTGCTGCGCCTGAAGACGGTGCGCGGGCACTTGGACGGCGTGATCCGGCTGGTCGAGGCCGAAGCCCATTGTCCGGAGCTCATGAAACAGATCGCTGCGGCACAAGCCTCGCTCGAACGCGTCAATCGAATTCTGCTGCAAAACCATCTGGAGACCTGCGTCACCGAGGCGATCCAGACCGGCGGCAGCACCGCCAAGATCGCAGAGCTCATCGATGCGCTGCGATACAACGGCAGTTTGACCGACTTTCGCGAGCGCGCCGAGCCGCTCACCCCTGACGAGGAAAAGACCACGCATGACGATGACTGACAGCCTCCTCGGGCGGCAGGGCCACCACCGCGCCGGGGTGCATGGCGGCGAGCGCGATCCGGTGTGCGGCATGACGGTCGACCCCGCCAAAGCCAAGCACCGCAGCGAGCACGCCCGCCGGATCTATTATTTCTGCGGCAGCCGCTGCCGCGAAAAGTTCGACGCCGAACCCGAGCGCTATTTGAGGTCTGCCGCTCCCGAACTATCCCGACCGCCTGCCGCAGGAGGGGGATTGTGGACGTGCCCGATGCACCCGCAGATCATCCGCAACGAGCCCGGCAGTTGCCCGGTTTGCGGGATGGCGCTGGAGCCGATGACACCGGTTGGCGGCGAAGAAGCCAATCCCGAGCTCCGCGAGATGACCCGCCGCTTCTGGGTCGGCGTTGCACTTTCGGTGCCGCTGGTGGTTCTCGCGATGGCCGAGGAACTCGGAGCGGCGCCGCTCACACCGCGTACTGCGCTGTGGATCGAACTCGTCCTCGCGACGCCGGCGGTGTTGTGGTGCGGCAAGCCGCTTTTCGAGCGCGGCGGGCGATCGATCCTGAGCCGACGGCTCAACATGTTTACGCTGATCGCACTCGGCACCGGCATCGCCTACGCGTACAGCCTCATCGCGGCGCTGGTCCCGGGTGTTTTTCCGCCTTCGTTCCGCACGGCCGACGGCTCGGTCCCGGTCTATTTCGAGGCGGCGGCGGTCATCACGACCCTGGTGCTGCTCGGCCAAGTGCTCGAACTCAGGGCCCGCTCGCAAACCAGCATCGCGATCCGTGCGCTGTTGGACCTGGCGCCCAAACGTGCGCGCCTGTTACGCGACGACGGCGCCGAGACGGACGTCGCGCTCGAAGAAGTGGCGCCCGGCGATCGCCTGCGCGTGCGGCCCGGAGAAAAGGTGCCGGTCGACGGCATCATGCTGGAAGGGCGGAGTGCCGTCAACGAGTCGATGATCACCGGCGAAGCGCTGCCGGTCGAGAAGTCGCCGCAGGACAAAGTCACGGGCGGCACCGTCAATACGACGGGCAGCTTCATCATGCTGGCCGAACGGGTCGGCGGTGACACGCTGCTGGCGCAGATCGTCCAGGCGGTCGCCGAAGCGCAGCGGTCGCGCGCCCCAATCCAGGGCGTCGCTGACACTGTGTCCGGATGGTTTGTGCCGGCGGTCATCGGGGTCGCGGTGCTGGCCTTCATCGTCTGGTCGATCTTTGGCCCGCCGCCGGCGATGAGCTTTGCGCTCGTCAACGCTGTCGCCGTGCTGATCATCGCCTGTCCTTGTGCGCTGGGTCTGGCAACGCCGATGTCGATCATGGTCGGTACCGGGCGCGGTGCGCGGGCCGGCGTTCTCGTCAAGAACGCCGAGGCGCTCCAGGTCATGGAACGGGTCGATACGCTGGTGATCGACAAGACCGGCACATTGACCGAGGGCAAACCACGTCTCGTCGGCGTCATCGCTGACGGCTTTGCCGAAGATGAATTGCTGCGGCTGGCCGCCAGCCTGGAACGCGCAAGCGAGCATCCATTGGCGGCGGCGATTATCGAAGGCGCCGAGGCGCGCGGCCTCGCTCTCGGCGAAGCCACGGATTTCGTGTCGCAGACCGGGAAGGGGGTGGTCGGCGCCGTCGCGGGCAGGCGTGTGGCCGTCGGCAATGTGGAGCTGTTCGCTTCGCTCAGCATCGATCCGGCAAGCTTGGGCGCGCGCGCCGAGGAACTGCGCCAGGACGGCCAAGGCGTTGTGCTGGTCGCGGTCGATGGCCGCGCCGCTGGTCTCGTCGGGGTCGCCGATCCGATCAAAGAAACCGCCAAGGCGGCGCTGCAGGCGTTGCACGAACAGGGGATACGCGTGCTGATGCTGACCGGCGACAGCAGAACCACTGCCGAGGCGGTCGGCCGCAAACTGGGCCTAGACGACATCGCGGCGGAAGTGTTGCCGACGCAGAAGGCCGCCGTGGTGAAAGATCTTCAGGCGAAGGGGCGCGTCGTCGCAATGGCCGGCGATGGGATCAACGACGCCCCGGCGCTGGCGCAGGCTCATGTCGGAATCGCGATGGGCAGCGGCACTGATGTCGCGATGCAAAGCGCCGCTGTAACGCTCCTCAAAGGCGATCTGAAGGGGATCGTCCGCACCCGCCGGCTTTCCCGCGCGGTCATGCGCAACATCCGCCAGAACCTGTTCTTTGCGTTCGTCTTCAACGCTCTGGCGATTCCGGTCGCAGCCGGCGTTCTCTACCCGGCCTTCGGCCTGCTTCTCAACCCGATGATCGCCAGCGCCGCGATGAGCATGAGCTCGGTCCTGGTGGTAGCCAATGCATTGAGGTTACGCGACGTTCGGTTGTGACGGCGATCGCCGCACGTCGTCATTGCGAGCGAAGCGAAGCAATCTCGTCAGGTTTGAGCCGAGATTGCTTCTTCGCTTCGCTCTTCACAATGACGTGTCGCGCTGTAACCTGACTACCGCATGTTGCCGGTGTGGCCAAGCGAATAGCGGCCGGGCTGCGGCCACACGGTCAGCCCGTGCGGCTCCTTGCCGACCGGGATCGATTTGACCGCGCCCGTTGACGTGTCGATGTCGTAGACGACGTCGTCGAACCGTCCCGACAACCAGAGCTGCTTTCCATCGGCGCTGACATTGCCCATGTCGGGGCTGCCGCCGCCGGGGATCGGCCACGTGTGTTCGACCTTGCCGGCCGCGAAGTCGATGACCGAGATGCTCCCTTTGCCGTGCGGCTTTCCGCGGGTCGAGTGAGAGCCGCGGTTGGCGACGTAGAGCTCCTTGCCGTCACGGCTCGGGTAGAGGCCGTGCGTGCCGACACCCGTCGGGATGAAATCGGTCTCGGTGAAGCTGTCGCCGTCCACTACATAGACGCCGTCGGCATGCATGTCGGCGACATAGAAATGACTGCCGTCCGGTGAGATCCGGATGTCTTGCGGCATTCCCTTCTTTGGGAAACGCAGGTAGCCCAGCACTTGGTGGTTGACGAGATCGACCTTGACGAGCCCGCCGCCGCGGAATTCGCAAGTGAAGATCGCGTAGCGGCCATCGATCGAGAAGTCGGCGTGATTGATCCCCGAGCAACCGGGCGCGGAGATCGATTGCTGCACTGCCATTGTCTGCGGATCGCGAAAATCGAGGCGCTTGTGGCGCTCGGCAACGACGATCGCGGAATGGCCGTCGGGTGTGAAGTAAAGGTTGTACGGATCGTCGACCGGTATTGTGTTGCCCGGCTTGCCGGTCTTCGGGTCGATCGGCGTCAGACTGCCGCTGCTGCGCCGCAGGCCGTTGTTCGCCACCCACAAGGTCTTCAGATCCCACGACGGCACGACGTGCTGTGGGCTGGGTCCGACCGGAAAGCGGTCGACGACGGCGAGCGTTGCGGGATCAATGACGTAGACATTGTTCGATCGCCGGTTCGGCACATAAAGCCGCGGCGGGTCTGCGGCCACTTTCGGGCTGAGTTCGCCGGCCGTGGTTTCACTGTAGAGGTTGTTCGGATCGCGGAGCGGGGGCATTCCCGGTACGGTCTGCACCGGCTCGCCGGGATGAGAGCGAGCCTTGCGCAGCAGTCCCGAGCCCGGCTGGGCGGTGCGCGGCGTTGCATTCCCCGCCGCACAGAGCGGCCCGCCCCGCTCGTCTGCTGCCGGTGACGGCAGTGCCGAGGCGCCGACCCAGCCGCACAATGCGAGAACCGGGCCGAGCCAGATGGCGGCGCGAACCCAACCCAAAACCTGTTGGTGCACGATGATCTCCGAGTGATGAATATCAGCCGCGGCTGGCGGCCCTTCTGATCGCGTCGACAGTCCGCGCGACGATCAGATCAACGCCGAGCTGACCGAGTTCGGCGCTGGAGCGGTGAGGATCTCCGTTAACGCCGCTGCTCTGTGGTTCGGCGCCGGATTGCAGGCGATCGGTCCGCACAAGGTGAGGGTCCGCTGCGAGCATCAGCGAAGTGTCGGCGAGGCCCGCATGGACTCCAACCTCCTGCTCGGGGTAACCCTTGCTCTTCAACAACTGGCCGAATGCGCTCTCGCTGACGCGGTAATATTCCAAAATCGCGTGGACGCGCGCCGGTTGCGCCGCCCATTCCTTGTCGAGCCGGTCGGCGACCTTCTTCTCGTCGTTTTGGTAGCCGCCGTGATCGCCGAGAAAGACGATGTCGCGGAACCCCGCGAGCTTGAAGCTGCGGGCCGCGTATTCGAGCGTCTTGTCGAAGGCCTCGTCTGGAATTGTGATTGTGCCGGGAAATCGCATATGGCCGACCGGCGGTTCTACAGTGCCTTCGGGTACATAGGCAATCACCGGAGCGACTAGCGCGTTGCCCAACGCCCGCGCGATCTTTTCGGAGAGGTAGCGCGCCCGCACGTTATGCTTGCCCAGCGCCATGTGCGGGCCGTTCTGCTCGGTCCCGCCGATCGGGACGATGATCGTCGTCTTACCGGACCGGATCTGGTCGCGTAGTTCCGTCCAGGTCAGCTCTTCCAGAAATACCGTATCCAAAGCCTGTGCGGCCGGGATCCCGGCGAACAAGAAGCAAAAGAACAATAGCGCTCTAGGCATGCAACGCCGGAAAGCCCGCCACCACCGTCGCCGCGACGGCACCGAAAATAACCACCAGCCATGGCGGCGCCGCCCAGAAGGCCAATAGCATGAAGGCGAGAATACCGATCGCGAAATCGGCAGGTCCGAGGATCGCGCTCGCCCATACGGGCCTGTAGAGGGCGGCCAGCAAGACACCGACCACCGCCGCGTTGATGCCGCGCAGCGCCGATTGCACTCCCTGACGGCGGCGCAGCGTATCCCAGAACGGCAGCGCTCCGATCAGCAGCAGGAAAGAAGGAAGGAAGATAGCCGTGAGGCAGATCGCCCCGCCGCGCCAGCCGTTAGGCGCAGGACTCATAACCGTGCCGAGGTAGGCGGAAAATGTGAACAACGGCCCCGGCACAGCTTGCGCCGCGCCATAGCCGGCGAGAAACGTATCATTACTAATCCAACCCGGCGGGACTACCGAGGCCTGAAGCAGCGGCAGCACGACATGGCCGCCGCCAAACACCAAGGCGCCGGAACGGTAGAACGAAGCAAAGAGAGCAAGCGCCTGCGACGATACCGCCGCAGCGAGCGCCGGCAGCCCGAACAGCAATGCAAAGAAAGCCGTTAGCGCCGCGACAGACCAGATGCGCGGCAGCCGGACCGTCAGAGCGCCCGTTGGCGAGGGCTGTGGCTCATCGCGCAGCAGCAAGTAGCCGATTACTCCGCCAGCGGTGATCGCACCGATTTGACCGGGAGCTGACGGAATTGCGAGTACCAGCATCGCTGCACCGATCGCGATCGTGGCGCGTTTGCGGTCGGGACACAAATTTCTCGCCATTCCCCATACGGCCTGCGCGACAACAGCGACCGCAACGATCTTAAGCCCGTGCAGCCATGGCGAATCGGCGAGGTTTCCGAACGTCGCAACGCCATAGCCGAAGAGCACCATCGCCAGCGCCGACGGCATCGTGAAGCCGAGCCAGGCGCAAAACGCGCCGGGCAGTCCCGCACGTAGAATACCGATGCTTATGCCGGTCTGGCTGCTCGCCGGTCCCGGCAGGAATTGGCAGAGCGCGACGATGTCGGCAAAGGCGGTCTCGTCCAGCCAGCGGCGCCGTTCGACAAACTCGGCCCGAAAATAGCCGAGATGCGCGACCGGCCCGCCGAACGAGGTCAATCCGAGGCGAAGAAAGACGCGCAACACCTCAAATGGCGACCGATCCATCTCCGTTGCGGCGATGCGACGGCTGAAGCATGACCCTCCAGTAATGGCCGTCTCTCCAAAGACCTCTCACCCTAGCCCTCTTCCCGCCGCCGCGAGATGAGGGAACCGCAATATGCTCTCTCGCCCCGCTCGTGGGGAGAGGGTCGGGGTGAGGGGCTATGAGAGGCGCACCATCCCCATCCAAAACATCGTCTTGTCGCCGACATCGACATCGTATTTGCGCCCGAAATCGAGCGTGCCGTCGTCGTTCATGCGGAAGACTGCGAGGCTCGCCGGCACGATATGGGTGGCCGACCCCTGTCTGACCGGCAATGCCATTATATGGGCGGCGACCACCATCCGCCCGCTCGGGTCGATGTGAAAGGTCCGGCAGTGAATGCCGCGCGTGTCGACGTGCTGCATGAGGATCGGCTCGCCGGTGCTGGAATTTATCTCATAGACGGCCAGCGTATTCTCGCCGCCCGCGAATACCGGTTTGCCCTCGACCTGTATTGTCGACGAAGCGCGATTGACGACGTACACGAAACGGCCGTTCGGGTGCACGTGCACCGTGCCCGCGATCTGCCGGCCGCGGATGTTGTTCGGGTCGGCCAGCGTGTCTTTGCGGAACACCGGAGCGGCCGGCAGCGCATTCCCGGAGATCTCGAACATGTCGAGCTTGTTCTGGCGCTCGAGCGAGACATAGACCCACGGCCGCGACGGATGAAAGTCGAGATGGCGCGGCCCGAAACCGCAGCCGCCATTTGGTGCGACCGAGACTTCGTTGCTCAACAACCCATCTCCGTAATCGAATACTTTGAGGGCTCCCGGTTCTTCCGGCTTGCCCCCGGCGGCGTCGTGGCCGCGAGTGACCAAGATCACGCGCCGGTTGTCCGGACTGACCCGCACCTGATGGGCATAGATCCCGGGATCGATTGGGCTGGGCTGAGCGATCTCGTCGCCCGGGCTGCCATCACGACTGACGCGGTACACCCTGATCCCGCTCGGATTGCTGAACGCAACGAGCAGATATGCGGAGGGAATATCGGTGGTCATATGAATCGGGCGAGTCGGCAGCGGGATCGGGTCGCCGTGTGGGGACAGGGCGCCGGAGGCTGCGTCTATTCGGAATGCGCTCACGTGATGCCGGTCGCCTTCTGCGCCCATCCCCGGCGCGCTGTCGCTGGAGGCGACATAGAGATAGCGGCCCGATGCATGCGGCCACGCATAGTGGACGCTCGCCGGCAATCGGACGGCCGCGCGTTTCGTCAGCGATGCGTCCGCGATGTCGACATCATATTGCGTCAGCTCCGGCCCGACACTGGCGTAGAGTGCGACGCGAACCGATCCAGTGCGAGGCGGCTCGGATTGCGGCATGACGGCGCCTCCCAAACCAAAGAACCGTTAATGAGGCAGCGACTAGTG
>Ga0126381_100000335_pt1 | contig 51198 bp, 51 predicted proteins | sample PanSoiMetPlot_28_FD_96465 | JGI IMG/M metagenome (GOLD analysis project Ga0126381, IMG submission 96465) | Tropical forest soil microbial communities from Panama - MetaG Plot_28 | ecosystem: Environmental > Terrestrial > Soil > Tropical forest > Bulk soil | place: Panama | collected 2016-02-17 | reverse complement strand
GGGTGCCGGCCGGACTCGACCTTGGCAGCACCACCCACGCTGAGATAGCCGTCGCCATCTTGGCCGAACTGGTCCAGCTGCGCGCCTCCGGCGTCATCGCGACCGCCGGGCAAGCCCCCGGTGAAGCGGCCGGGGAAGCGGGCGAAGCGGCCACCGCGGCCGTGATCAGCGAGGCGACCGACCCGGTCTGCGGCATGACGGTGGCCACCGGCCCGGGCGCGCTCACGCTCGAGCACGGCGGAATCACCTATTACTTCTGCTGCGCCGGCTGCCGCCGGGCATTCGAGAACGACCCCGCCGCCTACGCGCGGGCCACCACGTGACCACGGTGAAGAGAGAGACCCGATGCTGATCAAGAACGACTTCGAGGTCGCCGAGCCGGTCGAGAAGGTGTGGCAGTTCTTCCAGAACATCCCGCAGGTAGCCACCTGCCTGCCCGGCACCGAACTGACCGACGAACTCGGCGACGACAAGTACAAGGGGCGGGTCGCGGTCCGGATGGGCCCGGTCCGCCTGCAGTTCGCCGGCACGGCCGACATCACCGAGCGCGACGAGGCGGCCAAGCGGATCGTCGTGAACGCCGCCGGCGCGGAGGAAAAGGGCCGCGGGCAGGCCAGCATGGTGGTGACCGCGACGCTGGCCCGGGCCGGCCAGGGCACCCGGGTCGACGTCAGCCAGGACCTGCAGCTCGCCGGCGCGGCCGCGCAATACGGGCGCGGCATGATCTCCGATGTCACCGCGGTGCTGATGCGCGACTTCGCGGCCAACCTGCAGGACCGCATCGAGCGGCTCAACCGCGGCGAATCGCTCGATCAGGCCGCCGCCGCGGCCAGCCCGGCCGGCGGTTTCGCGATCGCGCTGCGGGCCGCCCAGATGGCGCTGGCCCGCGTGTTCCGCAGGTTCTTCGTCCCCTACCACGCTAGCTGAGCTGAGCTGAGGAGAAAGCCCATGGTCTTGTGGTGGATCGGCAACGTGATTTTGCTTGTCGTGGTGCTGCCAGTCGTCATCTACCTGCTCAACCGGGTGCTGGCGGCGGTAGAGCGGATCCGCGGCGCGAGCGACGACATCCTGGCCGGCGGGGTCGCCCTGATCGGCAAGCTCGAGGGCGTGCCCGACGGCCTCGCGGAAACGGACAAGACCATCGAGGCAGTCAAGGTCGGCGCGGTCCGGTACGCGGGCTCGGTCGCCAAGCTTCTCGGCTAACCAAGCAGCAGCGAAAAGGAGACAAGCCATGCCGGCAGCCGCCTGGTTCACCCTGGTCGTCGCCGCGCTGATCATCGCGATCACCGCGGTGGGCCTGCTACGGGTCATCTTCCACCTCCGGGCAGCGCTGAAGGCGCTGTCCGCGACAAACGGCGGCGTGCAAGTCGTCGCCAGCCTGACGAGCACGGTGCCCGAGCGGCTTACCTCGGTCAACGCGAACCTCAAGCCCGTGCGCGACTTCTGCGAAACGGTCTTATCCAAAGGAGCCATGCACAGTGGAATCGCATGTTCTCGCCGCGGGGTACAGCACCACCGGCTGGGTGGTGGGCTTCACGATCGGCGGCGTCGTCGTTCTCGCCGTCGTCGCGCTCGTGGTGCCGATCCTGCTGCTCGCCCGGTCGATCGGCAATGAGGCGCCCAAGATCAACGACGGCCTCACCCAGGCGGTGCACAACACCGCGCCGCTTGGCGCGCTGCGCACCACGATCGAGCACGCCACCATCATCATCGCCGGGCTGCAGCGCGGCCGGGCAAGGCTGGGAGGTTAGCCATGCCGATCGCGATGGACTCCACCGAGCACACCTTGTGGGTCAGCGCGCTCATCGTCGGACTCGTCGTCCTGATCGCCGTCGCGGCGCTGCTCAGCCTGCTCATTTACCTGGTGCGGATCATCGACCGCCGGGTGGTGACCGTCCGCGACACGCTCAAGGCCGCGAAGGCGAACACCGCCGACACGGTGCTGATCCCGCAGGTCGCGACCGGCGTGGACGCGGTCCTCGCCGAGGGCCTGCAGCACCACCTGTTCCTCGGCCGTGTTCTCGGAAAGGTGAAGTCATGACCGCACTGGTCGTCCTGACCGTCCTTGAGGTCGTGGCGCTCGTCGCTGCCCTGGCGTTCTACCTGTTCTGGGTCGGCACCCTGCTCGCGCGGATCGCCGGGAACCTGGAGGAGTGCGCGCAGATCGTCCACGGCATCGTCGCTGACGCCGCGCTCATCGGGCCTGGCGTCGAGCACATCAACGAGACCGGCGGCGTCGTCGCGGGCGCGCTGCCGCTGCTGTACGGGATGGCCGAGGACATCGTCGCCGACGTGACGCCGCGGCCCGAGCCGCCGGCCGAGCCAGAACCCGCCCGTCCCGCGTCCGGCACCCGCCGCTCGCGGCTGCTGCACGCCGTCGGGTTCGCGCCAGACTTATCCGGAACGGGCGGTGGCCAACCTTCCGGCTGAACTGCCCGCGGGCCCGTGGGTTGTCAACCCACGGGCCCGCGGCTTGCCGGTTATGGACAGGGGTTCTTGATGACGTGCGCGAAGTTGTGGAACCTGAGGTCGAACCCGTAATTGGTCAGCTCGATCGGTCCCCACGCGGCCTGCTCGCCGCCGAAGTTGCTGAGCTGGCCCGGTATGTCGTTGGACAGCGCCCACGCGCAGCGCTGGCCCGCCAGGTTGTTCACCGGGAGCAGGTGGAACCAGGGGTAGAAGGCACCCGGTGGCGGGTCGGTGCAGCCCGCCCCTGTGTGGTGGTCGCAGTTGAGGCCGCCACCGTTGTTGGCCTCCTCGATCCGCGGCAGGTCGGTCTCGAACCGGGCGACCGGGTACGTCCCGGTCTCGTAGCCGGCCCTGTTCAGGCTGTGCGGTGAGGAGATGAGATTGGGTGTCGGGAAATTGGCGCTGCCGTCAGGCCAGTCCGCGTGGTACGGGAAGCCGTCGAAGTCCGAGTCTGAGCCCAGGCACCCGGAGATGACCGGGCCGGTCACGCATGGCGTGTCCTCGTCGGGGCTCGGGTCGGTCGCGGCGTCCGCCGGCTCGAAGTGGCCGGTCTCAACGTCGTAGGCCACGTTGTCAGTGTGCGCCGACCATGTGGTCCACGCGGTGGGCTGACCGTTGGGCAGCGGCGCGGAAGCCGTGTCGTACATCGCGTGGAAGGCGTACGGCGCGCCATTGCAGGTGAGGTTCTTCGGGTCGAACACGATGTGCCGGAAACCGTTGCTCACGCTGGCGGTCATGAACCCGCTCTGATGCGTGGTCAGGTCGCTGACCTCCGTGCGGTACCCGATCGGCGTGTCGAACATGGTCACCTTGATCACGTCGCCCGAGTTCATTTCCAGGACGTCGGGAGTGGGTGTGAAGGTCCCGTTCGTCTGCTGGTCCGGACCTGGCGGCCCGACCGGCCTGCCGCTGTGGGTCAGGAACGCGAAGTTGATCGGCTCGGAGCAGTTGGGGTTGGCGACCGCGTTCGGCAGGTTGCCTGGCCCGTGCAGGGCACCGAACTGAGCCTGCAAGCTGTCGATGGTCAGCGCCACGCACCACTTGGTCTGGTTGGCCGTGTCACACGAGATGGCCGGAGCGAAGCCCGGCGGGTAGAACTGCAACTCGGTGAACGCTGCCCCGGCGTGGTCGGGCCGCGGCGGCACCTGGATGTTGCTGTTGCTGTCGGGCTTGCAGACCTTCGTGCCTTCGGGGTAGCTCTCGTTGTCGCACATGGTGAGGCCGAACCAGATGGCCGGGGTCAGCTGGTATTCGTCGACTGGGCCGGAGAACGATCCGCTGGGCGGAGCCGCCGGGTCGGTGGGCAGCACCATCTGGTAGGTCATGCTGTTGCCTGACCCCGGAGTGTTCGAGTAGAACCCGAGGTCCGGCTCGTCGTGACCGACGTAGTGGCCGTTGTCGAGGAAGCCGTACTCGGAGTTGGACGCGACCTCTGTGCACAGCAGGTGCCGGAACGTCGTCTGCAATGGGCTGTAGCCATTGCAGTCGAGCCCGCCCCGTGTGCTGACCTGCTCCTGAGCTGGCGCGTTCGTCAGGGTGTGGGCCACGGCGGGTGCCGCCGTGAGCATCAACGCCGGTAGCGTTAATGCGGCGAATAGCGCGGCTTTGCGCATACGATCCCTCCTTCTGAGCCGGACCTATTCCGGCCGTAACCTCGATCCTTCCTTTTACGCCAGCGTCAAGTCCAGTCTGCCGGGCGCGCTTCCGCTGCTGTACGGGATGCCAGGTGCTGTTTTACCGTGAGTTGTATGACGAGGGATGACGGGCGGGGCAGGCGTGCCAGGCGCATGGCGACCCGGGCCGGGATGATGATCGTTTGTGCTAGTGCCTGCGCCCTGGCGGTGGCCGGCATGGCCGTGGCCGCTCCGAGCCCGGCCGCCCCAGGCCCGGCGACCGCGGGCTGGAAGATCCAGTCCACGCCGGACGTGGCGGGCGCTGACTTCAACTTCCTTGACGCGGTGTCCTGCCCGTCGGTCTCGGCCTGCGTCGCGGTCGGGAACTCCCGGCAGTCGCTAAGCCACCACGACCAGGGGCTCGCCGAGCGCTGGACCGGGACCCGGTGGGTTCTGCAGTCCACTCCCAATCCCGCCGGGAAGGCCATCGACCTCAACGGCGTCTCGTGCCCGTCCGCCTCGGACTGCGTCGCGGTCGGATTCGAAGAGAGCAGCACCAGCACAGTTACGCTGGCCGAGCGCTGGGCCGACGGGCACTGGGCGATCCAGCCGACCCCGAACCCGGCAGGCGCGCTGCAGAGCTTCCTGTACGGCGTCTCGTGCTCCTCGGCGGCCGCCTGCACGGGGATCGGCTACGACGTCAACGCGTCCGGGCGCGCCGTGCCGCTGGCCGAGCGCTGGAACGGACAGCACTGGGCGATCCAGGCGATGCCTGCGCCGCGCGTCGCGCAGGACACCACGCCTACCGGCGTGTCGTGCCCGTCGGCCACCGCCTGCACCGCCGTGGGCGCCTGGCGCAATAGCAAGAACCAGCGGTTTACGCTGGCTGAGCGCTGGAACGGCAAGCACTGGGCGATCCAGCCGACCCCGAACCAGGCCGGCGCCCCGGTCACCGAGCTGTCGACGGTGTCGTGCCGCTCACTGACCAGCTGCACGGCGTCGGGCCAATTCGTCACCGCCAGCTCGCACACCGGCGCTGCGATCGAACACTGGAACGGCACGAAGTGGCTGATCCAGGCCCTGCCGCACGTCGCCGGCGACAGCGTCCTTGATGGCGTGTCCTGCCCGTCGGCCGCCGCGTGCACGGCGGTCGGCTGGACCACGAAGGGCGTCGCGCAGACACCGATCCTGGCCGAGCACTGGAACGGAGCGCACTGGGCGGTCCAGCCCACCCCGGACCCGCCCGCCGACGAGGGCACGCTGGCCGCGGTGTCCTGCCCCACCGCGACCACGTGCACCGCCGTCGGCAGTTACGTCACCAGCGCAGGCCGCATTCTCACGTTCGCGGAGCACGATTAGGGCTGGCCGGGCCGTCACTGCGTCGGCGGCGGGTTGGGTACGCAAGCCGGCAACTTGTCGGTGCGCAGCACCATGGGAATCATCGCGCCGACGCTCGGGTCTTCGCGGTTCACTGGTCGCCAGGAGGCGATGAGCAGCGCGGATCCCTTTGGCATCGCCGCCGGATGCAAGGTCCAGGTAGGCCACACCACTACCTGACCGGGTGGCGCGTCCACGTGCCCGCCGAGCGTGACGACGGCCTTTTGCACCGCCTGCGGCGCGAAATCCGCGACGTCGTAATCGCACGCGTCGTAGCTGGCCGTGTCGTTGGATATCAGGCGATTGATGACGACAAACGCGGTCACGCCCGCGGCCTTCAGTGCCCGCCGCAGTCCCGCCGGATCGTCGAACTGCTTGCTCGTCGAGAAAGTGACCGAGCCGTCGGCGTTGCGTTCGACCGCCCACGCCTTCGTGATGAAGGTGCCGTTCGTGCCGCCGGGGAGGATGGCCGGGACGACGATGGCCGCGGTCGCGGCGGCCGTAACAATGCCGCCCGCAACCAGCAGGCGACGCCGGCGTCGCGGCATGCGGACAGGCGGGGCGTCCGCGCCACGCAGCACGCCCTCGACGCGCTCAAGCACGGCGGCGCGCATCGCCTGCGCGTCGGCGGGCGGCGACGGCCGCAGCGCCGTGAACATGTCGATCTCATCCATCGCTAGCCCTCCTCGTTCATCGGGTTGCTGCCGCCGAGCGCCGCGCGAGTGCGCACCCGGATCCGGTTCAGCCGTGACTTGACCGCGCTGACCGTGATCCCCAGCGCCGCCGCCGACTCCTCATAGGACAGCCCTGCCCAGGCCACGAGCAGCAGCAGTTCGCGGTCCTGCCGCCGCAGCCCGTCAAGCACCGCGGCGAGCTGTGGGCGGACGCGCTGCGCGCTGACTCGTTCGGCGGACCGGTCGCCGAAGTCCTCGGCGGCCAGCTCAGGGGGCGAGGCGGCGAGCAGCCGGCGGTATCGCGCCTCGGCGCGCCGGTGGTTCGCCATTTGCCTGACCGCGATCCCGTACAGCCACGGCCGCGCGTCCGGACGCGCCGTGTCGTAGCGGTTCCGCGACTTGAAGGCGGCCAGGAACGTCTCCGCGGCGACGTCCTCCGCCAGGTCCGGGCCGAGCCTCGCGTGGATGTAGCGCAATATCTCGTCCGCGTGCCGGTCGAAGACCGCCGCGAAGCACGAGGGATCGCCCACCGATCGCGCGATGAGTTCCGCGTCGCTGCGGTCCCCTTCGATCGGATGCGCGTCAGCAGGGGCGGCAGGCATGTGTCACCATCGCGTGTCTCTCCTTGCGTGGGGGTCTCCTGCCACTACTTGGTCGCGGCACGCGAGGCGGTTGCGCCCGCGGCCGGCCCCGCGGTTAGCGCGGCGGGCGCTGGTCCGGGCCGCGCCGGGCCACCGGGCCGGTGGTCGGGGCCGAGTACTCGCCGATCCACTCGTCCTTCCAGGCCTGGTCGTACTGCTGGTCGTTGCAGCTCGGCCGGTAGATCGCGATCAGCTCGCGGGCTATCTGCTCACGGTGCGACCGGGTTCCGCCTGGCACCTCGTAGGTGCAGACGTACACCTTCCACTTGGACCCGGCCCGCTTGACCCAGCACGGCGACCGAGGGTGCTGAAACGGGAAACGCTCGGCGGACAGGTCGTCGGCGTGGCCGACGTAGCTGACCGCGTACTGCTCTGGCTTGGTGTCAGGCGCCGGCTTGTAGCAGATCGCGTACACGGCGGCGGTGGCCGGCGGGGTCCAGCCGGCGAGCAGCCGCGGCCCCTCGAACGGATACCCCGCCAGCGAGCCGAGCCTGATCACCGCGCCTGCCCGGAACCGAAATCACCGGCGTCCTCGACGGCCTCGACGTCTTCGGCGTCCTCAAGCTCGCTGATCGCCTCGGTTCTGACGATCGGCGCGGCCGGCAGCCCGGCCGTCTTCGCCGCGGCGAGGAACAGCTCGGTGGCCGTCTCGATCGCCTGCTCGCGGCTGTCCGCGCGGACCACGAGCTGCGCGCCGTACCTGGTGGTGCCGATCCCGGTGGCGATGCCGTCGCTGCCGGCCACCGCGTCCGCGAGCTCAACCACGTCAGAGACCGACAGGACCCGCTCGCCCTCGGCCTCGATCCCGACACTCCACCGCACCGCCCGCCTCCTAGGATCCGGCCGGCTGCTTGACCGCGGACGCCTGGTAGATCTGCGCTATCGACGAGTCAAGCTCCGCGTTGAACTGCTCGTCGGTCTGGCTTTCCGTCAGCCCTTCAAGCAGCGCGCGCGAGAAGCTGGCGATGAGCGAGGGATCCTTGGCGAGCAGCTCGCAGGCCTTGTCACGGCTGTAGCCGCCGGACAGGGCGAGCGCCCGCAGCACGCGCGGGTCCGATGCCAGGTCGGCGTACAGGCCGGGCTCCGTCGGGATGGTGAGCTTGAGCATGACGACCGCGTCCTCCGGCAGCGCCTTGACGCGCTCTTGCAGGGCGTCGCACAGCAGCGTCTCGGCGTGCTCCTTGTGCGGGCTGTCGATGCTCACCTCGGGCTCGATGATCGGGACCAGTCCGGCCGCCATGATACGGCCGGCGAAGTCGAACTGCTGCGCGACGATGCACGCGATCCCCGCCTCGGCGGCGTCGTTGATCACCGAGCGCATCTTGGTGCCGAATATCTGGTGCCCTCGCGCGCGTTCGAGCAGGTCATCGAGGGTGTCGATGGGCTTCATCAGCCGCACGCCGTCCTGCTCGCCCGCCAGCCCCTTGTCGACCTTCAGGAACGGCACCACTGACTTCCGCTCCCACAGGTACTGGGCCGCCGGGACGCCGTCGACGTCCCGGTCCATGGTCTGCTCGAACAAGATCGCGCCGATGACGCGCGAGCCGTCGAACGCCGGGCTGGTCAGCACGCGGGTGCGCATGGCGTGCACGAGGTCGAACATCTCCGCCTCGGAGCTGTAGCGGTCCTGCTCGATGCCGTACTCCGCCAGCGCCTTGGGCGTGCTGCCACCGCTTTGGTCCAGCGCGGCGAAAAAGCCCGCCCCGGCCTTGACCTTGTCGAACTGCGCTTGATCCATGGTTCCCATTCTGCGCCCCATCGCGCGCTCTAGGATTGCAACGTGGCGAAGTTCGACCCGAATACCCCCAGCATCGCGCGGGTCTACGACTACGTTCTCGGCGGCAAGGACAATTTCGCGGCGGATCGTGAACTCGGAGATCAGCTGCTCGCCAGCCTGCCGATGATCGCGGAGCAGGCGGCCGAGAACCGCCAGTTCCTCGCCCGCGCCGCGGCCTGGACCGCGGGCCAGGGCATCGGCCAGTTCCTCGACCTGGGCTGCGGGCTGCCGACAACGCCGAACACGCACGAGTCCGTGCAGGCGGTCAGCGGCGACGCGCGAGTCGCCTACGTGGACAACGACCCGATCGTGGTCAATCACCTGCACGCCGCGTTCGTGAAGGGCAACCCGCACGTGTGCGTCGTCGACGGTGACGTGCGCGACGTGACGGCGATCCTCGACAGCGTCCGCACGGGCCTCGACTTGTCGGCGCCGGCCTGCCTGATCGCCGGGTTCCTGCTGCACTTCTTCACCGCCGACGCCGCGCGAGACCTGATGGCCAAATACACGGCGGCGCTGGCGCCGGGCAGCTACCTGGTGATCTCCGTCATCCGCCCAGCGCAGACCGAGGCGGTGGAAGAGAGCCTCGACACGTACTCCGCCAAGGCCGCACCGATCTTCAGCCATCGGTTGCCGGACATCGCCAGCTTCTTCGGCGATCTTGAATTGGTACAGCCGGGGATAGTGAACGGACGGCAGTGGCGGCCGGGCTGGGAGCTGTCGGGCGCGCCGCGCGCGGACAACTTCGTGGTCGTCGGCGTCGCCCGTAAACGGTGACACACACGCGTCAGGTCAGCGCGGGCAGCATCTGCGCGAGCTGTTCCAGGCTGGCCAGGTCGTGGCCGGAAAGCAGCAGGTCGATGTGCGGCGCCGCCACCATCATGCCCAGCGTGCTCGGCCGGAAGTCCGCGTTATCCCCCTTGTGCGGGTTCAGCCAGACGATCCGGTAGCACAGCCGGGACAGCCGTTCCATGGCCGTCGCGAGCACCTCGGGGTCCCCGCGGTCCAGCCCGTCCGAACAGATGACCACGACCCCGCCGCGGCACAGCCCGTTGCGTCCCCAGCGCCGGACGAACGTGTCAAGCGACTGCCCGATCCGGGTCCCGCCGTCCCAGTCCACGACCGCCTGCGCCGCCTGCGCCAGGGCCGCGTCGGGCAGCCGGTGTTCCAGCGCCCTGGTGATCCGGGTGAGCCTGGTGCCGAAGCAGAAGACCTCCACGCGTGTCGCCGCGCGGCGCGCCGAGTAGGCGAACTGCAGCAGGTGCCTGGAGTAGTCGGCCATCGACCCGGATATGTCGAGCACCAGGATCAGCGGCCGCAGCCGGGTCTTGCGGCGCCGGAAGAACAGCTCGGCGGGCTCACCGTGCATGCGCATCGACTCCCTGATCGTCTTGCGCAGGTCCGGGGCACGGCCGGACGCGGCGGGCTTGGTCCGGCGGGTGCGCCGGCGCGGCGGGGTGAGCCTGATCCTGGCCATGATCCTGCGCAGCGCGGCGAGCTCGGCCGGCGTGCACGCGGCGAACGACCGGTGCTTGAGCGCGTCCACGTCCGAGGCCATCCAGCCGAGGACCGGCCGTTCCTCTTCCCCTGGCGGCTCTTGCTCGGCGCCTGGCATCACCAGGGCCGCCTCCGCATGCGCGACCGCGCTGGCGGGCAGCAGCAGCTCCCGCGCGGCGGGGGCGCCCTCGTCCAGGAAGTACCGGCGGAACACCCGGTCGTAGACCGCGATGTCCTCATGCCGGCGGACCAGCGTGGCCCGCCCGGCCCAGTACAGGTCCACTAGGTCCGACGGATCGAGTGGCGTCATGGCCGAGCAGTACGCCAGCACGTCACCCGTACCGGTCGTCAGTCCCGCGGCCCGAAGCTCGCGCGCGAAACCCACGAGCACGCCGGCGAACGCGGGCGCGGCCTGATCAGGCACCGGAGGTGATCTCCGCCAGGTTCTCGCGGACCAGTTCCAGGTCGTCACGGTCCTTGATGACGGCCCCGAGCGTGTCGTCCGCGGCCTGCGCGGTGAGCTCGGTCTCGCCGAGGAAGCCCAGGGTGCGCACCCAGTCGATGGTCTCGGCGACCCCGGGGGGCTTGGCCAGGTCCAGTTCCCGCAGCCGGTGCACCGCGCGCACGACCTTCCTGGTGAGCTGCTCGGCGGCGGCGGGCTCGCGGACGAGGACGATCTGCGTCTCGCGTTCGGCGGTGGGGTACCCGATCCAGTGATACAGGCAGCGCCGGCGCAGCGCGTCGTGCAGTTCCCTGGTCCGGTTGGAGGTCAGGATCACCGCCGGGCGGGACGGCGCCGTGATCGTGCCGATCTCCGGGATGCTGATCTGGAAGTCGGACAGCACCTCGAGCAGGAACGCCTCGAACTCGTCGTCGGCCCGGTCGATCTCGTCGATCAGCAGCACCGCCTGCTCGCCCGCCTGGACCGCCTCAAGCAGCGGCCGCTGCAGCAGGAACTTCGGGCCGAACAGCTTGTCCACCGCCTGGTCGTCGGCGAGCTGGCGCTCGGACAGGGCACGGATCGCCAGCATCTGGCGGGCGTAGTCCCACTCGTAAAGCGCCTGGCTGGTGTCGATACCCTCGTAGCACTGCAGCCGGATCAGCTTGCGGCCGTAGACGCCGGCCAGCGTCTTGGCGACCTCGGTCTTGCCGACGCCGACCTCGCCTTCGAGTAGCACCGGCCGGTGCAGCGACAGCGACACAAGCAGCGTCGTGGCGAGCCCGCGATCAGCCAGGTATCCGCCTTGCCGCAGGCCGTCGGTCAGCTCGCTGACGGTACCCGGGTAGTCCAACTCAGCCAGTCTCCCCCGGCCGCAGGACGAGGTCGCGCACCGTGCCGCCGGAGGCGTTGAGCTTGCCTTCGCGCTCAAGGGTGGCCCGCCACGCGGCGATGCGGGCCAGGTCGTCGCCGGCCGCGTAGCCCTCGAACCCGACCCCGGCGTCGGTCATCCGCCTGCAGGACGTCTCACAGCCGTCGTCGAGATCGGCCGCCGTCTGCCTCTGGCCGCGCCAGACTTCGCGCAGCACCTCGAGCGCCTCGGCGCGCTCCGCATACATATCGGACATCCCTCGACTGTAGCCGGGTAACGCCAACACGAGCGAGGCTGGATTAAGCGATCTCTTAATCCGCGTTAGCCAGAATCCTTACGACGTTTTCCGCGCATCCCCAGCTCAGGGTTACGCCGGAACCCCCGTGTCCGTAGTTGTGCACGACGCGGGGGCTTCCGCGCTCTAGGGTGCTCTCCTCCAGCCGGACCTCGGGACGTCCGGGGCGCAGGCCGGCGAGATGCTCGATCACCTTGGCGTCCGCTACCGCCGGGAGGATCTCGCGGCAGCGCGCGATGATCGCCTCGGCGGTTGCCTGGTCGGGCACGGTGTCCCACCGGTGCTCCTCCAGCGTGCCGCCCAGGATGCAGTCGCTGGCCCTCGGGTGGACGTAGGCCCGGCCGGCCGGATGGAACTCATCGCGTACCGACAAGGTGATGCCGGGGTTCGTAACCCGCACGAGCTGCCCGCGCACCGGGTACACCGACTGGTCGCCAACTAGGTCCCTGGCGGCCAGGCCCGGGCAGTTAACCACGGCGTCCACCCCGGCACCGGACAGTTCGGCCAGGTCCGCGACATGTTGCGGGACGATCTCGCCGCCCCGGTCCCGTACTTGCCCCATCAGCCAGGGCAGGTACACCGGCATTTCCGCCTGGGGTACCGCGAAACGCAGGCCGTAGGCGTACCCAGTGGGCAGCTCCGCGGTCACGGCCTCGCGGATGCGGCCGACCGCCGCGGCCCAGTCCGGCCGGCCGGGGGGCTGCCGGTACAGCGCCAGGGACTCGCGCATGACGACGCCAGGCACCGATTCCCGGGCTTGCCCGGCGAGGACCTCTAGCGTCCGGCGCCCCCAGCCAGCGACCTTGCCTGGCGGCCCCGCATGGGTGGGGAACCAGACCCCGGCGGCTATGTAGGACGTTGTGGCCGCAACGGTCGCGTCGGCCACGACCCGGACGTCACACCCCGCATCGAGCAAGCTCACGGCCGTGGTCAGTCCGACGACGCCCGCGCCAACGACGATCACGCGCATGAACTCACGGCCTCTCGCGGGTGCGTGCGCAGCCATGCGAGGATCTCGGCGGGATGCCGGTCGGGCACGGGCACCGGGTAAAACACCTGCTCGATGACGCCAGCGGAGACGATCATGGTGAGCCTGCGGTACAAGGTCATCCCCCCCGCGGCGAAGACCGGCAGGCCCAGCGCGCCGCGCAACGCGAGGGTCGGGTCCGACAGCATCGCGAACGGCAAGCGCAGCCGGTCGGCCAGCTCCCGCTGGTAGTCGGTCGCCTGCGACGACAAGCCGAACACCTGCGCCGCTCCGGCGTCGCGCAGCTCGGCATGGTGGTCACGGAACCCGTGCGCCTCGGCGGTGCAGCCCCGCGCGCCGGGGATGCCGTCCCAGCCCTCCGGCAAGTCCACCCCGGGAGAGCCGGTCAGCGGATACACGTACACCACCGTCCGGCCCGGACCGAGCGCGTCCAGCCTCACCGCCGAGCCGTCGGTCGCCGCCAAGTCCAGCCTCGGCATCCGCATACCACTCAAGTGAGCGGCGCCGTCTCCGTCACCGCGCGGACGCCCCCCAGGAAGCTGCGTCGCCGCCGTAGGCGCGGACATGGACATCGCCCGGCTGGCGGCAGTCTCCAGGTGCGCGGCCAGCGCATCACGCCGCTGCGCCAGCGCGACGATCCGCGCCGACAGGTCATCGATCGCGCGCCGGTAGACGGCCAGCGACGCGGGACACTCATCACCCACGCTGTGCCCGCAGGCCAGGCACTCCACGAACGGGCGGGTCTCTTCCACCGACAATCCCAGACCGGTCAGCGCACGGATCTCCGCCACCTGGCGCGCCGCTGCCTGGTCATAGTCCCGGTACCCGTTAGGCCGCCGTGACGGCACCACTAGACCGAGCGCCTCATAGTAACGAAGCGCGCGGACCGTTGCCCCGGTCCGCCGCGCCAGCTCTCCGACTCGCATGCCCGGAGAATAAACCCGCACCCTAAGGTCCAAGTCAAGCCGCGCGGACCGGGTAAGTCTCGGGATCCCCGTAGCCCTTGTACGTGGCCGGGTTGACTAGAACGAAAGCTCCGCCGCGAGGCTCATTTGCGGCGCCTCCAGCGTAAACAGCGCGGTAGGAACTGAAAGGCACATGAGCCGGGTCGGCACCGGACTCCCCGTCGAAAGTCAGCTGGAAAGGCCTTCCGTGATCGGATATGTCTTCGGTAACAGAATTTCCCGACGGAGTCGCTATGTGCATCCGGAAGGTGAACCGGCAGTAGTGTTGCTTAGTGGTCACGAAAATGCCGAATGTTTGCGGCTCGCCAGCGCGAAGCACTACGACTCTCTTCGTGAAGTAATTCCCGCCCGATCCTAGGTGTGTCCCGATCGCGGGAATGAACTGGCCTACAGCGACCTGCGAGTCGAGGTCATACCCGATTTGGTCAGTGACGAACGGACCGGTACCCTGAGTCGGACTGTAGAAGAGCGAGGCGTCACGAGCAATCGGCGCCTGACAGTGTTTCACCACCTCCATGTCAGTAATCGTTACGGACCCAGTGTCATTTCCCCGTACAGTCAGACTTATCGTTCCTTGATTAGCTAGAACGCCGTCACGGTGCGCGAACCATGCGGTATAGCCAGAAGAGCTTACATTAATCTGGGCGTTCATGGCCCCTAGTTGAGCTGGGGTAAGCGATAGTCTCCCCGGGATTACGTAAGAATAGTCCTGGAATGGTTGAATTTCCCCGACCGACTCGATAGCGACGGGCGGCCCTTCCTGGGTCGCGGTGGCGGGTCGCTGAGATCCAGGGGAAATCTCTTGGCCGATGTTAGCGCCAACCGTAGTTGCTACAGCAAGCAAGCCGGTTCCAAGAAAGGTGCCAATCCAGACAATAGGGCGCCGCCACCATCCTGGCGCGTCCTTAGGAGCCTTCTTAGGGCCATGCGGGCGCTGTCTTACATTCTTCCGCCGAGAAGTCATGAGCTGCCCTTGGCTGCCCACGCAGCTTCTATACGCTCTGCCGTAGACATGGCCACGCCAATGGGAATCGCGAACCCCGGGTAGCCCGGGGTGGGGTAGAGCGCACTGGCTGCGAGCTCCATGCCGATTACGTGGCCCGACATATCAACGAGAGGAGCGCCATTGGAGTCTTCGCTCGTCGGGTCCGCCGTCTGTATAATCCTAGCGAGGCTCGGGGCGAATGAGTCAGGTCGGACTGCCTGGTCTAGTGCTGTAATCCTGGTAGGTGAAAAATCGAGCCACCCTCCTGGCGCGCTGGGCATACCGAGGCCAAGCATCAATGCGACACATCTCTCCCCGGGCTTGATTTCGAAGGATGCGCTGGTGTCGATGGGATGCAGTCCGGCGGCATCTTGCAGCTGGAGAATCGTAATATCCTCCCTGCTGTCTGATCCAATTATCAATGCCGGATAAATTCTTCCGAGTGACGGGACAGATACGATGACATTTATATTAGATGCATTGCTTGGGTACAGGGACTCTGCTAGCACCCGCCCGGACGAGGAGATGACAAGTCCCATGGCCTCGTACTTTACGTTAACATGTGCCCCGTCGACGCTTGCGGTATACGCCACATTAATATCAACTACGCTAGCCCCGGCCGCTCTTGCTATAGCAGCTGCTGAGGCGGGCCCACCTATCGCGTGAGCATTGCCCTCTGATACGTACCGCCACGTGCATATGTTAACGTAGCTATTAGAGTCAAACAGCTGCCCATGTTGCGGGAAGTACCATTCGATTGCCGTATATGCCAGTTCTCCGTGACAGTAGCCTAGATTGAAGGCGACCAACCGGGCATCTTGATCATGAAGTGCCGAGACATCCCAGCGAGCCATACCATTTCCGATAGCTTTGCCGCCACCCCAGGAAATCCAATGAATATTGTCGATCTCGCCATCTCCCCCATTGAGAATCGTGACAGGATGGGGCTGGCCGTAACCCTGCTGCCAAAAACCCCATGGGACCCCGAGCACAGGACTGGATCTCCCTGACATTGGAGACGCACTCTGGTCACTCCTGACCTCATGGTGCTGACCAGTACACCCAGCTAGTGCCACACATATCGCAATAGCAACTGCCCAGCCGAGCGACCTAAGGGAACGGAGCGGACGAGCATCACATGGCGCGGTGGTCGTCCGAGCTTCTCTGCTATCACTTGCCGCTGGGCCCCTACCAGGAAATGTACGCATGAGCGTCTCCAGCCGATTACTTCGATCATGGAGTGTAATCCGTGCGGCAGAGTCTATCGCTTGTGAGCGCCTGAAATTGTGTCATCTTATGCGATCTGCGAGTATTCATCGACGAGTGTGCGGGCAGAAAACAAAGTCACCCCCATGCGACCTGCGGGTATTCACGGCGATACTTACCCGCCTCTTAATCCGCGGGCTGGCAGATCTCTCGGGGTTGCGACGAGGAGCTTGTTGTGCACGGTCTGCGCCACGGCGCGGACCACCGCGGGCGCGTCGGGTTCGATGGCACCGGCGCGGATCGCCAGCGCGAGCTCGGCGTCAGAATTTCCCGACGGAGTCGCTATGTGCATCCGGAAGGTGAACCGGCAGTAGTGTTGCTTAATCCGCGGCTCTCGGGGCGGGGCAGGCCAGGTCTATGTACGGCGAGCAGGCGCCGGACAGCAGCCCGGACATGATCGCCGAACTCGCCTGCACGGCGCCGACCGTGACGCGGGCGCCGGAGGACTTCGATGGGCTGTAGTCGGCGTTGCCGGAGTATGCTGCGACGACGCCTCGCGGCAGCCTGCCGCCCGCCGGTGAGCACGTCGCCTTCCCCTTGACGAGCGGCCGGCTCGCGCAGATGATCATCCGGCCGGCGGTGAAGGTGACCGTCCCGGCGGGGGTACCGGAGTACCGCGAGGTCACCGTGGCGGTGGCGAGCGTGCTGCTGGTGGTGACCGTCGTCCTCGTGGCCTCCTTCGTGACGGTGAGGTGCCCGGCGGCGGCCGTGGCCCCTGCGTCCTGCGGGCTGCCGGCGTAGGTGGCGGTCACCGTGTAGGTGCCGGGGGCTAGCAGCGTCGCCGACCTGACCGCGCAGGTCGCGACGGACCGGGAAAGGGTGGCGGTGCAGAGTCTGCTGGTGGCGCGCCCCCGGGTCGCGGTAACCGTCACAATGCCGGCGGGGGTGCCGACGGCGGCCGTTACCGTCGCCTTGACCCTGGTCGCGCCTTCGTGCCCGAAGGAGACGGGCGACCCCGTGACCAACGCGATGATCTTGGTGGCCGCCCGGGCGACGGTGAGCGTCAGCGCCCGGGTGGCGGTCTGCGGGGCGGGTGCCGCGCTGTCGGTGACCTTGATGGTGAACGACGAGGTGCCCGCCGCCGTCGGCGTGCCGCTGAGGATGCCGGTGCCGGAATTAAGGCTCAGCCCGGCGGGCGGCGAGCCGGAGCTCACCGAGAAGGTGTACGGCCTGAGGCCCCCGCTAGCCCCGATCGTGGCGGAGTAGGCGGTGCCCTCCTTGCCCGCCGGGAGCGTGGTCGTGGTGATGGCCACCGGGGTGAGCGCCGCGACGTCGATGGTGTACGACTGGGACGCGGTCTGCGGTGCCGGGGTCGAGCTGTCGGTGACGGTGACGGTAAGCGTGGAGGTGCCGCTGGAGGTCGGCGTGCCGTCGATCTCCCCGCTGCCCTGGTTGAGGGTCAGCCCGACCGGCAGCGACCCCGAGGTCACCGTGTAGGCATAGGGCTTTACCCCTCCGCTGACCTGCACGAATTGGTCATAGAGGGCGCCCTGCTGAGCCGGGGGCAGGGTCGTCGCGGTGATCGCTAGCGGCGGACCCGGGGCGACGGTGAGCGTCAGCGCCTGGGTGGCGGCCTGCGCGGAGGGGGTGGAGCTGTCGGTGACCTGCACCGTGAAGGAGGAGGTCCCGGCACCCGTCGGCGTGCCGCTGATGGTGCCGGTGGCTGGGTTGAGGGCCAGCCCGTCGGGCAGTGCTCCGGAAATCACCGACCAGGCGTCCGGCGCGGTCCCGCCGCCCGCGTCGAGTGGCGCGGAGTAGGCGGCGCCCTGGGTGCCCTCTGGCAGGGCCGTGGTGGAGATGGACAGCGTGGCAGCCGGGTCGACGGTGAGCGTCAGCGCCTGGGTCGCGGTCTGCGCGGACGGCGTGAGCGAGTCGGTCACGCCGACGGTGAAGGCCGAGGCGCCCGATCCGGTCGGGGTGCCGCGGATGATGCCGGTGGCGGGGTTCAGCGTCAGGCCGTCGGGCAGCGAGCCGCTGGTGACCGTCCAGCTGTACGGCGCCACTCCACCGGAGGCGATCACGAGCTGGCTGTAGGGCACGCCCTGCCGGGCGTCTGGCAGCGCCGTGGTCGTGATGGACACTGGCGTGGGGGCACCGATGGTGAGGGTGAGCGACGCGGACGCGGTGTCGGCGGTGGGCGTGGCGCTGTCGGTAGCCGTCACGGTGAACGACGACACCCCGGCCGCGGTCGGCGTCCCGAAGATGATCCCGCTCGCGGGGTCGAGAGCGAGGCCGGCCGGAAGCGCGCCGCTGGTGACGGCGAACGTGTCGGCGCCGGTGCCACCGGTCGCGGCGACCTGGGAGGCGTAGGCCGAGCCCACGGCCCCGTCCGGGAGCGACGTCGTGGTGACGGCCAGGGGGCCGGGCGCGGTGATCGTGATCGACACGGTGTCGGTCGCCGTCCGGGCCGGGGACGCGCTGTCGGTGACGGTGATCGTCGCCGTGAACGTCCCGGCGGTCGCCGGGGTGCCGGAGATGATGCCCGACTTCGGGTCGAGGGTCAGCCCGCCCGGCAGCGCGCCGCTGGTGACGGCGTAAGCGTACGGCTGGGTTCCGTTGGCGGGGATAAGCGCGGCGGCATACGGAGTCCCGGCGGTGCCGTCGGTCACGGTGTCGGTCACCGTCATCGCCGGAGGCGGCGGCGCTGTGGCGATGGCCAGGCTGAGGTTCTGCGTCACGGTCTGCCCGGCTGCGGAGGAGTCGGTCGCCGCGACGGTGAAGGCGAAGCTGCCTGAGGCGGTGGGCTTGCCGGTGATGTCGCCGGTGGCGGAGCTGAGGGTCAGCCCGGAAGGCAGGCTGCCCGACGTGACCGACCAGGTATAGGGAGCGACGCCGCCGTGGGCGAGCACGACCTGGTGGTAGGCGGTGCCCGCCGTCCCGCCGGGCAGGGCCGTGGTATCGATCACCGGGGCCGTCCCGGCGGCGATGGTGATCGAAAGGCTATCCGTCGCGGTGTGCGCGGCGGCGTCCCGGACCCGCGCGGTGAACGCGAACGTGCCGGCCTTGGTCGCGACGCCGATGATCTCACCGGTGGCGGGGTCGAGGAAGAGCCCGGACGGGAGGCTGCCCGACGTGACCGACCAGGAGACCGGACCGGTGCCACCGGTCGAGGTGAGGTCCTGGTCGTAGATGTCGCCGACGGATGCCCCCGGAAGGGTGGTCGTGACCGCGGCGAGGGTGGCGGTATCGGGCGTCACGGTGAGGGTTAGCGCCGCGGTCGCGGTTTGCGCGGCGGGCGCGGAGCTGTCGGTGACCTGGACGGTGAGGGGGCTGGTCCCCGCGGCCGTCGGCTCGCCGGTGATCTTCCCGGTGGCGGGGTCGAGGGAGAGCCCGGCGGGCAGCGTGCCGGAGGTCACCGACCAGCTGTAATCGGGGAGGCCGCCGGAGGCCGCCAGGGTCGCGTCGTACTCCTGGCCGACGGTCGCGGCCGGCAGCGCGGCGGTGCTGACGGCCAGCGCCGCGGACGCGGCGATGTCGATCGTCTCGGCCTCGGTCGCGGTCTGCGCCGGGGCGCCGGAGTCGGTGACGGTCACGGTGAACGACGCGGTCCCGGCGGCCGTCGGGGCACCGGAGACAACCCCGGTGGACGGGTCAAGGGAGAGCCCGGCGGGCAGGCTGCCGCTGGTCACGCTGTATGTATATGGCGCTGTGCCGCCCGTCGCCCACACGTACCCCGCGTACGGGACCCCCACCCCGCCGTCCGGCAGGCCCGCGCCGGGGGTCACCGGCGATGCGGCCGCGCCGGGGCGGACGAGCCCGGTGGTGACGGCCGGGGACGTCGTGGTGGCGCCGACCGGAGCGGGCTTCCCGGTTCCGGGCTTCTTGGTTCCGGGCTTCGCGGCCTGGCCTGCGCCCGCCGCAGGTGCCTTCGGGCGCTGCCGGGCGTGGTTCCCGTTGAGCGGGGCGGGGCCGCCCTCGCCTAGCAGGTAGCCGAGCGAGGAGGCCACCGTCGCGGCGATGACCTGCTGGCCCTTGGGGTTCGGGTGGCCGGAGTGCGGGATGTTGAACGGGTCAAGCGGCAGGATGTAGGAGTCGGCGGTGCACAGCTCGTGACCCGCGAGGGCGTCGCCGAGCGGGATGAACCGCACTCCCACCGCTGCCGCCGCGGCCGCCATGACCCTGTTCAGCTCGGCCTGGGCATTCCAGAACGCGTTGAGGATGTCGAGGGCACCTCGTGATGGCATCCAGAAGCAGGCCTTGCGCGCATTGACGGCGTTCGCGGCGGTCGGCGCCGCGAAGAGGTTCGGGTACCCGACGATGACGACGTTCGGGTCGCCGGTGGGCGCCGCCGACGCCGGCTGCCCCTGCGCCGCGTCGATGAGCTGCGTGTAGTAGTCCTTCAGGATGGGGGTGAAGGCGCCGCTGGTCAGCTTCTGCTGCTGTGCCTGCAGGGCGGAGACGCAGGGCGAAGAACGGCCAAGGAGGCCCCACGTGGCGCACGTCTTCAGAACCCCGGCGAAGTCCAGGTCGTTGCCGCCTCCGGTCGCGGTCACCAGGCCGGGCTCGCCATGCTCCTTTGACCATGTCTGCAGAGCGCTTACCTGGGCTACCGGCTCGCCGGCGCGGCCGCCGAACACGATCTCCGGGATGGTGTCACCGGAGCAGGCCACGTAGGTGTCCGCGGTCATCCGCGGGACCGCCGGGTACTCCTGGGACAGGAGCCACGGCCAGCCTAGGGTAGACCGGTCACAGGGAAGGCCGGCGAGGTCGTACAGCCCGGCCCCCTCACCCGAGGCGTAGGAGTCGCCCAGCGCCCAGTATCCCCCGCACCCGTCGGGGATGCCGTTGTCCCCGGCCACGTGGAACACGTGCCGGCCGGTCACGGTGGAATTGAAGCTGGTGTTGCTGAGCCCGGTCACGGGGTCGTCGGAGAGCAGCGCGCCGCTCGCACCCGAGCCGTCGATCTCACAGGAGGGGCCTGCGCCGCTGGTGTACCCGGCTCGCGCCGGCACCCCGTTGAGGCAGTCGCCGTCGCCGCCACTGGCCTGGCCGCTTTCCCAGGTCAGCGGGCCGTAGTTGAACTCCATGTCCCAGTCGCCCTGGCCCAGGTCCGGCCGCTGGATCAGCAGCACCTGGAACGCGTCGGCGACCCCGCCGTTCTGCTTGAAGCAGCCGACGTCGATCCAGTTCACGCCGAACGCGGGGTGGCCGTCGACGGTGCCGTCGCCGAAGGTGACCACCGGCCCGGATCGCGTGTCGACGTCGGCCCAGAAGGGGGCGATCATCGGGAGGCCGATCTGGTTCAGGCTCTCCGGGGTGAACTGGCTGAGCGGTGCGCCGAAGGTGAGATTGCCGTTGTTGTTAAGGAAGACCGACGTGTATTCAGCGCCGTAGAAGCCGATCGAGAACGGTAGCGGCACCGGGCCCGGGTCGCAGTCGGTCGGTGTGCCGTCCTCATCAGAGACGCAGGGGAAACTGCCGTCGTCGTTAGGCCCGTAGACATTATCGTCAAACCCCGGCACGATGGCGCCGCCGGCACCGCCCGGCTGGGGGGCCCGCAGCAGTTGCGCGCTCCCGTGCACGATCTTCGCCCCGGCCTGGATCGGCGCCGGTGCCGGCGTGCTGGCCGCCGCCTGAATTGCCTGGCCCGCCACTAGCGAAACCCCGAGAACCGCAGCGGCAACAAGCCGCGCCACAAACTTCCCCACCCGTTTATCCCCCCAATGGCAGGCTCACGCAGGCGCGAGCCATCGCAATGAGACAAGGAAGACCGGCAATACAAAGCGGCGAGGATAAAGTCTCCCCCTGCTGCTTCTCCTTTCAATACGGAACGGGGTGCCGGAATGGTTCGAAACGCTGTGAGGCAAAATCTTCCCCGGCTTGCATGGGCCGCTTCACCCACATGCTGCTGCAGCGCCTGGTGCGGCCGGAGCGAATTGTGATGATCGACGTACTCGCCCAGGACCGGCAAACCTGCCTGACCGTGGACGGGAGCCGCGCTCCGTTCAGAGTAAAGATCTGTTATCCCTAACGGGATGTAATTTTCAACCAAGGATGGCAGCTAACCCGTGACTACCATGCTTCAAGATTGTCGGCCAGGAAAAGCGGCCGACCACCACCCCGCAGCATCGGACTCTTATTCCGCGGGCTGGCCTAGATATCTCGGGTTGGCGACGAGCAGCTTGTCGTGCACGGTGTCGGCCACGGCGCGGACCACCGCGGGCGCGTCGGGTTCGATGGCGCCGGCGCGGATCGCCAGCGCGAGCTCCTCGTCAGAAGCGAACCCGAGGTCAGACAGGCGCCGCTGGCGCCGCTCGTCGAGCTCGCGGCCGAGCAGGATCTCACGCCGGGCGATCCGGATCGCGTTGGCCGCCACCCGCGCCAGGAACCTGGGCGTTCCCGCGGGCAAAGACCCGCCGAGCTCGCCTGCCGCGAGCGAGCGCGAAACGACGGCGAGCAGCCGGTCCGCGTCCGGCGCGTCGTGCGGAGCTCGCCCGGTGGCCTGCGCGGGCGCGTCGTCGACGCCGGCCAGCGGGTCCTGAACCGGGTGCGGCCGCGTCAGGCCAAGCGCGAGCAGCAGGTCGAACTCCGCCTCGCAGACCCGCCGGCCGATGACGGCGTGTTCGAGCGAGTCGTTCCCGCCTGTTAGGTGAACGACGGCCTGCTGCCGGCACAGCAGCACCCAGCGCAGCGTGCCGTACACCTCCCACCAGTGCAGTTGCCCGTCGGCCGGGCGCCAGCCCGCCGCCTGCTGGTAGCCGTCGAGCAGCTGCGCGCGGGTGCCGAACCCGCCGACGGGCAGCCGCGACCCGAACCGCCAGGCCTTGACGCACAGCCAGCCAAGGTCCTCGACCGGGTTGCCCCGGTGCGCCAGCTCCCAGTCGAGCACCGCGCGGATGCCCTCGGGGCCGACGATGGCGTTGCCGTTGCGGAGGTCGCCGTGCACGACGGCGCGGGGAACGTCCGCGTCCCCGGCTGCCGCGATAGTGCGCAGCAGCCAGGCGATCCCGATCTCGACGCTGGGACGGGGGACGTCATACGCCCGCGAGCGCGCGCGCAGCGCCTCGATCGGCTCCTGGCACGGCAGCGTGGCCAGTTCCCCGGCCGGGATCGAGTGGATCCGCGCCGCGATGGCGCCGAACTGGGCGGCGAGCGCCGGGCGGACCGCCGCGTACGCTTCGTCCCGCAACAGCTTGCGCGGGATGGTCTCTCCGGCGACGTGGCTCATCAGGACGTACGGGGCCCCGCCGAGCGACGGGCCGCTGTCGACCACTTCGGGCACAGGGACCCCGGCCGCGGCGGCGGCCCGCATGACCCGTCCCTCGTTGTGCATCGCGGCCGCGCCGGCGCGGCCGGAGGAGTCTCTGCGGAGCACGAGTTCCCGGGTCTGGCCGCCGGCGCCGGCGGTGAATCGCGAGGTCTGTCGGCTGGCGCCGCCGGCCAGCGGGGTCGGCTCAGTCACGGTGACCGGCGAGCCCCACAGGTGGCTCAGCCGCGCCGCGATCTCCTCGCGGTCAGTCACCGGCGTCGGCCAGCCACTCCGCGCCGGCCAGCCGCTCCGCATCGGTCAGCCAAGGAGCGCGGGACGGATCGGCCAGCAGAGCGCGCGCGACCACCAGCCGGTGCACCTCGTCCGGCCCGTCGTAGATGCGGGCGTAGCGCGCCTCCCGGTACATCCCTTCCAGCGGGGTGTCCTCGGTGACGCCGAGCGCGCCGTGCACCTGGATCGCGCGGTCGATGACGTTGTGCAGCATCCGCGCCGCCCAGAACTTGACGATGCTGATCTGCACCCGGGCCTGCCCGTCCTTGTCGTACTGCCGCGCCGCGTCGAGGATCATCAGCCGTGCGGCGTGGATCTCGGCCGCGGACTCCGCGATATAGCGCTGGATCTCGCCCTTGCCCGCCAGCGGGCCGCCGTGCACGTGGCGCTCGTTCGCCCGCGCGACCATCAGCTCGAACGCCCGCTGCGCCTGCCCGAGCCAGCGCATGGCGTGGAAGATGCGGCCGGGCCCGAGGCGGACCTGGCCGATGCGGAAACCCTCGCCGCGCTCACCGAGCAGGTTCTCCTTCGGCACCCGGACCCCGGTCAGCCGGATCTCGCAGTGCTCGCCACTGGTCGAGCCCATCGTCTTCACCACCCGGACCACCTCATATCCAGGGGTGCCGGTAGGCACCAGGATCGCCGAGATCGCGTGGTGAGCGTCCACGGTGTCCGGTTCCGTCCGGGCGAACACGGTGGTGAACGCCGCGCTGATCGCCCCGGTCGTGAACCACTTGTGGGCGTCGATGACCCACGTGTCCCCGTCGAGCCTGGCGGTCGCCTGGATCAGGGTCGGGTCAGACCCGGCCACCTCCGGTTCTGTCATCCCGACGCTCGGCGTGATCTCACCGCGCACCAGCGGCAGCAGCCATCGCTGCTTCTGCTGCTCGCTGCCGAACCTGTGCAGCATGATCGCGTCCTGCATGGTGAGCGTGCCCACGGCGACCTGGCCGTACTTGGACCGGCCGATTATCTCGTTGACCAGGGCGAACTCGTAGAACGGCAGGCCGCCGCCGCCGATCTCGGCCGGATGGCCGAGCGCCCACAGGCCGCGCTCCTTAGCGGTCGCCCGCAGCCGCCCCATCGCGGCCGCGGCTGGCTCGCCTCCTGTGTCCAGCGTCCGCTCGGCGGGGATGACCTCATCGTCGATGAAGCTCCGCATGGCGCGGCGAAGCTGGTGTCCCGCATCGTTCATGTAACGAGTGTGGACCCCAGCCAGGCGCGACTCAGGCGCTGGGCTCTCCGTAGTTGAGCGGCAGGGCCTGCAGCTGGTCGATGGGGATCTGGGTCAGCACGTACTGCCACTCGCCGTCAGGGAGCAGGTTCTGCGGGTCCATCAGCGCCGGGTACGGGTTGACGCCGCCGTGGGTCGCCTCGTACGGCCGCGGGTCCTGCGCCTGCGTGACCATCGCGCCGCCCATGTCGGTGAGGATCAGCCCGTACTGCTGCATCGCCCGCGCGATGGTCCGCGCCGCCGGGCTGTACAGCGTGTTCACGTCGAAGGCGGGGTTCAGCCGGAAGCGCTGCCCCTCGCACGGGACGTCAGCACCGGCGGTGTCGCCGTCGTCGCGACTGGCGGGCCAGGAGAAGCAGCCGGCCTGGGGGTGCGGGAGGATCAGGTTGATCGCGTGGTCGATGAAGCCGCGCTGCAGCTCGGAGATCCGGATGGTGAACGCGCCGAGCGGCAGCCCCGTGGCGCTCGCGCCCAGCGGGTTCTTGAAGATCCCCGGGTTGTGCCGGTAGTGCTTGATCTCCCCGCCCCAGCACGCCGACCAGTGGCCGCTGGCGTCCTTGCTCGCGCGCCAGAAGTCCCAGTACGTGTCGGTCGACGGCTGGTAAATCGTGGTCGACTCGTCGGTGCCCTGCGACACGATCAGGTTCGCCGGCGTGGGCACCGCGGCAAGCGAGGGGGCGATCACCGGCGCGAGCTGCGGCATGTTCAGGCAGTCCGAGTAGGTCCAGCGCTGCACGGGGGTGTGCTTGCCGACGTAGAAGATCGGCGTGGAGAACGTGTCGGTGTTCAGGCCCCAGATGCCGAAGTGGGTCGCCTGGTCCTGGGCGATGGTGGCCACGATCGCCGCGGAGTTCGGGGCGAGCGGCACGTTGGCCGGCAGGGGCGTGTTCCACGGGCCGCGCCTGGAAAAGCCGTTGTCCGGCCGGTGCCGCGCGATGGCGGCATGCGCAGGGGCGCCGGCCTGCGAAGCCGCTACCGGGGCCGTCGACCCGGCGAGCGCGCCGGCCACCGCGAGCACCACGAATCCGTAACGCAGGCGCGAACGCATGCCCATCCCTCCCCGTCCGCCGAGACCGCCGTCAGCGTAACTGGCGCGGCCTGCGCGCTGTCAGCGGCCGAGCCGGGGAAACCAACGGCCCGCAGGCCCGCGCGTCGCGACCGCGGCGGGCGGGTGAAACTTTCCGGCCGGGTCAGGCTGGGGCCCAGGCCCACTGCTTGTGGTAGTCCGTGCAGGCGTCCCTGGTGGTGATCGTTAGCTGCGTGCGAGCGCCGGGGTTGCAGAGGACTTCCCAGTTGTCCTGATCATTGGAGCGCCCGATGTTCACCAGGTAACCGGTGCTGGGGTCGGACACCCACTCCTCGGCCGGGGCCGAGGGGCTCGCGCAGAAGTTGATGACGTCGCCGCCCCCGGAGTTACGCTCGCAGTAGCCGGTGTTGGCGTGCAGTTCCATCACGTAGATCGGCAGGCCGACCAGGGCGTTGTCGATGTATCCGTCGGTGAACGTGTTCGACTGCACGAAGCCGTGCCTGTACAGATCCCACCGCCAGAGCCCGAAGGCGACCCCCCACGCCTCGACGGGCTCCCCTGGGAACTCGCCCGAGGTACCCGGAACCAGCGTCGTGCACGTGCCGGCGCCGTTCCCGTCGCACCAGTAGCCGGTGCCGATGAAGGTCGCCGTGTCATCCGCGGCGGCTGGCGCCGCGACCCCGGCGCTCAGCGCCAGCGGCACGGCGAGGACCCCCGCGGACAGCAGGGCTACGACGAACCTGCGCATAAGATCCTCTCCCTTACCGACGCGTTCACGGCCACCGGACGGGCGCGCGCGGCAAGCATGACCGTGGGAGAGGGACAGTCACTACGGTCCGTTCGGGATAAATGAACGAATTTTTACCGAACGGGACGTGCCCAGTAGTCCGCGGCGGCTTTGGACTCGGCGAGCTCGTCCGCCGAGCCGAAGCCCGGCGCCATCGAGGCGGCGGTGCCTGGAAGCACCTCGTGGTGCTCGATGTTGAGCAGCCGCAGCCAGCTCTGCTGGCCCATCGTCAGCGCGACGAAGCAGCCGAGCTCGACAAGCTCGGGTTCGGAAAAGTGGCGGTGCAGGCGTTCCCACAGCGCGTCGTCGGCCTCAAGCCGCCAGGTGATGGCTTCCGCGTAGGCCAGGGCGGCCTTCTCCCGCTCCCCCAGCCGCGGCGAGGTCTCGAAGTTGAGCAGGTCGTCGTACTGGCCTTCGGCAAGGCCTTGCGCCCTGGCCTGCTCCGAGCGCTGGTTGCCGCAGTACTCGCACTTCACCGACCGCGAGACGTAGACACGGCACAGCTCCTTGATGGCGTGATCGCACACGCCGTCGCGGAAGATTTCCTGCCACGAGCGCGCGAAGGCCCAAAAACACGCGGGCACGTGCGCGCGCACCGCAGAGCTCTCCGGGCGCGGCGTGCCTTCCCGCTGGCAGCGGTCCATCTCCGCCCGCATCTGTTCGTCCATCGCCTCGAGCGGCAGGTAGCTGATCCGCTGGTCGCGCGCCATCGCGTCTCCTCGTTTGAAAGTTCACGTCCCACCAGGCTGCTCTGCGCCCGTCGCCGAGCGCAAGCCTCAGGTCCCCGGCGCCGGGTGAGGCGCACGTGCCAGGTGTGAGGCCGCCCATGACGCTCCCTCCCGGGTGATGCGCTTCATCCTGGCGCTTGAGACGGTGATCGGAAAGCGCACTCTGGCATCGGGGGGAACCATGATCGAGCAGTTGTCCGGGCAGATCGTCGTCGTGATCGGGGGAAGCGCCGGCATCGGGCTTGAAACCGCCCACCTGGCACGTGCCGAAGGCGCGGACGTCATCCTCGCCGGCCGTGATCCCGAACGCCTCAAGGGCGCCGCCGCCGAGGTGGGCGCGATCAGCGTCGCGGCCTTCGACGCCACCGACCCCGCCGCGCTGGACCAGTTCTTCGCCGGCCTGCCGGACCAGATTGACCACGTGCTGGTCACTGGCCCAGGCCCGTACTACGCGCCGCTGGCCGACCTGGACCGGGAGCGGGCGCACCATGACTTCGACGCGCATCTGTGGCTGGCAGTCGCCGTGACCCAGCACGCCGTCGGCAGGGTGCGGCCCGGCGGCACGCTGCTGTTCATGGGCGGCACCGGCGGCCGTAAACGAGGTCCCGGCCTGTCCCTTATCGCGGCGGGCAGCGCCGCGCTGCCGGCCCTGATCGCCAACCTGGCGGTTGAGGCGGCGCCGATCCGGGTCAACCTCATCGCGGCAGGCTTCGTCGACACGCCGTTGTCCGCGTCGCTGCTCGGCGACGCGCTCGAAGACCGCCGCGACCAGCTGCGCGCGGGGCTTCCGATCAGGCGCGTCGTCGGCCCAGCCGACATCGCCGCGCTCGCCGTGCACCTCATGATTAACACGGCGCTCACCGGCGCCACCTACGACATCGACGGCGGCCAGCAGCTCATCACCGGCCTGTGACGCCGCACGACCTGGCCTACTGCCCGAGCGATCATCGGCGCTCATGTCCCGACCAAAAACTTGCAACGGTTTTGACCGGAAACGCGTCAAAGGGAGGTGATCTGACACAGAGAGGGGATCGGAATGAATCTCATCAGCAAGCCTGTAGTCGCGGCCTTCGCCACAATCAGCGTCGCGACCCTGGCCTTGTCGCTAACGCTGGCATCGACGTCGCACAGCGCCGCCGCGACGCGGCAAACGGGAGCTGCCACGCCGGCGTGCGGCAACGCCCACCCGGCACTGCCGGGCGGGGCCTTCATCTGGGGGACGCTTCCCGGTAACGGGTTCGCCGGCGGCGTCGGCTACACCCTGGAGATCAGCAACGTGGGCCGGTCCGCTTGCACCGTGCGCGGCGTTCCCGGCGTTGCCATTGAGCAAGATAACCGCCACCTGGTCGGCGGCGAACTCCCGGGATCGGGCAAGGGCACGCTCATCACACTCAAGCCCGGTGCGACCGCTTTCTTCACCCTGCAAATCCATGAGGCGCACGCGTTGTGCGCGCACCCGGTGAGCGGTCACGTCGTCATCTACCTGAACGGTGCGAGGCAGGGCCAGAACTCCCTGCTAAACGCCCAGGGCTGCAACAACCTGCGCGGCGGCGGAGTGCTGAGCCCGGGCACCATCAAGGCCGGCACCGGCATCCCGCTGTACAGCCACTGACCCCGTTATGCCGTAAGAGGGCGGTAAGACAGTCCCGCCCCGCCAGGGCTGCCCGCCATGCCATCATGATGGCCTGGCGGGCAGCCCCTTTTGTTACAGCCTTGTGGTTGGAGCGGGTCATGTCTGCTGGCACCGGCCCGGCGAGGCACGCGCGCCGGACCCCTCACCCCTCGCCGGCGCTGCTGTCCTGGGCAGCCGGCGCCGTCATCTACCCCCTCGTCGGCTGCGGCACCATCGCCCTGTCCGCCTACGGGTTCCTCACCTCACCCGTCAGGACCCTGGCCGGGAGCCTTCTCGCCGCCGTCATGACCGCCTCCCCCGGAGCCGTCCGGCGGGCGCGCCATGCCCTGTGGAAGCGCAGGTGCCGCGAACTGCACGCGGTCCCCGCCCGGCACCGCCACGGCGGCGCCGGGTGACCGGCCTGCCCAGTACGCCGCGAGCTCGCGATCAGTAACGGTTCGGCAGCGGCCGGAACCAGGGTGACAGGGGACCCGTCCCAGTGTCATGACGACTTTGCTTACGGGGGCCCGGATTTCCCGGCGCCGCATCGCGTTTGCGCTCACCGCCGCCCTAGCCGCCACCGGCCTCGCGATCGGCCTGGCCGTCTGGCCGTCCGGCAGCGCGGCCGCCGGGACGATTCCGTCCACCGCCAGGGTGGTGACCGTGACCCCGGTCTTCGGCCACGACCCCAACACCAGCCGACACCACCTCGACCACGCCTTCACGATCACCGATCCGGCCAAGGTGGCCCAGATCGTGGCGATCATCAACGGCCTGTCCCCGTTCCCGACCGGGGAACTTAGCTGCGCGGTCGACAACGGCGCCGCGATGCGGCTGACCTTCAGGGCAACCCTGGACGGCCCGGTGGTAGCCACCATGCTCGCCACGTACACCGGCTGCTCGGGCGTGTCGAGGCCCGACGCGCCGAACATGCCCTTCCTCGACGACTACACCGACTCAGGACAGCAGGTGCAGCAGCTGGTGCTGGCCATCGGGGGCGTCCGCTGGCCGTACACGCCGGACATGCTGCCGCCGCTGCGCCACTAGCCACCGGGCCGGGCCACGGGTCACAGGTCGAGGGTTAGGGCGGTTGCGGGGGTCGAGCAGCAGATGAGGGCGCTGCCGTCGGCGGGGTTGTCTACAGGGTCGGGGGCGTAGCTGACCGTGCCCGAGATGACCGCGGTGTCGCAGGAGTGGCAGACCCCGGTGCGGCACGCCCAGCGCACTGGCACGTCGCAGGCTTCGGCGAAGTCCAGCAGGCTGGGGTAGCCGGGGTCCCAGGGGACGGTCAGGCCGCTGCGCGCGAATGCGACTAGCGGGCCGGTGCCGGGTTCGCCCGATGGCGGGTGCGGCGGCGGGGCCGGCGCGGCCGCGATTCCCGGAGTGGTCGCGGGCGCGGCGCCGAATGGCTCGGTGTGCACCCGCCCCGCGAAGACGCCGACGCCGGGGCCGGTCAGCGCGGCCGTGATGTCCGCCATGAACGCGGCCGGGCCGCAGACATAGGCGTCGGCGTCGCGCGGCAGGCCGAGTTCGCTCAGCACCTCGGCGGTCAGCCGGCCCGCGCTCTGGTAGTCGCGTCCTGGCACGTCGCCGGGCCCGGGATGGCTGTAGCAGACGTGCCGGTGCGCGCGCGGCAGCGCGGCGAGCAGGGACCTGGACTCGGCGCTGAACGGCTCCTGCGCGCGGTCGCGAGCGCCGTGCAGCCACCAGATGTCGCGCCCTGACCCTTCCGCGGCAAGCGCGTGCAGCATGGCCAGCACCGGGGTCGCGCCCACGCCGGCGCTGATCAGCAGCACCGGCGTGTCCCCCGGCGCCAGGATGAACGTGCCACGCGGCGCGGCCGTCTCGATGAGGTCGCCGACGCGCACGCGGGTGTGGACGTACACGCTGCCCGTGCCGTGCGGCTCACGCTTGACGCTGATCCGGTAGGTGCCTGCGCCCGGATCGCCGGACAGCGAATAGCTGCGCAGCAGCGGCGCGGCGTCCGGGCCCGGGTTCAGCCGCAGGGTCAGGAACTGTCCCGGCTCGGCGGGCGGAACCGCGTTCCCGGCTGGGTCGGCCAGCCGCACCGAGACGACCGAGGCGCTTTCCCGCTCCACCGCGGTCACCGCGAGCGGCCGGAAGCCCGGCCAGGCCGGCGGCGGGCTGACGGCGCCCAGGCCGGCGTTGCCGGCGGCACTGTCGGCGCGCGCCACGGGCTGGCTGAGCATGGACTGGAACGACGCCTTCCAGCCCTGGGGCAGCGCCGGGATCGTCAGCGCGACCTCGAGTCGCTGCCGGGAATGCCCGGGCAGGTACAGCAGGGCGTCCACCTCGGCGATCGTCATCGCCCGCGGCCCGTCGGTCACCTTGACGATCTCGTCCCCGGCGCGCACCACGCCCTCGCGCAGCACCCGGAAGTAGAACCCTGGCCTGTGGTGGGAGACGAGCAGCGCCGGGATCCGCGGGTCGTCCATCCGGATGCCCACCCGGTAGCAGGTGACCCGCGGCTGGGTCACCTCGAACAGCGCCTCGCCGATCTGGTACTGGTCGCCGACACACACCTGGTCGTCGGCCAGGCCGCGCACGGTGAAGTTCTCGCCGAACTGGCCGTAGCTGAAGTCGTCGCGGGTCAGCTCCCGCCGCCAGTAGTCGTAGGACTCGGCTTGGTACACGAACACCGCCCGGTGCTCGCCACCGTGCCCGGCCAGGTCGCCCTGCCCGTCACCGTCGATGTTCAGCCGCCGCACCAGGCGTTCGCCGTCGACCGGCTGCTTCCATACCGCCGTGTGCACCACCCGGCCGTGCCAGGCCACGTCCCGCGGCAGGCCGACGTTCACAGACAGTAGCGTGCCAGCCGTCACGCCATCATTCTGTCAAGCTAGGCGGGTGGATCCCGCAGCGGCAGGCGCGGCAGTGCCGATTCCCGATCCCGCGCTGGTCGTGCTCGTCGGCCCGGCCGGGTCGGGAAAGTCGTTCTGGGCCGCGCAGCGCTACCGTCCGCACGAGGTCGTCTCCTCCGACCGGCTGCGCGCGGTGGTCGGCAGCGGCGAGCACGACCTGGACGCGTCGGCTGACGCGTTCGCGCTGCTTGACCAGATAGCGGCGGCCCGGGTGCGGCGCGGGCTGACCGCGGTGCTCGATACTCTCGGCCTCGATCCCGGCCGGCGGCGCGGCTACCTGGAGCTGGCCAGGAGCGCCGGACTGCCTGCCGTCGCCGTGCTTGTCGACACGGACCCGGCCGAATGCAGGCGCCGTAACCGGGCGCGCGACCTGCCGGTGCCCGCGGCGGTGCTCGACGGCCAGCTGAAACGGATGCGGGACGCGGTTGCCGAGGTCCGCGGCGAGGGCTGGGACCTGGTGACGACGGCCGGGTCGGCGCGGCCCGAGGCCTCCCACTCCCCCGGCGCGCGCGCGGCGGCGGGCGAGCAGCGGCGCCGGCCGGTCAGGATGGGCCTGGTGCTGCAGCTTTCGCGCTTTCCCTGGGACGGCGACCCGGCGGGCCCGGCGCACTGGCTGGCCGCGGTCGCCCGCGCGACCGCCGAGGCGGGCCTGCAGGGAATCGCGCTGATGGATCACCTGATCCAGATCCCCCAGGTCGGCCGCGCCTGGGAGCCGATCCCCGAGCCGTGGGTGACGCTCGGCCTGCTGGCCGGCCTGGACACGGGTCTGCGGCTGGGGACGCTGGTGACACCCGTGACGTTCCGTGCGCCGGGGATCTTGGCTAAGACCGCCGCCACGCTGGACGCGCTGAGCGGCGGGAGGTCGTTCTGCGGTGTCGGGGCCGGGTGGTGGGAGCGCGAGCACGCCGCGTTCGTCTTGCCGTTCCCGCCGGCCAGGGCCAGGCTCGACGAGCTTGAGTCGGCCATCGAGACGCTGCGCGCCCTGTGGCAGCCCGGCACCAGGGAGTACCGCGGCGAGCGGGTGTCACTGCCTGAGACCACCTGCTATCCGCGGCCGGCGTCGCCCATTCCGATCATCGTCGGCGGCGGCGGGGAGAAGCGCACGCTGGCCATCGCCGCCAGGCTCGGCGACGGGTGCAACCTCCCCTCCGACATCGCCGCGCTCGACCGCAAGCTCGCCGTCTTCCGCGAGCACTGCCGGGCCGCCGGGCGCGACCCGGACCAGTCCGAGGTGACCGTGCTTGACGTCCCGGTCATCGGCCGCGACCGCGAGGACGCCGCGGCGATCGTGGAGCGGCTGCGCGGCAGGACCAGCGCCGCCGCCTTCGCCCGCGCCCACCACGCCGGCACTCCTGAGGACCATATCGGCCGGTACCGGCTGCTCGCCGACCACGGCGTGCGGACCGTGTTCGTCGCCCTGCCCGACCTGGCCGGCCCCGGCGACCTCGCCCGGCTGGCCCCGCTGGCCGCGGCGTTCGCCTGAGGAGATACCCGCCGATTTCCGGATAAAGCCGTCGCAGGTCACCTGGGTTAACTGCTGTCAAAGGCCGTTACGATAATTGTCTGCCGTATTAATTCGTTGCTTAATTTACTGCCGCACGAAAAGGTGTTTCGACAGCTTGACAGCCCGGATAAGGCCAGCGCAGACTTCATATGGGATTGCACGAGCCTCGGCGGGTGGTTCCCGCCGGGCGGAAAGGGAGAGTCCCCCAATGGGTACATTCAGGCTTGCTGATGTCAAACACGTGGTGGACACAATTTCCGGCAGCACGCAGTTTCCCATAGCCGATGCCGCGGCCCTGGAATCCGCCCTCGGCGGCGCCGGCGCGACGGTGCCGCTCGGCGCCGAACAACACCGGGCCGCGGAGGTGAACCAGATTCCGGCCGACTTCTTCCCGATCGACTCTGCCGCGGACCTGTACACCAAGCTGGCCTTCCTGAGGTCCGCGAACGGAGATCAGCCCTCTGACCTGAAGGCGTCGAAGCGGCTTGACTCCGTGCCGGCCGATGCGGGACCGCCGCCGCCGCTCCCATCGCCAACCGGCTACCGCGGGGGCAACGTTCCGTCGGCGCGCCACTAATCGCGAAAGGAACTCCTGGATGGTCAGCTTTTGGCTGCAAGTATTCGCCGCGAACAACCAATACCCGATCGGGGACGCGCAGCTGAGCGGCGGCGAGTACTGGGTACCAGACAGCAACGTCGTGAACAATGGCGCCTATTGGGTGGAGGCCAATTACGTGGGCGAGCCCATCGCGGTCTCGGCGCCCAACTACCAGACGGTAAACACCACGGTGGCCGGGGTGGCCAACCAATTGGTCTACCTCAGCTGGATTGGCGCCTGGCCGCAACAGCAGACCTATTAGTGGATGACCGGCACCTGCGGGCCGTTATCCGGGCGGCGCTGCGGGCTAACGGGTTCGACGTCCGCATGAGCGAACTGGGCGCCGCCGAGCGCGAGACGCGAGTCCTCGGGCTGCGGCTGCGGGACCTGGTCCTTGACCGCCTGCCGGGTTTCGCCGCGCGGGCCGACATCGCGCGACTGGCCCAGCAGGACTCCTTCGTGTGGAACCGGCTGCCGAGCATGCTCGCGTTCGGGCACCAGCAGGCGGTCGTGTTCCGCCGCCTCATCCATCCGGACAAGCGCAGCCCGCCGGCGGCTTCGCTGCTGCCGGTGGCGACGTTCAGCGCGGGGATATCGCTGCTCGACTACCTGGCCGACGCGACGGGGATGGCGGAGCCGATCTACGAGGTGCTCGATGACGCGACAGTGGCGAGCCTGTTCGGCGGTCCGGCCGACGACCGGCTGCGCGAGGGCTACGACAAGACCGCCGACGTCCGGCTGCGCCTGCTGTTCGCGCTGATCGCGGCCTGCGGCGCGGGCATCAGCGCGCTGCTGCGCGCCAGCGGTGACACCGAAGGGCGCCGCGACCTGCTGGCCACCTTCGCCGCGCTGCACGGCGCGCAGCGGGCGGTGACATTCCACGGCCGCGACCCGGCGGCCGCCGACGCGGGCGACACGGGCGCGGCCGTCACGAAATCGGTGCTGCCGTTCGTCGCGGCGCACCAGATCGTGGAGCTGTTCGATCCGCCGGGGGCCGCCAAGCGGTCCAGCCGGGAACTGGCGCGGCGGATCGGGCAGGCGGTGGCGCTGACCGACGACCTGGTCGACCTGCTGGCGGACTGGCAGACGCGGACGCCGAACACGCTCATCGGCTGGGCCGGCGTCACCGGCGGAGCCGGCGGACCGCGAACCGGCGCCGACGGACGGCTCGCGGAAGACTGGCTGTACCGGGTAGCCGGTCAGACCGCGGAGCGGATCGTGGACACCTTGCTTTCCGCGGGGCTCCTTTATTCACCCGACCCGGCCAGGGCGCCGCTGACCGCCGCCGAGGCCGCCGCGAAGTTCGCGACGCTCACGGTCGCGCGCTGGGTCGGCTGGCGTGCCGGGCTTTCCCCGCCGAGCGTCTTCGCCACGCGGCGGCGGCAACGGACACCCGCGGGCACCGGCGGCCCCGCCGCGGACGCGACGGCCGCGCTGCTGCGCGAGCAGCGCGGCGGATATCCCGAAGCCGTCCACTGGATGACCGTGCCCCGGCTCGGCGAGGCCGGCCAGGCCGGTCGGGCCGGTCGGGCCGGCCGCGCTGGGGTCGTCAGCCAGGCCGGCGTGGAAGGCGTGCGGCTGCAGGTTCATCCGGCGATCGTCTTCCAGCGCGCCGCCGTGCTCGACAGCCTGCTCGACGCGTACGCGGCGGGACTGGACGTCCCGGGCAGCGTGCTGGCGCGCGAGGCGTTGCTGCTGCTCTACACCAAACGACAGGACGTGCGCGGCGGCTGGAGCTACCTGTCCGGCGTACCCGAACTGCCGCCCGACGTCGACGACCTCGCGATGGTGGCGCAGGTGCTCGCGCGCTGCGGCGGTCCGCCCCTGGCAGCCGCCTGCGACGAGGCGTTCAGCTTGGTGTTCGACGCCGCCGAACGCGACAGGACCGTGTCGACCTGGATACTCGACCCGCGGGACAGCCCGGCGCGCAACGCGGGATTCCGCCGGTACATCGAGCTGACGCAGGCCGGCGGCACCCACCCGGACGTCGTCGCCAACTTCCTGTACGCGGTCGGGCTGCGCGCCAGCGAAGCCGGCCGGCGCCGGGTCGCGGGCGCGATCCCCTACCTGGAAGCCGCGCAGGACACGGACGGCTCCTGGCACAGCAGGTGGTACTGGGGCAAGTTGTACGGGACGTTCCGCGCGGTGCTCGCGCTGACCCAGCTGGCCCCGGGCAGCGACGCGCTCGGGCGCGCCCGCGATTTCCTGGCGACCACCCAGCACGCGGACGGCGGCTGGGGCGCCGACGGCCGCAGCGACCCCCTGTCGACAGCGTTCGCGGCGCTGGCGCTGGCCGCCCTCGCCCAGCCTGGCATCGGCCGGAGCCGTCGCGCGGCGGTGGCGTACCTGCTGGCCACCCAGGAACCCGGCGGCGGCTGGCCGGGCTGCCCGTTCATCGCCTTCCCCCGCGTGGGCGGACCCGGCATCCACGTGTACCGCAGCGCCACGATCACGACGAGCTTCTGCCTCAAGGCCCTCCTGGCGTGCGGGGGCGTCCGGCCAGCCGGGCGGCGTGCCGCCGTCGCCTACCGGGAAGAGTCCGCGCCGCCAACGTCGGCGGACTGGTCGTGAGCGGATTTGAACAAGGAGAAACCATGCTCCGTTCGGGATAATGAAGAACTTTTTTACCGAACGGAGCGTGGCTCAACGTGGACGACGCCGCGGGCACCGTGGCGATTCGCGACCTCGGGCGGCGGGAAAAGCTGTACGCCGACGAGAAGGGCCTGACCGTGCGCGCCCGCGGGTACGGCACCAGGCGGTTCGCGTGGCGGAAGGTGAGCGGGTTCGCCGACGGCGGGACCTGGAAACAGGGCGAGTACGTGTGGCAGCTGGACATCGTCCTGCGCAAGGGAGAACGCGAGCCGGTGCACTGCACGGCGGGTGGGTGCACCCCGGAGTTGCTCGCGACCGTGCGGCAGGTCGCCGCCAGCCACGGGCTGTCCGCCGACCTGGAGGGAATCGCGCCGCCGGCCCCGCCGCCGGAAGAGCCCGGCTTCTTTGAGGATCCGTTCGGCCAGGGCGGCATGCGGTACTGGAACGGGTCGCAATGGTCGCCGCCGCTGCCGGCGGAGCTGCGCAAGTCGCGGTCGACGCTGAGCAAGAGCGCGGCCTCCTGGTCGGCGCTGCCGACGGTCCAAGGCCGCTGGACGCACGCCGCGAGTCAGGCCAGGTACGCCACGGCGAACGCCGCTTTCGTCGGGGTCTTCTCCGCGTCGCTGCTGGTCTGGACCCTGCTGACGCAGGCGGGGCTCATCGGGCCTCCGGGTGGCGAGCCGATGACCCCTGACGAGTGGCTCACGGTGGACGGCGTCGCCCTCGCGTACGCGCTCGTCGCGCGCGGGATGTGGCGCAAGCGCAGGTTCTGGCGCAGGCTCGACGAGGCGGCTAACCGGGCGCCCGCAGTTCGCGAAGGGTATCCATGAGCTGTCCGGCCAGTTCGGTCGGGTGCGCGCCGCTGCGGCACAGCAGCCCGACAGGTTCGGCGCCACCGGGCACCGGAAGGTTCAGCCGGCACAGCCAGCCTGAGTCGATGTCAAGCTGCACCGCGTGCTGCGGCGTGATCCACACGGCGTCGGAGAGCAGGGTCAGCGCCCGCGCGACTTCGACCGACTGCGTTTCCGTGCGGCCGGACGGCAGCGTCATGGCGTGCGTGGCGAAGAACCCCTCGGCGTGATGCCGCGGCGCGGTACCCGCGCCCGGGATGACCAGCGGATAGTCGAGCAGCGCGCGCGGGGTTATCTTGCTGCCCTGTCCCCCGCCCGCACCTTCCTTTCCCCCGCCCCCACCACCCGGAGCGAGCGGATGCCGCGGGCGGGTCACGATGGCCATCGACTCGGCGTAGAGCAGCTCGAACGACACCCCGGCCATCATCGCGGGCTCGGCCATCCGCCCGACCGCGAAATCGAGTTCACCCGACTTCAGGGCGGCGAGCAGTTCCGGGTTTGACGCGGTTCGCACCGCGACCCCGACGCCGCGGCGGTGCTCGCGCAGCCGCGCGATCGCCCGCGCGAGCAGGCCGCCGGCCACCGTGGGCAGCGCGCCGACCTCAACGGCCGGCACGCTGGGCGTTCCGGTCTGGGTGAGCGCGACCGCGGCCGACTCCAGCGCCTGCGTGACATCGACCGCGTGCCGCAGGAACCGCTCGCCGGCCGGTGTCAGCTGGGCGCCCGCGCGTCCCCGCTCCACCAGCTTGACACCCGCGAGCTCCTCGAGTTCGGTCAGCGTCTTGGACACCGCGGGCTGGCTGAGGCGCAGCCGCTGCGCGGCGCGCGCGAGCGTCCGCTCCTGGGCGACGACGACGAAGCAGCGCAGGTGCCTGAGCCGGATGCGCGAGAGGGCGGCCGAGCTTTCCATAACCGGAAGTTATGGAAAGTCGCGCCATTAGTCAATTTACTTCACCAACGCGCAACTATAGAGTCGCAAGCACCGCGACTGCAGGACTGGAGGATCTGATGGCCCGGATCGTCGGCGGCGTGGCCGCTTCGCACACGCCAACCATCGGTTTCGCTTACGACCAGAACAAGCAGAACGACGCCGACTGGGGACCGATCTTCAAGGCGTTTGAGCCGGTGCGCGAGTGGTTCAAGGACAAGCAGCCCGACGCGATCGTCTACATCTTCAACGACCATGTCACGTCGTTCTTCTTCGACCACTATTCGGCGTTCACGCTGGGCATCGGCGACGAGTACGCGGTCGCCGACGAGGGCGGCGGCGCGCGCAAGCTGCCCGCGGTGCGGGGGAACAGCAAGCTCGCGCAGCATATCGGCGCGAGCCTGGTGACCGACGAGTTCGACATGTCGTTCTTCCAGGACAAGCCGCTCGACCACGGGTTCTTCTCGCCGATGTCGGTGCTGCTCGACCGGGACGGCGACGACTGGCCGACCACGATCGTCCCGCTCGCCGTCGGCGTGCTGCAATTCCCGATTCCGACCGCGGCGCGCTGCTACAAGCTGGGCAAGGCGCTGCGGCGCGCGATCGAGAGCTACCCCGAGGACATCCGGGTCGCCGTCGTCTCGACCGGCGGCCTCTCGCACCAGGTGCACGGCGAGCGCGCGGGCTTCAACAACCCGGAGTGGGACCACAAGTTCCTCGACGCGATCACCCGGGATCCGCAGGCGCTGACCGAGATGACCCACGCGGAGTACGCGACGCTCGGCGGGTTCGAGGGCGCCGAAGTCATCATGTGGCTGATCATGCGCGGCGCGCTGTCGGACAACGTCCGCCGGCTGCACAGTTCGTTCTACCTGCCGTCGATGACGGGCATCGCCACGCTCGTGCTGGAAAACGAGGAGGTCCCGGTTCCGGCGGCGAGTCACGAGCGGCACCGGGCGGAAATGGCGCGGCAGCTGACCGGCATCGACAAGCTGACCGGCACGTACCCGTTCGACCTCGCCGCCAGCGTCAAGGCGTACCGGCTCAACAAGTACCTGCACGCGATGATCGACCCGGAGCACCGCGCGCGATTCCTGGCCGATCCCGAGGCGTCGTTCGCCGAGGCGGGGCTCACCGAGGAGGAAAAGGACCTGGTCCGCCGACGGGACTGGCGGGGCCTGATCCACTACGGCGTCATCTTCTTCATGCTGGAGAAGCTGGCGGCGGTCGTCGGCGTGTCCAACCCGCATGTCTACGCCGCGATGCGGGGTGAATCGCTGGACGACTTCCTCAAGACGCGCAACACGAAGATGGTCTACGGAGTGTCGGGAAACGACACGTTCAGCGCGAAGACGGGCGCCTAGGGCTGGAAGACTATCCGGCCGGTGCTGACGCCGTTGGCCAGGCGCTGCAGGCCGGCCGGCACGCCGGCCAGCGGCAGCCGCTCGCTGATCAGCGTGCGGATAGCGCCCGCGGCGACGAGCCTGGTCAGCTCGGCGTGGCAGGCCCTGATCGCGCCCGGGTCCATCTTCTGGTACAGGCCCCAGTGCAACCCCAGTATCGAGTAGTTCTTCACCAGGGCGTGGTTCAGCGCCGCAGACGGGATGTCGCCGCTGGCGAAGCCGACCACCACGATCCGGCCTTCGAACGCGACGCACTTGGTGGACCGCCGGAAGGCCTCGCCGCCGACCGGGTCGTAGATGACGTCGGCGCCGCGCCCGCCGGTGACGTCCTTGACGACCTGCACGAAATCTTCGCTGTTGCGGTCCACGACCACGTCCGCGCCGAGGTCGCGCACCACCGCCGCCTTCTCCGGGCCGCCCGCCACGCCGATGACGCGTGCCCCGGCGGCCTTGCCGAGCTGGACGGCCCCGCTGCCGACGCCGCCCGCGGCCGCGTGCACGAGCAGCGTCTCGCCTTCCCGCAGCCCGGCACGCCTGTGCAGGCCAAACCAGCCGGTCTGGTACGTGACGTTGAACGGCGCCGCCTCGGCGTCGTCGAGCCCGTCCGGCGCGGGCAGCGCGGTCGCCGCGTCCATCAGGGCGTACTCGGCGAACGCCCCGTGCGGCAGCACGGTCCCGCCGATCACCCGCATCCCGGGCTTGAACGCCGTGACGTCCGGGCCGGCCTGCGCGACCTCGCCGCACAGCTCGACGCCAGGGCAGAACGGCATCGGCGGGCGGACCTGGTAGGTGCCGCGGCACATCAGCACGTCGGGGAAGTTCGCCGCGGCCGCGAGCACCCGGACGAGAAGCTGGCCAGGACCGGGCTCGGGCTGCGGCAGTTCGGCGAGCTCAAGCACGTCTTCCGGCTCGCCGTGCCGGTCTAGCTGCCAGGCTTTCACCCTGCGTCCTCCTCGATCTTGCGCTGCAGCCGCGACATGCCACGCAGCCACTTGTCGGTGTCCGCGGCGCGCAGCGCGTAGTAGTCCTGTACCTCGGGATGCGGCAGGACGAGGAACCTGCCGGTGTTCGTCATCGCGTCCCAGAGCGCGTCGGCGACCTGCTCGGGCTCGATCGCGGCGCCGGCCAGCAGGAGCTCTCCCGCCCGCCCCGAACCGGCGAGCATCTGCGTGCGCACCCCCTGCGGGCACACGCAGTGCACGGTCAGCCCGCGGCGGGAGTAGGTGATGGCGAGCCACTCCGCGTACGCCACCGCGGCGTGCTTGGTCACCGAGTACGGCGCCGCGCCGAGCATCGTCAGCAGGCCGGCCGCCGACGCGGTGACGACAAACGTCCCTTTCCCGCGCGCCAGCCAGGCCGGTAGCAGCTCCCGGGCGGCGCGGACGTGCGCCAGCGTGTTGACCTCCCAGGCGCGCTGCCACACGTCGTCGGGGGTTTCCGGTCCGGCACCGGCGCTGGTGCCCGCGTTGGAGCAGTAGACGTCGACGTGGCCGAGGTGCTCTTTCGCCGCGGCGATGAGATCCTTGATCCCCTGTTCGGTTCCGGTGTCGGCGGGGACGGCAAAGCCGCCGATCTCAGTGGCGACCGCGGTGGCGGCATCGGGGTTCAGGTCGTTGACGACCACCCGGGCGCCCTGCCCCGCGAGCTTGCGGGCGATCGCCCGCCCGATCCCGCCGCCACCGCCGGTGACGACGACGCCTGGGTTGGGCTCGCTCATGATCGCCATGTCCGAACCTTAGCCGCTGTCAGCCATCGCAGGTAGCCCGCCGATCACCGCGGAGAGCCATCGCGGGTAGCGCGCCGCCGCGGCCACCAGCCAACGAGTCTCCCGCACCAACGGCCAACCCGTTAACCCTCATTAGTCAGACTGGCCCCTCGCCACGTGCGCGCGAAGAGGCACTTAGGATCGAAGTTGGGGGGTTTCGCGGTCGTTATGTCCTAGTTTGTGACCCCAACTTAGGCCCTATGTGGCTGGAGCATGGGGGCGGGGTGGCGGGTGGCCGGACGCGGCGCGAGGGTCGGACAGCGGTTGGTGGTCAGCGGTGGGGTGGTCGCCGTAGCATCTAGCAGCGCCGAACGCGCGGATGGAGGATGGCGGGGTGTCTGCTCAGGACAAGTTGCTGATGGAAAAGCTGCGCCTGGCCAAGGACGGCAGTCCGGGGACGGCGACGATCCTGGCGCTCGGGGATGGCAGCCCCCGCACCGCCACGATCCGGGTGCAGCCAGACAGCGGCAACGTCTTCGAGGCGACCATCGAGCTACTCAAGGGGTACCACCTGGAGGTCGGCCAGAGCGTCCGGGTCAGGTTCAACCCGGCGCACCACTCCAAGGTCGTGCTGCTGAACATGGCAGCTGCGGGCGGCCTGTGGCACGTCGCGACGCACTGCCCAGACTGCGGCGCGCCCGTCGACATGGCGACGGCCACCGTGGCCGCCCACCCGGTCTGCGCGTACTGCCGGCAGCCGATCCCCTGCGATCCGGCCTGACCGAAAGAAAGCAACGGCTTAGTTTCGGGGACGACAAGCGCCACCGGCCGTTCCGGATAAGGGCAATCGAAGAGGTGATCGGCGGTCACCGGCGCGCCCTCCCTCAGCCGGAGCGGCGCGCGTATTGACCGCTTTTGAGCGGCATGCATCAATGTGTTCAGCACGACGTTTCCGGTCGATGTCGATCAGAAGGGAACATCCATGATCCCTGGCCCACGGCGAATCACCGGACACGTCTTCATCATTGGCTGCCTGCTGCTGGCTGGCGCGGCCGCCGTGGCGCCGCGGGCGAGTGCCGCGACGACGACCACGATCAGTGTCAGCGGCACCAGCGCGGGCCTTACATTCGGCGGCATCGGCGCGATCAGCGGCGGCGGCGGCAACACACGGCTGCTCACCGACTACCCGGCCGCGCAACAGCAGCAGATCCTGGACAACCTGTTCAAGCCCGATTACGGCGCGAGCCTGCAAATCCTCAAGGTGGAGATCGGCGGCGACACGAACTCCACCGACGGATCTGAGTCGAGCGTCGAGCACGCCAGGGGCTCGGTCAACTGCGCCAACGGGTACGAATGGTGGCTGATGGAGCAGGCCAAGGCGCGCAACCCGAACATCAAGCTGTACGGGCTCGCCTGGGGCGCGCCCGGCTGGATCAGCGGCGGGTTCTTCTCCACCGACACGATCAATTACCTGGTCAGCTGGCTGAACTGCGCGTCCTCGCACGGCCTGACGATCAACTACCTCGGCGGCTGGAACGAGCGCGGCTACAACATCTCCTGGTATGAGCAGCTGCGGTCCACGCTGAACGCGGACGGGTTCTCGGGCGTGCAGATCGTCGGTGCCGACAGCGACTGGTCGATCGCAACAGACATCGCCGGCAATTCCGCCTTCGCGAACGCGGTCTCGATCATCGGCGTGCACTACCCGTGCGCCGGCGGTGACGGCGGCAGCGCCAACACCTGCCCGGGCAACGCGACCGCGGAAGGCACCGGCAAGCCGCTGTGGGCCAGCGAGAACGGGTCCCAGGACCTGAACGGGGGCGCGCCCGCGCTCATCCGGTCCATCACTCGCGGCTTTACCGACGCGAAGCTGACCGCCTACATCAACTGGCCGATCGTCGCGGCGCTGTACCCGGACCTGCCCTTCGACGACGACGGGCTGATCCTGGCCAACCAGCCATGGTCGGGGGCGTACAGCCTCGGGATGAGCCTGTGGGCGACCGCGCAGGTCACCCAGTTCACCCAGCCGGGCTGGCAGATCCTCAACTCCGGTTCCGGATACCTGGGCGGAGCTGAGTCCAACGGCAGCTACGTCACGCTCAAGTCCACCGACGGCACCGACTACTCCACGATCATCGAGACCACCACCGCGAGCGCGGCGCAGACGGTCAACGTGTCCGTGTCTGGCGGCCTGTCCACCGGGACGGTGCACGTGTGGTCGACCAACCTGAGCGCGCCGACCGCGGCGAACACGTTCACGCAGCAGGCCAGCATCACCCCGTCGAACGGCGCGTACTCCCTCACCGTGCAGCCCGGCTCGATCTACACGCTCACGACCACCACCGGCCAGGGCAAGGGCACCGCGACCAGTCCGGCGCAGGCTGGTTTGCCCCTCCCCTATTCCGACACCTTCGCCGGCGACACAGTCGGCCAGCAGCCGCGATACCTGTCCCAGATGCAGGGCGCCTTCGAGGTCGAGCCGTGCGCCGGGGGCCGGTCAGGGAACTGCGTGCAGCAGCAGGCGGCGGTCCAGCCGATCGAATGGGACAGCAACGCCAACCCGTACACGATCGGCGGGAACCTGAGCTGGGCGAACTACACGGTCTCCGCCAGCGCGATGATGGAGCAGGCGGGCGCCGTGCAACTGCTCGGCCGCGTCGGCCCGCAGAAGGGATTCACGCCGGCCGACATCAACGACTACTACCTGTCGCTGAGCAATACAGGCGCCTGGTCGATCGTCCGGAACGCCACGAGCGGCACGCTCACCACGCTGGCCAGCGGGACGGTGACGGCGCCCGGCCTGAACACGTGGCAGCAGCTTTCGCTGACGTTCAACGGCAGCTCGATCAGCGCGTCGATCAACGGCACCACGGTCGGCACCGTCACCAACACGGCGTACGCGTCCGGCATGGTCGGGCTGGGCACGTCCGGCTACCAGACCGACCAGTTCGCCAACCTGTCGGTCAGCCTCGCTGGCTCTTCCACGCCGACCGGGCCGATCGTCGCCGGCGTGAACACGGCCGACTGCGTGGACGTCAACGGCGGGTCCAGCACTCCCGGCACCAAGGTGCAGATGTGGACCTGCAACGGCAGCGCCTCCTCGCAAAGCTGGACGATGGAGAGCAACGGGACCGTCGGCATCAACGGCCAGTGCCTGGACATCACCGGCGGCAGCACCTCCAACGGCGCCCTGATCGAGGAGTGGACCTGCAACGGCGGAGCCAACCAGCAGTGGCTCGCCGTTAACGGCGAGCTGCTCAACCCGGCCTCAGGCAAGTGCCTCGACGACCCAGGGTTCAACACAGCCCAGGGCACCCAGCTGGACTTGTGGACCTGCAACGGCGGATCCAACCAGCAGTGGAGCGTGCCTTGACGCGCGGGTTAGCGTCCCTGTCGTTGTTTCGTGTTGCATCCGCCGCCCACGCGACATATCTTGATTTTCATCGGGATGCGATGAAGGGGTTGCGCCAGATGGCTGTTTGGTACACGGCCCGGTCGATGCGCTGGTCGACAAAGGCGGTGATCGCCGCCGCGCTGCTCGCGGTGCTGCTCGTGGCCGCGGTGCCGGCGGCGCTGTTCGCCGGACTGATCTTGATGCTGCTCGGACACGTCATGGCCGGGCTGGCGCTGTTCGGCGCCTCGATCCTGGCGGCCGCCGCGGCCGTCGTGGTCGCGAGCCTGAGCGGCGTGCGGCACCTGCGCAGGACGATCGCCGAGCAGCGGACGCGGATCGTCCGGCTTGGCGGAGGCGAGTACAACTACGAGTGAGGCCGCGTGGCTTGCTTACGCGTGTACTGGCGGGCGACGGTCGTGCCAGGGCGCGGCCTGCTCGAGCTGGCTGGCGACCTGGATGAGGATGTCCTCCCGCCCGTAGGCGGCGACAAGCTGCACGCCGACCGGCAGGCCGCTCGGCGTAGAGTGCAGCGGCAGGCTGACGGCCGGCTGGCCGGTCATGTTGAACTGCGCGGTGTACGGAATGAAGCTGGCGATCCGCGGCCCCTCCTCATGCGGCCCGGCGGCCGTGAACCAGCCCAGCTCAGGCGGGGGCGCGCCCAGGGTGGGCGTCAGCAGCAGGTCGTGGTCCTGCCACCAGACCGCCATCCGCCGTGCCCACATGCCGAACCAGGCCCGGCTTCCCAGGTAGGCCACCGCGGACAGCTCCCGGCCAGCTCGCCGGTAGGCGGCGTTGCGTGGCTCGATCTCGTCGTCCCGGATCGGGCGGCCGAGCAGCATCTCAAAAGCCCCGAATGTCGCCTCGGCGTCGGCGGCGATGATGGCGTTGAAATGCCCAGGCAGTTCCTGCTCGAACATCGCCTCGGGCGCGTCCTGGTCGACGTGGTGGCCGAGCGTCTCGAGCAGTCGCGCCGCGCCGGCGACCGCGGCGCGGCACTGCGGATCATCGAGATAGCCTTCAGCGCCTGGGTGGTCGAGGACTCCGATGCGCAGCCTGCCCGGATCGGCGCCGACCTCTTCGGCCAGCGGGCGCCGAGGCGGTGGCGCGTAGTACGGGTCGCCCGGCATGGGCTTGCTGATCACGTCGAGCACCCCGGCCGCGTCGCGGACGGTCCGGGTCACCGCTCCGTCGATCACGCCGCCCGCCCACGCCTCGCCGATCAGCGGCCCCTGGCTCACCCGGCCGCGAGTCGGCTTGAGCCCGACGAGCCCGCATTCACTCGCCGGGATCCGGATGGAGCCGCCACCGTCGTTGGCGTGCGCCACCGCCACCAGGCCGGCCGCCACCGCGGCGGCTGAGCCCCCGGACGAGCCGCCGGTCGAATGACCGGGATCCCACGGATTGCGCGCCGGAGGAAAACTCAGCGGTTCGGTGGTCACCGCGGTGCCAAGCTCGGGCACATTGGTCCGGCCGAGCGGCACGAAGCCGGCCGCCAGGAACTGTTCCGCCAGGTAGGACGTGACCGGGAAGGGCACGTCGCGCATCGGCCCGAGGCCGAACGCGGTCGGCTCACCCGCGACCATGCAGCCCAGGTCCTTGAATAGGATCGGCACGCCGCGGAACGGGCCGTCGGGCAGGTCGCCTTCGGCCGCAAGCCGCGCCGCGTCGAACCTGGTTCTTATCACGGCGTTGAGCTGCGGGTTGACCGCCTCAATCCTTGTGATGGCCGCCTCGGTGAGCTCCTTGGGGCTCACCTCACCGCGGCGGACAAGTTCGGCTTGCGCGGTGGCATCTAGCCAGGTCATCTCGTCCACGCCGCAACGCTACCGCGCGGTCGCGCGGCGCGGTAGCGCGGGGAGGCTGACGCGCAGCACCGTCGCGCCGGGGCGGGAGTCGATCGCGATCGTGCCCCCGTGCCGCTCCGCGACGATGCGCTGGGCGATGTCCAGGCCAAGGCCGGCGCCCTTGCCCGCGTCCTTGGTCGTGTAGAACGGCTCGAACGCGCGGGCCGCGACGGCCGGCGTCATTCCGGGACCGGTGTCACCGACCTCGATGACGACGGCGTCCCCCCGGGCCCGCGTCGCCAGCCGGAGCGTGCCCGCGCCGTCCATCGCGTCGACGGCGTTGTCGATGAGGTTGGTCCACACCTGGTTGAGCTCGCCGGGAAAGGCCTCTATCCGTGGGACGTCGGCGCCGTAGTCGCGGACGATCGTGAGGCCGGCGCCGAGCTTGTACCCGAGCATCACCAGGGTGCTCTCGAGGCCGTCGGTGACGTCGATCTGCTGTCTGGACGCGCGGTCCATCTGCGAGTAGGACCGGATGGCGGCGACCAGGCCGGAGATGCGCCGACTCGACTCCTTGACCTCGGCCAGCAGGGTGGCGGCGGACAACGTGCTCGCTACCCATTCCAGGCCTGGCCGCAGGGCCGGTCCCGGCAGCACCGCCGCCGCGCGCTCGCACCAGTCGAGGTCGACACCGGCGGCGGCGAGCGGCGGGGCGATCATCCACTCACCGGCGACGCCGTGGGCGGCAAGCCATGCGGACAATTCCTCTTCCTGGTCAGCCATGGCCAGCGGGTCCAAGGCGGCGGCCCCGGACTCGATCTCAGCACGCAGGTTGTCCAGCGCGGTGAACTGCCTGGCCGAGATCTCGTCGCTGGCCAGCCGGCGCAGGGATGAGAGCAGCGTCTGGCACGCGCTGTCCAGGTCATCGACCGCCCGGGTGGTGGCGGCCGCCGGGTTGTTCATCTGATGCGCCAGGCCCGCGGCGAGTTCGCCCAGGGTGACGAGGGACGCGCGCTGCCGTGCCGTCGACTCGATTGAGCGCGCGGTGTGGTAGAGCCCCTCGATCAGATGCCGGCCGAACGGGAACCACACGTCGCACCAGTCACGCAGCACCTCGGCCGGCACCCGGAGCACCCGACCCGCGGTGGCGACTCTGCCGGTGGCGAGATAGACGCCATGTTCGTCCCAGGCACGGAAGCCGCCGGCCCAGCGGCCTGGCACGTCCATCCGCCCGACCAGGGTGTCCTCACGGCCGATGTGGCGCACTAGGTCGACGGCGCCGTCAAGGAGCAGCCACCAGTAATCGGCGTGCTCGCCCTCGCGGAACAACTCCACGCCGGGCTCGACGCGAACCTCGGTACCGCCCTCCGCAAGCCCCGCCAGCTGCTCGCCGGTCAGGCCGCGGAAGATGCTGAAAGAGCCAAGCTCATCGGCGTGCAAACTCATGCCCCATCCCCCGGGTGGCCGCGACGTCCCGCCGGAGGAAGGGCTCTGGCTCTTGCGACCGGTGAGGCGTTTGGGGCAGGAGTATATCTGCGGACGTAAATCGATTCGCCCAGCTGTTCGTCGTTCCGGTAGTAATGCGGCATGGCTATGGACATGGCCGGGGTGCGCAGCGTGGACCAGTTGCGCGGCTTTATCGCTGACGGCGGCGAGCCCGAGTACCTGCTGTTCTGGGGACACCGGCCACCGCCCGCGGGCGGTGTGGGACGAGGCTGCCTGAGCCAGTGGTGGCCGTCCGAATTCACCGTGGACGGCGTGCGGTACGGCTCGGCGGAGCACTTCATGATGACGGGCAAGGCGCGGCTGTTCGGCGATGGCGACACCGCTGAGCGGATCCTGGCGGCGCCGAACCCAGGCGCGGCAAAGGCGCTGGGCAGGCAGGTGCGCGGCTTCGATGAGCCACTGTGGGCGCGGCGGCGCTTTGACCTCGTGGTCGAGGGGAACATGGCCAAGTTCGGCCAGCACCCGGACCTGCTGGCCTTTCTGCTGGCCACGGGACGCCGGGTCCTGGTCGAGGCGTCCCCGCGAGACCGGATCTGGGGCATCGGGCTGGCCGCCGAGGACGAGCGTTCCACGTCGCCCGAACTCTGGCCCGGGCTGAACCTGCTCGGCTTCGCGCTGATGGAGGCACGCCACCGCCTGCGCGGCCAGTCCGCATGAGCAGGGTCGGCGGCAACGGCGGGAGGGGTCAGGCTAGGAAGTCGAACTCGCGGCCGAGGCCTGCGGCGCGCGCGTTGCGGTAGGCGGCCCAGGCGACCGCCAGGTCCTGCCAGGGCAGCCCTACCGGCGTGTAGATCGTGATGTCGGCGTCGGTCAGCCTGCCGGGGATCGTTCCGTCCAGGACCTGGCCGAGCGTGCCGGTCGCGGCGGCGGCGGACAGCGCGGCGGTGCCAAGCGCGCCCGCGGTCAGCGCGAGCGGGACATCGTCGACGAACAGGCGCCCGGCCGTCAGCAGCGCGGGGGTGAGTTCTGCCTTGCCGGGCTCGTCGGCCCCGAGCGAGGTGACGTGCGTGCCTGGCAGGACGTCGCCGGCGTCGAGCAGTGGCGTGCGGGACCAGGTGGCGAGCACCACGATGTCGGCGTCCCGCGCGGCGTCGCGGGGATCGGCGACAGACGCGGCTGAGGCGGCCGAGGCGGCCGAGGCGGCGGCTTGAGTGGCGGCGGTCGCGGCGGCGGCGGAGTGCCGCACGGCGAAAACACCGGCCCGTCCGGTGTCGAGATCGCAGACGGTCAGCCGCTCCCATCCTCTGAGCGCGGCCAGGCCCCGCAGCACAAGGCCGGACTGCGTGCCGGCGCCGATGACGGCCACGGCACTCGCGGAAGGACGGGCGAGAACATGCGTGGCCAGGGCCGCCGAAAGCCCGGTCCGCCACGCGGTGACCGTCGCCGAATCCAGCACCGCGAGCAGTTCGCCGGTGCCCGCGTCATGCAGGCAAACCACGCCTCGCAGGGCCGGCCGCGCCGTCGGGAACTTGGCGTTGACCTTCACGCTGTAAGCGGGGACGCCGTCGACCAGGCCAGGAATAAGCACCGTGGCCGTGCCGGGACCCGGCAGGTCCGTGCGGACCCGCTGCGCGGTGATCCCGGACGGCACGGCCAGGAAACCCTGCCGCAATGCCTGAGTGCAGGCGCCGATATCCAGGGACCGCTCCAGATCCGACCCAGACAGCAACAACGTCACGCCGGCCATCATCGCATTCGGACCAGCGGGGCATCCGGGACGGACAGGAAATAACGAGCACCCAGAGCGCCTGTGGTTCTAGGCTCACGGTAAGAGCCGCCCCGGCAGGGCAAGGAGCGAGTAACGCAACGGACCCGTGCACGAGGAGCATCATCCTCTGCTCGCGGGGGCCTCCATCCGGCAACTCGTCCTCCACATCGGGCCTGCTCCGGGGCGGCTCCCCCACGACTCCCCAGGAGTCTTCCGAGACGTTTCCGAGATGGGAATCACGTGCCGAAGGATGTCATCATCAAGTCCACGCACCGTGGGCTTCACTATGCGGACGGCAAGCTGACCGGGGTGCTTGAGGCGGGCCGGTACGAGCTGCCAGAGCGCCGTGAGGGCCGGTTTGGCGGGCGGCGCCCTGTGGTGGAGATCGTGATTGTCGACATGCGGGAGCGCGAGCTGACCATCAAGGGCCAGGAGATCCTCACGGCCGACAAGGTCGCGATCCGGGTCAGCATCCTCACCCAGTTCCAGGTGGTCGACCCGGTCGCGGCGGTGGAGAAGGTCGTGTCGTACGAGGATCGCCTCTACAGCGACGTCCAGCTCGCGGCTCGCCGCGCGCTGGCGTCGATGACGCTGGAGCAGATCCTGACCAGCCGCAACCAGCTCAGTGAAGACATCCTGAGCGACGTCACCGATGCCGCCGCCGGCTACGGGGTCAAGGTCTTGCGTGCCGACGTCAAGGACCTCATCTTCCCTGGCAACCTGCAGGAGATCATGAACCGGGTGCTGACCGCCGAGCGGCTCAGCCAGGCGCAGCTTGTGGAGGCTCGTACCAAGGCCGAACGCGAGGCGATCGAGGCGAGGTCGCGGGCGGATGTGGAGGAGCTGGACGCGCGCAGTCACGCGGCAGTGCAGAACATCCGGGCCGAGGCCGACGCCGCGGCGCTGCGTGTGCAGGCGGACGCCGCGGCGGCCTACACGGGCAACCCGGCCCTGCTGCGGGTGCGCGAGCTTGAGGCGCTGGCCGCGCTGAGCGCGAACCCGGCCGCCCGCATCTACATTGGCTTCGACAAGCACCTCGACCGGCCGCGGCCCGCGAGCGACTGAGCCCGCCAGGCGCGGCCGGCGCCGCGGTGGCGCCGGCGGCCGGCGGGCGCTGCGCTACTGGCGGGCGCTGCGCTACTGGCGGGCGCTGCGCTACTGGTGAGAGTGGCGCTACTGGCGAGAGTGGCGCGGCCAGAACTTGATCAAGGCCAGGATGGCGACGGCCACCAGCAGCCACGGCGAAAACAGCAGATGCACGGTGAAGCTGAGGACCGTCAGGATCACGATGGCGATCACGGCGGCGAGCAGCGCGAGGGCGATGATGGCGGGCATTGTGACTGGTCTCCTTTTGTCGTCCTGCTTCAAGGCTGGCGCGCACGGCGGCCGACGTCGCTAGGGATCAGCCCTGGTCACACCCTGGAACGCACTCTAGTGCGGCGCCGACGGCATCAGGGGCATCCCTGATCACCGCCCGGGAGGCGCGCTGAAAACTTGCGGCGGCACGTCTCACGTTCTGACCGCTCGCGGCGTCTTCCTGGTATGACAACGCAACCTTGCGAGCAGAACGCGGGCGAGGCCCGCGCCGACGAGGCCCGCGCCGACGAGGCCCGCGCCG
>Ga0126381_100000334_pt1 | contig 51235 bp, 49 predicted proteins | sample PanSoiMetPlot_28_FD_96465 | JGI IMG/M metagenome (GOLD analysis project Ga0126381, IMG submission 96465) | Tropical forest soil microbial communities from Panama - MetaG Plot_28 | ecosystem: Environmental > Terrestrial > Soil > Tropical forest > Bulk soil | place: Panama | collected 2016-02-17 | reverse complement strand
GGCCAAACCTGGAGCCACATTATGGATCCGCGAACGGGGTATCCCGCGCGCGGGACATTGGCGGTCCCGGTGATCGCGCCTCGCACTCTGGAACGCGAGGTCTGGGCGAAGCCGTACTTTATTCAGGGCCGCCAATGGGCCATTGACCATAAACCCAGCGATTTTCGGGTTTTTTTCTGCGAAGAAATAAAAGATAAGGTGAAGCAACCATGCGCATGGCTCCCATAACGAGTCGTTTCCTCGATGCCTGCAGACGCCGGCCTACGGATTATCGCCCCGTCTGGTTTATGAGGCAGGCCGGACGGTATATGAAGTCCTACCGGGAGATTCGCGCAAAACATTCGATACTCGAAATGTGCAAGCGACCGGACCTTGCGGCGGCTGTCACGCTGCAGCCCGTGGAAACGCTGGATGTGGACGCGGCGATCATTTTCGCGGACCTGCTGCTGCCGGTCGAGCCGATGGGTCTGAAACTGAGTTACCCGCAGAAAGAAGGCCCGCTGATCCACAATCCCGTGCTTTCGAGCGAGGATGTGGACGCGCTTTCGACGTCGAACACGGATGACCTCGGCTACGTCGGAGAGGCGATTCAGCAGACGGTGCGTGCGTTGGCCGGGCGGGTTCCCGTGATCGGATTCGTCGCTGCTCCGTTTACGCTGGCGAGCTATATGATCGAAGGCGGGTCATCGAAGAATTTCATCCGGACGAAGCGGATGATGTATGGTGACGAGACGCTGTGGCGTCGGCTGATGGGAAAGATCGTCGACGTGCTCGCTCCCTTCGCGATCATGCAGGTGGCTTCGGGAGCACGCTCGATCCAGGTTTTTGATAGCTGGGTGGGAGCGCTGGCGGCGGACGATTATGTGCGGTTCGCCCAGCCGTACTCGCGGGCGCTGATCGAGCGGATCAAGTCCACCGGCGCTCCGGTGATCCACTTCGGCACCGGGGCCTCCGGATACTTCCGCGAACTGCACGCGGCGGGCGGAGATGTAATGGGGTGCGACTGGCGCATCAACATCGATCAGGCCTGGCTGGATATCTCATACCGGTCGGCGATCATGGGGAATCTCGATCCCGTGGCGCTGTTCGCGCCGCTGCCGGAGCTGCGCCAGAAGGTGCAGGACCTGCTGCGCCGGACGGGCACGCGGCCCGGTCACATTTTCAATCTGGGGCACGGCATTCTGCCCGAGACGCCGGTCGAGCACGTAAAGGCTGTGGTTCAGATGGTTCGCGAGTTCCGCCCCTGATGGCGGCGGCGGCATCTCCGTGCCAATAAGAGTCGCCGTTGTCGGCGGCGGCATTACAGGCCTTTCCTGCGCATACTACCTGGGCAAGGCTGGCGCGGACGCGACAGTGTTCGACCCCGCGCCCGGCGGGACCATCGGAAGTGTCCTGGTGGAAGGGTGTCTTCTCGAGACCGGACCCGAAAGCTGGCTGGCCGCAAAGCCGTGGGCTGAACACCTGATTCGAGAGCTGGGGATGGGCGACGCAATCGTGGGCTCGAACGATGCGGAGCGGCGTACGTATGTGCTGCGGCAGGGGCGATTCGTACCGCTGCCCGAAGGCCTGCAGATGCTGGTTCCGACGAAGATCGGGCCGGTGCTGGAGACGCCGCTTTTCGGCTGGGGCACGAAGATCCGGATGGCGCTCGAGATCTTCCGCAGCCCGCAGTTGACTCCCGACCGCTCGGTGGCGGCGTTCGTCAACGATCATTTCGGCCCCGAAGCCGTGGAGTATCTGGCAGAGCCCCTGCTGGCGGGTGTGTATGGCGGGTCGCCGGACGAACTGAGCGCGGCAAGCGTGCTGCCGAAGTTCGTCGAGTATGAGCAGAAGTTCGGAAGCGTGGTGGTGGGGGCGCTGCGGGAGAAACGACGGCTGACGGGCCAGCCGGTTTTCAAGACGCTGCGCGGTGGAATGGGGAGTTTGATCGAGACGCTGACGGCGCGAGTGAGGTTGCAGCGCGCGGCTGTGGAAGCGATCGCGCCAGGCTGGAGCGTGTATGCCAACGGCGAATGGCAGGCGTTCGACCGCTTGGTGGTGTGCTGTGGGGCGATGAGGGCAGCGCCGCTGCTGGCGCCGCTGGATCCCGTACTGAGCGCGCTGCATGCGTCCGTGCCGTACACGGGAAACTCCATTTGGACCTTCGGATACCGTCGCGAAGACGTAAAGCACGCGCTGGATGCTTTTGGGTTTTTGGTTCCGCGGTCGGAACGGAAAGCGATCATGGCATGCACTTGGCTGGGCACGAAGTGGCGGGATCGAGTGCCTGCGGACAAAGCGGTGTTCCGATGTTTCTCGACGGATCCGGATGTGACCCGCGAGGCGGTGGAAGCGGATCTGCGGCGCCTCATGAACATTTCGGCTGAGCCGCTTTTTGCGGTTCACAATCGTTGGGCGGATTCGATGCCGCAGTACACGGTGGGGCACGCGTGGCGGGTGGAAGAGATCGAATCGCGGATTTCGAAAATTCCTGAACTGTATCTGGCCGGGAATGCGTATCACGGGATTGGGATCCCCGATTGCGTGAAGAGTGGGAAAGAGGCGGCTGAGGCAGCGACGGCGTAAGCCTCTGATTACCAGCCAAGTAAATAGATCGGAGCCATTGCGGCAGCCACCGCGCCGAGTTGAACTCCGATGACGAGCAGCGCGGTTTTCGGCGCTCGCCGCAGCCACTTCGCCGCATAAAAGATCAGAAGTGGCATTTCCGCCGCGAGGAGGAGCTGAAAGATGTGAGCCTCCGGGCCTTCATCCACCTGCGGGGCCGGGCCGAATACGGCAAGGTGGAATAGCACAAGTCCAAGCGCAGCAAGAGACATTGCGATCGGAACCCAGGCCGCCAGCGGCTTGAACGCCGGAATACTCATATTAATACACGCAAAGTATATCACAAACATAGAGTATTTTGTGTCGTAAAGTAATGGCGAAGTCACGAACTGAACCAGCGCTTCGGTCCAGGCTCGTTACTTCATGTCGTTTCGGTCTCTGGTCGCCGCCTCTTGCAAGGCGCTCAGGTATTCCTCTAAAGTCGCATCCAAACGCCGGTAGAGGAGGGCGTTAAAGCTCTCGTCCCCCTGACCGGCCTGTTCCTGTTGCAGACTGCGGATATATTCGAGCCGGTCTTCGGGGCGCACGGCGACGGGCGGATACCCGCCGCGAAACAGAACGAGATTCATCAGAAGCCGCGCGGTGCGCCCGTTGCCATCATTGAAAGGATGGATATCGACCAGGCGGCGATGTGCGGCGAATGCGGTTTGAGGCGTATTCGGCGCTTGCGTGAGCCACGCGGTAAAGTCGCCCATGAGCGATGGAATCTCAGCCGGTTGTGGAAACGCGTAGCGCCCGGCTTCGGTGCGGACGTAACGGGGCCGGTCTGCGTATCGTCCCGCAATCTCGGGCTCTGACCGTTGCATCACAAATCTATGCAGGTTGCGGACATCGCCTTCGGTGATCGGCGTTTCGTGCCGTGCCAGTTCGCGCACGTACCGGATGGCGTCGTAATGGTCGAGCGCTTCAAGGTGGTCCTTGAGCGGTTTGCCTCCAACCGTAATTCCTTTCTCGATAACGAGTGTGGTCTCGATCGCGCTAAGCGTATTGCCCTCGATCGCGTTGGAGGTGTAGGTGAGTTCCACATCGTAATAGTGCTCAAGCGCGGCAAGCGCCTTCTCCGAAAGCGGCCGTAATTCGTCCAGGCGCTTCTTCTTCGCGGCGATTGAGGCCATAAGCTCATCCATGACGCTCAAGGAATAACACGGTGACGCCAAAGGAGATCGCGTGACCTCCTCCTTATCGATCGCGCGGGGCGAGTTCCGGCCGAAAATTGAACAGATCGGAAAGGTCGGAGAAACGGTTCACGACGATGAGGCGGTTGCTCTGGTCGCGGATTTCTTCACGTTCGAGCGACCAGGTACGGGCGTGAGGAACGAAGACGGCGCGCAGGCCCGCTTCGAGCGCCGGATTGATATCGGATTTCGGGCTGTTGCCGATCATCCAGGTGCGATTCAGATCGAAGCCGCGTTCACGCGCCAGATCTTCATAAGTCGATCGCGATTTCTCTCTGACGATGGCGCAATGCACGAACAGCGGGCGCAGGCCCGAAAGATCGATCTTGCGGTTCTGTTCCGCGGGATCGCCTTTGGTGCAAAGAGTAAGTTCGTGCTTCTCCGCAAGGAACGGAAGCGTCTCGGCGACGCCCTCCATCAGCTGAACTTCGCGGGAAAGAATCTGGAGCGCCATCGCCGTAACGCGGTTCAGATCGCGCTCATCGACGGCGCGCTCCGCGAGGCGGAGGAAACACTGGCTGAGGTTACGTCCGAAGTTGACGGCGCCGTATCCGTGGACGCGGTTGTTGGCGATCTCAATTTCGTCGAGGACCGAGCGGATTTCAGCCGGCGAAAGCGTCGAGTGATTTAGATAGTCGCAGAACTCGTCGAACGCTTCCTCGAAGTAGATATTGTTTTCCCAAAGGGTATCGTCTGCGTCGAAGATCAGGTGCTGCGGTTCGGAGGTTGCAATCATCAGCGGCGCTCGATTTTCGGTTCGAGCCGGAACGGGATTTCCACGACCACGTCCACATCAACGGGAACGCCGCTGCGCGTAGCCGGATAGAACTCCCATTTTGCCAGCGCCTCTTCGGCGCTGTGATTGAGCCGATCATCGAACCCGCGCACAAGTTCGACATTCACAACCCTGCCGGTTCTGTCGATGACGCACGCTAGCGTGACTCGCCCCTCCAGGCGCTCCGAGACCGCCGACGCGATGTATTTCGGATCGACCTTGCGATGGGCTTCGGGAGGCGCGATGGGCGCAAGTCCCGCTTCGTGGCGCGTGTGGTCGGCGTACCACATGAGCCAGCTTCCGGAATAACTGGTGAGCTGGGGCATCTGAATGGCCATCATGAAAACTTCGCGTCCGTTGAAGCGAGGGTCGGGCGCGTTGGCGACGCGAACCGCGCCGCCGGGGAGCGCAGCTTCCGAAGGCGCAGGCGTGTGAACCGTTGCGGGCCCGGCGGCTCGCATGGCCGCTTGCAGGTTCGCTTCGGATGTAGGAGCCTGGAACGCCTGCGCGATGAGATCTGGTTTTGTGTCGTTCGGACCCTTGACGAAAAGGCTTGGGATCGGGATGCCTTTGCCGTCCCCTTCGGACGAGGCTCCGTCCCGCCGGATTACGGGTCCGGCGGAGAATGCGCCTGGGCTCGGGGCGGAGGGAAGGGTTCCGGCCATTTTGTCGATAGGATTGAGGCCGACGACGGCGACGTTAAGGTCGGGGGCTTCGGGCGCGCCTTCCATTGCGACGGAGGTATCGGTTCCCTTGCCTGAGACGCGAGCCCCCGGCGGCGCGACGAACGGACGCGGAGGCAGTTTGGATATCGCAAGGTTCGATTGCGCGTTCAGGGCTTGTTCGGATCCGAGCGCAGGGGCATCGGCAGCGGCGGCCGTGTCCTTAGGGGCAGGGCGTAGCGGCGTGGCCGCCGGCGGCGTGAATCGTTTCGGCGGCAGTTTGCTGTTCAGCAGGTTCAGCGGCTTCGCCGAAGCTGTCTCGATACGCGGCGCGTTCTCGGCGAGCAAATTTCGTGCGGTGGGCGGCGCTGGGGATCGGACCTGAGGCGCAACGAACTCTTTTCTCACGGCCGGCGGCGGGTCGGGAAGCTTTACCGCAATGAGATTGGGCATCTCGATCGGCGGGGGCACGATTTGCGGCGCGGGCGTTGGGGTCCAGACCATCACCTCGCGTTTCGGCGCGTTCTTCGGAGAGGAGACGATGGCCTGTTTGGATAAACGTTCCGCGCGAAGCGGGCGCTTCTCGGCCCGTTGTGATGGAGTGATGCGCGGCAACTCGCGGCGCAGCTTGTACCAGACGATCTTGTTTTCGCGGCCTTCGATTTTCTGGCGAAATTCCGACGGGGTTTCAGAGGGGCGCGGGAGCCTGAGAGCGGGAACGCCGAGCAGCACAACGAAGGCGGTCGTGTGAATCGCCAGAGAAATCCCGAGACCCAGCACGCGGCGGCGTTCGCGGGCTGGCTCGGCGAAGATCATGATTCAGAGCGAAGCGGGCGTGTGTCCGGACCCATTGGTGGGCGCGAGCCGTTTCATCTTTTCGGCATAGCGAAGGCGAGGCACGTATTCCTGCGCGAACTGCACAAAATGGCGAAGTCGTTCGGCTTCGCAGCGGGCACGGAGGATCAGACTCTGAAAGTCAAGATCGCCTACGGTCCGGGCGAGTTGAAAGCTGAGGAACGGGTGTTGAGGATCGGGCTCGCCGTCATTGGAAGCGCTAGCCGTCCGGACGTCGCGCCACGAACCCATGGCGCGCTCGCGAAGCTCAGGAGTCACTGGTTCCCAATCATCGTCATCGAAGAACTCGACTTCGCCGCGCAGATAAGCGCGTTCGTCATCGACCGACAGAAGTGAAAAACGGCGGCGTCCGCGAACGATCACGTCAAAACGTCCGTCGGGATAACGCTGCACGACCTGTTCGACCACAACCGTGCAACCGGCGTTGACGATGCCGCCTTCCTGCGCAAGGACAATGCCGAATTCAGTACCGGCCGTCTCGGCTTCGCCGACCATTTCCTTGTAACGCTCTTCGAAGATGTGGAGTGGAATGGCGTTTCCCGGGAATGCGACGAGCCGCAGCGGAAACAGCGGTAGCAACGCCGACATAGACCCATTATCACGCGGCCGGGTTTTATTTAACCGGTGATATGATTGGCGTTTTCCGGTCTTGACTTCGCTCGAAGGTAAGGTTTTTATCGTTACAGGGGCGTCCGATGGGGTCGGCGCAAAGCTCGCGGCACTACTGAGACGGCGAGGCGCAAAACTCGTACTGAACGCCCGGGACGAAACGAAAATGCGGGCGGCGGCGGCTCCGCACGATCTGATCATCGCGGGAGACCTCAGGCGGGACGAGACGCGCGTGGCGATCATCGACCGCACTGCGGAACACTTCGGAAAACTGGACTGCCTCATCAACAACGCGGGGCGCGGTTCCTACTATTCACCCTCGCAAGCGCCGCTCGACGACGCGCGCGATCTGTTCGAGTTGAATTTTTTTGCGCCGCTGAGCCTGTCGCAGCTCGCAACGCCGCTTTTGGCGGAGAGCCGCGGAACGCTCGTCAACGTTGCATCGATCGCGGCGCAGATCACCCTGCCCTGGCTGCCGATTTATTCAGCGAGCAAGTTCGCGCTGGCCTCGTTGTCGACATCGCAGAGAATGGAGATGCGCGCGCGCGGGGTGCACGTAATGGCTGTCTTTCCCGGATATGTCGATACGGACTTTCAGGCGCACGCGACAGGCAATGCGCCGCCCACGGCCGTGGTGAAGGGAAAGCGGTTCGCTGTAACCGCGGAGGAGTGCGCGGAAGCGATCCTGCGAGGCGTCGAGAGGCGACGCAACGTGGTGGTGACGCCGCGCATCGGATGGGCGGCGATCTGGATGAACCGCCTGCTTCCGTGGGCAATCGAGTCTCAGATGGAACGGGCCTGAATGCACATCAAGCTCAAGCGGTCACCGGGGATTTATCTCGCGGGCTTCATGGGATCGGGAAAATCGACTGTAGGCCAGTTGCTTGCGGACCGGCTGGGCTGGGATTTCGCGGACCTCGACCGAGAGATCGAGACTGAACAGGGGACCACGATCGCAGACATGTTCGTGACGCGCGGCGAACCGGAATTCCGCCGCATCGAAACCGAAATGATGCGGAAATGGGTCCGCCGGATCGAATGTGGGGCGCCGACCGTGGTGGCTCTCGGCGGCGGCGCCTTCGTCCAGCCGGGGAATTTCGATCTGATCGAGAATCACGGCGTGTCGCTCTGGCTCGACTGCACTCTCGAGGACATCGAGCGGAGGCTCGAAGAACAGCGCAACGAAAGGCCGCTGGCCGCAGATCGAGACGCCTTTAGGCGTCTTTATTACGAGCGGCGCGAAGGTTACAGTAAAGCGGATTTCCGTGTTGATGTGAGTTGCGAGCCCTCCTCGGCGGTGGAAGCCATTATGACGCTGCCGCTCTGGTCATGACAGCCGCCAGGCGGCTGCGCGCAAACGCTCTCGCAATCTTTCGAGCGGCGCTGAAAGCAGCTGACCCTAGCCACGCGGTGGAGCAGGCCCTGCGGGCACGGAAGGATCTCACGCGATACGAGCGCATTTTCGTGGTCGGCGCAGGAAAGGCGGCGGGGACCATGGCCCGGGCGGCGGAGAAGGTTCTTGGTCGCAGAGTCTATGCGGGTTCGGTCAATGTGAAGGACGGGGATCCCTCGCGGACCCGGCGGATAGAGGCGCATCCCTGCGGGCACCCGTCGCCGGATGAACGTGGCGTGGAGGGAACCCGGCGAATCGTCGAGTTGTGTCGGGAGGCGGGCGAGCGCGATCTGGTGGTGTTCCTGCTTTCGGGCGGCGCTTCGGCATTGACGCCCTTCCCGGCGGTTCCGGTGACGTTGGGCGATAAACAGGCGACGACGAAGCTGCTCTTGGCCTGCGGAGCGTCCATCGACGAGTTGAATGCAGTGCGAAAGCATCTCTCCCTGTTCAAGGGCGGCCAATTGGCGCGCGTAGCCGCGCCAGCGCATGTGTTGAGTTTGATTCTCTCGGACGTGGTGGGCGACAAGCTGGATGTGATCGGGTCCGGTCCGACTGCGCCGGATCATTCCACATTCGATACAGCGTTGGGCGTGCTCGACCGATACAGATTGCGGGACAAAGTTCCGAGGCGGGTGCGCGCGCGACTCGAAGAAGGAGCAAAGGGAGGCATTGCGGAAACGCCGAAGGCAGGGGATGCTGCGTTCGAACGAGTAGAGAACGTGATCGTCGGAAGCAATCGCGCTTCACTCGACGCGGCGGATCGAAAAGGGAAGGCACTGGGCTATCGCACCCTGATCCTTGCGAGTACGATCGAAGGCGAGACCCGCGACGTGGCCCGGATGCACGCGGCAATCGCGCGGGAGATGGTGACCACAAGGCGTCCCGTGCGACCTCCGGCGTGCGTGATTTCCGGCGGGGAAACCACGGTGACGCTCAAGGGACACGGCAAGGGCGGGCGCAATCAGGAATTCGCGCTGGCGGCGGCGATCGATCTTGCAGGTCTGGAAAACGTTCTGGTATTCAGCGCGGGGACCGACGGAACGGACGGACCAACCGATGCCGCCGGAGCCATGGCGGACGGGCTTACCGCAACTCGCGCAAAGCGAGACGCGCTTGAAGCGCTTCGGGAAAATAACAGCTACGAATTCTTTCAGGAAATCGGAGATCTCGTGATGACAGGGCCCACCGGGACGAACGTCATGGACCTGCACCTCGTGATGGCGCGATGAAGGGGCGCAGGATCTCTCCGCCCCCCGCGGTCACTAGAGAGTTTTGAGGTAAGCGAGAAGGTTGGCGCGGTCGGCGTCCGTAAGAGTGTCCTTGTAAGGAGGCATACCATTGCCGCCTTCGTTGATCTTTTCGAGCACGTTGGCGTCGTTCACCGCCTTTCCGTTCGAATCGAGCTTCGCCTTCTTGAACAACCCTTTGAGCCCCGGCCCCATTTTGCGTTCAGCGCTGTCCGCGTTGTGGCAGACGGCGCACTGATCGAAGACTTCCTTGCCTTTGGCGGCATCGCCCTTCTGTCCGTACATCGACGCGCACCCGAAGAGAAGCGCAAATGAGAGCGTAAGATATTGAGTTTTCTTCATGTTTCCTCCTTCTCGGTCTGCACTTAGTCTACAAGACATGCGCCGTTCATAATAAGAGTTCTACCAACATCGTGTGGAAACTCCGCGCAGCGCTCTTCACGGCGCCCGCCATCGTCGTCGTGACGATTGCGATGGCTTGCCTTTCTCTGATCTGCTCTCTTTGGGACCGGGCGGGTATCACCCAGCATAAAGTGGCGAGGGCCTGGTCTCGTATGCTCCTGGCGCTCGGTTTTGTGCGGTGCAGAGTGGTGGGAATCGAGAAACTCGATCCGAAACGGAGTTACGTGCTGGTGTCGAACCACGCGAGCTATATGGATACGCCCGCTGTACTGAGTTCGGTACCGTTGCAATTTCGTTTCTTTGCGAAGAAGGGTCTGTTCTCGATTCCGTTTCTCGGTTGGCATCTGGGACGCGCGGGACATCTGCCGGTGGTGCGAGGCGATCCCCGCGCTTCGCTGAAGGCGATGTCAGAAGGGGCGAAGATCATGCGACAGAGGCACGTGTCGCTCCTTTTGTTTCCGGAAGGCGGCCGGACCCAGTGCAAAATGCGTCCGTTCCGCGAAGGCGCGGCGTATATCGCGATCAAGGCGGAAGCTCCGGCGGTGCCCATCGGGCTTGTGCGCACGCGGGAGATTCTTCCGATGCATTCCTGGCTGATCCGTTCCGGGACTATCGAAGTGAGGATCGGAGATCCGATTCCAACTGAAGGGATGTCGGCGCAGGACCGCGGGCGCCTGAATGAAATGCTCCAGGAGCGCGTCGCTGCTTTGGCTGAGGAGACGGTGATCGCACCGGCCACGGCGTAAACTGAACAAGCGGTATTCGATCCGCATTTCCATGACCCCTCAGACCATACCGGCGCTGTTAATCGACGCCGCGCGAAGGTTCCCGGACCGTCTCGCGCTGCGCCAACCGCAAGGCAAGCAGGTTCATACATGGACGTGGACGCAGTATCTCGAGGCAGCCGAGGAGATCGCCGCCGGACTGCGGGCGCTCGGGCTGCAAAAGGGTGAACACGCAATTATCTGTTCGGAAACCCGCGCCGAATTTTATATCGCCGATCAGGGAATTCTGGCGAACGGGTCGGTTGCGGCGGCGTTGTATCCGAGCTATCCGCCGGAAGAACTGAAACGCACAATCGCCAGGGCAGACGCGAAGTTCCTGTTCGTGGAAGATCCGAAAACCTTCGCGAAGCTGAAGGACGCTCCGGTGGAGCGCATCATTCTGCTGACGGGCGAGGCCGAAGGCGCGATTTCGCTCGCCGGGTTGCGGACGCACGGGCGGTATGTCGCCGAGGTCGTGCCCGAGGACAACGCGATCCTTTACCTGACTTCCGGCGCGACAGGCGATCCGAAGATGGTGATGGTCACGCACGGCGCGCTGGTGAGCAACGTCCAGATGGGACCGAAGGTGCTGCCGCTGACGTCCGATGACATCACGGTGGCGTTCCTACCGTCGGCGCACATCGCGCAGCGCGTGGTGGTGGAGCTATTGCCGATTCTCAGCGGCACTCCGGTCTCGTTCGCGGAAAGCCTGGCGAAGCTGCCGAATGAAATTCGCGAGGTGAAGCCGACATTCTTTCTTGCGCCGCCTCGCCTCTGGGAGCGAATTTACACGACCATCCGGACGGAAGTGCAGAAGCGCCCGGCGATTGCGCAGAAGCTGTTCTTCGCGGCGCTCGGGTTGGGGCTGGCGGCGGCGCGCTACCGGCGCAGCGACAAGCCGGTTCCCTGGCGCATCGCCACGCCTTTGAAATGGGCAAATAAGGTGGTGTTCCATAAGGTGCGGGAGCGATTCGGCGGCAGGCTGCGAGTGGCCGCTTCCGGCGCGGCGCCGCTGGGAGCGGAGCTGGCCGAGTTTTACTACGCCATCGGGATGCCGCTCATCGAGGGATACGGATTGACCGAAGGCGGCGTAGTAGCCCTGAATCCGCTGGATGCGCCGCGGCCGGGGAGTATCGGGAAGGCGCTTCCGAATACCGAAATGCGCATCGCCGATGACGGCGAACTGCTGGTGCGCAGCCCGACGCTTTCGCGCGGCTATTACAAAGATCCCGAAGCGACGGCCGCGCTGATCGAGAACGGCTGGCTGCACACCGGAGACGTGGCGACGATCGATTCGGATGGGTACATCTACATCACGGGGCGGAAGAAAGAGCTGATTGTATCTTCGAACGGCAAAAAGATTTTTCCGGCTCGCGTGGAGAATCTGTTTAAGTTCGAGCCTCTGATCAACCAGGTGCTGCTTGCGGGCGACCGCCTTCCGCATCTGGTGGCGCTGTTTACGATTCATACCGCCGTCGCTGAGAGGATCGATGGGGCGAAGGATGCGGGCGGAGCGCTACACGAATCGCCCGCGGTGATCGCCGAGGTGCAGAAGATCGTGACGCGGGTCAATAAGCAGTTGGCTCCGTTTGAGCAGGTGAAGCGGTTCCGCGTTTTGCACCGCGAGTTCAGCATCGAAGATGGTGAAGTCACCGCGACGATGAAGGTTCGTCGAGCGCAGGTGATGGAGAATTTCCGTGCGGAGCTCGATGCTCTCTACAATGTGAGCGCTTCGGGACGCGGCGGCGAGTAGAATCCCGGCTTCGCAAATGCGCTAACCTATTCTGTGCTGAGGCGTCTTAGTACTCAGAAGTCTCAATATGGCACGGACCGACTCCCTCCAGGGCTCTCTTGATCTGCTCGTTTTGAAGATTCTGTCCCGGCGGCCGGGACTGCATGGCTACGCCATCATGTCGGCGATCAAACAGTGGTCCGGCGAGGTACTGCGGGTGGACGAGGGTTCGCTCTACCCCGCGCTTCACCGGATGGAGGAGGCGGGCTGGCTTCAGGCCGAGTGGATCGACAAAGACGAGGCGCGGCGGTTGCGGGTTTATCGCCTGACTCCGAAAGGCAAGAAGCAGCTTTCCGACGAGGTATCGCGCTGGCAGGCCGTGACTTCGGCAGTGGACCGGGTCCTCAGGACGGTGTGACATGTCGCTTTGGTCGCGAATCAGAAACACATTTCGGAGCGGGCGGTTGAACCGCGAGATCGAGGAAGAATTGGCGTCCCATCTCGCGGAGGGAATCGCGGAGGGGCGCGATCCGGCGGAGGTCCGGAGGGCGTTCGGTCCAGCGCTGCAGATCCGGGAAGAAAGCCGGGACTTCCGGCTTGTTGGCTGGCTCGATTCACTCCGCGCTGACGCCATCTTCGGCTGGCGGCAAATTCTGAAGCGGAAAGTCACTTCCAGCGCGGCGATTCTATCTCTTGCGCTTGCGATTGGCGCATGCACGTCGGCGTTCCGGTTGATTGATGCGCTACTGCTTCGCCCCTTGCCTGTGGCCGGAGCCGAGCGACTGTATTCGATCACGTACGAGTCGCCCTCGCCGATGGACGGCGCGCCGGTTCCGTACGACAGTTGTTCGTATCCGATGTTCCTGCGGATGCGCGCCGCGGTGAGGGACCAGGCCGAATCGATTGCGATCTCCATGTATAACGGACCGACCGATCTGACGTACGGATCGGATCAGGACATGGAGAGAGTGAATTTCCAGTACGTTTCCGGTTGGATGTTCGGTGTTTTCGGACTGCGACCGGCGGCAGGACGCCTGATTACATCGGACGATGATTCCGCGCCCGGGGCTCATCCTTACGCGGTGCTTTCGTATGACTATTGGGCTCACCGCTTCGGGTTGAATCCGAATATTGTGGGCCGGACGTTCCGGATGGGGAACGATGTTTACGAAATCGTGGGCGTCGCCCAACGCGGATTCACGGGCACGGAGACAGGCTTTGCCACCGACGTGTTCGTCCCCATGGCGATGAAGAATCCCCGCACGCTCGCGAGCCTGAATAGTTTCTGGATGCGGACACTGCTGCAATTGAAGCCGGGCGTGGATCCCGCGCCTCTTCAGGAACAGTTGCGGGCCACTTTCCGCGCGATTCAGGAAGAGAGGGTGGCGGGTTTTCCGGGGCAGTCCCGGCGCGACCGGGAGCGAATGTTCCAGGAAAAGCTGTTTCTTGAACCGGCATCTTCGGGACGCTCGAACCTGCAGCGGAATTATCGCCAGGCGCTGGAGATTCTCGGATTGTTGGTTGCCCTGGTTCTGATGATCGCCTGCGCTAACGTAGCGAATCTTATGACAGCGCGGGCCGCATCGAGGGCGCGGGAGATGGCCCTGCGCGTTTCGATCGGCGCCGGACGATCGCGTCTTGTGCAGTTGGTGCTGATCGAAAGCGCCTGGCTGGCGATTCTTGCGACGGCCATTGGAGGGATCTTCGCCTGGTGGTCCGCGCCTTTCGTCCTACGAACAATCAACCTCGGGCCCAACATTGCGCGCCTGGATCTTCCGATGGACTGGCGCGTGGTTGGCTTCGCGTTCGGATTAGCCTGCGCTGTTACGTTCCTCTTCGGGCTTACTCCCGCGCTTCGCGCTTCAGCGGTTAAGCCGGCCAGCGCTTTGCGAGGTGGCGAAGATCCGCATTGGCGCGGCCGGATCATGCGCGGTCTGATCGCCGTTCAGGTCGCTTTCTGTTTTGTCGTGTTATTGGCGGCGGGTTTGTTCGTTACGACGTTTCAGCGGCTGTCGGACCAGCCGATGGGATTTTCCGCCGAACGAATTCTGAACGTGGAGTCGGTCACGAAGAGTCCGCAATCCCCGGCCCTATGGGAGCAGGTTGCGGAGCGCCTGCGAGCCGTGCCCGGCATCGAAAAGGTCGCTCTGAGCGGATGGCCGCTCTTGAGCGGCGAGAACGCCACGGGGAATATCTCAGTCAATGGAGCGCCCCCCGCCGAGGTCTTCTCGGATTTCGTGGCGGTTTCGCCCGGTTGGGCTGATGTCATGCGAATTCCCATTCTCGACGGTCGTGATTTTCGTCCGGGCGATGTAAATCCGGCGGTGGCGATGGTGAATCAGGCTTTCGCGCGGCAGTATTTCAACGGGGAAAACCCCATGGGGAAATGGTTCGAGCGGGTAGACCCGGTGGCAGGACGCTCGCGCTTCCAGATCGTAGGCTTCATACGCGACGCGCGGTCCCGCGATCAATTGCGATTGGCGATTCGGCCGACGGTCTACATCCCATTTGCGTCAGTTGACGACAGCGGCGCACTGAAACCGGTGGGCAGAGGCACGTTCGTTGTGCGTACCGCCAGGCCCAACCCCATGACGCTTGGCGCGATTCTCCGAAAAGAAGTTGCAAACGCACGGCCCGGTTTCCGGGTACAGGATCTCCACACGCAGGTCGAGTTCGATCAAACCGATACTGTAAAGGAGCGCCTGCTCGCGATGCTGGCCGCCTTCTTCGGCGCGGTGGCGTTGTTGCTCGCGGGCGTCGGGATGTACGGTGTACTGGATTACTTTGTCATTCAGCGCCGAAGGGAGATCGGCATTCGAATCGCGATCGGCGCGGGGTCTGCCGATATTGTGCGGCGTGTGAGCTTTGAAGGATTCGCGATGGTGTTGCTGGGCGCGATAGCGGGCTTGGCGATCGGAATTGCTGCAGTGCGATGCATCCAGTCAATTTTGTTCCAGGTCCGGCTCACGGACTCCGCGATACTGGCGCTGCCGGCGCTGACCATCTTCACGGCCGCGCTTTTGGCCTCACTTCCGGCCGTCATTCGCGCGGCGCGAACGGATCCAGTTAAGATGCTGCGCGCGGAATAGTTCGGCGGCGCGTTAGGCGCGCGCCTCAAGCTTTCCATCGAGCACTTCGCGTACGCGAGTGAGAAGCGCGTCGGGCGTGAACGGCTTAGGGAGAAACGTTCGTGAACGATCCTGAGGCTCCTTCCCGGTAATCGGCGTATCGCGGAATCCTGTCATGTAGAGAATCTTCTTCGACGGATCGGCGGCGGCGATGCGATCGCCGAGTTCGAAGCCGTTGAGTTGGGGCATAACCACATCGGTCAGGATAAGGTCGTACTTGCCGGGATTGGCCTGGAAAAGGTGGAGCGCTTCTGCGCCGTCCTGAGCTTCCACAACGGTGTAGCCGCTGGTCGCGAGGACCGCGTGCACGAGTTTGCGCACGCCGCTCTCGTCGTCGGCGACGAGAATCGTTTCGGTGCCGCGGGGGCCGCGCGGCGGGCGGCGGACGATTACGTCCTCCTTGGCTTTCGGTAAATAGATCTCGAAGATCGTGCCCCCGCCGGGCTGACTATAGACACCGATATCGCCGCCCGCCTGAGTGACGACGCCGTAAACAATCGAGAGTCCGAGGCCCGTGCTTCGGCCCAGCGTTTTGGTGGTAAAAAAAGGCTCGAACAACCGGGATTGCGTTTCGGAGTCCATGCCAACGCCGGTGTCGCTCACGATCAGGGCCACGTAAGATCCGGGTTCCAGGCTGTCCGGTTTGCCGGGGGAATCGGCTGCTAGATCCACGCTCGATGTCTCGATCATGAACTTGCCTCCCTGGGGCATGGCGTCGCGGGCGTTCATCGCCAGATTCGCGACAAGCTGGTCGATCTGGCCGGAATCCGCCTTGACGCGAAGAATACCGGGACCCGGTATCAGCACTAACTCGATTCCATCGCCGAGGAGGCGTCGGAGCGTGGTTTCCATGTTCGCGATCGACGCATTGAGATCGATGACGCGCGTGAGAGGGGATTGATGTCTGCTGAACGCCATCAACTGCTGTGTGAGGGCCGCGGCGCGATCGGCGGCGCCACTGATTTCCTCCGCGAAACGGCGCAGCGGACTGCCGGGCCCTAGCTCATTTCGGAGCATCTCGCCATAGCCCGTAATCACCGTCAGAAGGTTGTTGAAGTCTCCGGCGACTCCCTCCGCCATGCGGGAGAGGGCGTCCATTTTCTGAGAGCGACTCAATTGATCCTGAGCTTCGCGGCGCCGAGTGGTATCGCGGATGGTCAGAATAACGCCTTCGATTTTGCCGGTGCGCGAGCGTAGGGGCGCAATGGTCTCCTCGACTTCGGACTCGGGGCCTTCTCGCAGGAGAGTGAGCCGCCGGGGTCCGGATGATGCCGGCAGCCCGCCAGCGAGCACGGCGTCAATCGGAAGTTCGACGGGATCGCCCGTGCGACGGTCGCGAAACTGGACAAGCTCTTTAATGTGCTTCTTCTTTCCCTTCGCGAAAGGCACGCCGGTTAACGCTTCGGCGGCGGGATTCATGTACGTGACGCAGCCGGATCGGTCCGTCACGAGGAGGGCATCGGCCATGCTCGCCGCCATCGACCGGTAGCGATGCGTACGTCGCTGCGAGTGTTCGAGAACCCAGGCCATGATCACCCCTAACGCAGCCATTTCCGCGACCTGAGTCCAACCGCGTGCGGACTGCTCAACGGTCATCAACAACGCGAAGACGGACGAGAAGAGTACGACGGTAAGTCCTCCCTCGAAGCCGAAGAGCCAGATGCCCGCAAACGCAGCCGCGACAAAGGGAAGGACCCAGTCACCGGTCCATCGCAGCAAGAGCGCGCCGATGAGGCCTACGCACGATAAAGCTGAAAGAATGAAGAACTGCCTGTGCCGCGGGATGTTCTCCATGCCTGGCTTAATCGTACATTCCAGGTTCACCAGGGGGACGGGTCTTCCAGCGCCTGTGTATCCAAAGCCACTGATCGGGGTTTTCGCGAATTGCCGCTTCTACGGCGCTTTGAATCGCGGCGGTGTCGGCAACGACGTCGCCCGTCATTTGGATTTCAGGATAGAAGCGCAGCGTGTAGCGGCTGAGGTCGGCGCGCCAGACGGCAAAGCCGGGAATCACGGCGGCGCCGCTACGCGCAGCAAGCTTTGCGAAAGTGGACCCGGCGCAGGCGAGGCGACCAAAAAACGGTACGAACACGCCAGTGTCGGGTGAGGAATTTTGATCCACCAGGATGCCGACGGCTTCGTTGTTGCGAAGCGCGTGAAGGATGGAGCGCGCGAAGTCGCGCTTCGAGAGCAGCTTGTTTCCCGAGAGACCGCGGCGGCGCTCAACGATGTCATCGATGGTGGGATTGTCGAGTGGCCGCACCACCACGTTCATCGGTTCGGCCAGGAGCGCGTGCGCATAGGCGCTCAGTTCCCAATTGCCAAGGTGCGCAGTTGCGAAGAGAACCCCGCGCCCTTTGGCTTTTGCGCGCTCGTAATGCTCGAGGCCTTCGTATTCGATCCATTGGCGAATGTTGGATGCGTTGAGGGATGGGAACTGTGCGAACGCGCTGAGCAGACGCCCGATGGAAGCAAATATTCCGTCGATGGTGTGTGTGCGCCACGCTGCGTCGCGATCCGGGTAAGCGAAGCTCAGATTGCGCTCGGCCGTGCGGCGGAGCCTCGGGATGGCGCGGTCAAGGAACTTGGCGCAGAGCAAGGCAAGCGATGCCGAGAGGCGTGGAGGCGCCTTCTCAAGCGTGAAAACAACGAGGCGAGCGAGCGCCGCTTCGGCGCTGTTGCGCGCGCGCGAACGACGGGCCAAAGCTATTCGATCCAGCCGCCGCCGGCTACCAGGTCGGAGGAATAGAAGACGGCTCCCTGGCCCGGAGTCACCGCACGCTGCGGCTCATCGAAGCGGACTTCGACACGGCCATCGGCCAGCGGGGAAAGGGTAGCGGGAGCGGGCACGTGCCGGTTGCGGATACGGACGCTGGCGCGCCCAGGTGCAGTGAGGCCTTCCCACGAAACCCAATTGATGTCGCGGACTGTCATGGTCGAGCGGAGAAGCGCGTCGTTCCGTCCCACCGTAACGGTCTGGGAACGCGGATCGGTGGCAATCACGTAAAGAGGCTCGGGAGCGGCTACGCCAAGGCCCCTGCGCTGTCCGACGGTATAGCGATGGGCGCCCTCATGGCGTCCCAATTCGTGGCCCTCAGTATCGACAATGGCGCCGCGGGTCACAGGACGGGAGTCTCCCTGTTCTGCGAGGTATGCGTCCATGAAAGCGGCGTAGTCGCCGTTGGGGACGAAGCAGATTTCGTAGCTCTCGGCCTTCTTTGCGACGGGAAGGTCGAACTCGGCGGCGAGTTCGCGGACTTGGGCCTTGGTCATTTCGCCCAGCGGGAAAAGCGTGCGGGCAAGCTGCGGCTGCGTGAGGCCCCAGAGGAAATAGGTCTGGTCCTTGGAGAAATCGACTGCTGTCCGCATCTCCCATCGGCCGGTTTTTTCATTACGGCTGACGCGGGCGTAGTGGCCGGTCGCGACCGCTGCCGCGCCTACGGAATCGGCGAGAGCCAGGAAGCGGTCGAATTTGATGAACGTATTGCAGAGTGTGCAGGGGATGGGCGTGCGCCCCGCGAGATACTCTTCGACGAACGGTCGAACAACAGTATCCTCGAACTGGCGTTCGAGATTCACAACATAATAGGGCACGCCGAGATGTTCCGCGACGTGGCGGGCATCGTACACATCATCGAGCGAGCAGCAGCGGCCCGTTGTCTCTTCCGTGGAAAGCTGCGGAAGCCTGCGCTGGTTCCAGAGCTGCATGGTCAGGCCCGCGATGTTGTGGCCCTGACGCTTCAGAAGAGCGGCCGCGGTGGAACTGTCCACGCCTCCCGACATGGCGACGGCGATCAGGCTGTCAGACATGCGCGGGGGTTCTTTCGTTTTCAGCGGAATCGAAATCCGGCGAGATGCGGCGCAGGTGTTCGACGCTCTGGACGACGGCTTCAATGAGTCCCTCGACCTCGTCACGGGTATTCGAAGGACCCAGCGAGAAGCGAACGCTGGAGCGCGCGTCCTCGGGCGAGAGCCCCATGGCGAGAAGTACGTGTGATGGCTCGACCGCGCCGCTCGAACATGCGGAACCGCTGGAAACCGCGTAACCGCGCAGATCCAGCGCGATCGTCATGGCCTCGCCTTCCACCCCGCGAAACCGGATATTCGACGTGTTGGGAAGGCGGCTATCAACGGCTCCGTTAACAGAAGAGCAGGGGACCCGCTGCAGGATGCCCCTTTCGAGGCGGTCGCGCAGCGCGGCGAGACCGGACCAATCGTTGGCGAGGGACGCGGCTTTCCCCAGAGCCATGGCTCCAGGGACATTTTCGGTGCCGGCGCGGCGGTCGCGCTCATGATGGCCGCCGTAAAACAGCGGAGAAATCGAGACGTCCTTGCGCACATATAGCGCTCCGACGCCCTTCGGGGCTCCGAATTTATGGCCCCCGATGGAGAGCAGGTCGGCGCCGAGGTCATTTACTTTGAGCGGCAGCCTCCCGGCGGTCTGGACGGCGTCGGTGTGGAAAAGCGCGGCCGCTTCATGAGCGGCGGCAGCGATTTCGGCGATGGGCTGAATTACGCCGGTTTCATTGTTGGCGTGCATCACGCTCACCAGAGCCGTGTCGGGGCGGAGCGCAGCCTGAATTTGCGAAGGAGAAACGATTCCTTCGCCGTCAGGACGGACATAAGTGACCGGGAAGCCCTCCGTCTCCAGACGCGCGCAGGCGTTGAGAACGGCGGGATGTTCGATGGCGCTCGTGACAATGTGGCAGCCGGGATGGAGGCGCGCGACGCCGAAGATGGCGAGATTATCGGATTCGGTTCCGCCGCTGTTGAATACGATCTCGCGCGGTCCGCAGCCGATCGATTCCGCGATCTGCCGGCGCGCCGTTTCAAGCGCGCGTTTCGCCGCCTGACCGAAGTGGTGAATACTGGAAGCGTTCCCGTATCGCATCGAGAGCGCCTCCGCGTAAAACGTCAGAACTTCCGGATGAACGGGAGCGGTCGCGTTATGGTCGAAATAAACGTGCTCCACTGATTTCAGTCTAAATGAAGCCGCCGATTATCACTCTGCTGACGGATTTCGGGTCGAGCGATCACTATGTGGGAGCGATGAAGGGCGCGATCCTGAGCCTCTGCCCCGATGCGCGGCTGATCGATATCACCCACGAGATCCGGCCCTATGACATCACAGGCGCGGCGTTCACGTTGGCGCAGGCATGGTCCTGCTTCCCGAAGGGAACAACGCATCTGATTGTGGTGGATCCGGGCGTGGGTGGAACGCGGCGGGGGTTGATCGCCGAAGCGAACGGACATCTGTTCGTAGCTCCCGATAACGGGGCGCTGAGCCTTGTGTCACGCTCGTTCACGGCGCACGAGATCGCTGAAGACCGGTTCTTCCGTCAACCTGTCAGCCGAACGTTTCATGGGCGGGATATTTTCGGCCCGGTGGCTGCGCATCTGGCGTTGGGAACCAAAGTTGCCGAGTTCGGGCCTGCCGTTATGGATCCGGTGTTGCTTCCGATCGCGGAACCGGTCGAAAAAGCTGAAGGCGCCTGGGAAGGTATCGTGCTTCATTCGGACTGTTTCGGGAACCTTATTACGAATTTCCGCAGCGATCTGTTTTTGGAGAAGCTTCGTGGAAAGTTCGAAATTAATGTCGGGGACGGAGTTATAGTACGGCTCGCAACGTCCTACAGCGAGGTGGCGACAGCTGATCTTTTCGTCATCGCCGGAAGCTCCGGATATCTGGAAGTATCTGTTAACAAAGGATCCGCAGCAAAGGATCTGGAATGCGGCCCTGGCGCTTCTGTTCACATTAAAAAGTATTGAGGCGTACAAAGTCGTACCGGTACGAATAGTAGTTTTCTTTTCTGCTCCTCCTGCTACGATCGCGTTGTGCCCGGATAATCGGGTATTCCGCTCGGAGTCGTAAGCGCTCAAAAGAAGCCGCACGACGGAGGCCCCGAAGTGATTTCTGAAAAAAGCAGGCATTTTTTTGTCTTTTTACTCGGGGGAGCAGTACTGGGAGCGGGATCGGCCACGCCGGCGCGCGCGAGCACGCTGTTAGGATTCACGTTGGCGACCGGCGGGTCGAATACCGCGACGTTTTCTTCGGGAATGTTGGAGAGCATTTCCGGATGGGTGCCCGGGTCGGTGACGTATAACGGCATGACGTATACGATCACCGGCGGACAAACGACTTTCACCAAAGGCGTCATGGACACGCTTACGATCTCCGGCGCCATCGTGGGTCTCTCGGGTCTGAGCAGCGTGTCGAACCTGCTGACTATAGCGTGGACTCCCTCAACATTGGATGACAACTCCGGCGCTACGAGCCCGAATCTGACCTCGCTCTACTCGGGCGCAACCTACACGTTCAATTCGACTCTGCTGGGCGATCTCTCGGCCGATAACCCTGTTCCGGTGGGTTCGTCGGGAATAATCACCAGCGCTTGCCCTTCGACCTGTCCAACCAGTGATGCGGCGATGACGTCGTCGACCGGGACATATCAGGTTTCGAACGAGACGCTGACCTTTGCGACGACTACTCCCGAACCGGCGTCATTTCTGCTGATCGGCGCCGGCCTGATTACGGTCTCAATCCTGCGCAGGAAGAGAGCGGGCCGGTCCCGGTCGGCGAAATAGAGATTTCGATCTCAGACCGTGGAGCCGATGATCAGGCGTTCCGCATTTCACCTTTAGAAAGCGTCTTTTCATCAGGATTTCGAGAAAATTTCCGTGAATACTCTAAGCGCGCGCCGGCTGCGGCGGCCGGTTGTAGCGCCGGGCGCGAAGCTCCCGTCAATGCGGAAGAGCCGAAGATAAAATCGACGCATTTTAAGCGCGCGAAAAATTTCCTTCGCCGTTTTTTTGTATGACTCCGTACCGGTACCGAGCCATCGCAAACCTTGGCTCCTAACCTTGATTGCCGCCCATTCTGACACTTACACTTCAATCAAGAGGCGGTGGTGAGACGGGGAAATCGGAGGAGCATACGGCGTGCTCGAGCGCGTCGTGGTCCCCACCTCATCACCCCGCTTCGTCATCGGCGGAGGCTGAGTCAGAAATAGACACGCCTCACTTCTCCTTATTCCGCGGCCCACGCTTTTTTTGGGCCGCGTTTTTTTAATTATTCGGATATTAAGCGTCCATACCACCACGCCGAAGCGGCGCAAGCAATAAAACAAGGGACCAATACCCAGGATGTAATGCGGTAGGCGGTAACTCCTGCTGCGGAGATCGCGAGCACCTGAATCGCGCCGTTTGCAAAAGAAGCTCCGCTCGAGAATCGCCATGGTCGCTGTTCGCGCCCCTCGCTGAGTGATACGCCGTGACCGATCGCAAGCGCGGCAAGGCCCGACGCAAGACCGGCAAGCGGGGAGAGTGGAGCGGTCACGGCAAGCACCACGATCAGATAGGCGACATCCTTCGCGGCGAATATCCGCCAGCCCGAGACAGGCATCAGTCGGTACCGGGTGAGCCCTCCCTTCGACTCCAGGCCGAAAAGACACTGCGCATAACTCGAAAGAGAAAGCACTGTGAGAAGGGCCAACACCATTCGGCCTTCATCCGGAAAACCGGGCAAAAAGGTGCGATAGAGAAGTCCGGATCCCCCGAGGAGGATCGCAAGATAAAAATCGAGGGTCAGCATCATTTCGCGCAGCGATTTCCTCGTCATTTGAGCGAACGCTCCGCGGGGAGACGGAATCCAGTGGAGGAATTCCGGTTCGGCGGAAACAGCGGGCACGAAAAATCCTATAGCGAACAATGCGCCGGCCGCGGCCAGAACGCCGAGGCTTTCGGTGTGAATCACGGCCCATACCGCAAGCGCCGCCAGACCCCACGCAACCGGATTGAGCCACGGCGTGAGCAGTCGCAGGATACGCCGTTCTTTGAGGCTGAGCGGCCAAAGAGCCAGGCGGTCGTCCGGAATTTTCCTGAGGGGATCGGCGCTGAGCGGGAACAGAACAACCACGCCGCCAAGGAGATAAAGGAATCCGCCGGCTGCGCCCATCGCGAGCGCGCAGGTGACGAAGAAGTTATTAGTCGCGATCGATCGGAACGTCTGACGCTCCCGCTTCAGAGCCGTCGCGAGCGCTCTCAGGATCGGCCCGAGCCGAGCCACTCGAGGTCCTCCACAGGCGGATATTCGATCAGATCGAAATAGGTGTCTTCCAGCGGCTTGCGTAACTCCGCGGGCGTCGCGTCCCAGACAATGCGCCCGTCGCGAATCACGATGAAACGAGTAGCGAGGCGCTCGATAGTGGAGAGGATGTGGGACGTAAGGAAAATGGTGATGCCGCGATCCGCTGCGCGCGTGAGGATTTCGGCGATGGCGCGCGATGTGAAGGGATCGACGGCTTCGAACGGCTCATCGAGAAACAAAACCTGCGGGTTGTGCAGCAAAGCCATCGCGAGCGCCGTTTTTTTGCGCATGCCGCTGGAACATTTGGCGGCGAAAACACTGCGGCCGTGTTCGAGATCGAGGGCGGAGAGCAACTGCGCCGAGCGTGCGTGGGTCTCTTCGCGCGGCAGGCCGTAAACGTCGCCCGTCAGCGTGAGGTGTTCTTCGACAGTGAGGTCGTCGAAGAGCCCCAGGTTCGCCGGGAGAACGCCGATCCTTCGCTTCAGCGTCACATCGCCGGTCGAGACGCTGAGGCCAGCGACCACCGCGTCTCCGGAGGTCGGATCAAGCAGGCCTGTCAGCATATTTACCGTGGTCGACTTTCCCGCCCCGTTTGGCCCCATAAAAGCGCATATGGAGCCCGCGGGAACTTCGAAGCTGAGACGATCCACGGCCGTGAAGGCGCCGAAGCGCCGGGTCAGATTGCGGCAGGAAATCATGAAGAAGAAGCGCGGACGTGCCCGCGAAGCTACTCCTTCAACTCTACAATCGTGGCCCCGTTCCCCCCTTCGTACGGCGAAGCGGGATAGAACTTCTCCACGTGAGGATGATCCTTCAACAAGTCCTGCATGGCTCGCTTGAGTACGCCCATTCCGTGTCCGTGAACGATGCGGACGCGAGATGCGGTGGCCATGACGGCCGAATCGAGAAAGCGCTCGACCCGCTCCACTGCGTCGTCGGCGTGCTCGCCGATGATGTTGATCTCCTGAACGGACGGGCTAAGCGCGGGACCGCCCTGAAAGCGGACATTCTTCGGAAGGCGACCGGACGCTGGGCCTTCAATGGCCGGCAGAACCTCTTCGATGTCATCGGCCGAGACGCGCATCTTCATAAAGCCCGCTTCGGCTTCAAATTTGCCCTCGCCGAGAACGCGGCGCACCAGCGCGGGCTCCCGGATTCCCTTTAGGCGGACGCGCGCGCCTTCTTCGATGCGCGGTTTGGGCGGCGCGCCGGCGGATGGCGGTGGAGCGATCGCGGTTTCCCACTCCTCCCGCATCTCGCGTTTCAGTTTCGACGTCTGGCGCTGCGCCTGATCAACCGATTTGCGGCGATCCGCGGTTTCGGCGATCTTCGCCAGTGCTTCTTTACCGCGCTCCTCCCATTTACGCTCGATGGTCTCGAAGCGGTCCTCGAGTTCACGCATCTTCGCGGCTTCCTTGCGCTCGAGGTCGATGGCGAGTTGCCGCTCGCGTGCGGCGAGCGTGAGACGTTCGCGCTCGAGAGTCTCGCGTTCACTGGCGACATGATCGAGGCGCTCATGGAGATCCGCGATGAGCTGCGAAAGTTCTATTTCCTGTGTGCTCAGCGAAGCTCGGGCGCGCTTCATGATGTCCTCGGGCATGCCAAGCCGCTCGGCGATATCCAGGCCAGCGGATTTTCCAGGAAGACCGACGCGAAGCTGATAAGTCGGCGCGAGCGACGCTTCATCGAAGCCCATCGAAGCGTTCAGCACCGTTTTCGTGCGGGTGCCGTAGATCTTTAGGGCGGTGAGGTGCGTCGAAGCAAGCGTAAACGCCCCCGCGGCTCTGAAGTGATCGACCAGCGCTACCCCGAGCGCGCCGCCTTCTTCCGGATCGGTCGCCGAGCCGATTTCATCGAGCAGGACGAGCGAATCGGGCGTGGCGTCGAGCGCCATCTCACGAAGGCGCGCGACGTGAGCCGAGAAGGTGCTCAGGTTCTGCTCGATGGACTGGTTATCGCCGATGTCAGCCAGCACCTGTTCAAACACCGGCAGCGTCGCTTCGGAGCAGGGGACTGGCAATCCCGCCTGCGCCATCAGGGCGATTGAGCCGATCGTCTTCAGCGTGACGGTCTTGCCGCCCGTGTTGGGGCCGCTGATGAGCAGCGTGCGGCAGTCGTTGTCGAGTGTGAGCGAGAACGGCACAACGCTCCGTTTAGCGCGGCGAAGAACATCCATCAACAGAGGATGGCGCGCGTTGTCGATTCGCAGTATCCGCTCGCCAGCCGGGCTGAAGCGGGGAACGGCGCAATCGAATTCGACGCCGAAGCGCGCTTTTGCGAAGGTCAGATCGAGAGAGGCTAAAGTCTCCGCGGCGGCCCGGATCGGGTCCGCCCAGGCGCGCAGGCGATCCGTGAGTTCGCGGAGAATCCGCAATACCTCGCGAGATTCTTCTTCCTGGAGGCGCGCGAGATCGTTGTTGAGGTCGATCGTCTCCATCGGCTCGAGAAAAAGGGTCTGGCCAGTGGAACTCGCGCCGTGAATGACGCCGGGCAGGCGGCGGCGCTGGCCCGAAAGCACGGGTACAACGAACCGGTCGTTGCGGATCGTGATGTATTCCTCCTGCAGCACGCCCTCGTTGCGGTTCGCGCGCAGAAAGCGTTCGAGCGACTCCTGAATAGCCTTTTTCTGCTTTTCGATCTCGCGGCGGACGCGGTGCAGGTGAGGACTGGCGCTGTCCAGCACTGTGCCATCGGCCTGAATTCTGCCGTCGACATCCTTCAGGAGACCGCGAAAATCCCCGATGCCGGATGCGCGCGCGGCCAGCAGAGGAAAACGCTCCGCGGCGGCTGTTAGATTCGAACGGGCATCGGCCGCGCGATCGAGAAACGCGATCAGGTCGAAGATCTCACGCGGCTCGAGCGCGGCGCCTTCGATATGCAGCTTACGGACGGCCAGGGCAACGTCGGGAACGCCGTTCAGATTGACGCGGACAGCGCCGCCCTGACCGCTCGGCTGAGAGGCCGATGCGGCGCGAAGATAGGCGATCGCCTCACCTGTTTCGGCGAGTACGGCCTCGACGGACGCGCGGTCGTCGGAAGGCGACATCTTTTCAAGTTCCGCGGCGCCCGCGGCGGTTGCAAGGTAACGCTTCACGAGCGCGCGGATTTGTTCGAATTCGAGCGCGTCTGAGCTGGTGAAGTTCACCTACTCATTCTCGCGCTCCGCTTTCCTGAGCTGGCCAAATGCCTTTTCGATAACGGGGGGCGTGCCCTCGGTGATATGAAGCGCTCGGATCTCCTCAGGCGCAAACCATGCCACGCGGCTCGCGTCATCGGCCGCGCATAGAGTTCCACCGGAGGGACGGCACAGATAATCCATCAGCACGTAATGATATTCAGGCCGCCCGGATTCATCCTTCATGATGCGCTCGAAGACCTCGAGCAGGGTGACAATCTCGATTTCGAGCCCGGTCTCTTCGCGAACTTCCCGGCGCAGGGCGTCTTCGAGGCGCTCGCCGGTCTCGACGGCTCCTCCCGGCAGCGACCAGTAGCCTTTGAGAGGCTCGCGCCCGCGTTCGACGAGGAGGATCCGTCCCCGTTCGATGATCAACGCGCCGACGCCGAGTACCGGACGCGCCGGGTACCGCCTCGATTCGCTAATACTGAAGCGCCCCTTTGACGCCAAGGCGGATTCGGTAAATGATCTTGCGGCCAGAGGCGTAAAGCGTTTCGAAGTCGTTGTCCCCGAACGCGCAGTTCGTGACGATTTCATTCGGTAAGAGCCGATGGAGGAGTTTGCCGTCGGGGGAGTACACGTCGAGGCCTTTGGCGCCGATGTAGAGGCGTCCATTGACATCGGTCCGCATGCCATTGGGAACGCCCTCGATTTTCGTGATCACGTCCCGCGGGTTCGCCGCCCCGCCGCGCCCGTCGAGATCGAACGCCACCACGGCGTGGCGATCGGAATCGCTCACATAGAGGACCTTGCCGTCGGGCGATAGCGCTATGCCGTTGGGGCGGGTTTTCCAGCGCGCCACGGCCTCGATCTCGCCCTTCAGATTCACGTGATATACGCCGTTGAAATCAAGCTCGCGGGAATCGATCTGGCTGGCAAAGGCAGGATCGGTGAAGTAGACCTGACCGTCTTTGCGGACGATTACGTCGTTCGGGGCATTAAACTTCTTGCCTTCGAAGGCATCGGTCACGGTCTCAAGTTTCGCCTTGCGGTCCAGGCGCACAACGCGGCGCATGAAGGGCTCACAAATGTAAAGACGCCCTTGCGAATCGTAGGCGATCCCCTGTGCGCCGTTGTTGTCCTCTTCGGTTGGTTTCGGAGCGATGCCGGGATCGAGGCGATAGATCTTCTTCTTCCCGACGTCGGCGAAGACCAGAAAACCCTCACGCGCCCAGGCCATTCCGTCGGCGTACTGCAACCCCGTCGCGGCGCGCTCCGCCTGGATCTCGTCAAAGTTCTGCGCAAAGAGGAGTCCGCACGCGGCGAAGGCCAGCGCGAGCTTCACGGCTTCTCGATTTTGATGTTGTTCACGACGCTCTTCACGCCGTTGACCCTTTTCGCGATGTGCTCGGCTTTGTCTTTTTGTCTCTGCTCGTGAACCTTACCGTTCATGGTCACGACGCCGTCCTTCACGGTTATGTCCAGGTCGCCGCCTTTCACAACCTGGTCGGCGGCAAGCTTTTGGCGCACATTGTCGCTGATGTAGTCGTCTGTTACCGGCTTACTCGCGGCCCGAAGGGGAATCGGCGCGGCGGGCGCAATCAGTGCAGCCCACAACACCAGGGAACGAACCAGACCTTTAGGTTTCATCTCTCCCGGCCATTGTACGCCAGTCGAGAGTATTGAGATACGCGGCTTTCTCGCGCCATCCGGCTTCCACTTTCACGTGTAAATCGAGGTAGATTCTGATGCCGAAGAGCGCTTCCATCTCCTCGCGCGCCAGCGTGCCGATCTGTTTCAGCATGGCGCCTTTTCTACCGATAATGATCCCTTTCTGACCGTCGCGCTCCACCACGATCGAGGCATAGATGCGGATCAGAGTGGGCGTTTCCTCCCACTTATCGACGGCGACCATCACGGCATGCGGGACTTCCTGGTGAGTGGCGAGCAGGATCTTTTCGCGAATCAATTCCGCGCCGAGGAAACGGGCCGGCTGATCGGTCACATGATCGGGTGGAAAGTATTCGGGGCCTTCGGGAAGGCGGCGGATGACCTGGTCGCGCAACTCGCTCAGGCCCTCCCCGGTTTCTGCGGAAATCGGCAGATACTCGGCGAAATCGTAAAGTTCCGGGTACTTCTGAAGAAGCGGCAAGAGGTCCGACTTAGCCTTGATGGCGTCGATCTTGTTCACGACCAGGATGGCGGGTGGGCCATTCTTCTTCAAAACGCTGACGGCCCTTTCGTCGTCATCGCTAAATGGCTGGCTGCCGTCCGCGACAAAAAGCAGCAGATCGCGCTCTTCGAGAGAAGCCCGCACCGCGTCCATCATTCGCTTGTTGATAGCCGAGGTGGATTTGTGGATGCCGGGCGTGTCGACAAAAATCACCTGCGCGCCGGGTTCGGTCATCACGCCTTGAATCGCCGTGCGTGTGGTCTGCGGCTTATCGGCGACGATTGCGACCTTCTGACCAACGAGCGCGTTGAGCAGCGTCGATTTGCCGGCGTTCGGGCGACCGAGGATGGAAACGAATCCGGATCGGTGGGGCATGTCTTCCATTGTTGCCCCACCGGGATGGCGGCAGGCTGATTAGCCGAAAATCTGTTTCCTGAGTCCAAGAGCCAGGGGAACCGTACTGATCGCCCCCGTTAGTAACAGCGCCCATCCGATGGTTTTACGGCGGCGTTCCTCGATCCTGTTCCCGAATAATAAAGCCGCGCCTGCGCCGACCATCCCGCGAGTAGCCGCAATCAGGGCGAGCTTGGGCAAAGGCAGTTTCACCTGTTTCATCGCACACACCTCCTGAACTTCTGCACTGCACATGGATATCCAAGGCTGCCAGACGTCGGTACCAGATCAGACTAGGCCTAGTCTTGCGCCAAACTAATCTTGGATGATTGTCCGAAACATTTCCCAGGCCAAAGCCGAGCTTTCCGCTCTGGTCGAAGCGGTTCTGAAGGGGGACGAGGTGATTCTCGCCAGGGCGGGAAAGCCCGTCGCGAAGATCGTGCCGTATCGCGGCTCGATTCGCCCCCGAACGCCCGGATCGATGGCGGGCGAAATCAAAATCGCGCCCGATTTCGATCAGCTACCCGTCGACATCGCTGAAGCATTGGGTATGACTGGACCACGGCGTTGAAATTTCTGCTGGACACACATCCTGTTGTGGTGGCTGGCAGGTGATGCTGCCCTTTCGGACGAAGCGCGTGCCCTCATCGCGGATCCCCGCGAACACGATTGTCATCAGCGCCGTGAGCTTGTGGGAGATCTGGTTGAAAAACAGTCTCGGGAAGCTCCACATCCGGGACGATTTTGAGCGGCGGCTCGATGTAGAGCCGTTCGATCAACTGCCATTGCGCGCGGCCCACACCAGGCGGGTTGCTCTGCTGGAGTGGCATCATCGCGATCCGTTCGACCGCATGCTTGTGGCGCAAGCGCAGCTGGAGAATCTGGCGTTGCTAACGTGCGACGAAGTGATTCCGGCCTACGGCAGTCACGTGCGGCTGGTGAACTGAACTCGCGCGGAGTCGTCCCTATTTCTCGTCAGCCGCTTCCCTCGCCGCCGCAAGCACCGCCGAGAGGCGAACCTGCTCGACACGCATCTCATCGCTGGCGAGTACTTCCAGTCGAATACCGTCTCGCTCGATGACTTCGCCGGGCGCGGGCACGCGTCCGAGCCATTCCATCGCGAGGCCGCCGATTGTGGTGGATTCGATCTCATCTTCCGGATGGAACGCCACAAGCTCCGGAACGCGCGCGAGATCGAAGTTGCCCGATACGATGAATCCGCCGTTTCCGTCGTCCTTGACGTCCGACACAGGCTCGTGCTCGTCACGAATCTCGCCGAGGATTACTTCCAGCAGATCTTCCATCGTCGCCAAGCCCGCGGTGTTGCCATATTCGTCAATGACGATCACCATGTGGGCCCCCTCTTGTTGCATCTCGCGCATCAGGTCATCTACCGGCTTGGTTTCGGGCACCAACTGAACCGGCCGCATGAGTTCGCGCACCCTGCGAGTCGCGCGGCTGCTTTCCGGGACTTCGAACATGTCGCGCACATGGACAAACCCGGCGATATCGTCAATCGTTCCGCGATACGCGGGAATACGGGAATACTGCTCGTTCACGACGAGCTCATGAAGGGCCGCAAGCGTGGCGTCCTCCGAGATCGCGACGATGTTAGGCCGCGCGGTCATAACTTCGCGCACCACCTTGTCGCCGAAAGCCACTACGGATTGAATCAGCTTGCGGTCGTCTTCCTCGATAAGCCCCTCCTCGGTTCCCGCGGTGATGAGGGCTTCGATGTTCTCGGCGGGCGTAGCGGGCTCGTCGTTCGCCGGGTCTTCCTTAACGATGTCGAGCAGCGATTGCAGAAAACCCAGAAGGGCGACCAGAGGGCGCGCCATCAGTGCCGTCACGGTGAAAAATCCGGCGAAACTATTGAGCCATCGGCCCGATGTGCGGCGCACAAGAACCTGGGGAATGGCGTACGCGAAGACGATCATCGAAACCCAGGAGACGGCCAGCGATTCGACAAGCTCAAGACCCTGTAACGGTTCGCCGTCCACCGCTTTCGCGAGGGTCAGAACAGCGAACGTCACAAGGCAGAAGTGCTTCCAAAGCGAGAATGAAATGGCGCCTTCTTCCGACCGCAGGTTCAGGCGCGGCTCGAATTCCGCCTTGAAAAACTGCAGTGCCGGGTTTTCGCGCGCACGTAGGCGCATCCCCTCCAGATAAAGAATCTGGATACCCCCGAAGAGCGCTACGAGGACCAGAAGCAGAATGAGCGCGCCCGTAATGAAGACTTCGCCGAACATCACGCGGCCCGTTCAATGAGCCCGTTGGGGAGGCCCAGCTTTTTGCGCCATGCTCGCTCGGAGCGCGCCATACGGCCGGAGTCGGACTCGTGATCCATGCCTTTGAGGTGCAGCACGCCATGGAGCATCAGAATTCGGATCTCGTCTTCTGCCGAATGTCTGTAAATGCGGGCCTGGGCGCGGGCGCGGACGAGCGATATCGCGATATCCCCAAGGTAGGCGCCCTCTCCGGGGAAAGAAAGCACATCGGTGGCATAGTCCTTATGCCGGTAAGCCGAGTTGAGCGCGCGCAGTTCGGCATCCCCGGAAATCAGGCAGTGAAATTCGCGGCCTTTCGCGAGGCGGTCGCGCAGGCTTACGGCGAAATCTTCCAGAAGCTTTCGGTCGAGTCGGGCCGGCGTGCGCCGGTAAGTTATGAGAGGGTCGGCTTTCATTGCATTCGCTCAGGCCTCGGCCAGAGCGTTTTCCGCAGGCGTGTCCAGCGGAAGTTCGGGGGCCTTCTCCTGCGCGGCTTCTTTTTCCTGCAAGGCTTCGGCGCCGGGTTCGGCCAGCCGCAGTGAAAGCTGGCGCCCCGTGATGCTTTCGTTGTATTTTTCGTAAGCGCGAACGATGCGCTGTACCAGACTGTGGCGCACCACGTCCCGCTCCTCGAAATAGACCATCGAGATGCCTTCGACGCCTCGCAGTATTTCGGCGGCTTCGATGAGGCCGCTGCGCCGTCCGGCCGGCAGATCGATCTGAGTGAGATCGCCCGTTACGACCATTTTCGAGTTGAAGCCTTGACGCGTGAGCACCATCTTCATCTGCTCGGGCGTGGTGTTCTGCGCCTCGTCCAGAATAATGAAGCTGTCGCTCAGGGTACGGCCGCGCATGAACGCAAGCGGAGCGATTTCGATCGCCATGCGCTCGATCAGCTTCTCGACCTTGTCCGCTTCGAGCATGTCGTAGAGGGCGTCGTAGAGAGGCCGCAGATAAGGATCGACTTTTTCCTGCAGGGTGCCGGGCAGGAAGCCCAGGCGCTCGCCTGCTTCGACCGCGGGGCGGGTCAGAATGATGCGGGTCACGCGCTTTGAAATCAGCGCCTGCACCGCCATTGCCACGGCGAGGTACGTTTTGCCTGTTCCCGCCGGACCGATACCGAAGACGAGATCGTTGCGTTCGATGGCTTCGAGGTAGCGGCGCTGCGTAACCGTCTTGGGAGCGAGAACCTTCTTGCCGAAGCTGCGCTGCTTCCCGCTGTTGACGAGAGCGCGGAGGGTAACTTCGGGGTCCGACGTGACGACGCGCAGCAGACTGTTCAGATCGCCGTTCTTGAAAACGGCGCCTTCTTTCACCAGATCGAAATAGTCCTCGAGGATGCTTTCGGCGCGCGCTACGGATTCGGGTTCGCCTTCGATCTCGATCGCGTCGCTGTGGAGGCGGGTGCTGACGCCGAGCCCGCTTTCAATGAGGCGAATGTTTTCGTCGCGGGTTCCGAAAAGACTTTCGATACCACGACTCACGGGAACGCTGGCTGTCATATCCGGAAAATCAAAAGGGCGCGGAAGCGGTGCGAAAAACGTAATAGCGGTAACGCCGCGAATGTCGCGGGGGAGGAAAAAACCATCCATACGAATTATATCACTCGCGGCTATAAAGGTATTCCGCCATCAGGCCGATACATAAGGCACAGGGCAGTATGGCGATCATTACCTTATATACAGAGAGGCACGTTTTGGCTCTGGGTTTGGAACAGGTCCTCACGCCAAACCATCGGCTTATTAAAGTGAGTCTGGAGTTGCCGGCTTCCGGTGTGGCCGCGCGAGGCGACGTGGCGATTCTGGACGGCGCGGGCGTGGATGCGATTTTGAGGTTGCGTCGCGAGAACCGGCAGGTCGCCATCGTGGCCTGGGAGCGCTCCGACGCGTCCGAACCGGCTTTGAGCGCCCTGTCGTCGGGTGCGCAGGGGGTAATTCTGGATTCGTCATCACCGAACGACGTTCTGGCGTGCATTGACACTGTGTTGAAAGGAACAGCGTGGGTTCCACCGGCGATTGCGCAGGCGGCGGTCTCGACGCGGCAGTGCAGGCTTACGCGGAGGGAAGGGGAGTTGCTGTCGCTCGTGGCGACCGGGCTTTCCAATAAGGAGATTGCCTATTCGCTCGGAATCGCGGTCGGAACGGTGAAGGTATACCTCTGCCGGCTGTTCACAAAGCTCGGCGTATCCGATCGCTACGAACTGGCGCTGCTGGCCTTGCGACAGGCGAACGGGGCGGCCGCCCAGACAGTCCGCGCGGCGACGCCAGAACCGGTTTCGTTGAATTCGGTTTTCATTCCGCGGCGGATGGAGGACTGGCAGAATTTGCCGCTCGGCCGGTAGGTCTCCACCCCGCGGCGAAGTCCTCGAATAGGCGAAAATCCAGGGTATGGACGCCGCAATCACGTGTGATCCCGAGATCATGCATGGAACGCCGGTTTTTCGCGGTACGCGCGTGCCTGCGAAAACCTTGTTCGATTACTTGGAGAGCGGACAGTCCCTCAACGATTTCCTGGAGGGATTTCCCACCGTCAGCCGGGAACTCGCGATCCGGGTCATCGAGGAGTCCAGGGACCTTCGCCTCGCCCAGCTCTGATGCGGATACTGATCGACGAGTGCGTCGACCAACGCCTCCGGCTTTTGTTCGTCGGCCACGAATGTCAGACTGCCGTGTATGCGGGACTGGCGGGTTTAAAGAATGGATTTCTGCTGACGGCCGCGGAGGCCGCGGGTTTCAACGTATTGGTGACCACGGATCAGGAGATTCCGTTTCAGCAGAACCTGAGCGGTCGAAAGATCGCCATCATCGTTCTCGGCGCGCCCACCAATCGCCTTGATGTCCTGAAACACTTGATTCCCGAGGCGCTGCGGGTACTGGATGACATCCGACCGGGGCAGGTCGTGTCTATTTCCCAATAAACCTTGCGCATTAAATATGCGCAGGCACGAACTAATGTTCGGTATCTCCGTAGGACTGACATAAAATAAAGGCGCTCGGACCATGATGCGACGCCTGATTGAGACCGGTACGCTCCTTGCATTTCTCGCATACGGCGCAGCGTTTGCGGCGAAAGATGTACCCGCTCTCCTCCAGCAGAAGTGCGGCGCATGCCACGGCGCATCCAGCGGGATGTCGGGCCTTAAAGTCTCGGCGCGCGAGACTCTGCTCAAAGGTGGTAATCGCGGACCAGCGATCGTTCCGGGCAAGGCTTCCGAGAGTCTGCTGTACAAAGCAGTAGCGCACGTCGGCGAAGTGTCGATGCCTCCAGGCGGGGCATTGCCGTCGGGCGATGTTGCGGCGATCAAAGAATGGATCGACAACGGCGCGGCGTGGACTTCAGGCGGTGGGACGCAGACGTCCACGTGGTGGGCTTTCAGGAAGCCCGTGAGACCTGCGGTCCCTGCCGGCGCGAAGAATGCGATCGATGCCTTCATCGATCGGAAGCTCAAGTCATCCGGTATCGCAGCCTCGCCCGAGGCGGATCGCCTGACGTTGCTCCGTCGCGCGTCTTACGACCTTCTGGGATTGCCGCCATCAAAAGAAGAAATCGATCGCTTTCTGAACGACAAATCTCCCGACGCATGGGAGAAGGAAATCGACCGGCTGCTGGCGTCCCCGCGCTACGGAGAGAAATGGGGGCGGCACTGGCTCGACCTCGCGCGCTACGGCGACACAGCGGGATTCGAGCAGGATCCCTATCTCTTGCTGGCTTGGCGGTATCGCGATTACGTCATTAAATCGTTCAACGACGACAAGCCCTACGATCGCTTCGTAAAGGAGCAAATCGCCGCAGATGAGCTGTATCCCACCGACCCTGAAGCGCGCACGGGCACGGGCTTCTATCGCGTAGGAACCAACCGCGACATGCTCTTCAAAGTGGAGGACATCAACCTCGTCGAGAAGCGGATCGACATGGTGGATACCACCGGAGGCGTGTTCCTCGGACTGACCGTGGGCTGCGCGCGCTGCCACGATCACAAGTTCGATCCCATCCCGCAGCGCGATTACTACCGCATGCAGGCGATTTTCCAGCCCGCTGTAGCGGACCGCGTATTTCTCGATTACAACCCGGCCCGGAATTATGACATCGCGGAAAACAGCCGGGATTTCCGCTTGTGGCAGACATCGGCGGAGATTCAATCGATCCAGCGCAAATATCAGGAGCCGCTGCGGGAAAAGAAGCTTTCCGAGCTGCCCGAACTGGTTCAGACCGCGTTTCATACGCCGGAAGAGAAGCGCACACAAGCCCAGCGTGATCTTCTGGTGCAGAACGAGGGCAAGGTTCGGGTCACGCCCGCCGAGATATCGGGTCTGATGGACCAGGCGGACAAGGAGCGCATGCAGGCTATCGCGCAGCGCCTGCTCCAGACGTTCAGCAGCTACGGGCCGCCGCCCATGTCGGCAGGAATCATCGACGTGGGGCGAGACGCGCCGAAGACGTTTATTGCGATCCGCGGGAATCCCGACGCGCCGGGCGACGAAGTGCAGCCCGGCTTTCCAGGCGCGCTAGGAGGCGCCGACGTTCCGGAAGCGCCTCTCCATGCGACCTCGACGGGCCGTCGCAAGGCGCTGGCGGAGTTCATCGCAAACCCTGAGAATCCCCTGACCGCCCGGGTGATGGTGAACCGAATCTGGCAGTTTCACTTCGGCTCCGGGCTGGTGAAGACGCCGAGCGATTTCGGTATTCGCGGCGGAATGCCTACGCACCCCGAACTGCTGGACTGGCTGGCCGAGGAGTTCGTGGCGCGCAACTGGTCGATTAAGGCGATGCATCGCCTGATCATGACATCGGACGCCTACAAACGAAGTTCGAACCCGACTCCGACTGCTCGCGAGAAGGACCCGGAAAATGATTTGCTCTCGCACATGAACCGGCGCCGCCTGGAAGCGGAAGAGATTCGCGATGCGTCGCTCGCGGTAACCGGCGAACTGAATCTGAAGATGGGCGGTGTGCCGGTGGTGCCGCCGCTGAACCGCGAGGAACTGTTCGGAATGATCGGAAGCCCGCAAAGCTCATGGCCAGTGACGCCCGATCCCGCCGAACACCAGCGCCGCACGATTTACATGATCGTGAAGCGGACATTTCAGCAACCGATGGCGCAATCGTTCGACGGCCCGGACGGAGTTCTCAGCTGCCCGCGCCGCAATGAAAGCACGACGGCGCCGCAGTCGCTCGCGCTGCTGAACGGCGGATTCACGATGGACCGCGCGAAGGCGCTTGCCGCAAAGGTGAAAACGCCCGAGCAGGCCTGGCTGTCCGTCTATGGGCGCGCGCCGTCGGTCGAAGAATTGACCGCCGCGAATCAGTTTCTGACGAAGCAACCGATGACCGAACTGGTGCGCGCGCTGCTCAACACTAACGAATTTCTGTATGTGGATTAAGGCTTTCGCATGACCCGACGTGACCTCTTACGCCGCACCGCAAACGGATTCGGACTGGCCGCTTTGGCAGGCATGCTCGAAGCAGCCGAGGCCAACCCGCTGGCTCCGAAGGCGCCGCCACTACCCGCAACGGCCAAAAACGTCATCTACCTGTTCATGCACGGGGGCGTGAGCCACGTCGATACATTCGACCCCAAGCCCGAGTTGACACGGCACACAGGAAAGCCGCTCTCGGCGGATCTCGCGAAGTTGATCAAGACCAGCTTTATCCACGATCCGACAAAGGCGATCCTGCGCGGTAGCCCGTGGGCGTTCAAACCGGGCGGCACGTGCGGTACGCCGGTTTCGGAGCTATATCCGAACGTGCGCGATCTGATGGACGACATTACGGTGCTGCGAGGCTGCTACGGCGATCAGTTCGACCACGCTCCGGCGATTTACCTGCGGTCCACCGGATTTCAGCTTCCCGGACGGCCCTGTCTGGGATCGTGGGTGACGTATGGGCTCGGAACTGAAAACCAGAATCTGCCCGCCTTTGTGGTGATGTCTGACGGCTCGACGAAATCGGGCCCGCCGGCTTACAGCGCGGGATTCCTGCCTGCTGTCTTCCAGGGAACGATCTTCCGCAGCGGCGAAAGTCCGATTCTTTATCTCAAAAGCCCCGACGGAGTCGCTCCCGAATCGCAACGCGCAACGCTCGATCTGATCAACAAACTCGACCGGATGGAGGAGCGTTCGCGCACCGGCGATTCCACCCTCGAAGCGCGCATCGCTTCGTACGAACTTGCCTGGCGAATGCAGAGTGCGGCGCCCGACGCCGTCGACATTTCGAAAGAGACCGAGGCGACGAAGAAACTCTACGGAATCGGCGAAGGCGCGACGGACGACTTCGGGCGCAAGTGCCTGCTGGCGCGGCGTCTGGTGGAGCGCGGAGTTCGTTTTGTAGAACTGATTTCGGGCACAAACGTCGGCCAGGACTGGGACGATGCGCATACGGATCTGACGGGCTCGCATACCCGGATGTGCGGCAAAACCGATAAACCGATCTCAGGTCTACTGCGCGACCTGAAGACCCGAGGCTTACTGGACTCGACGCTGGTGATCTGGAGCGGCGAGTTCGGCAGGACGCCGCTTTCTCAGGGCGACAACGGCCGGGACCACCATCCGTACGGCTTTTCGATGTGGATGGCTGGCGGCGGCGTTAAAGGCGGGCGCGTCCTCGGCGCTACCGACGAGTTCGGCGTGCAGGCGGCGGAAATGCGTGTGGATGCGCACGACGTCAACGCGACCATCCTCCGGTTGCTGGGCATCGATCACCGCAAGCTGACCTATCTCTATCAGGGACGCGACATGCGCCTGACTGACGTTAAGGGCGACAACGAATTTACGGCTAAGCTGATCGCATAGCGCCGCGTTTGTATTTGCGAATTCCCTCGGATTCAGGTGGCACGGCGATCCTGCCTTGCGCCGCGCAGCCGCCAGGTCACTGCCCGCGCCCTCGTTGCCCTCACTTGCGTAGACCTCATGCTCGTAAGGCTTCGGCCGCCGCGCAGACGGGAGATCCCATTTAGCCAGGCAGCCTGACCCCGGTTCTGCGCGCCGCGCGACAGTGGACCTTTAAGCCCGCCGCGGTTAACAGAAGACCGGTGGCGGGCGGATACCCGGTTGAATTCGTGTTCAGGCCTTAGCCAGTTAGAAAATAATCTTCAGACCAAGCTGCGTATTGAACGGTTCGCCCGCGCCGATTCCCGTCGCGCCGTTGTAATCCCCGATCGTGTCGCTGATGTGGCCGAAACTTCCGGACGACAGTGTCGCGTTCGGTACAGGCAGGTTCGTTCGGTTGAAGATGTTGAACAACTCGATCCGCAGCTGCGCCTGCACTCGTTCCGTGATATGCGTCGTTTTGAAAAACGAGAGATCGACGTCCGCGAAACCCGGACCCCGCAGTGAATTTCGCTTTTCGTTTCCGAACGAGCCATTCGCCGGAAACGCGAACGCCGCCGGGTTGATCCATTGAACATAGCCGTTGCTCAGCGACTGGCTAACACCCGCATACGGATTCCCGACCACGTCAACGCGATCCTGCCCCTCGAACGTGCCGCTCACGTTCTTGCCGGCGTAAACCGTGAAGGGGAAACCGCCGTAGAACGAAAGAAGAGAATTGATCTGCCAGCCTGCCACGAGCCACTTCGGCCCTTTTGAAGCAGTCGGAACCTCATAGGTGATGTAGCTCGTGAAAGTGTTGCGCACATCAAATGCGGAATCGCCGAAGTCGTTGCGGAGATTCCGGCTGTCCGTTGGAATCGTACCGCGGATTGCCGACGCGTCGTCCTGAGCGTGGCCCAGCGTGTAGTTGAACTTGGCGGTGAGGCCGTGGTAGGCCTGCGTCCGCAAGCTCGCGACGAATCCCTGGTAATTTCCATTGGCGCCGGTGCTGACCTGATTGATAGTCGCGTAGTTCGGAAATGCCCCATAAAACGGCCGCGTCATGTTCTGAGCCGCGCGTGTGGCGGCGGTTCCTAAAGTGGAAGTGGCCGCTTCGTTGATATCCAGCGTGTTCAGCAGATGATGGCTGGTGCTGCCGATGAATCCGGCTTCTATGACGATTCCGGCGCTGGCTTGATATTGCGTATTGACCGAAAAGTTCTGAACCGACGCATTCTTGAAGCCCTGATCGACCGAAAAAAGCCCGTAAGGAGGAGGCGGCAACTGCGGATTGCCGAACACGGGCTGCCCATACACGATCGTGTAGTTGCTGCGAGTCGTCGAGAAGATAGGGTTCGCGCCGATCGGGTTGTAAATGATGCCTGTAGCGCCGCCATTGGGCGGACGGTTATCTCCGAAGCCGTTCAGATTCGGCGAGTCATAGTAAATACCGTAGTCTCCGCGGACGACCCACTTCGCGCCCGGCGCATAAGCGAAACCAAACCGCGGAGCGAAATTGTTCTTGCGCGAAGGATACAGCGAACCCAGCTGGTCCGGAATCGCCGTCAAGCCTTTGGACGGAAGGAATACCGAAAATCGCTTGTCGTGATCGTAATAGGGCCCGAAATATTCCCAGCGAACGCCGTAATTGAGGGTCAGCTTCGAGGAAATCTTGTACGTGTCCTGCGCGAACCACGAAAACCCGTTGGAAAAATAGGTATCTTCCGAGTTTCCGACCTGGATCGAGGAAGAGGATACCATCCCCGAGAGGAAATCCGCGAGGCTCCTGAGGTTGCTCGAAACGGCGGGATCGTTCGCCCACGGCCCCTGCGTTCCGTCGAATGAGAACGTTCCGCGGGCGTTGCGTTGATAAAACACGTCCAGCTGCGCGCGGCGATATTCGCCCCCGAAGCGATACTGATGCTTACCAGTCGTATAAGAGGCCGTTTCCGTAATATGTCCCGTGGTGTCAATGCGGCCCAGCGGCGGCGTGAGGCCGATCTCGTCAAAACCGGTGATAGTGATGTCAGGTGAGCCCAGCAGACTCGGGTTAGTGACTCCGGTATTCAACCCCGCGGCAACCGGATTGAAGCCGGTATTGAAATCGTTGAACGTCTGCTTGAAGTAGTTCACGCCCAGCAGCGTCTGGCTGATAAATTTCGGCGTGATCACGTTATTGAAAACCACCGAGTAGTTCTGCATTCGGCTCGGCGCAACCTGATAGTAGTCCAGATAGGGCGAACCGACCGGCGCGGTCTGCGCGCCCGTTCCCACGAACCACCGGGCCGCGATGTTGTTTCGCGAATTAATAACGTAATCGATCTTCGCGATTCCGTTGTCGCTGAAGTCGTCGCTGCTGTCGCTGCTGAAGAAGTTGTTGGTGGTAGCGGGGCCCGTGCGCCCGCGCGCCGGCCAGAAGGACAAGAGGTTGGTAGACACCGGATTCACCGGCACGCCGTATCTCGTCAGGACAGCCGTCGCCTGCTGAACCCAGGCGTCGGAGGGCTCCGTAGCGCTGTTACCGTTACCGACAATGAACTTTTGGCGCTCGTACGTCAGGAAGTAAAAAAGCTTGTTTTTCACAAGCGGCCCGCCCACGGATCCGCCAAACTGATTGTTCTTGATCTTGGGCCTCGGAGCCCCGGCCGGCGCAAAGGGCGTAACCGCCGCCAGCGCATCGTTACGGTTGAAGTAATACAGCGTCCCATGCAGCGTGTTGGTGCCGGATTTGATCACCATGTTGATCGATCCGCCGCCGTTGCGTCCCGATTCCGCGTTGGCGTTCGTTTGCACCGAGAACTGATCGATGGAGTCGATCGGAAGCAGCGTTCCCGCGACGCCGGACACGCCCCCCTGATTCACCGCCGCGGAGTTGTGCCAGTTATCGTTGTTGTCTGCGCCGTCAATCTGCCAGTTGTTCTGGGCGGTACGTGTTCCGTTAACCGATCCCGCCCCGTTCACTCCCGGCGCGAGTTTCACCAGCTGGGTGAAATCGCGGCCATTGAGAGGCATATCCTGTACAGCCTTGTTGGGGATGACCTGATTGACCGTCGACGTATCGGTGTCGATCGTAACGGCTTCGGCGGCGACCTCGACGGTCTGTGTCTGCGAAGCGACCCGCAGAGAAACCTTTACCGTGGTTACCTTACCAACCTCGACAGAGATCTTGTCGATACGGACCGTGTCGAATCCTTTCTGGGTCGCCACGATGTCGTACGGGCCCGGCGGCAGATCGACGAAAGAATATTCGCCGGCGGCCGTCGAAACGGTCTGGCGTTTCAATCCCGTTTCCGTGTTCGTTGCCTCCAGGGCGACGTTAGGGACCGACGCGTCCGTGGCGTCGACCACGGCGCCGGCGATACTCCCGCGAAATGTCTGCGAAATACCCGAAATACTGACGAATACCAGCAGAAAAGCGGCTGATGCGAACCGAATCGTTTTCATGCAGAACACTCCTTTGCCTGGTCACGCGTGCGGAGGCCGGGCCTTGCCGGTCTTAGTCAGGATGCGAATCGTTCAGGCAGTCAGGATTCGCGGCAGTCACCCGCACACATGGCGAGGAGAAGAACTCAAAAAACGTTTCAATCAGATTAGCAGTTAATTTGAATTTTCGCCACATTAAATATCGTCTTCGCGTCATTTCCCTTGACATGAACGTGACCCTGGCGCTATCATTCCGCCGAAGCTCTCAACCGTGAGAGGTTTCAGCGGCGCGCTCGGTTCGCGCTCCGGCCCCTTTTGGGTGCCCGTGTTGGTAGCCCTCATTCCAAGCGACGCAAGTACCCCGCGCTTCCTTTTTGACCCGCTACGGACCGGGAGCCTGGCGCTCCGGAAGGCAAAGCAACAAACATGACGCTCGCCCCAAAAGTTCAGAAGGAATTACTTGACCGAGGTTATTCCCGCCGCAATATCGGCCGAATCGCGCTCGGCGCCGCCTCGGTGCTTCCGTTCTTCCACGAATTCGCTCTGGCGCAGCAGGCCGAAACACGCGCTCCCGGCAATCGCGTTCCACGCTCGCCTTACGATCCCGATGTAATTCGAATCAGCGGCAACGAAAATCCGATGGGTCCCTCTAAGGAAGGACTCGAAGCGATCGCCAAAGTCGCGCCACTCGCCTGGCGTTACGGTCCGCAGGGTGATAACACCGAATTCGAAGCTTTAATCGCGAAGACCGAAGATGTTCCGCAGGATCACGTTCTGTCCTACCCCGGCTCCGGCACGCCCCTTGCGAACCTGATGCCCGCCTTCACTTCGCCAACGAGAAGCTGGACCATGGCCACCCCCGGTTACGGCAGCGGCGGCGGCCGAGGCATCGGGAACAAGATCGTCCAGGTCCCACTGCGCAAGGACTACACGCACGACGTGGAGGCGATGATCAAAACCGATCCGAACGCCGGCGTCTATTACATCTGCAATCCGAACAATCCGACCGGCACGCTGACGCCGCGCAAAGATCTGGAGTACATCATCGCCAACAAACAGAAGGACGCGATTCTGGTGATCGACGAGGCCTACGTGCATTTCTCCGGCCGGGACAACATGTCGACGGACTTGGTGAAGGCCGACAAGGACGTGATCGTGCTGCGCACCTTTTCGAAGATCTACGGCATGGCGGGAATGCGCGCCGGCATGGCGTACGGCCGCCCCGATCTGCTCGCGCAACTGGCCAAGTTCGGACGCCCGGCGAATCTATCGGTCGTCACCATGGCCTGCGCGGCCGCCAGCATGAAAGCGAGTCCGACGCTCATGCCGGAGCGGGTCGCGATCAACAAGCGCAATCGCGACTTGACCTTCGAGCACATGGACAAGAAGGGCGTCGCCTACATTCCGTCGGAAACCAACTTCTTCATGATGTCGGTCAAAGGCATGAATGCCACGCAGGTCTACGCGGCATTCGAAAAGAAGAAGATTCTGCTCGGAGGCGCGAACCGGTGGCCGGAATGGCCGCAACACATCCGCGTGACCGTTGGAACCAATGAAGAAATGACGAAGTTCAACGCCGCGCTCGATCAGGTCCTGCAGGAAGGCCCGAGCGCGCAGAGCAGGGCATAGGCTTCGGCAAGTGGGCGCCGGGCCTCGTTGCTCGGCAACCGCCCTACGTCGCCCGCATCGCCCCGAAGAGCGCCGCGTTCTCGCGCAAAATCCTCTCCGTCACGGCGGGGTCGACACTCATATCCGACACTCCCCGGTCGTGCGTGCCGCCGAGCAGCACCCCGTCATGCCGCGGGAACATATAAATATCGCCCGGCCCCACCGTCATGTATTCCACTTCCGGCTGTGGCAGCAGAAACACCAGTTGTCCCTTGATCGGCGTCAATTCTGCATCGCTGAACAGCGTCTTCGCGCCCAGGCCGGTGCAGTTATAAACGACGCGCTCGGCCAACCCGGTAATTTCCTCCGGTCCGCGAAATTCGCGGATCACAATCCGTCCGCCAGCAATCTGAAAATCCCGTACCAGCGCATTCAGGTAAATCGCTGGCTCGATCAGCATCGAGTACCGTCTGCGCGCATAGACCGCCCCGAAAGGATGCTCGCCAGGGCCAAGCCGCTGCGTCTCCGGAAACAGCGGCTCAATCTCGCTGTATAAATCTTGTGGCGCTGCTGGCGTGAAGGGCCTGGTCGCCGACAGCGAATACACCGGCAGCCATCGCACTCCATACGGATCTCCCGCCAGCGATTGATAACGCCGGATCGCAAACCGCGCCGCGTCTCCAAACTGCCGCCGGAACTCCGGCGTTACGCGGTCGGAGTCAAACAAGGTCACCGGGTCCCAATATCCGCCAGCCACGTTTGACGTCGTAAGCGGAGGCATGTCCTTCGCGTAAATAACGGGGTTGTATCCGCGCAGTTGGAGCAACCGCGCTGTCGAGAGGCCCACCACCCCACAGCCCAGCACCGCGCAGTCGCGGAACTCCGACTTCGCGCCTTCCTCCACCGCAAGCTGCGCCGTACCCCACGACAGCGTAATCCCGGCCCCGCCGTGTCCGTAATTATGGATGACCGTTTTCTCGCCGAGCTTCTCGCCCCGAACCACAAACCCGGAAGGACGAAATGGTCGCAGCCCCGTGATCGTGCGAATGACCCTATCGGCCGAAACCCGAACTCGCGCCAGCCGCGGTTCCGCGAACGCCGCGGACGGGGTACGCGAAACAGGCGCCCGCCGCGTCGCGCAGCCCGTCAGCAGCGCGCTCGATGCGCCCAAAAATGCTCGCCGTGAGATAGGCACTTGGCTAATGATAGCCGCGCATATCTACGCTATCTACCTCTAGGCCATCCACTGCGGATGCGAGGCCGTGCCGTCGAAGTTCTGCGTCGTTTTGAAAAGCTCATGACGGCCGGTCAGCGACGCTTCGCGAGTTCGGCTGAGGAGCGCGGATAGTTCGCTCTGCGAGAACGGCTTAAACGTCTTGGCCGCGTTGAAGGCCTGGTCCAGCTCCGTGAGATTGGTCATTCCATTGATGACCACAGACGTCGGCAGATTCAGCGCATAGTGCAGGCATTCGGTCGCCGTCGCGATTTTGTCCTGGGGAATCGCGCCGCTGGCGAGCGGCTTCATCCCGAGCACGCCAATGCCTTCTTTGACCAGCCGCGGAACCACTTGTCCCGCAAAGCTCCGAAACTGCGCGTCCAGGATATTGAGCGGCATCTGTGCCGTATTGAAATGGAATTGATGCGCCTGGGCCTGATCCAGCATGCGCAGGTGAACCATGGGATCCTTGTGGCCCGTAAAGCCCGTGTAGCGGATCTTGCCCGCTTTCTTCGCTTCCAGCAGCGCCTCGCCCACGCCGTCATTGAAGAAGCGGTCGGGATCCTCCAGCCGGATGTTCTCATGAAACTGCATCAGGTCCAGATGATCGGTCTGAAGCCGCTTGAGCGACTCGTCGATCTGCTTCAGCGTCCCTGCTTTAGTCCGGCTGTCGAATTTCGACATCAGAAATATCTTTTGCCGATATCCGTCCCGCAGAGCCACGCCCATCCACTCTTCGCACTTGCCATCCATGTAGTCCCAGCAGTTATCCAGGAAAGTGATGCCGCGGTCGACCGCAGTGCGGATGAGCCTGGTGGATTCTTCTCTCGTTTTGGGAACGCCGATGTGATAACCGCCGAGTCCGATCGCGGAAACCCGCTCGCCGGTGCTCCCAAGCTTACGGTAGATCATGTCGCCGCTGCGTTCGTCGGCGGCCATTAATCCCTCGGCCATGAGAGCGGAAGCTGAAATTCCGCAGAGGATGTCGAAGAACTCTCGTCTGTTCGAGTCTGTCTGAGCCACTCCGTTCCCTCCTTTTGCGCACCATTCTATTCCCGCGACACGCCGCCCCGCTATCTTGAAAAAAGCCTGAGATCCGGCCAATGAGTGAAATCGGAACGGTTGAACTGGTCTTCCTGCTGCTGCTCCTTTTTATTGTCGGCTTCGGCCTTCTCGCCCGCAAGCTCGCAGCTCCATACCCAATCGTTATGGTCATCGGGGGATTAATCCTCGGCTTTGTGCCCACCATTCCGGACATATCGCTGAACCCGGATCTTATCTTCATGGTGATCCTCCCGCCCCTGCTCTATGCGGCCGCATGGACCACGTCCTGGCGTGACTTCCGCCACAACATCGGCACCATCTGCCTGCTCGCCTTCGGCCTGGTGGGCTTTACCGTGCTGGGCGTCGCGGTTGCCGCTCCGGTGGTACTTTCATCGGGATTCGACTGGCGCCTCGGCATGATGCTCGGGGCCATCGTGGCCCCCACCGACGCCATCGCCGCCACGTCGATCGCCCGGCGCGTCGGTCTTCCGCGCCGCATAGTCGACATCCTTGAAGGCGAAAGTCTGATCAACGATGCGACCGGTTTGCTGGCCCTGCAATTCGCTACCGAGATCGTGGTCAGCCGTCACGTCCCGTCACTTTCGACCGGTGTCCTGACCCTCACATGGCTCGTTCTGGGCGGAGTAGGCCTCGGCCTTTTGGTGGCCTTGATCATCGATTATGTGGAACGGAAATTTGACGACGGCCCCATCGAGATCGCGCTGAGTGTGCTGGTCCCCTATGCTGTCTATCTCGCCGCGGATGCTGTGCACGCGTCGGGCGTCCTCGCTGTCGTGGCTTGCGGATTACTTCTGAGCCGGCGCAGCGTCTACTTCCTCACGCCCGCGGTCCGCATACAAGTCTGGTCCTTCTGGGAATCGTTCACATTCGTTCTGAACGGACTGGTCTTTGTTCTGATCGGCCTGCAACTCCCCCACATTCGGAGCGAAATTCGGGAGTACAGCCTCGCGTCGCTCGTTTTCGACGGAGCGGCGTTCAGTCTCCTCATCATTTTGCTGCGCCTCGCATGGACTTACCCTGCCGCCGGCCTCGCTTGGTTTCTTCGAACCCGAATCAGGAAGAGCAAAGAGAGGCCACCCGGCGCTCGCCAGATCTTTGTGGTGGGCTGGACGGGCATGCGCGGCGTCGTCTCGCTGGCGGCGGCCCTTGCATTGCCTACGGTGATGGAAAATGGCAGTCCTTTTTCGCATCGGAATCTGATCGTCTTCCTTACCTTCTGCGTCATCTTCGTGACTCTGGTGCTCCAGGGCATCACGCTGCCGCCGCTCATTCGAGCTCTGAGACTGGCGGGGCCTGCCGGACCGAACTGCGAAGAACTGGAAGCGCGACGAATCGTGCTCGAAGCTGCGGTCTCGCATTTGGAAGAGGCCAAACGGAAAGATCGCGAGGAAGCAGCCAGCCTCTACGAGGATCTCGCAGAACATTACCGGCAGCGCCTCGTCAGCCTTCATCCGCTCCCGGAGAATGAAACGGCCTTGAGTAATCACGACCGCTACGTCGAGCTCTCGCGCGAAGCTCTCCGCGTCGAGCGCGAGACCGCCGTATTGTTGTGGAATGAAGGCCGGATCAACGACGAAGTCCTGCGCCGCATCGAGCGCGAACTGGACTTGAGCGAGTCACGCTTCCTGATTAATGAGTCCTGAAGAGCGCTGGATTCGACCAACTTCTGACAGGCGCTGAAGCGGACCAATACCGTAGTACCGGGTAGTATAGAAACACTCGGAGCGTGCGGACCGGTGGGACGCCGACCTCGGCGGTGGGGTCATCAAGCAGAGGATCGTGCGGTCAGGCCGCGGCAAGTCGGGCGGCTATCGGACGGATCAATTTTTTCCCGGCAAGGTGAACTCGCGGTTTTCACATACGATTTCGCGAAGAGCGACAGGTCGTACATCGACGCTGATGAAGAACACCAATTTCGGGAGGCCGCGCGGCATAGCTGCGCTTAACGGAGAAGCAGATCGCCAAACTGATCGATAGCGGAGATTTTGTGGAGGTGAGACATGAGGAAGAAGCATAAGAGCGACGCGATGGCCGCTATCCACGAAACGATGGAAGCCTTACAAGGTGAACGCGATTGACAAACAGACTATGCGCCTTTTTGACGCCGCCTGCCTCACGCCCGTAGCCGCATTATCGCCGAAAAAGATCAAGGCTCTCCGTGAGCGTGAGCACGTCAGCCAGACCGTCTTCGCGAATTATCTGAATGTGACGCCAAACCTGGTGAGCAAGTGAGAGCGAGGTGAAAAGCGGCCCTCCGGACCAGCGCTCAAACTCCTGTCGCTGGTTGAGAAGCACGGCTTAGACGCGGTTGCCTGACATTTCCCGCCAACAGGCGCGCTATTCACTCACCTGATACCCTCGTGCGTTGAGCGCATCGTTTCCGTATTCAGATCCCACGGCCAGGCAGTTGTCTTTCCCGAAATATTTTCATTACCAACCTTTCTGCAATGAACATAGGGGCTACCTTCGAGACATTCTGGAGAATCATCGCCTGTTTTTCTCCGATCCGCACAAGTTCAACGACCCATGGGATTGTCGGCCGTGGTTCGACTCACGGTCGGTACTCGAGGATCCCATAAAGCGCGAAGATTTTCTCACATTTAGTCGAACATTTCTTTCGCCAGAAATCCTGAACCATCCGCTGCGGGCGAAATACGAGGACTTGATTCGCAAGGACGATAATCAGCTCATCAGAGCGTTTGAGACTTCATCCCGGCTTCTCGGCGAGCATATCGCTCTTCGGCGCATGTATTGCCTGACTCCTTTTCCCGACAACACCTTGATGTGGTCGCACTATGGCGATCAACATCGTGGAATTTGTCTGGAATTCGGTAAGGACAATCCCTTGATCGAGAGGGCGCGTCCGGTCCGCTACCAAGAAACGTACCCGGAATGGACACCGCTGGCAGTCACCGATGGCCCGCTGGACCTTGTGTTGACCAAGTCAAAGGATTGGGCATACGAACGAGAATTTCGAATCCTCGGATCGCTGATTGACGGCGTTCCGACGAAACTCGACGGCAACTTCGTGCGTCTTCCGGGCGACGCCCTCACCGGAATTATCCTTGGATGCGAGAACCAGGATCGGAACGAAATTCTTGAATTGCTGAAGGCCTATGCGCCGACCGTGGCGCTTAGGAGAGCAACTCGTGTTCCCAACTACTACAGACTCACCATCACCGATGAATCGGTCGGCTGAAGTCGGAACGGAATCGACCGTCGTGATGGACAAACTAATCGTTCGCGATACTCTGACGCTGACTTCTGGTTCGCACAGTCGAAGCCGGCGCCATGCTGCCGGATGGACGCGAAGATTCGGAACTCCAGAAGCGGTCCGGCTAAACTAAAGTTAAGCGATGACCGATCGTATCGAGATCAACCCCGCCGTAATGGGAGGCAAACCGGTTGTTCGCGGCACGCGAATTCCGGTCGAACTTCTACTCCGTAAACTAGGCGAGGGTGCCACGATACAGGATCTGCTGGACGCCTATCCACGGCTCACAATTCTGGACATCCAGGCTACTCTGTCGTACGCAGCGGACGCCATCGCCCACGAATCGATCGTTTCCTTAGCCGTCTGAGCGAATGCCGATAATGCGCTTCCTCGCAGACGAATGCTGCGATTTCGCCGCCGTCCGCGCCTTGCGTGCTGACGGCCACGACGTTATTACAGTTGCGGATGTGATGCCACATGCGATTGATCCCGATGTGCTCCAGCGAGCGCTTTCGGAAAAACGCATTCTGCTCACCGAAGACAAAGATTTCGGGGCGATCGTCTACGCCAGTCGCGCCGAATCGCCCGGAGTCGTTCTCTTTCGGTTTCCCGCCAGCGCCCGCGCGCAGATCGGTCCTTCGGTCGTCGCCCTTGTTCGCGAGTTTGGATCGAGTTTGCCCGGTGCTTTCACGGTTCTACAGCCCGGCTCTGCCAGAATCACGCCGCGACGCGGCAATCCAATCTCGGGCTAGCCGTTTCGTAGCAGAAATCTACATCCGATCTCACCCACAGAATCAACAACATCCCCGCCGCGCACGCAACTTCCCGCCACACCCGCGGTACCCTGACCCCGCAAAGGAGCCTCACGCCAATGTCGCCAAACAACCTCGAAACTAACCCCGGCCCCACCGGCCCGCGCACGCCGGAAGGTAAAGCCATCTCTTCCCAAAACGCCCTCAAACATGGCCTGTTCACCCGCCGCGATTTCGTCCTTCCCGACGAACGCGACGAATACAACGAAACCCTGCGCTCCCTCCTGAACCAGCTCTGCCCCGACGGAATACTCGAACAGACCTTCGCCGACGAAATCATGAGCGCCCAATGGCGTCTCCGCCGCTGCCGGATCGCCGAATCCGACCTCGCCGCCCGCTCGCTCGAAGACGAAACCCTCGACGAAGCCGCCATCGATCGAAAACAACACTCCATCGACCGCGCACGAGCGAGCGCCCACCGCATCCTGCGCCAGTCCATCGCCGAACTCCGCAAACTCCAAACCGAGCGCCGCATCCGCATGGAATTCGAACACGAGGAAGACATGGGTCTCGCCGACACCGCGCAAATCCTCCGTGCGCAGCGCCTCGCGGCCGATCCGGAACCCGAACCCGCCGCCGCCCCGCAACCAGCCCAGGAACCCGCCGCCAACCCCAGCCGCCGCATGACCATGAGAGACCTCGAAGCGCTCATGACGATGGCGGACAAAAAACTCTGCGGCGAAATCCTCTCCGATCCGAATTCGTTTTGTACAACGAACACGAACGGGCGGACCGAAGCTGCGAGGCAGGGAGCAGAATCCGCCCGCCGCCTCCGCGAACAGGGCCTGGCAACACTCAAAGACACCCTGAAAGACGCCGCCTAGCCGCAAACTCCGTCTCGAACCAGCCCCGCATGATCCGAGTCATGCCCGAACTGCGTCATCCCACAATTGGTACGACCATCGAACTTTATTTTTGCATCCGCTTACATACCAGTGATAGACTCCCATGAGCGCTCACAACAATGGATCCCACCCGACTGCTGTCTCTCGGCACGGCCGACTTCCTCGTAATCGCCGCCTACTTCATCATGGTGCTCGGAATCGGCTTCTATCTGAAGCGGTTCACCACCACCGGTGAAGACTTCTTCCTCGCCGGCCGAGACATGACCGCTTGGATCGCAGGCCTCAGTTTCGTCTCCGCCAACCTCGGAGCGCTCGAACTCATGGGCTGGGCCGGAGCCGCCTACCAGTACGGCATCCTCGCCACGCACTGGTATTGGATCGGCGCCATCCCCGCCATGCTCTTCCTCGGCATCGTGATGATGCCGTTCTATTACATCTCCAAAACCCACTCCGTCCCCGGCTATCTGAAACTCCGCTTCGGCGAACCCGCCCGCGCCGTCTCCGCTATCTCCTTCGGTCTCATGACCATCCTGATGAGCGGCGTCAACATGTACGCCATGGCCGTGGTCATGCAAGTCATCCTCGGCTGGGACCTCTCCTTCAGCATCTGGGTCTCGTCCCTCACCGTCGGTGTCTACGTCGCCCTCGGCGGCCTGCTCTCCGCCATCTTTAATGAGGTGCTCCAGTTCGTTTTGATCTGGCTCGGCGCGATGCTCATCTCGATCATCGGCCTTATCGAAACTGGCGGCTGGTCCGGCATGATGGCCCGCATCCAGCACAACATGCCTGGCGGAAACTACACCCACCTCTGGAGCACGCTCGGCCACTTCTCCGACAACCCGATGGGCATCCACTGGACCGGCATC
>Ga0126381_100000333_pt1 | contig 51270 bp, 42 predicted proteins | sample PanSoiMetPlot_28_FD_96465 | JGI IMG/M metagenome (GOLD analysis project Ga0126381, IMG submission 96465) | Tropical forest soil microbial communities from Panama - MetaG Plot_28 | ecosystem: Environmental > Terrestrial > Soil > Tropical forest > Bulk soil | place: Panama | collected 2016-02-17 | reverse complement strand
TCCGATTTATTGAAAAACCACTGGATCGTCCGATCCAGCAGCGTCGCATGCGGAACCTCCGTGATCGGCCGGTCAAACCACAGGTGGATTCCGGTAATGGGGGAGTGCTCGAAAGCGCCCCACTCAACGGGCAGTTCCGGCAGAAGCGACTGCAGGCGTTCGAAAGGAAGAGCGGACACGTAGTAATCGGCTGTGTGAACCCCGGTCGAGGTTTCGATGGCGCGCACGCGCCCGCCGTCACAGTGAATTGCCGTCACCGGTTCACGAAAACGCAGGCTGATGCCGTTTCCTGCCGGAGCGGTATAAAGCTCGCGCAGAGGCACGGCGGGCAAGCCCATCTCGTAAGCGTCCGGGCGAGCGATCATCCCCAGCCAGAACACCTGAAACCCGTGCCGCGCCGCCATTCGATCCAGTTCCTCGTTAATCGCGCTGACCAGAACCTGCCGCCAATAACGCTCGATGGCTCGCGCGGGCTGCCTCTTCTCATGAAGCCAGTCCAGCATCGATATGCGGTCAAGATCCGCCCGCAAGCGTTCTCGCGGTATCGCCCGCATCGCGCGCGCCACGGCCATCTTGTCGCTTAGCCCAAGGAATCGAAGCTTGAGAAAGGAGCCGGCGAAATGCGCCGGCGCGGGGAGAAAACCCCGCTTCATCACAGAAGCCCGGCCGCCCGGTTCAAGAAAACGGAATTCCCGAAAGAACCGGATCTTGTCGTCAACCCCCATGCGACGGTAGAAATCCAAAAGATTCACGCAACAGCGCAGCAGCACGTGCTGGCAGTTATCGACCACCTTCAGGTCCTCCCCGCCTACGGGCCAGGAAGTGGCGCGCCCGCCTGGAAAAGCGCGGCTTTCGAAAAGTTGTACCCGACAACCCACGCTGGACAGCGCGACCGCAGTTGCCAACCCAGCGAGCCCTGCGCCCACAACAGCAACTTCAGGCGGCAATCCCGACGAAAGTAGTAATTGCGACGGTCTGCTTATTTCCACTGGAGGACCGAATGCTTCCCCACTCGTATGCGGTCCATGGAAGGGCCGATCTGGAGGTATGACACTATGATACGTAAGGTAATAAGCCCGCTAGCGATTTCGTTGATTGCTTTCGGCCTTTCCAATGCTCAGGCAGCGCCGCAGCGCGACCGCGACGATCCGGCTTGGTATCAGAACCGCGATAACTTCTACAAAGGCGAGGGATGGAAGGCGCGAATGTTTGATCGGGTTAAGGATGACGTTACCCGTGTCCAACAGAATGCTTTCGCCAGTGGCGATGAGTACCGCCTCTCTAAGACCGTCGAAGAATTGAATGATCTTCAGACAAAGCTTACCGCGAGCAACTACGACGAACCCGAACTTGATCGCGTGATCGCATCTCTGGGGCGAGTGGTAGCCGATAATCGCCTGAGTCCGAGAGATCGGGATATGCTCACCGACGACCTGAGTCGACTGCGTGACTATCGGGAACACCACGCTAACTGGCGCTAAAGTTGTTGAACGCATTGAGGCAGGGCTGCGGCCCTGCCCTTTCACCATTGAACATTTGACAACTTTCCTGTTGCGTCCCTAAACTGTGTGTAAGAGGCCGAGATGGCGCTTACGCGCGAATCGCTCGACAATCAGGCGCGCATCGTGAGCAGACGCTGCTCTGAGCGGATACCGATGCGTATAGGAGGTGCGCCTTCTCGAGTAGCGTAACGAGAACGGCTGCCTCCACAATCCAAGCGGTCCCCCACGGCCTTTTTTCGCTTTTCTTCCCCTCTGATTGTCGGATTTGTAATCGCACGCTCACCAAATGGACTCGTGTTCCCGTATGCGACGCGTGCATCCAGTCCCCCGTTCCTCATAAAGCCGAGCACCGGTGCGCCTGCTGCAATACGCCATTCATCAATGCGTTTCCGCTCGATTCGCAAGGGTTCTGCGCCGCGTGCCGCTCTGGATCGCGCGGCTTCGATAGGGCTTTCTCGTTCGGTTTTTACGAAGGTCCCCTCCGCAGTCTCGTTCATCTCTTCAAATACTCCGGAATGAAGCCGCTGGCGCGGCCTCTGGGCAAGTATTTGTGCTGCGCAATCGATGACGACAAGCCTTTCGATTTCATTGTGCCTGTGCCCCTTCACTGGCGGAAGCGCTGGAGCCGCGGGTTTAATCAGGCCGAACTTCTGGCGCGCGAAGTCGCGCGAAAGCGCGGAACGCCCGTAGTGCGCGTATTGCGCCGTAAAAAGCCCACCGCGACACAGGCCGGACTTACGAGCGCGGGTCGAAAGCGCAACGTGGTGAGCGCATTCGCCTTGCGTTCCGCAGCCGATGTCAGGGGCAAGCGGATTCTTCTTGTCGATGACGTGATGACGACAGGCGCAACAGCCAACGCATGCGCCAATGTTCTGAAGAGAGGGGGCGCGAAGTCCGTTTCACTCGCCACGCTGGCGAGAGTAGATCGACGATGGACCGGTTGACCAATGGAGATCAAGACCAAGCCGACGCAAACGTATAGCCGACTTCAGAAACCCGTGCTCGTGCTGAACGCGAGTTACGAGCCCATTAATATCTGTGCGGCCCGCCGCGCCTTGGTGCTTGTGCTGAAGGGTATCGCGTCGGCCGAAGAGTCGACCCAGCATGCCGTTCATTCCACTCGGCGCACCGTTAAAGTTCCATCGGTAATCCGGTTACTCGAATACCGCCGCATTCCGCATCAGACGCGGGCTCTTTCGCGGAAGAACATTCTGATGCGCGACCGCTACACCTGCCAGTACTGTCTCAAGGTGATGCCGGCGGGTGAACTCACGCTGGATCATGTCATCCCGCGTTCACGCGCAGGCGAATCGGCTTGGGAAAATCTCGTCGCGTGCTGTCATCACTGCAACAACCGCAAGGGCAGCCGAACGCCGGAAGAAGCTGGCATGAAACTGGCCCGTCAGCCTCGCCCTTTCAGCCTGCATACCAGCCGCCACCTGATGCGTCTGCTCGGCAAGAGCGACGAGCAGTGGCGAAAGTATCTTTTTTATTGATCCCCTGATCCTGATCCGTTATTTCGCGCTCAGCATATTCGCGAACAAGCGATAAGCGCCCGGAACGCCCGCGGGCAACTCACGAAACCACACGTACGAACTGAAAATGTAGACGCCTTTTCCGTAGTGTGTCCATAGCTCACCGCCTGCGAGCGGCTTCTCGCCCGGATCGCCGGACGAGAAAACCGTTTCATAGTGCGGATCCCATTCCGTGGGGAAGAGGAGTCCCCGCTCCTGAATCCATCCTTCGAAATCGCGCGCCGTGATGTGGTTCGGCGCCTGCAAGAGACGGCTGTCCGGATGTGTGAAGGTGACGGGGGCTTCTTCAGCCGTGACGCGGTAAGCGTTCCCCGCCGGAATCGTGATCTTGTACGGACCAATATTCTGTGCGCCGGCGCTCATGTACTGCACCACGTAGGTCCCGCCGTTTTTCACGTAGTCCAGTAGCCGGGACTGATTCGCGCGAAGGTCCGCGCGGACGTTATAAGCTCGCACGCCCGCTACAATCGCGTCGAACCGGCTGAGATCGCCCTTCGCCAGATCGGTCTCGTTCAGCATCGTCACGTCGATCCCGAGTTGCCGCAGCGCACCGGGAACCTCATCGCCCGCGCCCATGATGTATCCCACTTTGTGAGCATCCACGTGGACATCGGACCGGACAAGCCGCAGGTCCGAGGCTGGAAACAGCACCTGTACCGGAATGTGCGGATAAGAGATCGTGTCCATGCCCGCCGAGATCTCGTGTCCGCCTACGTTGGTGACGAAGCGCAACACTCCGGATGCAGCCGGGCCCGGAGGCGTGACTTTGAAACTGAGTTCGCGCTCCTCACCGGCCGACGCCATTTTGAAGGAGAGTGAACGCGGTTCGACCTTCCACCCGGACGGAACCTCGGCGCGCACTTCGCCGTCGGAGGCAGCAGCTTCGGCGCGTACGATCAACGGAACCGGGCGCGGCGCAGCGGATGGAAACATCGCGACGGCGCTTTGCAGGTTGAGCGACACCGGTGGAACTACGGTGATGGGCCGGATGCGCTCCGCTTCGGCGCGGTCGGTCGACCGGTTCTCGATCCGGCGCGCCAGCTCGATCGAAGAGCCTGCGACGGTGAGATGGAGACGAACGTTTTCTGTGGGAGACTCCGGTAATCCCGCGAGGATTTGATTTTCGACTGTATATCGGTCTCCAACGGGCGGCTTTTCAAGCCAGTAGGGTTGGGAATAGGACTGATCCCGAGGAATCGGCACGTCGATTCCCGCTGTGACGCCTCCGCCGTTACGAGGTTCGAATTTCGAAATCGCAGGCCCCATCCATACGCCTTCAATCTGGGCAGATTGCACGGCGACTTCGACCGGCAGCCGTGGGTAGACGTTTACCGTAACCTTGACGCTCGAACCCGGCGTGACTTCCGCCTGTGACGCGACCGCTTCCGCCCAAAGCCCGGCGCACATTGCCATGGTTTCGTCGAGTTCCGCCAGTTTAAGCTTTGCCAGAGGGTCATCCATCGCCGCCATCAGGCCGCGCGCCTTCGTCAGCAAAGGCAGAGACCGTTGCGGCTGCTCCGCATCAAACTCGCGAATCGCCTGACCGAGAACCGCGCCCACCTGTTCCCCGCCCTTCAGCCGGTTCCACGAGTGATCGATCTGCGCGAAGAGATCGACAGGCAGAGGGGGCGGTGGAGGAGCAGCGGCAGGAGCGGGAGGAGGCCCCGCCGGAGTTGCGTTCGGGGCGGGCGTGGGGCCTCGCCCCCCGCCGCCGCCTCCGTTGCCGATATTGCCAAACCCCTGGCTGCGATGCTGGCTCCGGCTGAGGGTCGCGATCTGATCGTACGAATATCCAAGGAACGGGCTGAACCCGGCAGTGGATACAGGAGCCGGAGGAGCGACAGGCGGCATCGGGGGCGGCTGCGGCGTTTGTTGCGTTGAGTTCTGCCCGCCGCGTCCTCGTCCACCGCCATTCTGTCCGCCGCGGCCCGGACCCCCAAAACCTCCGGAGGAGACCAGCTTTGCGGCGCGCCACGGCTGCACATACTTCAGTTGCTCCGGAAATCGGGAAGCATCACCGGCTGCGTCAAAGGCCTCCTTACCGAGAATCGCGGATGCCTGATGCTGACCATGGCCGTCGGCAGGCGTACCGCTGAAGCAAAGGATTACGACATCGGGGCGGTAACGCCGAATCACCCAAACGATGTCGGAAAGGACGTTATCGTGACCCCATTTCGCAATGGATTCCGCCGCCGTCTTTGAAAACCCGAAGTCGATCGCTCGGGTGAAGAACTGCTCCGCGCCATCGATCCGCCGGGCGGCGAGGAGTTCCTGGGTTCGGATCACGCCAAGCGCCGCGCCCTGCTCCGGTCCGATAAGGTTCTGGCCGCCCTCTCCGCGCGTCACCGAAAGGTAAGCGGTCCGCATGTGGCGGCCGCGCGCGAAATAAGCGAGCACGTTCGTGCGCTCATCGTCGGGGTGAGCGCCGATCATGAGCACCGAGCCCAGTTCGTTTACCTTGCGAAGCGCAAGCTCGATCTCGCCGGTGGACGCCTGCTGCGCGCAAAGAGACCGGCAGGCGGCCAAAACCGCAAAAATGACACCGGGGCGACAAATCGCGGGCAGGCGCCGCGGCGCTGGACTCACCATTTCCTGCAAGTATAAAATCGCGCTCGACGCCGGTCTACTGATTAGCGACAGCGATCGTCACAGCGGGACTGGCGACGCCCCCGACGTTAACAACCACCGGCACTGAATTGCTCGACGGCACGCCCGACGGAATCTGCACGTTCACCTGCATCACACCGGCAACCAGAGTCGGAGCGGCCCCTGCGTAGGCCACCGCTGCGGGGAGCCCGCCGATCGTGACGTTCACATATTGAAGCGGCGCCGGATAAGGGGGCGCCAGCGCGAGCTTACCGTCAACGCCCGCAGGAGACGTCTGACCTTCACCCGTTACATACAAAACGATCGTGCTCCCGACCGCCGCGGGGTGCGAGGAATTGTTGAGACTTCCGTCCTGATTCAAAGCCGCGGCCTGGCCCGATCCTGTAGCATCGGCCGTGAAGATGCCCGGCGCAGTCAGACCCACCGGGAGCGTCGTGACGGCCGAAGCCTTGCCGTTATAGGAAACGACCACGGACACGGAAGACAATCCGGAAACCGAGTACGGGACAATTGCGGAGACGATCGCAGCGGAGGTGTAGATGATCGGCGCGGGCGTGCCGTTGATGAGTACTGTCGTGCCCGCAAGCTGGGTCCCGAAAGCGCCATTGACAGGCGTGTTAACCACAATGTTCGCCGGGCCGAGTCCGTTTCCGAAAAGCACCACGATTTCGCCCGGAGAAACGGAAAGAGCAGCGCTGCCCGAACCCGATATCGGCGGCCCGAACGTCTGATTGCTTGCCGCATTGCCGACAGCCCCGATAGAAAACGGAATCGGGACCATCTCGCGGATAACGGCGTTCGTGGCGTCCGCGACGTAGATGTTACCGGCCTTGTCGATAGCCACGCCGTAAGGCTGATTAAACTGCGCGGCTGTGGCAAGCCCGCCGTCGCCGGAATCGCCCGCGATGCCATTCCCGCCAACCCAGAAGCGTGTACCGTTTGTCGTGACCTTCTCAACCGTGTTCGTCTGGTAATTCGCGAAGTAGATCGCTCCGGCGGAGTCGAGCGCAAAATTCTGAGCCGGGAAATTCTGCACGAATGTCGAAATGATGCCGTTGGTATCCACGCGCCGGATCGTGCTGTTTCCGGTATCGCCGATGTAAATCGCGCCGGAAGAGTCCACCTGAACCGAGTACGGCATCTCGAGAACCGCCGCGGTTGCCGGACCTCCATCCCCCGGAGCGGCGGCGATCGTCGAGAAACCCACTCCCGCGACCGTGGTGATCGTCCCGTTGGGATCCACCTTACGCACCGTGGCGTTGCCGAAATCGGCTATGTAAAGGTTGCCGTGCTGATCGAGAGCAAGACCCGTCGGAAGCGAGAGCGCGGCATTGACCGCCGGGCCGTTATCGCCCGAGTAACCTCTCGTCCCGTTGCCCGCAAAAGTGTTGATCGTGCCTGTCGTGTCAATGCGGCGCACCCGCCCGTTCAGCGTGTCGGCAATATAAATGTTCCCCGCCGAATCTTTCACCACGTCGTGCGGGTCGGCCAGCTGCGACCCAACCGCCGAGGACCCGTCGCCGGAGAACCCTAGCGTGCCATTCCCCGCGATCGTATCCACAATGCCGGTGTTCGCATCCACCTTCCGGACCGATTGATTCGTGTAATCCGTAATGTAGAGATTGCCTTGGGAATCGACGGAAATTCGGATCGGATTGGTGAACTGGGCCGAAAGAGCCGGCCCGTTATCGCCTGACCAACCCGGCGAGCCGGAAGTGCCGGCGATAGTAACCACGCGGTACTGTTGCGCCGACGCGAGTCCACAGAGCAGCAGTAGCCCTGGAAGAGTGTATTTCATTGACAGATGTTCGTAGACGCCGCGTCTCCGAGGCGCGTTACGATCATACCAATCGGCCTATGGCGCATTTGTTTGCAGGCACTTCGGGATTTTCCTATCCAGCCTGGAAGCCCGACTTCTACCCGAAAGACCTCCCGGCGAAACGATTCCTCGAACACTACGCCTCACGTCTCAACAGCGTCGAAGTCAACTACACCTTCCGGCAGTTACCATCGGCGAAAACGCTGGAGGGATGGCTCGCGGCCACGCCGCCGGGGTTCGGATTCGCCTGCAAGGCGCACATGCGGCTCACGCACGTGATGAAACTCAAAGATGCGGAGAGTTTTACCGAGGTTTTCCTGAAAGCGCTGGAGCCCCTCCGGGTCTCACGGCGTTTGGGCCCCGTGCTCTTTCAGCTTGCTCCGACTTTCAAATGCGATTCGGAACGCCTGGAATCATACCTATCGCTGCTGCCCGGAGATATTCGATTTGCGTTCGAATTTCGACATACGTCGTGGCTCTGCGATCCCGTCTACGAAATCCTGCAGAAACGGAATGTCGCCCTGTGCCTGGCTGAGTCGGAGAAACTGGAAATTCCAAAGGTGCTCACCGCCGATTTTGGATATTTCCGGCTGCGCAAAGCGGATTATTCTCCGGAAGATCGATCCACCGCGACCGAAAAGGTTCGGGAACTGCTCGCTGGCGGGCGTGACGCATACGTGTACTTCAAGCACGAAGAAGATCCGCATGGCGCTCTTTGGGCTGAAGAGATGCTGAGGAACTGCCAATGACGCGCAGGCAATCGATCGCCGCGCTGACGGCGGCCTTGGCGCGTGCGCAGGAGCCCGACGTTACATTTTCGACCAATGTAAAAGTCGTCAGCATCCTGGCCACTGTTCTCAACAAGCAAGGTCAGATTATTCGCGACCTGACGAAAGATGACTTCGTTGTCACGGAAAATGGCCGCCCGCAGACCATCAAGTATTTTTCGCGCGATACCGATCTGCCCTTAACGCTCGGCCTGATGATCGACACGAGCATGAGCCAGGTGCAGGTTATCAATGCCGAACGCGTGGCAAGTTTCCGCTTCCTCGACCGCGTGTTACGAGAGGACCGCGATCAGGTCTTCATCATGCAGTTCGACATGTCGGTGCAGACGCCCCAGGCGCTCACGTCATCGCGGGACCAACTGCGCCAGTCGCTGGTATATGTGGACACGCCCACGCGCCAGGAACTGCGGAATCAGACCGGCGGCGGGACCCTGCTTTTCGACGCCGTCGTCAAAGGCTGCAACGAAATCATGAGCCGCCGTCAGGGCCGCAAAGCCATGATCATCATGTCCGACGGAGGAGAAAACGGAAGCGAAGCCTCGCTCCAGGATGCGATCGACGCGGCGCACCGCTCCGATACGCTCATCTATTCGATCCTTTTCGGAGGAACGGAAGGCAAGAGTATTCTGCAACGCATGTCCCGAGAAACCGGCGGCGGATACTACGAAGCGACGAAAAAGTTCACGATCGACCAGGTTTTCTCTGTGATCGAAGACGAACTCCGCAGCCAGTACAACCTCGGATACGTCTCGGACACTCCTGTCCGGATCTCCGAATTCAGAAAACTCCAGCTAACCGTGAAGCAGAAGGGCCTCGTTGTCCAGGCGCGCGATCGCTACTGGGCGCAGAGGTGAGCCGCTATTTCTCCGACTGAATTCGCATTCCATAGAACGAGCGCCAGATAAATATCAGCGCAACGATCAGGAACAGCGCCGAGAGCACGTGAGTCAACGTCGGATCCTGCTGCTCTGACAGCGACACCGCAAGTTCCACCGCCAGCAGGCCGAAGAGCGTCGTGAATTTGATGATCGGGTTGAGCGCAACCGACGACGTGTCCTTAAAGGGATCGCCGACGGTGTCCCCCACGACGGTCGCGTCGTGCAGCGGAGTGCCCTTCATCTTCAGTTCTGTCTCGACGATTTTCTTGGCGTTATCCCAGGCGCCGCCGGCGTTCGCCATAAAGATGGCCTGATACAAACCGAATAGCGCGATCGAGATCAGATAACCGATAAACAGGAACGGCTCGACGAACGCGAAAGCGAGCGTGGCGAAGAAGACCGCAAGAAAGATATTGAACATACCCTTCTGCGCGTACTGGGTGCAGATCGCCACGACGGTCTTGCTGTCGGAAACCGAGGCTTTTGTCACTCCCTCGAGCTTGATGTTCCGTTTGATGAATTCAACCGCCCGGTAAGCGCCTGTGGTCACCGCCTGGGTAGCGGCGCCCGTGAACCAGTAAATGACGGCGCCTCCCGCGATCATTCCCAACAGAAAGGGCGGATACAAAATCGACAGGCGCTCAAGATTCACCGTCAATCCGTTGGTGAGCGCAACGATGATCGAAAAGATCATAGTCGTGGCGCCAACGACCGCGGTACCGATTAGGACCGGCTTGGCCGTGGCCTTAAAGGTATTCCCCGCCCCGTCGTTCTCTTCCAGATTCTCTTTGGCGCGTTCGAAGTTCGGCTTGAATCCAAACTTGGAATGAATTTCCTGTTCGATTCCCGGAACGTCTTCGATCAGCGACAGTTCATAAACCGACTGCGCATTATCGGTAACCGGGCCATAAGAATCGACCGCGATCGTGACGGGCCCCATCCCGAGGAATCCGAACGCCACCAGCCCGAATGCGAACACGGCCGGAGCCACCATCAGAGTGGCCAGGCCCATGGTGCTGATCAGGTAAGCGATGCCCATAAGCAGAAGCATCGCGAGACCCAGCCAATAAGCGCCGAAATTGCCGGAGACAAAACCCGAAAGGATGTTGAGCGACGCCCCGCCTTCGCGCGACGACGTCACGACTTCGCGCACATGCCCGGATTCCGTAGACGTGAAGACCTTGACCAGTTCGGGGATCACCGCGCCCGCAAGCGTTCCGCAGGTGATCACGCTCGAAAGCTTCCACCAAAGGCTCGTATCGCCGCCCAGGTCGGGAATCAGAAAATACGAAACGATGTACGTCAGGATGATCGAGACGATCGACGTGAGCCACACGAGAAACGTCAGCGGAGCTTCATAGTTGAACTTCGGCGCGTTCGCGTATCGGCCCTTTGCTATCGCTTCATTGATGAAGTACGAAATGGCCGACGAAATGACCATCATGATCCGCATAGCGAAGATCCACACCAGCAGCTGAACCTGCACCAACGGATTCGAGACCGCGAGCAATATAAACGAGATCAGCGCAACGCCGGTTACGCCGTAGGTTTCGAAGCCATCCGCGCTCGGGCCTACCGAATCGCCCGCGTTGTCCCCCGTGCAGTCGGCGATCACGCCCGGGTTTCGCGCATCGTCCTCTTTGATCTTGAAGGCAATCTTCATCAGATCCGAACCGATGTCCGCGATCTTGGTGAAAATGCCGCCCGCCACGCGGAGCGCCGCGGCGCCCAGGGATTCGCCGATAGCGAACCCGATGAAGCAGGGTCCGGCGAAGTCGCTGGGAATGAACAGAAGAATGCAGAGCATGATCAGCAGTTCCACGCTGATCAACACCATCCCGATGCTCATTCCGGCCCGCAGCGGGATGGCATAACAGGGGTAAGGATTCCCTCGCAGACTCGCAAACGCCGTCCGTGAGTTGGCGAAGGTGTTAACGCGAATCCCGTACCAGGCAACGCTGTAACTGCCGGCGATCCCGATGACGCTGAAAAGCAGGATGACGACCACCTTCACGGCATCGAAGTGTTCGAAATACCCGAAGTAGAACAGAATGATGACGCCGATAAACATCTCCAGAATCAGCAGAAACTTACCCTGCGTCTGCAGATAGGTCTTACAGGTCTCCCAAATTAACTCCGAAACATCGCGCATGGTCGAGTGGACCGGCAGGTCGCGCAGTTTCATGTACGTAACCAGGCCGAAGAGAAGCCCCAGCGCGCAGATGGCGAGACCCGCCATCAGAAGCGTGCGGCCGTTGATCCCCATAAAAGCCCCCTGGCTCAGGTCGGGGAGTATCAGGTGCGCCTCGCCTCCGGGCGATCGGGGCTGGGGTGTCTGTGCAGACACAAAGGGAGTCGCAAGAAAAAGAAGGGCGGCGGCGAGAACCAGAATCATCCGGTTTCGGCTTGTCGGCTTCAGGAACAAAATGTTTTCTCTCCGGATTTCAGTCGTTTACGGCCAAGAACCTCTCGCTAGACTACCCGACGAAATGACGAACCGCAACAACCTGTACCCGTCTCTTGGTCCGATTCGGGCCACTCGGGCAATGGGATCAGGAGGTTAGAGTGAGAGTTTCGGGCGCCATCGGACAAATTTGGATAGATAATTCAAATGAGGTGGTGTAACCTTGCGGATCATGCACTGGCCCACGGTTGGCCTTGCCGGGTTACTTTGCGCTGCCGGTGTGGCATCCGGTGAAGTTTCGTTCTCGCGTGACGTCGCGCCGGTCCTGGCGTCGAAGTGCAGTCAGTGTCATAGCTCTGCTTCTAAGATGGGTGGGCTTGACCTGACCGCTGAGGCCGATCTGCGGCGAGTGGCCGGAAACGGGACGCTCTACCGCCGCGTCACCGGTCAGACCCAACCGCAGATGCCAATGGGCGGCCGGTTGACCGATCAGCAGATCGCACTCATTAAGAACTGGGTCGACTCCGGCGCGAAAATCGATACGGCGACGACGATCGCCTCATCCGCTCCGCAATTCACTGAAGCCCAAAGGAAATACTGGTTCTTTCAGCCCGTCGCCAAGCCAGCGCGAGTCGCCGGCGCGGACAACCAGATCGACGCTCTGATCGACGCCAAACTGAGCGCGAAACACCTCCACCCCAATCCACCAGCCGACAAGATCACCCTCCTTCGCCGCGCGACTCTGGATCTGACCGGACTCCCGCCAACGGCCGAAGAAACCCAGGCATTCCTGGCCGACGATTCTCCCAAAGCCTTCGAGAAGGTCGTCGATCGACTGCTGGCGTCTCCGCATTACGGCGAGCGCTGGGGCCGCGAATGGCTCGATCTGGCGCGCTACGCCGACACAAACGGCTTCAAAGCCGACGAGACCCGGCCCAACATCTGGCGCTATCGCGATTACGTCATCCAGTCGTTCAATCAGGACAAACCATACGATCGGTTCGTGAAGGAGCAGATCGCCGGAGATGAAGCGTATCCGGGCAATCTCGACGCGCGAGTCGCCACGGGATTCCTCAGGCACTACACGGACGAAACGAACCAGCCCGTGATGGAACTCCGCCGCCAGGAAATTCTGACCGACCTCACGGACACCGTGGGCGGAGTCTTCATGGGCATGACAATGGCGTGCGCCCGCTGCCATGATCACAAGTTCGACCCGATCCTGCAGAAGGATTACTACAGGCTCCAGGCGTTCTTCGCGAACATCCGCGCGGACGACAACGAGGTTCTGCTAAAAGGCGCGGATCTGGAAGCCTATCAATCGAAACTCGCCGATTGGGACAAGCGAACCAAAGCCATCCGCGACGAACTCGACGCGCTGGTCGAACCCTACGCGAAACAGGAGCGCGATTACTATATGCCGCGCTTCTCAACCGGCACTCAGCAAGCGATCAACACGCCTCCGGATCAGCGGACGCCCTATCAGCAACTGCTGGCCTTCCAGGGCATGCCGCAGATTACGCACTCCTGGGACACCTTCAGCAAGAAGCTGAAAGGCGACCAGAAGGCGCGCTTCGATGAACTCACGGCCCAGCTGAAGTCGCTGGACGAGACCTACAAACCGAAGCCGCCTGTCGCTCAAACCGTGATCGACAACGGGAACACGGCGCCCCCCACATTCATCCTGGGAGGCGGCGAGTGGACCGCGCGCGGCGCGGAAGTTCAACCGGGATTCCTCTCGATTCTGGATCCGGGCGACGCGCGAATCACGGCCCCGCAGGGCCTCAACACGACCGGCCGTCGGCTGGCATTGGCGAACTGGCTGACCAATCCAAACAACCCCCTGACGGCGCGTGTCATGGTCAACCGGATCTGGCAGGGTCACTTTGGGACCGGCATCGTCGCCTCGAGCAGCGATTTCGGAACCGTCGGCGAACAGCCCACAAACCGACCGTTGCTGGACTATCTTGCCGCGACATTCGTGGACAACGGATGGAGCGTGAAGAAACTGCACCGCGCGATCATGCTCTCCGCGGCTTATCGCCAATCATCAACCGCGAATGAAGCCGCGATCGCGGCCGATCCCGATAACAAACTGCTCTGGCGCTATCCCCGTCGCCGCGCCGAAGGCGAAGTTGTTCGGGATTCCATGCTCATGGTGAGCGGAAAACTCAACATGAAAATGGGCGGACCGGGCATCCGACCGGAGTTGCCCGCCGGCGTCAACGCCGTGGGATACGCGTCGTGGCCCGTTGAGAAGGACTCGGCCGAAGCCGACCGGCGCAGCGTCTACGTTTTCGTCAAGCGCGTGCTCACCTACCCGATGTTTGAAGCCTTCGACGCCCCGAATGCCGGGGAAAGCTGCCCCAGAAGATTCAGCACCGTTGTGCCCTCTCAGGCGCTCACCATGATGAATGACAAGCAGGTGATCGAGTGGTCGCAGGCTCTTGCGGGACGCGTGCTGAATGACGCAGGCCTCGACCCCGCGCAAAGGATCGAACGAGCCTATCGGCTCGCGCTGGCGAGGCCCCCATCGGCGGCGGAAAAAACCTCTGTTTCCGACTTCCTCAAGTCACAAACCACGCTGGTCGCAGGCAGACTGGCCGCGGACGAGAAGGTGCTGTTGCCCGAAAACATGCCTACCAACATGGATCAGGCGCAAGGGGCCGCGTTTGTGGATTTCTGCCATGCCCTCATCAGTTCGAACGAATTTATGTACATCAATTAGGAGCGAAGATGCTGGATCGACTGCGACATCACTGGAACGTCTCTTCCCGGCGGGAGTTTTTCACCCGCGCCGGCAGCGGACTGGCAGGCATCGCCCTCACCAGCATGCTGGCCGAGGCTGCGAAATCCGACCCGCTGGCCCCTAAAGCCCCGCACCATCCGCCTCTCGCCAAGTCCGTCATCTTCCTCTTCATGGAGGGCGGTCCCAGCCACGTCGATCTCTTCGATCCCAAGCCAGCCCTCTCGAAGCTCGATGGCAAACCCATCCCGGACTCCATCGGCAAACCGAAGCAGACCTCGCGAGGAACTGCCAACAACACCCTGATGGCTTCCAAACGTACCTGGAAGCAATACGGCGAGAGCGGCATGTGGGTGTCCGACTGGTATCAGAACACCGCCGCGCACGTAGACGACATGACCATCATCCGCTCCTGCTGGGCGGACGGCCTGAATCATGTCGGCTCAGTGTGCCAGATGAACACCGGCTCGATTCTCGCGGGCCGTCCCTCAATGGGCGCATGGGTGACCTACGGATTGGGCACGGCGAATCAAAACCTGCCGTCATTCGTCGTCATGACGGATGACCGCGATCCATTGGGCGGAACCAATAACTGGAGCGCCGGCTTCCTGCCCGCCGTATATCAGGGAACGCAGTTCCGGCGTGGCGATTCGCCGATCCTGGATCTCAAACCGCCCGCCGGTATCTCGGACGCGCAACAGAAAAACGAACTCGGCCTCTTGCGATCTCTGAACGAACTCTGGGCGCGCGACAAACAGGAAGATTCGGAGCTCGATGCGCGAATCCGCTCATACGAACTCGCGTATCAGATGCAGTCTTCAGCCGCGGACGCAGTGGACCTGACCCGCGAATCCGCAGCGACGAAAACGCTCTACGGCCTCGACGATCCGTCCTGCTCGGTTTTTGGAGCCAACTGCCTCATGGCCAGACGGCTGGTCGAGCGCGGAGTGCGTTTCATCGAACTCTATTCCGGTTCCGGCAGCGGGTGGGACGCTCACGAGCACATTGAACAAAATCACGGGAAGTGGTGCAAAGCCTCCGACAAACCAATTGCCGGCCTGCTAACAGACCTCAAACAGCGCGGACTCCTGAAGGACACTCTGGTCGTATGGGGCGGCGAGTTCGGACGCACGCCGTTTAACGAACTCAGCGACGGTCGCGACCACAACCCGTGGGGATTCACCATGTGGATGGCCGGCGGTGGCGCAAAGGGCGGCCAGTACGTCGGAAGCACCGACGAGATCGGCATGAGAGCCGCTGACCGGCCCGTACATGTTCACGACATCCACGCGTCCATTCTCTGGATGCTCGGCCTCGATCACATGCAGACCACTTATCTCCACAACGGGCGCTCGGAACGTCCGACCGTACTCGCGGGAGAAATCGTCAAAGAAATCTGGGCCTGACTATTTGGTCGACTTGGCGGCGGGGTAACAACCAAGCACGCGCAGCATGTCGGCGAGTTCCGCGAGATGGCCGAGGGCGTTCTTCGCTGAAGGCTGTTCCGGATGCCCCATGAAATCGAGATAGAAAAGGTACTCCCAGGGCTTGCCTCGCAGCGGGCGCGATTCGATCTTCGTCATATTCAGATCTCGCAGCGCGAAAGCGCTCAGACACTTGAAAAGCGCGCCTGGCACGTTGCGGACCGTGAATACTAACGACGTCTTGTAAGTAGAACCGTCCTCGCGGGAGCGCTTGGAGCGCGCGGCCGGTTTCCGCAACAGAAAGAAGCGGGTGAAATTCGCGCGGTCGTCCTCGATCGACTTCTTAAGAATCCGTGCCTTATAGATGTCCGCCGCCGCCGCGGACGCAATGGCGCCGGCGTCCGTTAACTTCTCCTCGGTGATCATCTTGACGCTTCCCGCGGTGTCATAGAATGACACCTTCTCAATCCCACGATTGTTCTCGAAAAATCGAAGGCACTGATTCAGCGCCACAGGATGCGAGAAGACTCGCCGAATGTCCCGAAAGCTCACCCCCTCGGGCGCGATCAGGTTATGCACAATCCGCACGAAGGTCTCGCTCTGAATCTCCAGCTCGAAATGAAGCAGATGATCGTAATTCTCGTGAACGGAGCCGTGCAGGGTATTCTCAATCGGGATCACGGCCGCATCGCATTTTCCGCCGGCCACAGACTCAAACACTTCCACAAACGTCGGCAAGGGCACGGGAGTCGCATCCGTTCCGGCTAGTTCACGGGCCGCAATCTGGCTGAACGCGCCCGCCTCGCCCTGAAAAGAAACGGTGGACCGCTTCACTTGCTATCCCCCGCCGCAGGGCCATTCCACCGCCGAATCGCCTTGTCCGGAACGCCCAAGAGATCCAAAGCGCGATCCACGCTTGAATCGACCAGATCGGCAATCGTGGAAGGGTTGTTGTAGAACCCCGGTATCGGCGGCGCAATCACCGCGCCCATTTCGGCGAGCAAGGTCATCGTTTTCAGGTGGCCGATGTGAAACGGGCTCTCGCGCACCATGAGAATCAGTCGGCGTCGCTCCTTCAGGGTCACGTCAGCGGCCCGAATCATCAGGTTTGAGCTGATTCCATATGCAATGGCCGACATCGTATGAACGGAACAAGGCGCGACGATCATTCCATCCGTCCGGAAGGACCCACTGGCGAGTGGCGCCGCGATGTTGTCCAGCGGCCAGCAGAAATGAGCCAGCGATTTCAGATCCGCTGACTTCTTACCGGTCTCGAGAAATAATGTCTTTTCGCCGGCGCGAGAGAGGATCAGGTGGATTTCGACCTCAGGATTTTGCGAGAGCCGCTCCAGAAGTCTAAGCGAATACACAGCCCCGCTGGCTCCCGTTACGCCCACAACAATTCTCAGATCGATCCTCCCGAGACGACTTCTGTTCCGATTTCAGAACAAAGAAATGCGATTGGTGTTGTACCGGGAACAAGCTGACGTTATAATCCCCCTTAAGAAGGGGCTCATGTGCCGCAGTTGCCCGTTGTCCACAACCCGAGACAGGATCATAGCACGGAGTATGCTGGCCAGCGTCTGCGGCGGGCGCGCGAGAGGCTGGGGCTCCGATTCCGTGATGTAGAACTGGCCAGCCAGCAGATCGCCGAAAAGCATGGAAATGCCGAGTTCGTTGTCCTGATCAGTCGGCTTTCCGATATCGAAAGCCACGGTACTCTGCCCTCGATCTATCGTCTTTACTCCCTCTGCTGCATTTATAGGCTGGATCTTATTGAGGTCCTGAGCTGGTTCAGCATACCGGTTGATTCCATGGCTGCGGATGCGGGCTTTGCCCATGTGGAGAAAACCCATCCCGTGGCGTTCAATCCCGATGCGGGCGATGCCATGCTGCCCATCTCGCTCGATCCGGGAATCGACCTCCGCAAAACATTCTTTGTCAGCGAAGTCGTTCAGCGCTGGGGGAAACTGCCGTTGGCCCTCGTGGGCGGCGTCGATGTCCGACGATTCAAGTACGCCTTCGTTGGTACCGATGACTGGAGCATGAACCCGACCATACCGGCGGGCGCCCTCCTTGTTGTCGACGATTCTCTGCGCAAGATTCAGGGCGGTGGATGGCGCAATCAGTCCGAACGGCCAATCTACTTCATCGGAGCGCGCGATGGCTATTACTGTCGCTGGTGCAGCATCAGAGAGGGTGTGGTGAGCCTCATCGCCGATCCGTCATCCGAAGCTCCGGTCCTTACATTCCGGCTGGACGAAATCGACATCATCGGTCAGGTAGTCGGACTTGCTATAAGTCTGGATCCCGAGAAGAGACCCCGTAATCGGTCCTGAGCAATTCCAGCGCCGCGGCCAGATCAGCATAAAAAAGCTTGCGTTCGACATCGCGCGATTCGGTCGGAATCCAGATGGCGTAAGGCCCCAGCGATAGCCAGTTGAACAGGATTTCGCGCTTGTCTCCCTCCAGTTCCGAGAGGTAATCCTCGAGTTCCCGGCGTTGCCGTTCGATCCCGAAACAAAGCCATTCATGAAACAACTCGGCATGGCTCCGTCGAAGGAGAACATCGACCTCCATAGCGCCCACTTTTTGAGACAAACCGAAATGCTCGTAGGTCCCGGTGTTAAGGTTTCGCAAAGACGCCAGGTAGGCGAGCCGCCCGGGATACGTGGCGATCCGCGATAGGGTGCGCTGCCAGGCTTCTGTCAGTACCGCCTCTCGATCGGGGGTCACGGCTGTCCGATTGTAACAACGAATGAACTCCCCACCTTTATTCATCCGCTACGCAATCGGGCTATCTCTGAGAGACGCCTGTGCCAGGCTTGCCAGCACGCCGGAGTGGTAAGACGGGTAGCGCAGTTCCACTTGAAGCAACTCCCGGATTTTGGTCCCATCAACCTTCCGGCCCGAAACGACCAACGGCGTCGATGAGTCAGGCGTGGGAACACGGAGTATGCTGGCTGCGTACCGGGTCACCTCTTCACTCGGGCAGGGATAATCATCGGCCAGCGGCCAGAACCCCGTCAGATGTGACCTCGTACCGGCCTCCAGCGCCGCGGCGAGATCGTCCACATGAATTCGGCTGACGATTCCGGACCCCGCGCTTCGCGTAAGCCGTCCCTCGCGCACCGCCTGGTGAGCCCCCCGCCCCGGTCCGTAAATCGCAGCAGCCCTGACGATCAGGCTCTCCCACTCGCCTCGCGCGATCCATTCCTCTTCTTCGAGTCTCGCAATACTCTTTTCGCCGGAAGGCGCAGCCGGAGTATTCTCGTCGACTACAGACTGATCTCCATAAACGCCAGTGGATGAAATGTAAACGACTCGTTCGGGCCGAAGAGATTGGAAAATGCGGTGAAGCGCCTCTCTCTCAGCGCCCGCGACGGGCGGGATCGATATGACAACCGTCGACTCCGGCGGAAGAGCCTTCGAATCAAAGTCAGCCACTCGCAACCCAACCGCCTGCAGCGGCCGAAAGCGCTCCGGATCGCGAGTGGCGGCATAGACCTCGTCGCCGCGTGCGAGCAATCGCAACGCAAGTTTTTGGGCGGTGTAGCCAAGCCCCGCGAGTACCAAGCGCACTACAGCAGAGCCGCAGCGAGCGAGCGGATGATACCCGATGGCTCCGCAACACCGGCATCCACTATGTCATCGGCCCGTTCCTGAGTGTCAGCCACGGCATAAATCCGGAATTCGTCGGCATTGCCCGAAGGCCGGAAATGCGTGACGCCTCCGTTTTCGAAGTAAATCCGGACGCCGTCGGTGAGATCGATGTGCTCGATCCCGCCAAAGCCGGAGAAAAACGGCTGCAGTCGAGCTGGCGGAAGCGCGCTGAGCGCCGCAACGAGGCGCCGTCCGTCATCGCGCGGAAAATTGCGCAAAAGCGCGGCTCGGCTGAAGCGCTTCGGCAGATTTCGGAACACCTCATTCAGCCCCACTCCACGGGCGCGCGCGGCGAATAACACGCCGAGAATCGGAAGGAATGCGTCGCGAGTCGGGAGCGCCGCGAGTACGCGCCCGTTCCGCTCGATATCCGAACCGAGAAGAAATCCTCCGTTCGCCTCCCAGCCGCAAACCCTTTTTCGGCCCTTCGCCTGAGCCGCCGCCATTCCGGCGACGACGAAGGGTGAGCCAATACGCGTTTTGGGCTCAAGCGCCGAGGCGAGCGCGCCGCGGTCGATCGCATCATTGCATGTAATCGGAACGACAACCGCATCCGCGCCGAGGTATTCAGCAACCACCATCCCCACGAGATCGCCACCGAAAAACCGGACTTGCCTGTTCTCAAATCCGAGAATCAGAGGGCGGTCGCTGTCGCCGTCAGTGGAAACAATGGCCCAGAGAGATCCCGCTTCGTCAGCCAGTTTCTGAATCGCGGAAAGCTGACCCTTATCGATCGCCTCGGTATCGATGGCGACGAATTCATCGCTGCGGCCGCGCGTGGCCACTTCCGCGCCGAAGTACTCGAGCAATTCCGCAAGAAGATCGCGCCCGACTGCGGAATGCTGATAAACGAGAATCCTGCATCCGCTCAGATCCGCGCCCGCGAAAAAGCTCTTGTAGCGGTCGAGATATCCGGCGCGCCCTTCCGGAGCAACCGGAAGCAGATCGCAGTGGCCAACCCGAAGCATCCCTCGTTCATTGAAACGGGACCCGCCGAACGACTCGCTGTACACCCGCTTTCGAACCCGCTCCACCGACTCATTAACCGGCGCTTCATGCTCCTTCAACAGCTCGCCGGTGGACCTGTTGAGCTTGTACCCGTTAAGGTCGAACGGTATATGACTCCCCGTGACCATCAAACTGCCGCGGTGACGCTGCAGCGCATGGTATGTGAGCGCCGGCGTCGGCAGCGGACCGAGATTGACCGGCCGCAGCCCCGCGTCCCGGATCGCCTGGATAGCGGCCTGACAGAGTTCGCCACGATCTCCTTGAGCCGGATCGAACGCAATCGAACTCGGCCTGAGATCGTGCGCCACAAAAAACTCATCGCCGCGCCTGATCCCTCCTCCCTCGACGGGAATCGACTGAAGAAATTCCAATTCACCAAGGACCGATATGTAGATCTCGAGCTGCGTCAGGTCTACGACGCGCCCGCGCCGCCCGCTCGTGCCAAAACGCAGATCGCGCGGTTCGTAGTTCAGATTTTCACGAAGAGTGGACAAGGCGAATCAGAAATTCACAATGGTCGCGAAAGACTTCGGATCGAGACTCGCGCCGCCCACCAGCGCCCCGTCGATCTCCTCTTCCGCCATCAGATTTTTGACATTGTCGGGTTTCACGCTTCCGCCATATAGAATCCGGACGGCATTCGCCGCGTCCTGGCCGAACTTCGCGCCGATCCGCCTGCGGATGAACCCATGCGCGTCCGCCGCAATCTGCGGAGTTGCCGTCTTTCCAGTACCGATAGCCCACACGGGCTCATAAGCGATGACGATCTTCGCAAACTGGTCCGCGCTCAGGGGCGCGATACCGCCGTCGAACTGCTCCGCAAGAACGTCCTCAGTCCTTCCCGATTCTCGTTCTTCCAATCGCTCGCCGACGCACACAATCGGAGTCAGGCCGAATTCCAGCGCGGCTTCCACCTTACGAACCACATCGGCCTCCGATTCCCCGAAGTACTGCCGCCGCTCGCTGTGCGCAATGATCACATAGCGGCATCCGACCGCCTGCAGCATATGCCCTGAAACTTCGCCGGTAACCGCGCCTTCCTTGCCCCAATGAAGATTCTGTGCGCCGATCGCAACTTTGCTCGAATCGGCCTCTTTGATGGCGGCATGAAGGTCGGGGAACGGAGGACAGATCACGATGTCGCATCGCGAATCATTCGCCACGAGCGGCTTGAACGCCTCGAAAAAGGCATGCGTTTCGGCCGGCGTCTTGTACATCTTCCAGTTGCCGGCCATCACGGGTTTTCTCATAAGATCGCGTTTAAAAAGCTTTCACCTTTCGAAATAGACGTGCCGAAGTTCGCCGCTACCGTCTGACCGATATCGCTGAGAGTGGATCGCAGCCCGAGATTCATCCCGGAGCGCGCCTTAGGTCCGAACGCGAGAAGCGGAGTGTACTCGCGGCTGTGGTCGGTTGAGGATGTCGTCGGGTCGCAGCCATGGTCGGCTGTCAGAATCGTGAGATCCGCGGGCCGAAGGGCGCCGCGAAAGTCCGGCAGCCAACGATCGAACTCTTCGAGCGCGGCGCCGTAGCCTTCCACATCGTTTCTGTGCCCGTACTGCTGGTCGAAATCGACGAGGTTCACATAGATCAGGCCGCGGTCGAGATCGCCCATCGCATCGAGCGTCCTGGCCATTCCATCGGCGTTGCTTTTGGTCTTCACGTGGTCGGAGATTCCTCGGCCCAGAAAGACATCGAAAATCTTGCCGACGCTGAACACCTCGATTTTCCTGGATTCCAGCTGATCCAGCAGCATGCCACGCGGCGGGGGCACGGCGTAATCGTGGCGATTCGCGGTGCGTTTGAAAGAACCCGGCTCACCTTCAAACGGCCGGGCGATCACCCGCCCGACCTCGTATGGACCGCGCAGGATCTCCCGCGCAATCTCGCACATCCGGTAGAGTTCCCACAACGGGATCACTTCCTCATGCGCGGCGATCTGGAACACGCTGTCTGCCGACGTATAAACAATCGGCGAGCCTGTGCGCAGGTGTTCCTCGCCCAGTTCTTTGATAATTTCCGTCCCCGATGCGGCTTTATTGCCCAGAGTGGACCGGCCGATCTTGTCCTCGAACTCCCGCATAATCTCCGCGGGGAATCCGTGGGGAAAAAGCGGAAACGGCTTCTCCAGATGAATGCCCACCATCTCCCAGTGCCCCGTCGTCGTGTCCTTGCCGGGAGAAGCCAGCGCGCATCGGCCATACGCGGCTTCAGGCGACGCCGCCGCGGGTAACTCCGGAATCGGTTTGAGATTCCCCAATCCGAGTTTGCAGAGATTCGGTACGTTCAGCCCACGGGTCCGCGCGATATTGCCCAATGTGTCGCTTCCCGAATCGCCATAAGCGGCGGCGTCGGGCATTTCGCCCACACCAACGCTGTCCAGCACGATCCAGATGACGCGATCAAACACAGAATTCCAATATATAAGGCGCGCAAATACAGACCTCCTCGTCCGCTAAACTGGTATTGATCCATGCAGACCCGGCGCAACTTCATCGGAAACGTGGCTACCGGTATCGGCAGCCTCGCCGCCGGCGGCGTTCTCAGCGCGAACGAGCGGCTTCGGATCGGCGTGATCGGCGTGGGCGAACGCGGCACTCAGCTCGCTCGCGAGGCGATGGCCTGTCCGGGCGTGGAACTGGCCGCATTCGCGGATGTGTACGCTCGGCGGCTGACCGACGCGGCAGGAATCGCGCCCGGCGCCGGCATGCACGCGGATTATCGGTCTCTCCTGGACGATCAATCGATTAACGCCGTGATTATCGCGACTCCGCAACACCTTCACGCGGAGCCCTTCGTCGCGGCCCTCGAATCCGGCAAGCACGTGTACGTCGAAAAGGCGATGGCGCTCACCGTCGAGGAAGCCAAGGGGATGCGCGCCGCATACGAAAAAGCCGGACAGCGCGCCGTGCAGGTGGGGCATCAGTGGTGCTCTTCGGGGCAGGTCGCCGACGGACGAAATTACCTTGGCAGCGGGTTGGTCGGAAAGGTGACGGCGATTCATGCGCACATGTTCCGCAACACGCCCCGTGGCAAAGCGCAGTGGCAGCGGCCCGTCTATCCGGACATGACGCCCGAGACGGTTGCGTGGAAGGGTTTTCTCGGCAGTGCGCCCGAGCGTGATTTTGACCCGGACCGACTGGTGAACTGGCGTCTGTTCTGGGATTATTCCGGCGGCAACGTCCACGAGAACATGTCCCATCAGATCGCCTTCTGGCACAAGACCATGGGCTTGGCGATCCCCCACTCAGCGACGATGACCGGCGGCGTCCACTTGTGGCGTGACGGACGGGAAGTACCCGACACGATGCACGTCTCTCTTCAGTACAGCGGCGGCGCGCGCGGCGAAGACATCTTGTTTTCCTGGGACTCCGGTTTCGGAAACAGCCAGCCGGGCGTCAGCGAAGAAGCGCTCGGAACGGATGGCACGATTGTTCGAAGCCAGCAAATCCGCTACATACCCCAAAAGGTGAACCGGCCGGAAGCCTCCGAGTTGATGGGACGCACCATTACTCAGCCGAGAGCCCACATGCAGGATTTTGTGGATGCGATCAGGACAGGTAAAGAAACCACCTGCCCGTTCGGACTCGGCTACGCGGTCTCGGTTGCGTGCCGCATGGCCGTGCTGAGTTACTGGTCCGGCCGCACCGTGCACTGGGATCCCGCGACCGAAGAAATCGTTTAGTTCAGCCGGGAACCAGCACCGCTATTATCGAGGTAGCATGACGCTTCATATCACAGAAGCCGAACTAGCTCGCGACATCCGCGCTGTGCTCGCCAGAGTGCAGTAGGGCGTTGAGATCGTGGTCGAACAGGATCATCATCCAGTCGCCGTGATCAAGTCTCCGGTGATGAAGGGCCGTAACATCTCTGAAGTCATCGCCGCACTCGAAGCCTGCGGCGCAAACGCTGTGATCGATGAAGACTTCGCCCGCGATGTAGAAGAAGGAATCAAGGCCCACCGCGACCAATGGAATCCACCGACTTGGGATTAGTGCTCGATTCGAGCGTCCTGGTTGCGGCGGAACGGAAAAAACTCACTACCCCCGAGGTGATACGGAAGATCCGCGAAACCGTCGGTGACGTAACCATCGTGATCTGTCCGCTCCCAGTGGCCGAGCTCGCTCACGGCGTGTATCGCTCCGACACACAGGAGCGGAGCCGCATGCGACGACAGTTCCTCGATGAACTGAAAGCGCATGTTCCGATCCACTCAATCACCGAATCGACCGGCGAAATCGTCGCCCGAATCGGCGCGGAGCAGAGTTCGAAAGGCGTCGTGCTTCCGCTGGCTGATCTCATCATCGGAGCCTGTGCGCTCGAACTCGGTTACGCGGTCGGAACCGCGAATCTTCGCGATTTCAGGCGCGTTCCTGGCCTCACAGTTGTTTCGCTCTGAGAGGCGGCGGCATCGCGCGCCTGCCGATCGCCAGAATCGTTTCGAGAGCGGGGGTCTTGCGTTCTCGGTCGACCACCCAGGTCTGAATATCGTCGAAACCCGCGCCGCCTAAAAGACCGCGAAGTTCGAGTTCCGAAAACCCCAGCCACGTATCGGCGTAAAGTTCCCGGGCCTGCTCGAAATTGTGCTTTTTCAGATCGAGAATCACGATCCTGCCGCCCGGCTTCAGCATCTTCCACGCGGACTCGACCGCCTTCGGTGGATGCGGCGCATGGTGCAGACTCTGACTGAAGAACGCGAGATCCACTGAGCCCTCTTCAACCGGCGGAGATTCCAAATCGCCCAATCGATACTCCAGATTCGCGATGCCATTCTCAGCCGCCAACCTCGCGCCGAATTCCACCATTTTGGGAGAATTGTCCACTGCGATCACCTTCTCCGCACGCTGCGCCAGCAATTGGGAAAACGTCCCCTCCCCCGCCCCGAGATCGGCGATCACCATCGGCGGCATCAACTGAATCAGCGTCTCGGCCAGTCCCTTCCAGGAGCGGCCTGGCACATACTCTCGCCCGAACTTCCCCGCCAGCGTGTCGAAGTAGGCGCGGACCTTATCCCGACGCTTCTCCAGCGCCAGCCGAAGCGCACCCTCATCCGCATGCGATTCGGGCACTTCCTTCGCGGCGGCTCGCAACAGGTGAATCCAGGTTCGATCTTTCAGCCGATACAGGCTGTTCTTTCCCTGCTTGCGGTCCTCAACCAGATCCGCCTGCCTGAGCTGCGCCAGATGGGTGGAGATCCGGCTTTGCCCCATCGCGAGGACCTCCTGCAACTCGGCGACAGACAACTCTTCCCTCTCGAGCAGGAGCAGTATGCGAAGCCGGTTTGGGTCCGCCAACATTCGCATTGTCTGGAGTACCGAAGCCATCGAGATCTGCTAATATATCAACATATCAAGATTCATTGATACATAACTTGGGAAGGAGAACAGAATTGAGTACAGCCACGTTGCCGCAGTTGACCACCGACTACAAAGTCGCCGATTTAGCCCTCGCCGATTGGGGTCGTAAAGAGATCACCATCGCTGAGAAAGAAATGCCTGGTCTGATGGCGATTCGCCAGAAGTACGCGAAGACCAAACCTCTGGCGGGAGTGCGGGTCACGGGTTCGCTGCACATGACGATCCAGACGGCCGTGCTGATCGAAACCCTCGTCGATCTCGGCGCGAGCGTGCGCTGGGCAAGCTGCAATATCTTCTCGACTCAGGACCATGCAGCGGCCGCTATAGCGGCAGCGGGCGTACCGGTCTTCGCGTGGAAGGGTGAGACGCTTGAGGACTACTGGTGGTGCACCGATCAGGCGTTGCAGCATCCGAACGGGCTCGGACCGCAGTTAATCGTCGACGACGGCGGGGACGCCACCCTTCTGATCCATAAAGGCTACGAACTTGAGAACGGGAGCGGCTGGGTCAACAATCCTTCCGGCAGCCGCGAAGAGCAGGTGATCAAAGACCTGCTGAAAAGGGTTCAGGCCGAAGATCCCAACCGGTGGCACAACGTCGTGAAGGATTGGAAGGGCGTCTCCGAAGAGACAACGACCGGCGTTCACCGCCTTTACAAAATGCATGAAGCCGGCGCATTGCTCGTCCCTGCCATCAACGTCAACGACTCCGTTACCAAATCGAAGTTCGACAATCTCTACGGCTGCCGCGAGTCGCTCGCGGACGGCATCAAGCGCGCGACGGACGTTATGGTCGCCGGAAAAGTCTGCGTCGTCTGCGGCTATGGCGACGTTGGTAAGGGCTCCTCACACTCCCTCCGCGGCCTTGGCGCGCGCGTGATTGTCACGGAAATCGATCCCATCAATGCTCTGCAGGCCGCGATGGAAGGCTTCGAAGTGACAACCGTTGAAGACACGCTCGGACGCGGCGACATCTACGTCACCACCACAGGCAATATCAGCGTGATCACGCTCGACCATATGCGCCACATGAAGGATCAGGCGATCGTCTGCAACATCGGCCACTTCGACAGCGAAATCGAGATCGAACGGCTCAACAAGTCAGACGCGAAAAAGCTCGAAATCAAGCCTCAGGTGGACCAGTACACGTTCCCCGAGGGCAATTCGATCTTCGTGCTTGCCGAAGGGCGACTTGTGAATCTCGGCTGCGCCACAGGTCACCCGAGCTTCGTGATGTCGAACAGCTTCTCGAATCAGACTCTGGCGCAGATCGATCTCTGGGCCAACAAAAACACCTACAAACCGGGAGTTTATGTCCTCCCGAAGAAGCTGGACGAGGAAGTGGCGCGCCTTCACCTTGAAAAGATCGGCGTGAAGCTCACCGCTCTCACTCCGGAACAGGCCGCTTACATCGGCGTGCCCGTGGAAGGCCCCTACAAGGCCGATCACTACCGCTACTAGTCCGCCTTCCCGGTTGGCTTCCCTTGTCAGCAGTCCCGATCTGATGCCCGCCGGCGACCGGAGTTCCCGGGTTGCCGGTGGGCACAAGTTGCTGTGTGATGAAGCTTCCGATCGAGCGCTGGTTCATGTGAACGTCGCACATTCCCGTCCCATACGCTCATGCGACGATCGGATCAGCCGCTTCCTCGTCTTTTAAAATAAAAGGAGATTGGCAAGCGCGCTCACACTGGCGGCATTCCTCGCCATTTGGGGATTCGGACAGGACAGCGTCAATTTCGACGCCGTCAAGCCCGGAACCACTCCACCCAACTGGACCTTTCTCTCGACGAGACCGCAGACAGGTACCCGCTGGGAGGTGCGCTACGACCGCACTGCGCCCAGCCGGGGAAATGTTCTCGAGAAGAGCGAGAGCAGCATCGTGGAGGGCGATTCTCCCATCGCTGTTTTCGACAAAGTGGTGTGCCGTGACGGAGATCTGAGCGTAAAATTCCGCATCGATGGCAGCGGAAAGAGCCACACGGCGGGGATTGTCTGGAGATTTGTCGACCAGAACAATTACTACCTCCTCCACTTCAGCGCGGACCAGAAGAATATCGTCCTTTTGAGGGTCCTGAACGGAAAACGTGAGGCAGTCCCGCTCACGAGCGACCGGCGGACGCTGACGTGGCTCAGTCACGACATCAATGTGGGCCAGTGGTACGTGGCAAAAGTCAGTTTTCGAGGGGACAAGATCCGCGGGTTCTTTGGCAACCGCCAGCTTTTCGAGGCCAGCGACGCCGGGCTTACCGGACCCGGTAAAACGGGCGTCTGGACGCGCGGGCGCACAACGGCCTCGTTCGACGACTTCCGGATCGACAAGAAAAGCTGACCGCTGGCTGTTAATAGAACGCCGATTCCGCAGTCTCTCTTTACGTTAGGATTAAAGGAGATTTATGCAGGGCCTTAAAATCGGACGTGTTCTTCTGGCTGCCTTGGTTTTCTGCGCAGGAAGCGGCTTCGCCGCCGACAGCCAGCTTCTCAATCTGGTGATGCCCGATGCCCAGGTGATGGCCGGGATCAATGTGGTCAGCGCGGAGGGCAGTCCGCTGGGCCAGTTTCTTCTGAACAAGTTCTCAGCCACTCCCGGCAACCTGGATTCGCTTCAGAAGTTCATCCAGGAGACGGGCTTCGATCCGCGAACGGATGTGACCGAGCTTCTGGCAGCGTCCAACGGCAATACGACTACGCCGACGGGTCTGCTGCTCGCCAAGGGCAACTTCAACGTCAGCCAATTCCTTTCGGTGCTCGCGAACGACAAAACGCACCAGGCTTCCAACTACGGCGGCGCGACTCTGATCACTCCTACGGACGCGACTCAAAACCACGCGATTGCCTTTCTTGGCACGAACGTGGCGACTATCGCGATCGTGGGCGATCTTGCCTCAGTAAAAGCGGCGGTCGATCGGAGCGGCTCCATGAATTCGATATCGACCAGCCTGGCAAACCAGGTGAACAGCCTCAGCACCGGCACGGGCGCCCAGGATGCATGGTCAGTGAGCGTCGCGTCGCTCGGAGCGCTGATTCCCGGCGCGATCGGAGCCAACTCCCAGAACGGAGTGGCGACTCAGACGCTGCAACTGGTCAAGAATATTCAGTCGGCCAGCAGCGGGATTAAGTTCGGAGCGAACGTACAGTTCACCGCGCAGGCCGTGGCGGATACTCCGCAAAACGCGACCGCCCTCGCGGACGTGATCAAGATGGTCACGGGCCTGATCTCTATGAGCGCCGCGGGACAGAATCAGGACGTTGCGGTAATCGCTCAACTGCTGCAGAGTGTTCAGGTGTCGACCAGCGGGACTGCTGTGAATATCGCGGCGACGATTCCGGAATCGCAGATCGAGGCCGCGCTCAATGCCGCCGCTGAGAAGAAGACAGCAGGACCAGCCAAGGCACGGAAGCTGTAAGCGATCCATAAAGTTTGGTATCTGAAGTGCCGCTAATCCGAACGTGCCTTTTTCCCGGCGCGTTCGGATTTTTGCTTTTGTTGCGGCCGGAATTGTTGTCACGCTCGCGTTGGCAGTTGGCGTATTCGTCTATCAGCTCCAACCGGTAGCGCTGCGCTTTGTCCGTTCGGCGCTTGCGGAACGCTACAACAGCCAGGTGGAACTGGGCGACCTGCACGTCTCGTTCTTTCCGAGGGTACAGGCGAGGGGGAAAGATCTGATTCTCCATTTCCGGGGTCGTCGGGATCTCCCACCGCTGGTGCGGGTCAAGCAATTCACTATGGATGCGGGCCTGGCGGGATTCTTCGAGACTCCGAAGCGGATTTCCCACCTTCGCCTTGAAGGCGTTGAGATCCATGTGCCGCCCAAAGCAATGCGAAAGTCATCGGCAGCGCCGCGCAAGGTTCCGTTTGTACTCGAAGAGGTTGTCGCCGATGGAACCCGGCTCGAGGTACTCCCCGGCGATCCCGGCAAGGACCCGCTCGTCTTCGATATTCACGAGCTGACGATGAATAGCGTCGGAATCGGGCAGGCGATGAAATTCCACGCGAAACTGGAGAACCCGAAGCCTCCCGGCTTGATTCACTCCGATGGGGAGTTTGGGCCGTGGAATGAACGGGAGCCCAGCGACACCAAGGTTTCCGGCAAATATACGTTCCGCAATGCCGATCTGGGGGTGTTCCACGGAATCGGCGGGACGCTGTCGTCCGACGGGGAGTACAAGGGCGAACTCGACACGATCGAAGTTCATGGGACGACGGAGACTCCCAATTTCAGCCTCGACACGGCTGATCGGCCGATGCCGCTCCACACCGAATTTCAGGCGACGGTAGACGGAACGAACGGCAACACGGTTCTGCATCCGGTGAAGGCGCGGCTCGGCAATTCGGAGTTCGAAGTCTCAGGATCGATCGAGCGCAACGCTTTGGAAAAACACAAAACGATTCAGCTCCAGACGAAAGGGCGCGGCGCTCATATCGAAGACTTTCTGCGGCTCTCGATCAAGAGTCCGAAGCCTCCGATGGTCGGAACCGTCGGATTCGAGAGTAAGGTTGTGATTCCGCCGGGTGAGACTCCGGTTGTTACTCGCCTGCAGTTAGACGGGCAGTGCCGGCTCAACGGCATCCGGTTTACGAGCGCGGATGTGCAGGGCAAAATCGCGAGCCTCAGCCATCATGCTCAAGGCGATCCGAAATCCGACGACCCCAACGTCACGGCGGATTTCAAGGGCCGATTTCATCTGCGCGACGGGCAGCTTGCGCTGCCCGATCTCGAATTTCAAGTGCCCGGCGCGGACGTGAAGCTCGCCGGTAAATACGCTCTGCAATCCGGTGAACTGGATTTCGAGGGAACGGCTCGGCTTGATGCGACCGTTTCCGAGATGACGACGGGCATCAAGCGCGTGATGCTGAAGCCGGTCGATCCGCTTTTTCGCCGCGATGGCGCGGGCGCGGTGCTTCCGATCAAGATCGGCGGCACGCGCGGTCAGCCTTCATTCAAGCTGGATATCGGAAAAGCTCTTCACCTGCCCTAACCGCGGGGGCGTGGGCTCATTGTGGGAGCGGTTTTCTGCGGCGGCGGAGGCTGCACGGGCGGCGCTCCGTTGACGGGAACTTCCGCTCGGATTAGTCCCAGGAGCTTACGCAGCTCCGTTTCGATGGTCTGCCGAATATCCCCGTTGTCTTTCAGGAACTGCTTGGCATTCTCACGTCCCTGGCCGATTCGTTCGCCCTTATAGCTGAGCCAGGAGCCGCTCTTCTCGATTACGTTGTTGGCGACACCCAGATCGATCAGATCGCCTTCGCGGGAGATTCCTTCGCCATAAACGATGTCGAACTCGGCTTCACGGAAGGGGGACGCGAGTTTGTTCTTCACGACCTTGACCTTCGTCCGGTTGCCGACAACCTGATCGCCATCCTTAATCGCAGCGATGCGGCGGATGTCCAGACGGACGGACGAGTAGAACTTCAGGGCGCGACCGCCCGTGGTGGTTTCGGGGCTACCGAACATCACGCCGATCTTTTCGCGGATCTGATTGATGAAGATCAGGCAGGTTCTCGATTTCGAGACGATGCCGGTCAGCTTGCGGAGCGCCTGCGACATCAGGCGCGCCTGCAGGCCCACGTGCGAATCGCCCATTTCGCCGTCGAGTTCGGCTTTGGGGACCAGCGCCGCGACGGAGTCCACCACGAGCACGTCAATCGAACCCGACGACACCAGAGCGCTCGTAATCTCGAGCGCCTGCTCGCCGTAATCCGGCTGGGAGACGAGCAGATTGTCGACATCTACGCCTAACTTGCGCGCGTACACGGGATCCAGCGCGTGTTCCACGTCAATGAACGCCGCCATTCCGCCGCGCTTCTGCGCCTCGGCAACAACCTGAAGGGCGATGGTCGTTTTTCCCGAAGATTCCGGTCCGAAGATTTCGTTGATTCGCCCTCGTGGGAATCCTCCCGCGCCCAGCGCGGAGTCGAGCGAAATCGATCCGCTGGAAATTACGGCTACCGGAACGATGGCGTCTTTGGCTCCGAGGCGGAGGATCGAGCCTTTGCCGAACTGCTTCTCAATCTGCCCGAGGGTCTGTTCGAGCGCTCGCGCGCGTTCTTTTTCATCCATGGAGTGCTCCTGACCGGCCGTGAGGGCCATGCGAACAAAAGGCGAAAGTCGTAAAACCGATTATAGCGACCGCAGCCGGTTTATTCAACCCGATAATTGGGCGCTTCTTTGGTGATGATCACGTCGTGAACGTGGCTCTCCCGCAATCCGGCGGGCGAGACCCGGACGAAGCGGGCGTTTGCCTTGAGTTGGCAGATGGTTTTGCATCCGCAATAGCCCATTCCGGACTTGAGGCCGCCGACCAACTGATAAACCAGGTCGGCGAGAGGACCTTTGGAAGCCACCCGGCCCTCGATGCCTTCGGGTACGAGCTTTTGGTTCGGGTCGAGCGAGTAACGGTCCGTGCTGCCGGTGGACATTGCGCCCAGAGAGCCCATGCCACGGTAGCTCTTGAAGGTCCGGCCCTGAAACAGGATGGTTTCGCCGGGGCTCTCGTCGGTTCCCGCGAGGAGGCTTCCGATCATTACTGTATCGGCGCCGGCAGCGATGGCCTTGGTGACGTCGCCCGAGAATTTGATTCCGCCATCCGCGATCAGCGGGATATTGGATTCCGCGGCGGCGCGGGAGCATTCCATGATCGCCGTCATTTGCGGAACGCCCGCTCCCGAGACGATGCGCGTTGTACAAATCGAACCCGGGCCGATTCCGATTTTGATTCCGTCCAGCCCGAGGTCGATCAACTCGCGCGCGGCTTCATAGGTCCCGATGTTGCCCGCGATGAGCTGCAGATCGGGCATCGATTTCTTTACCGCTTTCACCGCCTCGATTACGCGCAGGCTGTGGGCGTGGGCGGTATCGATGGCAATGACATCGACCTTGCGCTTCACCAGTTCCTGGGCGCGTTCGAGAAAATCGCCGGTCGCTCCGATGGCCGCGCCCGCGCGGAGGCGGCCCTGTTCGTCCTTGGCGGCGTTCGGATACTTCAGTTTTTTCTGGATATCCTTTACGGTGATCAGGCCCTTCAGGTTGTACTGGTCATCGACTACGAGCAGTTTTTCGACGCGATGCCGGTGCAGAATCTCTTCGGCCTGTTCGAGCGTGGTGCCGACCGGGACGGTGATCAGATTGTCCTTGGTCATGACGTCCTCGATGGGCAGATCGAAGCGCGTTTCAAAACGAAGGTCGCGGTTGGTCAGGATGCCGACGAGCTTTCCGTCGCGCGTGACCGGTACGCCAGAGATGCGAAATCGCTCCATCAGGGCGAGGGCATCCGAAATCTTCTTTTCCGGCGCGATGGTGACGGGATCGACGATCATGCCGCTCTCACTGCGCTTGACGCGATCGACTTCCTCGGCCTGGCGGTCGATCGGCATGTTGCGGTGAATGAAGCCGACTCCGCCCTGCTGGGCCAGCGCGATGGCGAGGTGCGATTCGGTGACGGTGTCCATCGCGGCGCTCACGATGGGGATGTTCAGCGGGATCCGGCGGGTTAGCCGTGTTCTTGTGTCCGCTTCGGCGGGGAGCACAGAGCTTCGGGCCGGTACGAGGAGGACATCATCGAAGGTAAGGCCTTCGGGGATTTCGTGCGAAACCATTGGTTTGATTTCAGTGTAGCTTGGGGCAAAAATGCGCCGAGGGCGATGGGCTGGTTTCGGTTTTCGCAAAACGAAGTCGGTTCGGGCCGTGCGGAACGGACTTCTTGCGGTTTACAAAACGAAGTCGGGCGGCGGCTCGGTTTACAAAACGAAGTGCGCAAAACGAAGTCGGGCGTGGTTTTTGTGTTTTTACAAAACGAACTGCTTGCGGCGGTTGGGGCAATTTGGTTCGACGGGTGCGGTTCATGGAGTTGTTGGGTGGGGGGGTACATAGACACTTGTCCTGAGACGCGGGCGGCCCGGCGCGTTTTTGGACGACGCCGGGCTCTGACTTCTTTAAGACCGGTTCGCAACGCCGGTCCCGGATTTCGTTGCCCCGAAAGCTCCGACTCCCGGGGAAGACTTATTCATCGAATCGATTCGACTTACCGTTTATCAGCCAGAGGGATTTGACTCCCTCCAGCCCGCAAGCGCCTGCCGGCCGGCATAGGCTTGGGCGGGAGATTCGGGTGAGCGAATGCTCCCGCCTTCTGTGGTGAGAGTTGCATGCGTGGATGCGGATGCCGGGAAAGAAACGGCTATGTCATTGAGGGCATGGGCAATAAAAATAGGAAGAGTTAGCGAAGCCGGTGGTCGAAGGTTTCGGGGCCTTTAGGAAACGAACTGCCCAGGGCCGGGTGGGCAATTTTTATCTGCCGCGGGGATTTGATTCCTTCACACCGCAAGCGCCTGCCGATCTCGGGCACGCCGCCAGAGCGCAGACTCTCTACCGGCATAAGACTCGCACCCGAGATCCCCAACCCGCGGCACTGGGCAATGCCCCGATACTTGCTATCGACCGCCCGTCAGGCGAGGCCGCAGCGCTGCATGAAGAGATTGACGAACGTGGCGCCGCCGAGCATACCCTGAGCGGTTTTCCACTTAGCTAATCCGGGAAACCGCTGCTGCACCTCGAGGCCATTCAATAAACCGTTGCTCTGGCCCCAATGAAGTATCCCGCCCTGCGCCAGGGCAAGCGTCTCGACCTGGTGGATGACGCTGAAATCGTCGCTGTTCCCCAGCAGCGAGATCTCCACGTTTCCGGTGACGTTGGGGAATTCATCCGTGTCTCGTTGGGTCGTTGGCAGCGCGCCGAATTGTTGCATTCCGAGCAAAGCCGCCGTTGGTCCGCACGCCCGCAGCGAAAGGTAGCCGGCGGGGAAAATGTTGTTCGGTATTCCGGCATCGAAAGCAGCTAGTGCAGAGCTGACGTATTCGATGGCGTTGACGAATGGAAAAGCCACTTCGATGGAAGTGGCGCCTCCCAGCGGGAATGTGATCCCATAGATGTTTCCGGTCATGACTTTGAATCCCAGGTCGATCTGCGGGGTCGGGACGCCATTAACAATGTATTGAGGGAACGCGTGCTGCATCATTAAATCGATCACCGCGCGCACGGCCCAAAAATAGTTGTAACTCTTGCAGAAATTGATGAGGCTCTGAGCCTGTTGCACGAGCGTGTTGCCGCTGATGTTCGCGAAGGCGAACGCAACCTGCTGCGCCGGGCCGCAATCCGGGCTGTTGAGAATGGCGTCTTTCAGGTTCTGGAGCGTCAACGTGCCCAAGTTCCCTGGAACCAAGCCCCACGGCAGCCGCATGCTATTGGGCACCCAAGCAAGCGGCAGTTCCAACCGGACGGTCGCATAACAAGTGTGCGTCCCGTCGTCATTCCTGATCGGGTTAACGACAACCTGAAGCGCCCGGCTGTAGGGCATTCCTCCGTCATTCGGAGGGTAGAGAGGGTTTACGAACTGATTGAGCGACGGGAAGGCCTGCCCTCTGGCCACGCTGGTCAGTTCAACGCCTCCTACGCTGAGTTGCAGAAGTTGCTCCCAGGTGGACCAAAGATTGAACTGGATCAGCGCAAACTGCGGCACGACATACAACACGACCGCATAGATCACTCCCAGCGCTCCCATCCCGACGATCGCCGCGTTAAAGAGATCATCGTCGTAGTGAATGTTTGCTGGCGCGATCGCCGGGAAAGTCCCGTTGACCTTCTGCGGGTCGGTAAACTGATTCGACTTGGATTCAACCCAGTGATGCGTGCCTGCCGCGCCGATAATGTACAGCGCGCGCACGGAGTCCGCGATCGGAGGACGATCGAAATCAGAGCCATGCGTGCCCGTCGAGATCGCGCCTGCAATGGTCTGGCCGGCCGACCCGCCCAGGGTGGGCATCGCGACGGGAGGACTCTGCTCGTTCAGCCGTACATTCAGCGCGTCGATGGTGATCCCGGCTTCGGTGAAGAACAGCGAGCCGGTATTAACCCCGTTTTTCACGATGCCCGGCAGCATACGCTGCAGGTTCTGAGTCAACGCGCTGGTGTCGATGGCGTAGCCAAACGCGTTGAACAGGGGCGCGTAGGCGCCTCCGAAGACTCGCGCCAACTGCTCATTGATATATTGGCCGGCGTTGGTCGGCGTGGACTGCGGCAAGACGGCTTCGGAGAACGACCAGCCGCTGCCGAGCGCGCGTATGGTCGCTTTGTCCGCCTCGGCCTGCTGGATCGCGGCAGATACGTCCTGAGGCGTGTTCGGCAGGAACAGCTTTCGCGTGAACATTTCGCCGGTCGCGAAGGTGTCGGTCGCATCAGCGATGCCCCAATTTGCTCGAATCTGATTTGTTTCGGTCACCACCGCGTTCCGGGGCGCCTCATTTTTGGGTAGCGTCTGCGGCAAGTCGAACGTCACGATCGGTGACCCGCCCCCGCTCTGCTGCAGCAGCCGCGCGAGCGTAGCGGTGTCGACCGCGCCGCCGGCTTCCTGAAGCGCCGCGAGTTGCGACTGCAATGCGGCGACCTGATCAGGCGTGATGTTGGATGTGGCCAGTGGCGCATCAGATGCGCTGCCCACGGTTGTTTGTGACTGACTTGCGGTAGCGGCAGTAGCCGCTCCGCCAAAAGAGGAATAGATTTTTTCCTGCACTTGCGCTCCACCTTTCCGAGCGTCATGAAGCCCCGTAACCGCAGGCTCGTTCAGGAATGATTAACTACAAGGACAAACCTGCACCGAATTCAGCCAGGCCTTAGATTGTAGTGCAGGCCGCAGACGCCATCAACGATTTTCCCGAGGGCGAAGCTGTTCCAACTCACACTTGGCGCTGCGAGGTCAAACGGGAAGTCTCATTTACAAAGATTCCGTAAATGCTTTCGCCCCAGGACAACGAACGATGTACTCCTTTCGCGTTTGTCGATCAATTGTTCCTGCGAAGCAGCTTCCCCACCGCTTCGCCGATAGGTTGTCGCGCTAAGCGTTCAAAGAATAAAACCCGGGATGGATTGACTTCAAAGCATTAATAGCGGCCATCAGGCGTTTGTCGAAGATCGATTCACGCCAGTTCCAGGCCGCATAATCCGGCCAGCCGCAGACACGCCTCCGCTTTCAGCGTTTGCAGGAAGGCGTGGCGCGCCGCTGGGAACCATCTGGCGGAGCCGTTGGGCATCGGAGATATGCTCGGCCTCCAACCAGCACCAGGTCGGGTATAGTAGTGAATATCACTACATCGTGGGGAATGCAATGGACAAAGCAGTCTCGGCCGCGGACGCCAATCGCCGGTTCTCTGAACTCCTGCGAACTGTGAAAGAGGGTCAGAGCGTCATCGTCACCAGTCACGGCAAACCGGTCGCGAAAATCTCACCGGTTATTGAGGATGCGCGAGCCGCAGAAGGCGCCCGCTCGGCTCTTTTCGCCCGGCTCCGGAGACAACGGGTTGTGAATGTCGCCCGCTGGACGCGCGACGAGTTATACGACGACGCCCAATGAGAATCGCCCTGGACACGAACGTCCTGGCTTACGCCGAAGGCACCAACGGGGCGGTCATGCGCGACAAGGCGCTGCAACTGATCCAGCGAGCGCCCCCGGACGCTATCGTGCTGCCGGCTCAGGCTTTGGGCGAACTGTTCCACGTGCTGGTTCGAAAGGCCAAGCGGCGCCCGGCCCATGCTCGGGAAGCGGTGTTGAGTTGGCACGACGCGTATCCCGTTGTCGAGACGTCGGCTGCCGCAATCATCGACGCGATGGATCTGGCGTCCGATCATCGACTCACGATTTGGGACTCGCTCGTACTGGCCGCTTCGGCAGAGGCCGGGTGTCGCTTGCTTCTGTCGGACGACCTTCAGGAGGGGTTTACGTGGCGAGGGGTGACGGTGACCAACCCGTTTGCGACCGACCTTCATCCGATTTTGGCGGCGCTACTCACGCCACTCGAGGAATAGCCGTCCGCTTTGTCGGATATGAGGTCAGCGAAACCGAATGCGCGTATCGGAAACGACCGTGACTCTCCGTTCGAGGTCATGCTGGAGCAACTCATGGAGGCGAGGTCTTATGAATTCGAGTACGGCGGAACGGCCGAAAGATCCGGGCCGGAACAAGACCACCCCCCGTGCTGGTCCTGCGGATATCGAACGAGGTTGGCGATGCCTTTGTCGAGAGTAAACAGGATTCGGCGCGCGTCTCTCGCTGCCTTCAAGACCAGGGTATCCGGTTCCCCTTTCAGGTCCTCGTCGACGACCGTGTCGGTGTCGTGTCCCGCGGCCCTCAGATCTGCCGCCAGTTCTGCGGGCAGATTCTCGTCCAGCTGGAATCTCATCGACTGATGAGCGGAATCATGTTTTCGTCGTGAGCGAGTTCAGCCGCATAGGCGAGTGCGGCGGAAATATGCTCCGGGGTCAGGGATGGATAGCTTTGAAGAATCTGGTCGCGACTGGAGCCTTCGGCGAGGTTGTCCAGGATGACCGTAACGGGAATTCGCGTGCCTCGCGCGCAGAGTTCTCCGCCACAAATTCCGGGGTCGCTGCTGAGATGATGCTGCCAATGCATTCCAGTTTGATTTTACTCGCAACGCAAAGAAAAACGCCCTCCCTCCGGGTCTCGGAGAGAGGGCGTTTCGCAGCCGGAACGCGACTTAGTCTTCGGAGTCGTCGTCGTCTTTGGCGGGCGCTCCCTTTTTGAAGGCGCTCGCGGGGAGACCTTCTTCTCGCCAGGGTAGGGCCGGGTAAACCCGGTGGCCTCGTACCAATCGAGGTGGTTGACGGTAGAAGGATCCTCGGAGTCAGGCGTGTGCTGTTTGCCGGCGAAGATCTCCGTCTTCTTCTTCATCCAGCCAGCCCTCAGAGCCTTAACCGCACGGCTCTCCTTCGCGGCAACTTTAGGCCTGATCTCAGGGTTGCGCTCGGGGCGCACAGCCGGCGCCGGGATGGGCTGAGCCGGAGTCTGGGTAACGCCGTCAGTCAGCGAGGTCTGGTTCGGCACATGCGTCCACGGCATGAGGTTCGCCGCAGGCGGGTCGTTGACGAAGAGCGTAGTCATCGGCGACGCCACGAGGTCAAACTGGTTCATGGGCTCCAGACCGAGGATCTGCTCGATCGTGCGGGTCATGTTGACCTGCGTGTAGAACGTGCCGTCTTCCGTTACGCCAGCTCCAGTGCCGTCGCTGTTCACTTTCTGTTTGACGTAGGGGCTGATGACATAGCCCGGGGACCGGTGACCGTCCACGTGATCGACGCCGTCCTGAGCGTCGTCTTCTTCGACGAAGATGGCCGAAGAGGACCAGATGGAGCTGTGGCTGATGATGTCGACAAAGCGTCCCAGGGCCAGGTCGTTATCGGCCTGCATGGCTGGCGAGCTCGGCGGGCCGCCCGTGTGGTCGGAGCTGATCCACATGAACTCCAGCTGGGGTACCGTGCCGTTTTGCAGGTCGTTGGCGAAGTCCTGCGACCAGATATCGACGCGGAACTGGTCGGGGATGCCGAGGTCGAACTGCGGGTAGTTCTGGACCGTGTTGGATATCAGGTTCGGGAGCGGGGAGTGCGAGGCGACCGTGTTCCAGTTGTAGAGCTGTTTCTCCGCGCCGGACTCGTAAGCCAAAGCGTCGTTGTAGAAGTCGATCCACTGCGGCTCGGCCGTTGAACCGGTCGGCGTCAGGAACGTGTTGTACTCGATGTACTCGCCGTAGTTCTTGAACGAAACGCCCGCCTTCGCGGCCTGGTCCCACAGGTGTCCCTTCTTCTGGTAGGCGAGCGCGTCGCCGCCGTTGGATGGGTAGTCGCGGTTCCAGTCGGGCGACTGGATGTCGTCAGAGTAGGGCGCCATCGCCTGGACAATCCAGTTGTGACCATCGGCCGACTGCCGGCTCGGGTCGTAGAAGTTGTCCAGAAGCGGGAAGCGCTGCACCAGCGCGTGCGCGTTGGGCGTGACCTTGCTGCCGAAGACTGCCAGGGAGGCCTGGCCGTTGCCGCCGGTCACATCGCCCAGGATCTGATCGTACGTGCGGTTTTCACGAATGATCACGAAAACGTGCTGGATCTTCGACGGAGCGCCGATCTTGGCGGGAATTGCGACGGGCGCGGTGGTGGGGCTGCCGCCGGAGGCAGAATAGATGTTCTCCCACAGGTCCCAGTGGTTGTTCACGGAGACCTGCTGCGTCATGGCCGCCAGGGCGCCGGTGCTCGGCACGGGGACGATGCTAACGGTGCCGAGGTCCTGGTGGGTGTTGAGACCGCTCACGCCGTGCGTTGTTCCATACGAATTCTGAGCCGAGCTTGCCGGAGGGGTCGCCACCCCGTAGCCTGTGGTTCCGATACCCTTGTCGTTGGCGACAAGCAGCACCTGGTCCGGCGCATCGAACACAACCGAACTCGGCGCATAACCAACAGGGATCAGGCCATTCACGGCGGAGGCCTTGAGATCGACCACCGCGACGGCGTTGGCATTGTAAAGCGCGACGTAGGCGAGGTTATTGTTGGCATCGACAGCGATCGAGTTGGGCCCGGCGCCGTAGGCGGGCTGGTCCTCGCTCAGCAAGCCGAACGGCAGCCCGACGGCGATCGTATTCACCACTTCGTTAACGGTAGTGTCGATGACCGAGAGGGTGTCGTCATATGCATTGGCGACCAGGAGGTATTTACCCCAGAACGCCATACCCGTCGGGTGCAGACCGGTCGAGATGCTGCCGGTCACTGTGAAACTGGCCAGGTCCACCACGGAGATGGTGCCCGTGGACGTGGAGCCGGTGGGAAATTGGGCGACGACCGGGGTGCCGTTGGAGTATCCCTGGAAGTCCGCCACGGTGGCGATCCGGCCGGCCTCGTTGGAGACGTAGGCGGTGTTGCCATCGGGCGAGATCACGACGCTGTGGGGGACGTTACCGACGCGGACCTCGGCGCCCTGCGTCGGTGTCGCCGCGGTCAGGTCGATTTTGGTCAGCGTGTTGTTGTTGTCCAGTACGGCGTAGGCGGTCTTGCCATCCGGCGAGATCGTGACGCCCATGGGATACGCCGTGGGGGAGCCATTCGAGACAGAAGAGACGGTCTGGCCGCACGGAATTGCCGAACTTCCCGTGGTTCCCGGAGGACTGTTATAGAAGCAGTTAACGGTTGTCAGATAGCCGTTGCTGTTGACATCCATCGGAACGGAGACATAGGTCGGGAATGGTTTCGAGCCGCCAGTGGACGTGATCATGCCCGAGGCCGGGTCGACGCTGGCGATGGTTACGTGGCTGCTGTCCTGGCTGAATAGCAGGTGCAGGCCGTCCGCCGTGTACGTGATGCCCAGGTTGCTGCCGCTGGAATCCGTCTTCGCCGCGCCAGAGGAGGACGGATACGGCGTGCTGAAGGTCTGCACGACCGCGCCGGTCTGGGTGTTGAAAATCGTGACCGCCTGCCCAGCGCCCATCTGAAGGACGGCCGCGGTATGCGTATTGGTGTTCGGGTTCAGCGCCACGGCCTTCGCGCGGGTCCTGATGCCGAGGTTGACTTGCGTGCCGGTCGGCGTGAGGATCTGGCCATTACCGAGGACCCATGGGTTCGGCAAGGTCGAAGGATTGTTTGGGCCGTGCGTCTGGTTCTGGTTGGCGCCTGCCTGGTAGATCGGGAACGGCACCGACTGACCCAGAAGCGCCGGAACGATCAGCCCCGTGGCCAGCAGGCCGACGGGCAGGTACAGACGCGCAGTCCCGGAACGCTTGCGAGGTGTTTTCGCGTACATGAGAATGGTCTCCTTCTTTCGGGCTTCTAGTATTCGACTCGGAACGGCCAGAGAAAACGGCCTTCCAGCAGGGGTCGCTAGCAGGTCAGAATAGAGCGCGAAAATGAAGCCCGCGTTAAGAGGAGGTAACAATCGGCTTGCGATCCGTCAGGAAATGATAAGCGGGCGAGGTTGGTGAATCCGAAAAGCCGGGGATACGAAAAGGTCGAGCGCGGCTTCTTTCCACTCCAGGACAGATCCGCCTCCCGATTTGCGGCGGACATCGGATGGGGCCGGGACCTTTCCTGCACTCGCTCTTGAAACGCCAGGAGGACTCTGATAACTATCTCTAGGGAATATTTTGATGCTGCGCCGGTTCATCATTACTGTTTCGCTTCTTTTCCTGGGTTCGGTCTGCGCCCCTCTGTTTGCCCAGACCACAACGCTTCCCGCATGTCTGTCCGGGCTGGATCAGGCGACTGTGGGAGTGCCCTACTACTGCGACTACGGCACCGCCCTGAACCAGTATTTTGCGCAGTTTCTGGAGATGGATACGGGGGTCTCCATCACGTTCACGTTCGCTGTGACGTCGGGCTCGACGCTGCCGCCCGGCATGTCGCTCACGCCGAGCGGCGTTTTCAGCGGCACGCCCACGACTTCGGGCAGCTTTAATTTCAGCATCGACATTACCTTCAACATCAGCGTTCCGGGCCAGAACTTCTCGGAGACCGTTCCTTTCCCGAACATTCTGCAGGTAAGCGGCACCCTAAGCGGAACGACCCTGGTTAGCCCAAGCGGGCTTGTATTCGCCTGGAACCAGGGCACAACAACTTCATCCCAGAGCATCAGCTTAACCAGCCGCAGCAGCCAAACAATTACGTACACCGCGACTGCAACCACCGTTACGGGCAGCCCCTGGCTGACCGTGTCGCCGAGCGGAAGTCTGGGCCCGTTCCAGAGCGCGGCCGTCATCGTTACGGTGAACGGCGCCGGACTCACCCCTGGAGCGCATTCCGGAGCGATCGCGCTCACCCTCTCTTCGGGAGAAAACTTCACCATACCGGTCCTGCTGACGGTATCGTCAAACCAGCAGACTCTGTGGCTTTCGCAGACCGGCCTGTTGTTTCAGGCAGTCCAAGGCGGAACTTCCCCGCCGTCTCAATCCATGTCGGTGCTGAACGGGGGCGGCGGTTCGCTGAATTTCAGCGCTTCGGCCACGGTTTTATCGGGAGGCACATGGCTCTCGGTTACCCCCGGCAGCGGCACGGCGAGCGGGGGATCCAGTGGCGCGTCGGTTTCGGTCAGCGTTAACTCCAAGGGCCTCGCGCCGGGGAACTACTACGGGAGCGTGCAGTTCTCTGCACCGAACGTGCCGAACTCACCACAAACGACCTCCGTGGTCCTGACGGTTGCTTCGCCCGCGCAGAGTCCGGGACCTTCCCTGAGCGCGACAGGCGTGATCTTCGTTGCGCAGGCGGGCAGCACTGTAAATGCGCAGACGATCACGGTGAGTAATCCGTCGCCGAATCCCCTGAGTTACTCCAGCGCCGCGTTCTCCGATAACAATACCGGCTTCTACACGGTATCGCCGGCTAACGGGACCGTGACGTCGGGCCAGCCGCTGACCATCAGCGTGCAGCCGAAAGCGGGCCTGGCGACAGGCATATACACCGGGAACGTTACGCTCGTCTTCGCCGATGCGACAACTCAAACGATCTACCAGCGCCGCGTGGCAATCGTTCTGATCGCCGTCTCCTCACTGCCTAGTGTTGAGGTCGGAGGATTAGCCAAATTGGCCCCCCGGGCTGTCTGCGCGCCGACGAAGCTGATTCCCGTGGCCACGCAATTGGGCGATAGCTTCAACGTTCCGACGTCGTGGCCCGTCCCGCTCCAAGTCATTGTGGTTGACGACTGCGGCACATTCGTCAATCAGGGTACGGTCGTCAGCACGTTTTCCACAGGTGACGCTCCGCTTGCCCTGACAGCGCTCGGCAACGGACAGTGGGGCGCGACATGGACGCCTCACCAGGCGTCGAGCCATGTGACCGTCACAATACAGGCGGCGGAGGCTTCACCTGCGATCAGCGGCAGTGTTCAGCTGGGAGGCGTTGCGCTGGCGAATGCTTCTGTTCCGGCTATTGATTCCGGGGGCGTAGTCAGCGCGGCGAGCAACACGGTTATGCAACCGCTCGCGCCCGGAAGCTATGTCTCCGTCTATGGCAAGAACCTGGGTTCCGGATCGTTCATCGCGCCCTCGCTGCCGCTGCAGGGGCAACTCGGCGGTACGCAGGTCATCATGGGCGGAAAGAGTTTGCCTTTGAATTACGTCGGCAATGGCCAGATCAATGCGGTCGTCCCGTTCGACATTCCGGTGAACGCCATGCAGCAAGTCATTGTTCAGGCGAACGGGGCGCTATCAGTTCCTCAGCCGGTGCTGCTCTCGACCGCGCAGCCCGCCATCTTTACGCAGGACCAGAGCGGGCACGGATTGGGCGTCATCGTGGATTACAAGCCGGATGGAACGGCGCCGTTCCTCGTGGATCATTCTCATGCGGCGAGCGCCGGTGACGTGCTGGTCATTTATTGCACTGGACTGGGTCCCGTGGATCAAGCCGTTACCGCTGGAAACGCCGGCCCCAGTTCGCCGCCGGCGAACGTCGTGAATCCGGTAACCGCGACCGTGGGAGGGCAGAACGCGAACGTCGCGTTCGCCGGCCTGGCGCCGCAACTCACCGTGTACCAGATCAATCTCGTAGTGCCCGCCGGCGTAACGGCCGGCAGCGACGTGCCCGTGGTTCTCACACAAGCCGGACTACAGAGCGTACCGGTGACGGTCTCGATCAAGTAACGCGATTTGAATTATCAATTGTTGTGCGCGTGCCGCCACAACAGCAGCAGCGTCATATCGTCCTGTTGCGGAGCGGCGCGGCGAAAACGAGCCACATCGCTCAGGACGCCATCCGCTATCGCGATCGCGTCCCGCCCTTCGTGGCGGCGCATGCAACCAATGAACCGGTCCTCCCCGTACATATCGCCGTCAGGGTCTTCCGCCTCTGTTATGCCGTCGGAATACAGAACCAAGCTGTCCCGAAGATCGAGCGCGATGCGACGGATCGTGTAGCGGCCGTCGTAAAAAAGCCCCAGGGGCAAACCCGTGGAATCCACCTTCTCGGTTCCGTCGCGCCGTAACACCAGTGGTCTGCAATGTCCGGCGCTGCAGAGATCCACATTGACCTCACCCCTGCCGCTCCCGTTCGCCCGACCCGCCACCAGCGTTGCGTAATGCGTGGCGGGAGTGCTCTCGCAAAACAGACGGTTGGCGCGTACCATCATCTCGGCAAGCGGCAGGTCGAGCGAGAGCAGACTCCGGAAGATCGCGCTGAGGTGCGCCATCAGCAGGGATGCGGCGACCCCTTTGCCCGTCACATCGCCCAGGGCAAAGAAGAGAGATGCGCCATCGGCTGACGGCACGATTTCGCAATAGTCTCCCCCCACGATCCCGGCGGGCTGGTACCGGTAATGGGCTGCCCAGATTTGGGTTTTGATATCCCTTCCCGGCAGGAGCTGGCTCTGGATCTGTGTCGCCAGCTGGAGATCCTTTTCGTGAGCGCGGCGCTGCTGGGGATCGAGATGGTCCAGACAGAATCGCTCGAAAGGGTTTTGCTGAAGCCGATCGGCCTCGATGGTGTCTTTACAAACTTCACAGATACCGTAGGACCCGTTATCGATTCTCTGCAAAGCAGAGTCAATTTCGGCCAGGAGTTCATTCACGTACTCCGCGGAGACGGTCTGAGCGGCAGCCTGAAGGCGGGTCCGCTTTTCCATGATCCTGGGCCGCAGTTCGTGAACCAACGACGGGGAGGCAGCGTTCATAAGCGAGCTCTTCCGATCTCCTTTTGATTGTCGCGTGAACGGCCGGGATTCTTCCGGTGAAACATTTTGAGTCCGGGGCGCCGTAATGGCATCGTTACTTTCGAGCATGACCGTGGACAGCATGAAACCTAAGCTCCTCGCCGTACTTCTGCTCGTGCCGCCGACGGTCGGTTGGGGGCAGAGCGCAGCGCCAGATCCGGTACGGGGCGACCCGACACTGGATCCGGCCGGAGTCCCCTGGATTATCAGGCAACTGCCGCAGCCCGCCCCCGAGCCCTGGCAGAAAATCACTCCCAAACAGAGATGGATTCTGTACCAGCAGACGAGCTTCAGCCCCACTGCGCTGCTGGGCGCCGCGACCGGCGCGGCTTTCAGCCAGTGGCTGGATAGCCCACACGAGTGGGGCCAGGGAGCCGAGGGCTATGGCAGACGGCTGGCGAGCAGCTACGGCGCAACCATCATCAACGGCACGATCCAGTACGCAACATCGGCTCTCTTCCACGAGGACAATCGCTACTTCCGGTCCTCAGCTAAGTCGTTTGGCGGACGCTTCGGCAGCGTGGTGATTTCACCGTTTGTGGCGCGCAACGATCAGGGCGGGAAGAGATTTTCGATGTCGTCGTTTCTGGGCGGCGCGGGTCAATCAGTTATTCCGTTAGCGTGGTCGCCACCGAGTTGGCAGGGCGGCGGAGAAATCGCCATCAATGCGGCAATCTGGTACGGCCAGACCGCCGGATTCAATCTGGTGCGCGAGTTCTATCCTTCGGTCGCGGCGCATTTCCGAGCGAAGGGCCAGACAAACCCCGGGGCTGGACCAAAGAAGACCGTGCCGTAACGTGGGGGCTTGAAAACCTTAATATAGAGGCATGCAGACGGTCTTCGAGGCGGTTGGCGGAAGCGACGGCCTGCGCCGTCTTGCCGCTGCCTGGCATCGCCGCGTGATGGCCGACGAAGAAGTCAGCCATGCGTTCAGTCAGGGTTTCAAGCTTGACCATGTCGAGCGGCTGGCTGCCTATTGGGCCGAGGCGCTCGGTGGACCCAAGGCTTATACCGAATCCTATGGCGATGAGACAAGCGTCGTCAGGATACACAGCGGCAACGGGGAGCACCACGAGATGGATCGCCGCGCGATCGAGTGCTTTGACCAGGCGCTGGCCGATATCGGAGTAACTGACTCGAACCCGCTGCGACGAGTACTGTACGACTACTTCGCCTGGGCGACCAGGACAACTATGGCCCGCTACCACCAGTCGGCTGACGATGTGCCTGACGGTCTGAAAATCCCACGGTGGTCCTGGGACGGACTCCAGGCGTAAGACTCCGCCGCGTTGGTTTACGATCGAGGAATGCCCGTCTCCGTCGACTTACAGACTGTTCACCGCCGCAAGTTGGCCGCGGTGCGGCGCGAGGTAGCTCCAGGGGCGGTTGGATCGGCGTGGGGGCCGGCCCTGAACAAGGTCTGGCCATTCATTCGCAGCCAGCCCGGCCTCTGGACTAATGGCCACAACATCTTTCTCTATCACCACCCGGCCCAGCCGGGCGCGCCGATAGCGTGCGACTTCGGCGTCGAGGTCACGCGCGCATTTGAAGCCGCGGACGAAGTGTACGCGACCGAAACGCCCGAGGGCCAGGCTGCCGTGGCTGTCCACCGCGGTCCGTACAACCGCATGAACGAGGCGCACGATGCGATTCGCAAGTGGATGGCGGCGAACGGAAGAGAGTCCGCCGGGCACTCCTGGGAGATATACGGAGATCCGACGCCGAACCCGGCCGACACCGAGACGACGGTCGTTTACCTCTTAAAGTAGCGTCCTATCGGGCGATCGCGTTGACCGCTTCCCAGAAGAACTGAACGTGCTTATAGAGGGCCTCTTCGAGAATGCGTTCCTGATCGCTGTGGGCGCCGAAGCCTTTGGCGGCGTCTTCTTCATCCGCCATGGCGCCAACACCATAGCACTGAACGCCCTTAGCGCGGAGGAATGCCATATCCGTCGCGCCGGTGCTCATGACCGGCAGCGTGGGCACGCCGTAGATCTTTTTTATGGCCGTCTCCAAAGCGCGATAGTCGGGAGTATCGATGCGCGAAGGCGGCGCGCCCGGCCGTTGATTTTTTGTGAGAGGGACGATCTGAACGGCAGGGTCGTTGATGACTTTGCGCATCATGTCATAAAACGCGGTGATGTTCTCGTCGGGAAGGGCGCGGATATCGAGCGTGGCCTCCGCCTCCGAGGGGATCACATTGACCTGAAACCCTGCCTTGATCATGTTCGGCGAAATCGATGTATGGAGCATTGAGTAAGCGGCCGGATCGTGTTCGGCGAGGTATTCGCGGACTGCCGGCGCCTTTGCGGAATTGAAGAGGCCTTTGTATCGAGCGGCATCCTCAGGGTCGCTCAGATTCGCCAGCTTCTCGAAATAGCTTCGGGTCGTGTCGTTGAACCGCATCGGCGGGTCCCACATGGCGACCTTCTCGACAGCGCGAGAGAGGTGGAGGATCGAATTCGTGCGCAGCGGGCGGGAACCGTGGCCCGAAGGTCCTTTGGCGATCAACTGGGCAGCGCGTGGTTGTTTTCGGTGGTCTGAATGGTTCCGTAGAGGACCTTGCCGTCTTTGCGCCGGACGCCGCCGCCCTCGGCAAGGCAGATCTCGGCGTCGATATCGCGCCAGCGCTCATTGACCAGATATTCGATTCCGGGGCCGGTGGATGCCTCTTCACCTGCCTCCGAAAGCATGATGACGTCGCGCTGCAGGGGGACATTCGACCGCTTCAGCATCAGCATGGTCATCATCACGGCGAGCAGATCGCTTTTATCGTCGCGGGTTCCGCGGCCGTAGACGTAACCGCCGTCGCGCGTGGCGCTGAAGGGCGGGAAGGTCCATTTGGTGGGGTCCACTTGTACGGTGTCGCTGTGACCGACGATCAGGAGCGGCCGCTTCGAGCCGTTGCCTTTGAGGCGGGCAATCAGGTTTGCGCGTTTCGGATCCTGGGCGGCGACGATGACCGAGATGCCCTCCGCTTCAAGAACCTTCTGGACGTAGTCGACTACTCGGGTTTCGTTTCCTGGCGGATTGGTTGTGTCCAGGCGGACGAGGGCCTGGAAATGGCGCATCGCCTCTTCGTTGATCTTGTTCCAGTCGGGGGTTTGAGGGGCCGCGCTGAACGGCGCCAACAGTAGGAGGGCGAGCGCTAACCGATTCGGCATTGGATCAGTCTAGCGCTCTTATTTACCGGATTTCGAGGATCTCTTTTTCTTTGGCGCGGGCCAGTTGATCGAGCTTCTGCATGTAGTTGTCGGTCAACTTCTGCGTCTCGTCGTGGCCGCGGCGGTCTTCGTCTTCGGCGATCTTTTTGTCCTTCGCGAGTTTCTTGATGTGCTCGTTGGCGTCACGGCGGATATTGCGGATGGACACGCGATGGTCCTCCGCGACTCCATGAAGCTTTTTCGCGAGGTCCTTGCGGCGCTCCTCATTGAGCGGAGGAATCGGAATGCGAATCATTTTTCCGTCATTCGACGGATTAACGCCGAGATCGGAGGTCCGAATAGCCTTTTCAATGGCCCCGAGTTGAGATACGTCCCACGGCTGCACGGTGATCAACCCTGCTTCCGGAACGTGGAGATTGGCAAGCTGATTCACCGGCGTCGGCGTGCCGTAATAATCGACCCGGACGTTGTCCAGCAGATTCACGCTGGCCCGGCCGGTGCGGATTGTGGCCATCGCATGCTGCAGGTCGCTCAGCGCCTTCTCCATACGCTGACGAGTGTTCGCTTCAATTTCCTTTACAGTGTTCATGATTTCAGCCGATGACCGTTCCGATTTCTTCCCCGGTCGCCATACGCATTATATTGCCCGGGGTATTCAGATTGAAAACAAGAATCGGCAGCTTATTATCACGGCACATCGCGATAGACGTGGCATCCATCACGCCAAGCGAACGCGTCAGGACATCGGTATAGCCGATGGTCCGGTACATGACCGCATCGGCGTGTTTCATTGGATCCTTGTCGTAAACACCATCCACTTTCGTGGCTTTGGCGATGACCTGGGCTTTGATTTCCAAAGCCCGCAGCGTGGCCGCCGTATCGGTAGAAAAGTACGGGTTGGATGTGCCAGCCGCGTAGATGACGATGCGGCCTTTTTCGAGATGACGGATGGCGCGGCGGCGGATATAGGGCTCCGCGACCTGGTGCATCTGGATAGCGCTCATGACGCGGGTGTGCTGCCCCATGTGCTCGAGCGCGTCCTGCATGGCAAGAGAATTCATCACGGTGGCCAACATGCCCATGTGGTCACCCGTGACGCGATCCATGTTGCGGGCCGCAAGCGCGATGCCGCGGAAGATATTCCCGCCGCCCACTACGAGACCGACCTGAATGCCCTGCTGCGCGACCGCAGAGATCTCGGCCGCCAGACCTTTGACTCTGTCCGCATCGATGCCGAACGACTGCGGTCCGGCTAAAGCCTCGCCGCTGAGTTTCAGCAGAATGCGCTCGTACTTAGGCATCGAATCGGCGGCGGACCGCTAGGCGTGATCGGAATCGCCGACTTTAAAGCGCGAGAAGCGGGAAACCGAAATGTTCTCCCCGAGTTTCGCGATTTTGGTTTTGATCAGCTGATCGATGGTGACGGTGTTTTCTTTTACGAAAGGCTGTTCGTAAAGGCAGACCTCTTCGTAAAACTTCGCCATGCGCCCTTCGACGATCTTATCGGCGACCTTCTCCGGCTTGCCCTCGGCGATGACGCGCGCCTTCTGGATCTCTTTCTCCTTCTCCAGAATGGACGGGGTCACATCTTCTTTGCGAACGAACTGCGGGTCAGCCGCGGCGATGTGCATCGCGAGGTCGCGAACGAGCTCCTGGAAGTCATCCGTGCGCGCCACGAAATCGGACTCGCAGTTTACTTCGACCAGAACCCCGAGTTGCGCCCCGGCGTGAATGTAAGACCCCACGACGCCCTGTTTGGTGGAGCGCGATGACTTCTTGCCGGCCGACGCGATGCCGCGTTTCCGCAAAATCACCTCCGCTTCGTCCATATCGCCCTTCGCTTCCGTCAGAGCGCTCTTGCACTCCATCATTCCCGCTCCGGTACGCTCCCGGAGCTGCTTTACTAAGCTTGCGCTGATCTCAGCCATTGATTGACAGACCTCTGTATAGTCTCGGGCAACCCGATTCACGAGTCGAGCCCGAAAGATCTTTAGCTCTGGTTTACCTCAGCAGCCGCAGGCGTTTCGCTCGTCTCCGACGCCGGACCCTTGCGGGCCGAAGACGCCGTGTCGTCGAGCATCAGGCTCTCCTGCATAATCTGCTCGGCATACTTGGGATCCACGTACTGCGAGTATTCGGCAAGATCCTCAACCGGAGTTTCTTCAGCCGCCGGCTTTTCGCCCGGGAAGTCCTGCTCGCTCGCAAGCGAACGTCCTTCGACAACCGCATCGGCGATTTTGCTGGTAAAGAGGCGGATCGCCCGCAGCGCGTCGTCATTTCCGGGGATTACCCAATCAACCTCATCCGGATCGCAGTTGGTGTCCACGATAGCGACGACCGGAATCCCGAGGCGGCGAGCCTCTTTCACGGCGATGGCTTCCTTGTTCGAATCGATGACGAACACGACGTCCGGCAGGCCGGGCATGTCTTTGATGCCCGCGAGGTTGCTGTCGAGATGCTTGCGTTCGCGTTCCATCCGAACGATTTCTTTCTTCGGACGCCCGCCGTACGAGCCCTCAGCGGCCATCTGCTCCAGTTCCTTCAGCCGCTTGATCGACTTCTGGACCGTGACCATATTGGTGAGCAGACCGCCCAGCCACCGCTGGTTCACATAGAACATCTGGCAGCGATTCGCCTCCTCGGCGACTGCTTCCTGAGCCTGGCGCTTGGTTCCGACGAAGAGCACCGTCTTACCCTGAGCCGCCATTTCGACCACATAACGCGCCGCATCTTTGAAAAGCTTGAGCGTTTTCTGGAGGTCGATGATGTAAATGCCGTTACGTTCGCCAAAGATGTACTCTTTCATCTTTGGATTCCAGCGCTTGGTCTGGTGCCCGAAGTGAACGCCCGCTTCGAGCAATTCTTTC
>Ga0126381_100000332_pt1 | contig 51337 bp, 38 predicted proteins | sample PanSoiMetPlot_28_FD_96465 | JGI IMG/M metagenome (GOLD analysis project Ga0126381, IMG submission 96465) | Tropical forest soil microbial communities from Panama - MetaG Plot_28 | ecosystem: Environmental > Terrestrial > Soil > Tropical forest > Bulk soil | place: Panama | collected 2016-02-17 | reverse complement strand
GCAGGGGACGCAGTTCTCGCTGGCTAGAAATGACATGATTCAACTCCGGTGAAAGCCTTGGCGCTTCTGAACATCCAAGGCAAACCGGGCATTTCCGGTCGCCGCACTCTCACCTGCGAGATGAGGATGTCCGGTATGGCCCTATCATGCGCGCGCCAACCACGCGTGTCCCTGGGATTCTTGCATAGGGTTGTCGACGTTCTAGTTCGAAATCTGCCAAGCGCCCTGCTGGAGCGTGGCACGTCTAGAATTCCACTCGCCACCCGTGACAGTGTCGTATCTTTATCTTTCCCCCAGTGGTCCCGGTCTCGGTCGTAACGGTTGATCTGAAAGCCTTCCGATGCATCTACACATCAGGACTTTGAGCGTCGTGACGGGGTGAGAAGCGTGGCCCGACCTGACACCGTTCGTCTTCGGCCGAGCCCGAGACAGGGAAACGGTAAAAACCTGTGCCGTTCCCACCCCGACACTGTGGCAAGGTTAGACCCGCGACAGCCTAGGGTTCAAGAGCCGTGGGAATTTCGCCGCGGGCGTTTTCTTTCAGCAAGGTAGCGCCGGACCGAGAGCATTAGCTTCAGTGATTTTTCTCTCAGAAATATGGCACTTGATAGAAGTTCTCGGCTTCTTGTCAAAGCATCCCCTCTGAAATCGAAGACTTATCTTGCCTGAAGCCGTCGCGATGTATTTTCTAAAGGATGCTGCTGAGTCAGTGCGTTTGAGGCTTTGAGTTTCAGCGCGCGAAGCGCACGCTTGGACCCAAGATCCTAACGAACGCAATCGCGATGGCACAAGCCGCCACGATTAGCGGCCAGCTCGTGTGAATCGGCAATGGTTGGGCTGGTGGTCCGTAAGGTATTACCGTTCCGCGGTTGAGCCAGTTGGTGGTCCACATCAATCCTGATGTGCCGCCGAAGGTCGATGCCGCAGCGGAGATCAGAATCAGGATCATTCCTTCCGGATTCAACACACCGGCTATGCACATCAAGATCCCCCCGGCAAAATATGGGATCACCGAGAGGCGCACGGCGCGCCGGTAGCGTTGCTCCTTGTTGCTGCCGATGAGCGGCCGCAATTCAAGGAGACTGATGCGAGCGGCGAGCAAATAAGTGGCTGCACCGAAGATCGTCAGGCCGATTCGCCAGAGCCACTGCGGGCCGAGCCCCTGAATGAATGCGCCCCAATCACCAATGCCAGCGATGCCGGAGAATAGGAAATATCCGGTACCGGCGAAAAGATTCACCGTCATTGAGATCCAGAAGAAATACTTCAATCGCGGATAGCTGCGACTGGTGAGACGTCCGAGCGTAAAGAACATCGCTCCGGCGAGGAGGTTCATGAGTGTGCCACCAGCGAGCACCAGGCGCGTGTCCAGGCTGCACTCGAAATAAACCGACGAAAGCGCAAGAGGCTTGGCCCCGACCAAGAGACAAGCTCCGCCATGGCCAACGCCTTCGTGTAAGACGCTTCCGAACATGTAGGCGAGGATGCCGATTGCGCCCACGGTGAGCGAGTCAGGCGGAGCAACCATGTCAATCGCAGTTTGTTGCTCGATAGCGCTTTGCACTTGAGCGTAAGGTAACACAAAGTGTGGGGGACGGGATGACAGGAGGGCTTCCATGATTTTGGCAGTGACGGATGCTGTCCGGCAAGCGGGGTGGTAATCGATGCCTACGGCAATCTCCATGACACGTCGTCCGAATGCTTAACGTACGGCATCGGTGCCATCATCGCGGCAATGCTCCCGCAGGGCGCCTCGTTAGCTTGCTGGATGTCCTCTCGCTCGTAGTCTTCAAGACGGTGCGGTCTCGAAGCCTTGGCCATGGAGTCGGCGGGTTTGGAGTTAGGGGAGGAAATACGCGGCTTCGGGCCACGGCGGCAACAAGCGAATGTTTGACATCCCAGCGTCTGATTACCAGGTTTCAGTGCTCGAGGTCGCTTCGTCTTCCGCAGGCATCGAGGTGCTGACGAAGATGGAAGCAAAAGCTGTTCAGCCGCCAATTTGGGCTGCATGCGAACTAGCTGCTCGAACCATGCTTGGGTCTATCCAGCCTTCAAGCGGATCGACATCGGAAGGACTCCGTAGCCGTTCCCTCGCTGAGAGTTGGCCCATGCAGCTTGTATGCAACACATCAGGGCGTCCAGGACATCAAGCGCTCGGATCGGATATGCACTTTTCCCAAATGTCATCTGGCACCGCAATTCCAAATCCAAATTCATTCCTGATCTGATCACCGCGCAAGCCAGCAACAATCTCCCCGCGCTGGTCAGCCTAAGTAGGCGTCTGCTTGCGTCTTGTGTCGCTCTTGTAACTCAGCGCAAATTCCTCGTTCGGGCGACTAGCGCAGGGTACGCTTCAACAGCAATTCGTCGTAGATTTTGCGTGCCAAGCCGATATATTCGATCGAAGCGTTCTCCTTTTCCCCGTTGCTTAGGACGACGACAGCAAACTTTTTCTCCGGTATTGCATAGAGCACGCTTGCAAATCCCTGGACATCCCCGCCGTGGCCAACCTCGCGCAGCCCGTGGTAATTGCTGATGGGCCCGCCGACGAACCAACCGTACCCGTAGATCGTTGGATTGCCATCGCGTGTCTTTGCCGGTGTGATCATCTGGTTCCAAGTCGCGGGCGTGACTAGCTTTCCTCCATAGAGCGCCACCATGAATAGGCCCAGATCGTGGGCGGTCGAGTTGATACCGCTACCCGGTGGCTTGTTGCTGATGTCGAGCAGGGTTGCATTTTGGAGTCTGCCGTCCTTGTCGATACTGTATCCTCGCGCACGGTGCGGGATGATCGCGAAGACATCATCCAGTCCGGACGAAGTCATGCCTACCGGTCCGAAGAGGCTCTGCTGCATGTACGCGGTATAGCTCATGCCCGAGGCACCCTCTATCACACAGCCGAGCACGATGTACCCATAGCTCGTGTAGCTGAACTTCGTACCCGGCTCGAAGAGGAGGGGATCCTTCGCGAAATTCTGCGTCAGCGCCTCGTTGATGGACGTGTAATGGCGGGTGTTGATGCTCTCGTCATCATTCTTGTAGTGCCGAATGCCGCTCTGGTGAGTAAGTACCTCCCGTACGGTGATAGGCCACTGCTTCGTTGGGAATGCCGGGCAATATTTCTGTACCGGCGCATCTAGGTCCAGCCTGTGCTCTTCGACGAGCCGCATCGCCGCCGTAGCGGTCAGCGATTTTGAGAGCGACGCTATACGATACACTGTGTCGGCCGTGGCCGGCACATGGTTCTCCACGTCGGACTCACCATAACCCTTTGCGACGATGAGCTGGCCATCGTTTACGATCGCGATCGCGAGCGACGGCTCATGTTGGTTCGCCATCTCCGCGGCTGCGAGTTCGTCCACCTGCTCGTTGAAAACAGGCAAAGGGCCTTGCTGTGGAGAGATCGTCAGCGGAAGCTGAAAAGCTGCCAGCAGTACCCAGGATGATATGCGGAGCTTCATCGCGGCTATGCGACCCGGTAATGCCTCCGTGCGTCCCTAATCTTACGGCGACAACCACTCAATCCGAATCTCTTCGAGGCAGCAGAGAATTGTCCGTCCACGAACAGCTTCGCTTGCAAATGAACAACTCCGTTCATTCGTGGCTTCCAGACGCTCGGATTGTAAATCAGTTGACTCCTGCTGGCCTGGTATCAAAATTGCTCCGATAGCAAAGATCGAAGTGTGCCCTGATGTCAGCATTTAGGTGAGCCTCATGTTTGAAGTCACAGGCTACGCGATGCGGCGACTGTTCAAGACACCCGGATTTGCCATCCTGAGCGTGCTAACGATTGCTCTTGCAATTGGCGTAAACACTGCAGTTTTCAGCTTGGTCGACGGATTACTTCTCCGTCCATTGCCGTACCGCCGTCCTCAGCAACTGATCCGTTTGTGGGAAACCATCCGCCAGAGCGGACGTGGCGGCGTAGCCTTCCCCAATTTCCTTGATTTACAGAGGCAGAGCCACTCGTTTACCGACCTTGCAGCTTGGAGTTCGATCGAAGTGGACGTGATCGGGGGGGACCGTGCCGACCGGATATTGGGCGAAAACGTAACTCCTGGGTACTTCCGTGTTCTGGAAATTGCACCGGCGCAAGGCCGTGAATTTACATCGCAAGATGACATCGGACATCCGGTCACGATCATCAGTGACGGTTTATGGAAAAGTCGTTTCGGCTCCGATCCGAACATTCTGGGTCACACCATCAGGTTGAGCGGCACACCGTTCACCATTGTGGGCGTCATGCCAGCCGGCTTCCACGGCTACTCTGAGACAGCAGAGCTATGGGTACCTGTTGCTTGCCATGACTTGATCTACCCGCAGGTGGCGCGGTTTGATTTCGTCCACAGCCGAGACATCCATTGGATCAGCATGATCGGGCGTTTACGTGATGGAGTCCCCCCGGCCGTGGCTGCGGCCGAGGTTAAGACGATCGGCGATCGACTCTCGCAGGCATATCCCCACGACAATCGTGATCGCAGCTTTGGCCTGGCGCCGGCACAGCAGGACCTAGCTCGCAGTTACAAGCCAGCATTCACTGCCTTGCTGATCGCGGTTGCTCTCTTGCTGTTGATCGCAAGCGCCAACGTGTCCAATCTTTTTCTCATACGTCTTGCGCGCCGTGAGCGCGAGCTTGCTGTGCGACTTGCACTGGGTGCTACATGGAGTCGGCTATTCAGACTTGTCTTAAACGAGACGGCAATCGTAGTCGGGATGGGAGCCATTCTGGGGATCGGACTGTTTGTCTCCAGCAGAAGCCTGATCATCTCGCTGCTTCCGCTTGATTTTCCAAAGTTCGCCAGCCCTGAGGCGGATCTTCGCGTTGTGGCCTATTCCATTGCTATTGCGCTATGTGCGGTCATCACCGTTACGACCATTCCCGTATGGCAATTGTCGCGACGCGATCCACAGTCGATCTTGATGGCGGGTGGAAATCGGAACGAGGTAACAGGTCAGCACCGCATGCGAAGCATCATCGCGGTGGTCGAGATCGCTTTGTCGGTTGTGTTGACGGTTGGTGCCGGCCTGATCATCAAAAGCTTGTGGCAACTGAGAACAGTGGACCCTGGCTTTCGTGCCGACCACCTCGTAACTCTGCGTTTCGATGTCCCAAATGGCAAGTACGAAGGGGAAGCTAGGCTCAATCTCGGCGATGCTGTTGCAGCCCATATTGCGGGTATATCTGGCGTCCAGAGCACTGCCGTGACGTCGGTTGATCCATTTGTTTGGGCTGGGCTGAATCGTGGTTTCACTCCTGAAGGCCAGCCGGAGGTCACAAGCCCGCAGGATTTCTACAATGACGAGGTCACGCCACGATATTTTCGGACCATGGGAATACCTCAGCTGGCGGGACGCGATTTCACCTCACACGATGACCCGGAGTCGGCCGCGGTCGCCATTGTGAGTCGCTCCTTTGCTCGTCGAGTATGGCCTGGACAAGATGCTATGGGCAAGCGTCTGAAATTTGGTGGTCCCACGGCCACATGGATGACCGTCGTGGGGGTTGTCGGCAATGCACAAATCGAAGACCTGCATCAGGACAAATCAAATCTCGCAATCATCTACACACCGTTGCGGCAGAGCCAAGCCATTATCAGTCTCAGTGTCTTGGCGCGAACGAGCGGTGATGCAGGTACAATGCTCACGCCATTACGAAATGCGTTGCAGCAATTCGACCCTGACATGCCGGTGTACAGTATGGCTACGCTGGAACAGCGTTTAGCCGGAGAGAGCTCGGCGGAGCGCTCTTATTCGATCCTGATGGGCGTGTTTGGGGCCATCGGCATCAGCCTTGCTCTGATCGGCGTCTATGGCGTTTTTGCCTTCAACGTTACGCAGCGCTTTCGCGAGATCGGTATTCGGATCGCATTGGGAGCACGACCGGCAGAAATTGCACGCATGATTGCGCGCCAAGCGGCGCTAATGGCATGCATAGGAACTGTCTTGGGACTGGGCACGGCGCTCGCACTAACGCGCTTCCTGACCAATTTCCTATTCTTGGCCGACAGCCATGACGGTGGAGTCTTCAGCTCTGTAGCCATACTGCTGGTCGCGGCAGCTATTGCTGCAGGATACTTGCCGGCCAGGAAGGCAGCGTCCGTAGATCCCATGGAAGCGCTCCGTGAGGAATAACTCGAAAGCATCGCTGTCTGCCGCCGCTCGCCGAACGGTGCTTAGGCTCAATCTGCTGGCAGCTAGCTTGATAACCGGGGTGGTTCTTTCGAGCTACGCAGTCGACAATTCTCAGGAATCTCTCAAAAGACAGCAGAAGCTCGCTTATTTTGTCGACGAATCACGCATCGACGAATTGGTAGCACAACTCTCCGAGAAATATCGCGCCCAAGATTTCGTCATACGCAATATCAAGCTCATAAATGATTTGACGAAAGATTCACAAAATTCTGACATCAAAACGATGTGCCTCGTTGCATCTTCTCTTCGATTAGGCGAGGAGGTTCTAACGTCACGGCTGGCGCCGAGGGCAACCGGTTTGGCACAACAGCTCTAGGCGGCAGCACAGGCAATGGTGTCATTCTTGAGATTACTCAGTACCCTCGTATTCACAGCGGAAGGGGCGCTTATGGAACAGCATGAAGGAATTACAAACGTCTGTTATATGCTGACACCGGCGGTGATGTTGGTCGTCCTCGCATTTCCGCTTTCAACAAGAGCGCAAATGACCTCGGTGGGCGTTGATTGCTCGCAAATTCCTGCCAGGCAAATTTGGCGACAGGATAATCTGCGCGCCAGCATTATCCTACAAGAGTGCGGACTCGCCCCTGGAACTGCGAAAGCTGACTCATCCGGAAGCGCTTCTGACCAGGAACCAGCTCCACCCAACATTCTCGTTAGCAACCGGCAGTGCACTTCCAGTGGCACATGCACAAAAAGCGAAAGCTCGGTTTGGCACAGCAGCAAAGTCGGCGATCACGCCGTGGTTGTGAATTTCAACGATATCGATAATCAGCTTACGGGCACTGCCTACTCTACGGATGACGGCGCCACCTTCACGCAGATTGTACCGCCGCCTTTCACGACCGGCCATAGCTTCAACTACGGCGATCCTATCGTGGCTTACAACCAAAAGCTGAATCTGTGGTTTGCTGGCGATCTTGTGACCGGCTGCGGTGGCTTCGGTATAGGACTCTGGACATCTCCAGATGGGCAGCATTGGACTACTGGAGCTTGTGCTCACAGCGGCGACAATGATGACCGTCCATCGATGTGGGTGGACAATAATCCTTTCAGTAGGAGATACGGACGCATGTATGTCTCATGGAACGACTACGACTTCAGTGGAGCGATCGTTGTTAGCCATTCTGACGACGGCAACACGTGGAGCACTCCGGTACAAGTTTCTTCGACCTTTGAACGTGACGTTCAGCTTACGGGTACTCTGCCGGGACCGCCGCCGCCGAATGCCGGGTTTACGAGCACCGTGTTCGTGGTTGGCATGGATGAAGGCTCGGGAGGTTTCGACACCCGGCAGAATCTCATCTATCGCTCCACTGATGGTGGCGTCACCTGGACCGCAATCACAATGGGACCGCGCTTCAACCCGCCGGGAGATCAACTCTGCGCCTCTCGCAGTTACTTTCCAATTATCAATCCTATCTGGCGGCTAACCGGTTACGGACAGCCGGCAGTTGGCCCCAACGGCGTGGTGCATTACGTCTATGCTGGCAAAGGGTCACTCTCGGGTGGGGACATATTCTACACACGGTCGACGAACAACGGCAGTACCTGGTCTACGCCGATTATCCTCAACGACCCGGAAACAAACCAGTATCAAAGCCACTGGATGCCTTCGGTGTCCGTCAATTACAACCTAGCTGGTTTTCGTCAGCCCGAGGATGTGACGGTGTATTGGTACGACCGCCGGAATGCCACTACCGTATGCAACGTCATCACCGATCCAGGATGTGAATACCAGGTCTATGGCGTGCAATCTACCGACAACGGTACGACGTGGGGAGCAAACTTCGCCATCAGTAGTGGCCTCATCAATCAGCCATCCGCACCGCCGATCGACGCCTGCTATGCGGGCGATTACAACTACAGCACGGCCCTTGGCGGCACCGCATTCGTGACCTGGACCGATGGACGCGTAGCTGTAGGCGGCGTACAAGTGCAGAACGTCGACTTTGCGGGGACGCCGGAGCCTTAGTAGAGATTAGAGTGGCAGAGCCTTAATTCCCAGAAGCCCGTTTCTGGCCAACTTCCGGTTGACCGATTCACTGACTGAACATAGTGAGCCAGAAAGCCGCTTTTATTGGTGAGCATCCTTCTATCATCCTTTGCACGTTTTGGGGGTGCCAAACCCCGCCTAATCCTTTTCCTTTGCGAACCACTGCTCAAACCATTGCAGCATTCGCAAGACATAGTCGCGCGCATCGGCAGGCCGGTAGAACACGTGTCCTTCGTTGGAATAAACCACCATCCTGGTCGGAACCTTCATCGTTTCGAGCGCGTGGTACCACTCGATCGACTGCGCCATCGGCACTTCGCCATCACGGTCGCCCACCAGTACCAGTGTCGGCGTCTTCACGTTCTTCACGAAACGAATCGGGTCTGATTTTTGGTAGACCGCAGGATCGTCGTACACAGACGCGCCGAAGAACGGGATCATCCACTCGTCAATTTCATTCAGGCCGTAGTAGCTCAGCCAGTCGGATAAACCTGCACCTGCAACTGCCGCCGCGAACTGGTTGGTTTGTGTCGGCGCCCACATCGCCATGTAGCCGCCATAGCTGTGCCCCTTGATCCCCAGCCTCTTCGAGTTGATCGGAAAGTCTTTCATCATCGCATCGACCCCGGCCATGATGTCGCGATAGTCGCCGCCCCCGAAGTCTTTCACGTTGCCTTGCGTGAACGCTTCCCCTTGTCCGTAGCTCCCCCTCGGATTCGGACAAAGCACAAACCAGCCCATCAGCGAAGCGGCTCTCATATCGGTCATGCCGCCTGGCTGCCACTTCGACATGCAGGCCCACGAAGGTCCACCGTGCACATTCACAATCAGTGGATACTTTTTGGCTGGATCGAACTCCTTCGGAAACATCAGCCACCCTTGAACGCGGGTGTCTCCGTTCATCCAGTGCACGTTGCGGCTCTCACCCCAGTTTGCCCTGACATCTTTATTAAGGTGTGTGATCTGCTTCCACGCGCCCATGGGGCCAGCCCAGACTTCGGGCGGTGTGTTCGCGGACTGCCGCACGACGGCGCTCGCCGATCCATCGCGCGACAACGAAGCCGAGGGAACCCACGCGTCCGTGCTGGTGGCTATCGTTTCTTCTCCAGTCCAGGTCCAACTCGACGCACCGAGAAAACCATCTCCTGTCACGACCCCGTACCCTGAGTTTCCGTCCACATTCGCCACCATGCTGATGCTGCTAGAAACCGTCCATGCGATCGATGATGGTGATGCTTTAATGCCCGGCGTCAGGTTGCGGGCGGTGCCACCCGTGACCGGTACGACATAGATATCTCCTCCTGTGAGCCCTTCGTCGCTCATCAGTCCTTCGATGAACGCCACCGATTTTCCGTCAAGAGAAACCTGGGGCTCGGCGATCTGCCATTTGGGCTTATAAATCTCTCGCAACTGGCCGTTGTCTTCGCTGACTGTATACAGACGTGCGATCCACCAGTTGTTGTCACCGGAGCCGTAAGCAGCAATCGCCACCCAACCCTTGGAATCCGGAGTCCAGTCGTACTCATAAACGTAAAAATCCGGTGGCGTGACCTGCGTGACCTTCGCCGTCGCCAGATCTACCACGGCAATCCGCTGCTCGAATATCTTTTCACCGACCACACCTGCCAGCGGTGTCATCGGTTGCAGGGGCCCTGCTACACGCGGAATACCCTCGATAAACAGGACGGCGATCTTTGCGCCGCTTGGTGAATAGCGCGGCGTCTGGGCATAACCCTTCAAATCAGCAAGTTTCGTGAGGCGACCGCCGTCAGGCAATGCGGTCCAAAGTTGCGACGCCGGCACGTCCCCTTTCAGATCACCAAGCCACGTGATGTGGCGGCTATCGGCGGACCACGCAACATCGCGTGCGGCCATTTCTTGGTCGGCCGCTATTCGCTTTGCCGTACCAACAGCCACTGTTGCCACCGAGAGCTTGCCCTCGACGATATACGCGACCTGTGCGCCGTCGGGTGAGATCGCAACCGTCGATTTCCTTGGCAGACGGCAATGAATCTAGAGCGTTGGCCGCACGGTCTTGAGCGACTGTGGTGATGCTCAGCAGCATTAACAGGGGCAGCAGAATCGAATTAGAGCCTGGATGCTTCATTGTGGCGTTGAAGTATACACAACCGCACCCGCCAAGGACTACGAAAGCAATTCAACCGCCTGGCCGTAACTTGCTTCCCAAAGCTAGCCGACTCCCGAGAAGTCGCTTCGTGGGAAGTTAAGCGTCCGGACATATTATGAGTAACCCGGACGTTGAACTACGGACCCCGACCCGGCATAGTAATACCGCAGGCGAAGATCAACGAGATGCTAATTCGGAGATGAAGTGCAGAGGTTCGACGTCAGCCTTCGCACTGCTTTGCGAGCTTCTGCGCTGCGGCTCTCCCCGCGGGCAGCGTCCAGCCGAGCCGCGGGGGCAGCGAATTCCGGCTTCGGCCCGCTCCAGCGCAGTTGCTCTGCGTCGTCGAACAACTTGATGTCGGCGCGCAGCGTGGCCAGCGTACGAAAAAGAAGGGCTTGCTCTCGCTGTTCGCACAATGTAGCTGCCAGGTCACTCGCGTTGGTAGCGTTCACCCGCCAGTCGCGGCAGTCGACCGGAATTGATTCCAGATGCAGAAACTTCGCCAGCACTGCCGCGGAAGACTTTGCGCCCCAGCCGGGCAATCCCGGGTAACCATCCGCCGCATCACCCACCAGCGCGAGATAATCGGGGATCGACTCCGGCTTCACGCCGAATTTCTGCACAACACCGGCCTCGTCCAAGGTCACATTTGTCCGCCGACTTAGCTGCACCACGCGTTTACCAGTTACACATTGCGCCAGGTCCTTGTCCGGCGTGCAGACGATCACCTGCTTCACGCGCTTGTCGCGAGCGGCGGCCGCAGCTCCAGCCGCCAGTGCGTCGTCAACTTCGAACTCGATCATCGGCCACACCGCGATACCCGCCGCTGACAAAACGTCTTCGAGCTGGTGAAACTGCGCGAGCAGCTCGCGCGGCGCGCCTGCGCTGGTCTTGTATCCCAGCCATAATTTGTTGCGGAAGGATTCAATGACGTGATCAGTGGCGACGGCAATATGTGTCCCACCATTAGGGATCATCCCCACGGTCTCACGGTGCCTCCATCGATCCTCTATCATGAATTTCAATCGTGAACGCTTACCTAGTTGACGGTACCTACGAACTTTTCCGCCACTACTATGCCCTGCCCTCCGCGAACGATGCGGACGGTCATGAGGTGGCCGCCGTTTGCGGCCTGCTCGCGTCGGTGCACGAGTAACAGTAATGGAAAAGGCGGCTCGATAACCGCGCCTTCTGTTCTGCGAGCAATTTGCTTTTGGGTTATATCCCTCGCTTGGCTCGCAGAGGTACAGCACGCCGTCAAGCGATTGCGCAGGATGGTCTAGCCTACTCCCGCGACTCCCAGCGCGACCATGAAGCCCCTCGGCCTCGAGTTGTTGGGATCTGTTGTGTTGTTTGTGGCCTGCGCCGTCACGGGACCAGCAGCAGTCGTGAACATACCTTCCAGAAGAGGGTTGTTGACATCGGGAGCTGCTGTAAACCCCATAGCTGGGCTCAGTGGGTTGTTGCCGGGAAATGTTCCCGGGCTTGTAGGTGTGGCAGGGGTATCGGCGGCGAAGGCTACTGCGTAAAGGGCATCACCTTTGTTGAGATTGATCGGTGGAGCTTGGATGTTTTTACCCTGGAAATTGGGGGTGGTACTGACGGCTCCATATAGCGGGTTGGGAGCCTTGGTCACATACGGCCAAATGGAGAGACTCCATGACACGGTCGATGGACTCGGCAAGGCAGCAGTTACGGTAAGTTCGCCCTTCCCCGCAGGGTTGATTCCTGAGAACACCTGGACGTTCATGCCGTTCCAACTGAAGGCGTTGCCGTTATTCACAGCAGCGGACGGCTGAAACTGAGCCCCGGTGAAGGTTGGCACGGCAGTCCCTCCCCACTGCACGGTCGCGACCAGCAACTCTCCGCCGTTGAGGCCCAGCGTAGCCGAAACCGACGAAGTTCCTTTGTCGGCAGTGGCCACGACCGTAGAAAGACCATAAGCAGGGGAAAAACTGCAGCCCACGAATCCGAACAACGCAACGATGGCTAACATCAAAACCGGTGTAAGCAGAATTAGCAGGGCAGTCATAGAGGCTCCTTACGTGCACAGCTATCGCGGCGGACTTGGCTACGCTAGCTTGACGGCGACGGCAACAATAAAGGCTTTCCAATTCCCGATACCGGTTGCGTTTATGGCGGTCGCGGTAACTGGGCCGCTGGCCGCCGCGACAGAACTCTCCAGCAGAGGATCGGGGACACTGGTGGAGGCGGTGGTGAACCCCGGGCCGGGGCTGAGCGTATTGTTGCCCGGGAACGTCCCGGTGATGGCGCCGGCATCAGCAGCGTAGGCTACTGCATAAACGGCATCTCCTTTATTCATGACATTGATCGCAGGGGCCGCGATATTGGTGCCCGTGACATTCTGGTTATTCACCGCGCCGTAGAGCGACGGCGTCGAAGTGGGATACGGCCAGATGGAAAGACTCCAGGTGTCGGGTGAAGGCGCCGAAAGAATGGCCGTTATCTTGACGCTGCTGTTTTGGCTTGAGTTGACCAGGGTGAAGACCTGGATTTTCATGCCATTCCAATCAAAGGCATTGCCGCCGTTGACTTCCGGCGCCGGGTTCAAAGCAGCGCCAGAATCCGTGACCAACGATGGAGATTGCGTCGGCCCTCCCCACTGCACGGTCGCCACAAACAGCTCGCCACCGCAAAGGTTCGACACCGTGGCACTGAGCGTGGACGTTCCTGGGTCAGTAGTCTCGACGGCAGGAGTGGGGGGGGCGCAAGGCTCACTGAAACCACAGCCCACGAATGCGAACAGTGCAACCACGGCCAACAGCAAGACCGGGGTCAACAGAATGAGCAGGGCAGTCATAGAGGCTCCTTCTTATCGGAACTGCTTTTTGCTGTTGTTGGAGAGCAGGCCTTCAAGAGACTGTGTCGCAGACCCAGTTTCTGCCGCTCTGCGACTTTCGCTTTCTCACAATTACAGCGTGGGCTCACGCCCGCGCCTAACACCATCTCGCCGCTGCGCGGCTGGGTGACGAACGGATCCCAGCGATTTGTTCCCGCGAAACTTTATCTCCGGGTGCGACACAGCCTTCAAACGCCTGCTCCACCTCATTGCACTTGCAAATCCCGCGCGCCTTCACCGGCCGGCGGTCGTCTTCTGTCCAACAGGCTCGGCATGTTCGCCCGCGAGATAACCATAGTTGATTCCGGTGACGACTCCGGCCGGATCGATGGAGACCCTGGTCGGCCAGAGGTCTACGCCATAAGCGACCGAGATTCGCCGGTCGGGATCAGTGACAACAGTCGCTGTGAACCCGCTCTCCGCTGCCACGGTGCGGACCGTCTCGGGGCTTTCTCCATCGTTGATTGCCAGTACGACAGTCTTCGACTTTCCATTACTGCCGTAATTTTTTTGCAGGTCGAGGACGGCATGAATACTCGGGGCGGACGAGCTTTGCCAGAAGATCAGCTCTTTCCAGCCAGCCAGCTTGCCAAGCGTCAGTTCGCGCCCGGAAGCATACTCGAAGCGGAAATTGGGTGCGGGGTGATTAATTCGCACATGCACGCCAGCGAGCTCGATGGGTACATTATGCGTGCCAACCAAATGCTTTGATAGCGCAGCGACGAACGTCTCGTAATTGAGCGAGCCTTCGTGCTTCCAGGTGATCTTTCCTGTCGGATCGACGACTACGGTGTGCGGGCGCCGTGAATCCCGCAATCCTAAGAGGAGCTCCCACGCTCCACTGCGGTCATCGGCGTAGATCACGCCATCAGTAAACGGAGCCTGGCTTAGCTGGCCGGAAGGCAACACTGCAATCACTACTGCCGGACTGTGATGTCGCTTGCCGTGTTTCAAAGCTCGTGTGATGACATCGAGTCCGGCGGCGGATGATTTATCGGCAAAGTGGACGATCAGGTTCGGAGTAGGCGCGGACGGACCGCCAGTTCGTGCCGACGTATAACCGGTCGTGACAACCTCGCCCTTCGGGCCGGGACGCGTCAAGGCCAGCATTGGTGTGGCCGCCAGACCACCGGCCTGCACGACTAATCCAGGAGCTATCACTGGCACATGTGTGTACCCGCATACGCTGCCGCTCACGGCTTGTGGAGCTACCGGCCCTTGCGAAGAGAGCCGCGTGCCGCGAACGGTGAGGCAAAGTGACTGGTAGGGTGGCAGTGAGCCGCCGGTCTCGCCGGACAGCGCCACCACAGGACCGGAGTGCAACAGGACAAACTTATTTGGATCGACCCCGAATGGATAAAGCTGGTTGTTGACGCTGACGCTCCATTCATACTGATCGATCCTGCCACCCGGAATCCAGGTCTTTAGCGCCGTATAGTCTGGCCCCTGGCCGAGGGTGCCGATTTGTCCACCGAGCGCACCATGGCCCGAGGTCGAAGGAATCTGCTCAAACTCCACATAGGGCGCGGGGAATTGAAATAGCAGCCACGACGAACCGTGGGCGGATATCCCGGCAGGCTGAATGTCAACTCCGGTGTACGTCAGGAAGATGCTCTGCTGCGGCGGGCCGCTGCTGTTATCTGGGTTCAATAGCGCATTGAGGAATTTACCGAGACTCGCGTTCACGTCGAACATGTTGCTGACGGTAAGATCAGCGCCGCTGTTACTTAACGCCTGATCGCGCGCATCCCGGACCGCCTGTGTCCCAGCGCCGGTGATCCAATTGGCCACTGCCACGATCGGGTTGCTTAAAGCCCCGAGAGAGACGTCACCAGGGATGAGCTTGACGGCCGGCCCAACCGCCTGCAGCGAGAAGTTCAGCGTCGCCGTAAAGTCGGTGTCTCCGACGGGTGTGCTGGCGTGTCCCTTAATTGTGAAAACGATCTTTCCCGGCTGAAGATCGAAACTGGCGCTCTTCAGAGTGACGCCGGAACCCGACAAGTCCTGGCTGAGAATGCTGTCAACGACGGATTGCAACGACGCGCGTACAAAGTCGCGGCCGGCGGCGAAGGCAAAGTCATCGCCGGAATTTAGGAACACATTGCTTACGCTGTCCCAGCTTGATAGATGACTGCTGAGGTTCAGCAACACAGCCAGCGCCTTTTGCGATCCTGTCAGCGCCTTGAATTGCACCAGTGCAACGTTCGTAGGCAAGGTGGCGCTCGAGGGCAGGAAACTGGTTTTCAGCGCGTTGTGGATCAGCAAATCGATACCGGCCACGTCCTCAGCGCTGAGCGGCTTACTGGAAAACGAGGGTAGGAAATTCACCTGCGCCTGGTCCGCCTTGAAATCAAACTCCACCACGTTGGCCACTTCGGAGGTGATTTGATTCACAGGTGCAGTGATTTGCAGGTCTCCGCGGATGAACTCGGCCAGGGGCGCGGTTTTGGGATCGGGGAAGTAGCGCGCCATCACGTTCATCGTGACGCTCAGGTTCTTGCCGCTGGCATCGGGCACGTCGATGGTGGGCGGGAATAGTTGCAGTTGTGCCCTGCCTTGGATGTGACTTGGCTCGACCGTTCCCTGCGAGAATCCGCCGAGGTTTGGATTTACGAGTCCGCCCAAGCCCGCCCGAACCGTCGCACCCGGAATGTTGAAAAAGCCGGCAATCTGACGGTGATTTGAGATCGGGTCGCCAAAGCCGTCCACAACACCCGTCACGATCGAACCTGGCAACCCTGTCCTGGGCGAGGGATTGTCGTCAACTCGCAGCGAGGTGGAGTGCAGAAAGCGTTCGCATTGATGCATTGCGGCGAGAACACGGTTCACCGCGGGTAAAGCGAATTGAGCTACGACATCGAAATCACCGGTCAGATTATTTGGCATGGTCTCCCCCTTTGTTGAGGCCGCGAACTTACCGGACTGTTTTCACACGCGCTGCTCGGGCCTTGGCTATGGGTTCCACTTGAACGCCAACGCGCAGATCGAGCTCAGAACGAATAGGGCCGACATGGCGTAAGCCACTGGAGACTGACGCGCGTGACTCTCCCGCTCTCGGAGCCACTCCAAAATCAGTCGCACGCTGCAGTAGCTCAGCAGAGCCGTCAAGAATAACGCGCCTGGAAACGGCATTCGTCGCCTCATCACTATGGCGGCCAGCAACAGCCCGGCACCGCAGAAAATTTCCAGGATTTGACTCGGAATGCGCTTCCGCCAAACTCCAGCGTGATTCGGAAGATACAAGCCGAAAGGGCCGTGGGTGATACGACCGGCACAGCATCCATTCAGAAGGCAGCCCACACGGGTGAAAATCATTCCGACCAAGATGGTGAATGTGCTCACATCCCAGAAGGAGCCGAAATTCACGCGCAGAATCCACAGCAGCGGGACGGAGCACAGCAGCATGAGCGGGACCGAGCCGTACATCATGAAGCCGCCTTCGCGGCGGTTCCAGATTCGACGCGGCTCGCGGCGGTAATGCTTCCACTCGCTGGCAACGTACAGCAGCCTGGCTCCGATAAGGGCCGGCACCAGCAGAATCATCGTCGCAAGGTAGACGCGAAAAATGTTCATGCCCGCAACCTTGGCCGCAAGGCATCCCGCGCCGAGGCCGAACAGCAGGCCCACGTACAACATGGCGGGATAGCTCCAGATGGTGAGAGTTCGCCAGCGGAAGAGCACGGGTCGCATAGCGATTGCCTCTTAGCGCGAGAATGCGAGCAGTAAGCCGCCGACAATCGCCACATCGGCGAGGTTAAAGACCGGCCACCAGCCCAGGTCGATGAAATCAACAATGTTTCCTTGCCGAAGAATGTCCATGAGGTTTCCTGCAGCGCCGCCAAGCGCGCATCCCATGCCCATCACGGCCAGCGGGCTGCGCAGGTACAAACCCGAACCATGCAGGCACACCGCAGAAACTAGTGCGAGATGCCAAAGCGAGAGCAAGCCATTACGCCAGGCCGCTTGCAGATAAAGCCGCTCACAATGGCGAACTTTTCTGATCCGAAGGAGGGGGCCCCAGAGCACTGGTTCGATCACACGGTTTTCGACAGCCCGCTTGCTGAACTGATCAATAAACAGTGCGGCAGCTACGAAAGTGAACAGGAGAAGCATGCGCGACAACCGCGGGTGGCATTTCCAGCGCGGGGGAGCAAACACGGGCGCCGGAATCCCCGGAGCTTATCGCGAGAAACGCAACACCGCAATAGGAAACTTCAATTCCCAATACGTCTCGTCTGCGGGCAACCGGAAGGCCGTCTCGCCTCACAAGACTAATCAGGCATTTAGAATCTGCGATTTCGTAAGGTGATTGGGGCCACAACGCTCGCAGACGATTATGAGTTCAGCGGTCGCTGGTTCCAGATGCCACTGGCGAATCGACTTTTCATTGACCGCATGGACAGTCCGCACAGTGGAGCATGTGACGACCTGGGGCTCACCAACGTCTGACGTGCTTTGAAGGTGTGAAACCTGCAGCGCCGAGCCGCAGAATCCGCGCTCTATCTGCGCTCTGTTTGCTGGATTACGACTGCTTTTCGTGGTGTTAGGTGTCATCCGCTGACCTGCATGTTGTTGAATTTACGTTTTAAGCGCGGATTCCTTGCGCTATTTCGCCCACATGGCGCTGACAATCGTGTCTACCGTACCTCTCGGCTACGCGGATGGATTAGCTACTCCATGCGCAGCGCCTTCATTGGTTCAATGCTGGCTGCGCGCCGCGCTGGGATGAATCCCGCCAGAGCCGCCGCCAGAGCCAGCACGGCGACCGCGATCACAAGGCTCGCCGGATCGTAGGAGCGCACGGAATACAGCTGATCCGCCATGTAGTGGCCGCCGACGAGCGCAATAGGAATTCCAATCGCCAAGCCGAGCCCGACCTGCATAAAGGCCCCGCGCAGCATCAGGCGAACGACATTGCCCCGGTCCGCACCCAAGGCCATGCGCAAACCAATCTCGCTGGTGCGCTGTGCCACAGCGTAGGATGTTATGCCGTACAGCCCCACGGACGCCAGGATGAGCGCCAGCACGCCAAACAGCATCGTCAACCTGGCAATTACCCGCTCTTCGGTAAAGTTGTTCGCCACCTGGTAGTCCAGCGCGTGCAGATCAATTACCGTCAGGTTCGGGTCAATGTCGGCAAGAGCTTGCCGCACCATGGCATCCACATTTTGTGGTGGCCGCTTGAAATACAACGTCACCGAGTTGATATAGAGCGAGCGGCCCTCGGCCATCGCGGCGTTCGCCTCGGAAACGGGCAACTCCTGGTTCAGCGGCCGAAAGTACATGGGACGGAAGTCGTCGCGCGGATTGTTGTATTTCGCGTTCGCCACAATGCCGATAATTTCGAAGGCGCCGGCGTACTTGTGGTCGTAGACGCCGAAGTGCCGCCCAATGGGATCCTCGTTGGGGAAGAACTTCTTCACGAACGCTTGGTTGACGACAGCCACCCGCTGTGACGTTGCCGTATCCGCGTCAGTAAAGCCGCGGCCGCGAATCACCGGTTGCCCGACGGTGTCGAAGAACTTTGCGCTCACCCGGTCCCACGAAGAGCCGGTGTGCTCGTTCGGCCCTGGCTCAGGCCGGCCCTCCACTCGCACCGACTCGCCCCAGTTGTCGCCCTCCAAGGTGCTGTATAGCGCCAGCCCAACGCTCTGGACACCAGGAAGTGCGCCGAACTGCTGCTCCATCTTCTGGTACAGAGCGGGCAACGCCGCCGGCTTATATCCCGCGCCCGCGGGGTCGATGTGCAACACATAGCGATTTGCGATCTGAATGCCGAAGTTCTGATGTTCCAGGTTGCGCAACGTTTTGGCCAGTAGGCTGGCGCTCACCAGCAGCACCAGCGACAGCGCCGCCTGAAACACGATCAGCGACTTCTGCGGCAGCATGGCGCGGTCGCGCGTGGAACGGCTTGTACCGCGCAAAGCCTCGGCCGGATCGGAATGCGAGGTAATCCATGCCGGCACGATGCCGAAGACCACTCCCGTCACGAGCGAAAGCAGAAGCGCAAATCCCAGCACCGGCATAGATGGGCTGGCGTGGATCGGCAGGTGAGGCGCGTCGGGAAACGCCAGCGACAGGATGGTCCGCGTGCCGGCGTAAGCGACCGCCAGACCTGCAGCGCCACCAATACAGCCGAGCAGAATGCTTTCCGTCAGCATCTGCCGGATCAGCCGGCTGCGGGCCGCACCCAGAGCCATGCGGATCGAGGTTTCCGCTTTGCGCGTTGCCCCTCGCGCCAGCAGCAGGTTGGCAACATTCGCGCAGGCGACCATCAGCACCAGCACCGAAATCGCCATCAAGAGGTAGAGTCCCTTAGCGGTCTGCTGTTGCAGATTCTGAATTCCCGCGCCGCCCGGCGCAATGATCACGTGTTGCTTTGGGATGAGCGTCGAACCGCCATTCTCGGTGTATTCCTTCTGCATCCCCAGCCACACCCGCAGGCTGTTGGAGAGCTTCGCCTGCAGCGGTCCAATCCCGATGCCAGGTTTAAGTCGCCCGACCAGATAGAGCCAGTTGCTCTCCTGCACACGCAGAAGGGAGTTCTTGCCCTCGATGACGGGCTCGATCGCCAGCGGAATCCAGACCTCCGGCGGATTGTCGGTGATGCGGTCGCCGAAAAATCCGGGCGGCGCAACGCCAACCACCGTCACTGGCTGTCCTTGCAAGTAGAGTGTCGACCCGACCAACGAAGGGTCGCTGCCGTACTGCGACTGCCACGCCTCGTAGCTGACGATCACAGCCGGAGGCGCTCCTTGCGTGTCATCCGCAGGCGTCAGAGTTCGTCCCGCAAAAGGACCGATGCCGAACGTCGAGAAGTAATTGCCGGAGACGTACTCGCTCCGCAAAGACTTCGCTGGCTCCGAGCCGCGCCGCACCGTCATGATGTTCCCGCCCGATTGCATCGCGGCCAGCTGCTCAAACTCTGGCGCCGCAACGCCAAGGTGCTGATACAGCTCATAGGAGAACATGTCGAAGTCCCCATCGTCGTTCATAAAGCCGCCGTTGACGCAACAGTCGTCTTTGTCCCCGACGCGGTACAGCGTGCTGGGATCGGTGACCGGCAGCGATTTCATCAGGATGGCGTGCACCAGCGTGAAGATGGCGGTATTGGCGCCAATCCCGAGGGCGATGGTGAGGACGACCGTAATGGCAAACCCTGGCGACTTGCGAAGCTGGCGGAGAGCGAGGCGGATGTCATGCATAGGGCTTCCTTCGACGCAGTAGCTCGTTGATGCCAGTTACGCGAACCGGAGCGGAGAAGTTCAATACGACAGCGAACATCGCTATGGCTCGTTAACGGGCGATCTCGATAATGTCGGCAGATCAGGCTAATCAGCGATCCGCCAAACGAACCAAGAGAACGCGTCGGAACAGCATCTCCGTAGGCCGTGGGGTGTACGCACGAGTCTCGTGGAAGTCCCCGTTGTAAATGCAAGAATGCACACGCAAACGCACACGCATTGAGGGAATCTGACTCCGTGCCATTTCCGTGCCGTTCGCGGTGTTTTAGATCGAAAACAGGGTATTATGTGCCATCTGCTGCGCTGTAAATTATTAAGTTTACGTTTGTGCACGGATTCGATTCCTTCCGCGTTATTTTGCCCACGTGGCACTTACAAGCGCGTCTAGTCGGTCCTGGCGTCCCTTGACCCACTTCGCATAGTGGCGCTCGGTTGTCTTGATGCTTTCGTGTCCGAGCAGTTTGGAAACTTCCTCCAGCGGGACGCCGTTCTCCAGAAGGTCCACGGCAAAGGTATCCCGGAGTCTGTGGCTCATCATGCTGCCACCTGATGTGATCTTCGCGTCTCTAAAGAGCTTGCGGAAGTCCTCTTGCCAATGACTCACGGCGGTGCGACCTTCGCCGTTGCCGGTCCAAAAAACATAGGCGAGATTGCCGTTGAGCACGGTTAACAGCTCTTTCGCCACGTCGGGCGGAATGGGCACGGATACGTGCGTGCCGGTCTTCTGTCGGGCGGTGACGATGCGGTGAAGGCCTTTCGGCTTATCGTGGATTAGCTCATCACGGCGGAGAGTCACCGCATCGCTGATGGCGAGTCCTGAGTGCCTCATCAGGCGGATGAGCGCGCGAACTCGGAGGGCCTTCTTCGCGTTCGGGAAGCTGACCGGCACTGCGTCAAGCAACTTTGCATATTCCTTATCCGTGAGCGGCAGCGTAGGCGCTTCGTCCGCCTTGATGGGCGAGAGCCGGGGCACGCGGTCTAACCACTTTGAGTCAAAACAGAAGCGGAGGAAGTTCTTTAGCCGTGCCTGGACGGACTGCCGCGTGTTCCCTGATGGGTAGAGGTTCTCCCAACTGGACTGATACTCTATGAGCAATTCCCTCGTGAGTCCGGCTACAGTGAACACGTGCTTGCCCGCCGCGAAGCCCTCCATCCGCTCTAGCTCGCGGTTGTATCTGCCGAGTACGTCTGCCGAGATACCCTGATTCTTCTTGTCGGCCTTGAAAATCTCTATGGCTTCAGAGAGCAGCCGCGCTCCGTGATTGCTCTCGGTGACGCGGCCCGCTAGTTGGTCTTCTAGCTCCCGCTTTCGCAGCTCCGCCTCAGACCATGAGCGCGTACCCGCCTTTTGGCGATACTGCTTGCCGTCCTTTGACCATCGCAGATGCTTGCGGCAACGGCAACCTTTGTGAAACTCATCACCTGCATACTTACAACCGACTGAGTGGCGGACAAAGATTGTGACGACAGTGTTCATGCGGCCCTCCGTTTGGGCTCTGGAGGGAGGCTAGCACAACACTAGCACAAAAACCAGGAACATATGAATATCGCCGGTATTTATGCTGTTTTTATAGTGGAGGCGCGGGCCGGAATCGAACCGGCGCATAAAGGTTTTGCAGACCTCTCCCTTACCACTTGGGTACCGCGCCTCGAATGTCTCCCTACCGTATCGTGTTCAACGGCCAAAATCCAGCGCTGCTAACTGACAGACGGCGGCACACCCTCACCCATGTACAATCCTTACACTTCGTGGCGCTCACATAGCCGCACGATTCTGAACGCAGCATGAACATCTTCGAATTCAGCGCACTGGTGGGAATTGGCTCCTTCATCGCCGGATTCCTCGGCGCCCTCACTGGCCTCGGCGGCGGCGTGGTCGTCGTTCCCATGCTGACGCTGCTGTTCCAAGTCGACATCAAATATGCCATCGGCGCGTCGTTGGTTTCCGTGATTGCGACCTCTTCCGGCGCGGCCGCCGCCTACGTGCGCGAGGGTTACTCCAACATCCGCATCGGCATGTTTCTGGAGACGGCAACAACCGTCGGCGCTATCGTTGGCGCGGCCATCGCCTTGCACGTCTCCGGCAGCGCGATTGCCATCGTCTTCGGCTTCGTGCTGCTTTACTCCGCTTACCTCTCCAGCCGCCATCGCGAAGAGCACGGCCCTCAGATGCAATCCTCCAGGCTTGCGGAAAAGCTTCGCCTGCCCGGCACGTTCCCAACCATGCAAGGCAAGCAGTCGTACGCCGTGACGGGAGTCCCGGCAGGATACAGCCTGATGTTCAGCGCGGGCGTGCTCTCCGGCTTGCTCGGCATCGGATCGGGAGCGGTGAAAGTTCTGGCGATGGACCAGGCGATGAAGATCCCCTTCAAGGTGTCGACCACAACCAGCAACTTCATGATCGGTGTAACCGCGGCCGCGAGTGCCGGACTCTACCTCAGACGGGGCTACATCGGCCCCGGCATCGCCGTGCCCGTGATGCTCGGCGTGCTTGCGGGATCGCTGCTCGGCGCGAAGGTCCTGGTGCGCGCCAGGGTCAGTGTCCTCCGATATCTGTTCGCGGCAGTCATCGTGGCCCTGGGCATCGAAATGATCTTCAACGGAGCCACGGGACGCCTATGACGGATTCAACCCAGACGCCGGCTGCTTCGGGGACCTGGAACGATCAGCGCATCGAAGTCATTATCGGCACGCTGCTGCGCACCGGCGTCATGCTTGCCGCCGCCGTGGTGCTGTTCGGAGCAGTGCTCTACCTTGCGCGTCACGGACACGAGCCCACCAACTACTCAAGGTTCCACGGCGAACCTGAGAGCCTGAAGAGTCCGATGGACATCGTGCACGGAGTCGTGGACATGGACGCGCGTGCCATCATTCAGTTCGGCCTGCTGCTGCTGATTGCAACGCCGGTAGCGCGCGTCGCGTTCTCCGCAATTGCCTTCGCCATCGAGCACGACTACATGTACGTCGTCATCACTCTTATCGTGCTCGTTATTCTCTTGTTCAGCCTGTTCGCATCGTGACCGCATTTTGAAACTCTGGAGGAATGAATGGCAGGAGTGAATCTCGCAGACGCGCGGCGCGTGATCGCGGCCGCGGAAAAGAAAGCGCAGGAAATCGGCCAGCCTATGAACATCGCCGTCGCCGACGAAGGCGGCAACATCGTCGCCCATGTGCGCATGGATGGCGCCTGGATCGGCAGTATCGACATCTCGATGAAGAAGGCCTACACCTCGCGCGCCTTCGACATCGCCACCAAGGACCTGGCTACGCACTCGCAGTCGGGCGGCCAGTTCTTCGGCATTCATGCGTCGAACAATGGCAAGATCATGATCTTCGCCGGCGGCATTCCCCTGAAGCGCGACGGTAAGGTTGTGGGCGCGATCGGCGTCAGCGGCGGCTCGGGCGAGCAAGACCACGCGGTTGCCGAAGCAGGCGCAGGCGCGTTCTGACACAGTTCGAACGTCTTCGTGATGAGCGAACCGGCCTTGGCTGGAAGTGTGAATCTATTGCGCTTCGACTTCGCTTGCGATGGCGGAGTGGCTGCGAAGGATCGCCGTGCCGATGATGACGGCGCAGAAAAGCAGCAACACACGGAGAACATTGGCGTGCAGCACGGGATCGCCCAGCCAGATCCTCAGCAACCCGAACGCAGCGCTGGCCGCGCACAACGCGAAATAGAGCCGCTCTTGTGCACAGCGCGAGAATCGCAGCAAAACCAGCAGCACTGTCGTCACAATCACGTAAATTGTCAGCAGAACAATTCCGGCCGTGGCTTTCTGCCCGCGCAGCGAGAACGGCGCGGCATGCGAGATCGCCAATTGCACCCCAGCTACTCCAAGAAAGAAGACAGAGTGAATCAGCGCAATGATGGCGCGCTTGCGGTTATTGATGATGCCAAAGCCATCCATAAACATGCCTAAGTGTGCCGCATCCAGCGCACACCTGGCAGTGACGAAAGTCACAGATCAGGCGGGTAGGCCGGAAATGATGGGTCGGCTGATTGCTGTCGGCTGATTGCTGTTTTTGGAGGCGCGGGGCGGAATCGAACTTGTGCCGTCTTGCAGGCGTGAGCGAAGCGGGAGCCTGCAGACGAAATCCCGAGCGCCGCTAGGGACCTCTCAGCTCGAGAATATAGAAGGAAAATTTGGAGGCGCGGGGCGGAATCGAACCGCCGATAGAGGTTTTGCAGACCTCGGCCTTACCACTTGGCGACCGCGCCCTCGGAGGTCAACGCTGCGGAACGCTCTCGCCGGCCGAGCCGGGCGCAGCTGCGGGAGCATTTTGGAGCGGGAGACGGGACTTGAACCCGCGACTTCGACCTTGGCAAGGTCGCACTCTACCACTGAGTTACTCCCGCTCGGTGCTTGAATTATAGCGAATGCGCGAAGACACGGGCAAATGCTCCGCCTTTAAAATGGTAGCAATCCATGCCTGCTACCTACGATTGCTCTCGCGTAGTCGACATCGCCGACGAGCCGCGTCACCACCTCATCATCGCCAACGACTACATCCGTGCCTTCGCGGTCGAGATCCCGCCGCACGATCGCACTCTCTGCCATCGTCACCCGCACGACTACCTTATTTATGTAGCCGGTGGCGCCGAGATCATCAGCGCAGCCCGCGATGAGCAGCCGAAACGCCTCAGTTACGCCGATGGCGAGTGCGAGCTGTCGACAGCCGGTCTGGTGCACGTCGTCGAGAACCTGAGCGACACGCCCTTTCGTAACGTCGTCGTGGAGATGCAGCCTCTGGCTGCGACGCTGCGCCGGGGAGTGAAGTCGAAGGTCATGGCTGGCGACGCGCGAATTGAACAGCTCCTGAGCGAAGATGCAGGTGAGGTCGTCACTATCACGATCGCACCCGACGCCGAGTTGGAAATTCACGGCCCGGCAGTCCTGGCTGCTCCATACGATCGCACGATCCTGGTAAAGGAAATCGACGACTTCGACAACGCCCTCGATGGCTTTCGCAAGCTGATGTGGGTCTGCGCACCGCGCAAGGTATGGGTCAGGAACTCGGGCCGTGCAGCAGCGCAGCTGATCGTGTTCCAGGTCGGCAGCTCCAAAGCTGGCGTTCAGACCTGAGAACTGGTGCGATATCATCTACCAGTGCCGCAGCTTCTACACGACGACACCTTCCGCCGCCTATGTCGGGGGCGGGATTTGCTCGCCTCCGAGTACCAGTCCCACGTTCTCCTGCGGCAGGCGGCGCGCGAAGCCTGTCTCTCGCAATTCCACTTTCATCGGCTCTTCCGCAACACCTTCGGAGAAACTCCGCACCAATTCATGACGCGTCTGCGTATGGACCGCGCCCGGCAGTTGCTGGCCTCCGATCGCACCGTCACCGAGGTCTGCTTCGAGATCGGGTACGAAAGCTTGGGATCGTTTTCCAGCAAATTCCGCGCGCAATTCGGCCGCAGCCCAGCCGAGTTTCAACGCGAGATGCGCCGCATCTTTGGATACAGCGCTCCCTGGCGCGTGCTGCTGCTGCCGGGATGCTTTGCGTCGGCCTGGACCGCCGTCGAATAGCAAGAATCAAGAAGCAACCGTCAGCCGGCTTCGTTACTCTCTTCCGCGAAGGAGAACCATCATGATTCAGAAGATGTCGCACAGCATCATTCATGTGCTCGATCAGGATGTCGCCAAGGAATTCTACGTCGACAAGCTGGGCTTCGAAGTGAAAGTCGACGCCTCGTTGCCAAATGGCTTTCGCTGGCTGACGGTCGCGCCCAAGGGTCAGGCTGATCTGGAGATCATCCTGATGAAGGTGGGCAGCGGCGGGACGTTCATCACCATGAAGGGCGGTAAGTGGGAGGAGACCGACGGAAAGGACGTCGATGTGATCGCGGCATTGCTGAAGAAAGGAAGATTCAGCGCCGGCGCCTTCCGCACCGCCGATTGCCGCAAGACCTACGAGGAATTGAAGGCCAAGGGAGTGGAGTTTATCTCCGAACCGAAAGACCAGTTCTACGGCGTGGAGGCCGTATTCAAGGATCCCTTCGGCAATTGGTTCAGCATGAGCCAGCCCAAGAATGTTGGATGAAGCTACGCGGTAGGATAGGTCGTGGAGGCTGATGATGTTCACCTCGCGTCCGATCGGATTTGTGAGCAGTCCTTACAAAGACACGAAGGAAGTTCCCAAAGGCCTCGGCGCGCAGCATCAGGCCGAGGGCGTGTTGAAGATTCTTCCGGAATATGAGCAGGGACTCACCGACATCGACGGCTTCTCGCACCTCATCGTGGTGTGGGAGTTCGATCGCGCGGACGGCTTCGAACTGATCGGCACTCCGCCCTGCGACGATCGCCCGCACGGCGTATTCGCGACGCGATCACCGCGGCGCCCCAATCCGATCGGTCTCACGAGCGTGGAGCTACTCCGACGGGATGGCGCCGACCTCCACGTCCGGGGTGTCGACATGCTGGACGGCACACCCATCCTCGACATCAAGCCGTACCTGAGCAGTATTCCGGAAGAGAAGCTGCGCCGCGGCTGGCTCGGCGAGGCCGAGCTGCGGAAGAAGTAGAACTACCCCTGGCGGTGCCTGGTTGGTGTGAGCTCGAGCTTAACTGCAGCAGAAAATTAACCTTGCGAAACGCTTAACCCGATGTACAATCCTGCCGGGTTCTTCGATAGAGGACACGCGGCGGTTTTTCCTGATCGGCTCCGATTCGCTCCCCGGCGGCTCTAAAGTAGACCTCTCTTCCTCTGCCGCGTTGCCCATCGCACACGTTGTTCCCGGGTCCACGAAGTTCTACCGCCACTGCGAGGAGCACGTCGATGCAAAGCCTGGCGCAACGTCCCATCTCTTTTTTTCGCACAGTCATTTTGGCAGGAGTCACTGCTTTACTGATCACGCCGGCTGTGCCTCCCATGCACGCTCAGAATTCCGTTCCCCCGACGGCAGTTCAGGCGGCAAGAAGCCCGCAGTTCGCGTCGCGACTCTCGCGACCAGCCGCTCGACCCGTATCCACGCCGAAGCCCATGCAGGCGCGCCAGGCTCGTAGGGTCCCAGGCGGAAACAACGAGATCTACACCAACGGTCCCATCAACGGTAATGTCGATGCCTGGGCGATTAACTTCGGATTTATCGTCAGCGATAGCTTCAACGTGGGCAACGACGGAAGCACCGTCACGGGAATGAGTTTTGGTGCGTGGTTATACCCGGGCGACACTCTGACCTCCACTGAACTTTCCATTACTTCGGGCCCGAACGGCGGCACCACCTACTTTGATCAGACCGTAAATTTCACGCAGACCGGATGCTCAAGTAACGAGTTAGGCTTTAATGTCTGCACGGTCACCACCAGCTTCGAGGGTCCGACGCTGAATTCGGATACGTACTGGGTGAACCTGCAAAATGCCAGCGTGCCCAGCGGCGATCCGGTGTATTGGGACGAGAACAGCGGTCCATCACAGGCCGAGGAAAATGAGGTGGGCTCGATTCCGTCGGAGGCCTTCACCATCCTGGGTACGAGCAACTGCCAAAGCTCGGCACAAGCGAAGCTGGCGACAGCAGCGAAGGCCGTCGCCGTTCCCCCCTCCCCAACCCAGACGTATCGAGTCATCTACAACTTTACCGGTGGTGCAGATGGCGCGGTTCCGGCCGCCGGTTTGGTGATCGATGCTGCGGGTAATCTCTACGGTACGACCAGCGGCGGTGGTCCATTTGGAGGAGGTACGGCGTTCAGGCTTTCCCCCAGCGCCTCTGGCTGGCTGTTTAACCGCGTCTATTCGTTCCCCGCCGCAAACGGCGGTCCCGACAGCACCCTCGTGCTCGGCGCCGATGGCACCCTTTTCGGCACAACCAATGGCGCAGGCCAGGGTAACGGTATGCTATTCAGCCTGTCTCCACCTGGACACATCCTGCCGAGTGTTTTTAGCAATTGGATGGAAACCACGTTGTACAGTTTCACTGGCAGCAACGATGGTGCCCATCCAGGCGGGAGCTTTGTGCTAGACAGCTCAGGCAATATCTATGGAAATGCTGCCACGGCCGGCGCGAATCAGGGCGGTACCCTTTATGAGCTCACCAGTGGCGGCCTACAGGTCCTGCACGCTTTCCCCGCCTTCCCCGGCGATGGCTCGGCCCCGGCAGGCGTGGTCAAAGGCTCCGATGGCTTGTACGGCATCACCGGATCTGGCGGCGTTCAAGGCAGCGGCACGCTATACACGACAGCAGGAGGCTACCAGGTGCTTCACAACTTCGTGCCTGGCGGTCCGGAAGGCAATCCGACTGGTCTGGCCGCCGACCAGGCGGGCAATCTATACGGCACGGATACGTACAGCTTCTTTGCCTGCTATGGAGCAGGTGGCTACGAGGAGTTCTTTGGCACGTCGGTCTTCCAGTTGTCCCCACCCGGCTGGACCCCTTCCATCCTGCAAAATGTCCTCGAGCTTTTAGGGCCGGTGTACTACCAGGTATCAACTGACGCCTTGGGCAATCTCTACGGTACAACGAATAGCTATGATATTTTGTCTCCAGTAACGTATTCAAGCTGACCTGCTGTTGGAACTACACCGATCTGCACGACTTCACTGGCCCTCCGGGTGACGGGGACAACCCTCTGGCCGCTCCCGTGGTCGACGCCCAAGGCAACATCTATGGCACGACTTCGGTGGGCGGATTCTACGGGCAGGGCGTGGTCTGGGAAATTTCTCCGTAGCGGAAGCAGCCACCATGAGAGGCGGGCCGATGTAATCCACTTTCAGTGCCCGCCTTTTCCATCCTGAACCCGCCAGGTCCGCGCGTTTTTGCATTGACAGCCGCTGATTACGGGCACAAACTGCAAGGCGCAACTCCTAACATCCATCGGCCGCGATCGCACTCATTTGCCGCGAGGAAGGCGTCAGGGTTCTTCCTTCGGCGAGGGGTCCGAGACGCGCGGAGGAAGCATGGACTCAGTGCCTCTCGTCGGACTTGCGGTTCTGGTCATTCTTTTCGTTTTGATCCTGGTCTTCGGCTCGCTATTCACCGTGAGCCAGACCGAGCGCGCGCTCATCGAGCGCTACTCCCGCTTCCTGCGGGTCACCGGCCGCGGACTTCAGATCAAAGTGCCCATCATCGACGCCGTGCGCAGAATCAACACCCAGCTGCAGCAGTTCGAGACCCAGGTAGAGACCAAGACCAAGGACAATGTCTTCGTCACCATCTTCGTTTCCATTCAGCTCTTTGTCATGGAAGACACGGAAGACCACATCCGCAATGCCTACTACAAGCTCTACAATCCGGCATTGCAGATCCAGTCCTACGTGGCCAACGCGATCCTGGGTCACGTCCCCAGCATGGACTTCGACGAGGTGTTTACGAGCCAGGTGGCGATTGCCGACTTCATCAAGGCGGCGCTGGACGCCCCCATGGAGGAGTTTGGCCGCAGCGTACATAAGGTGCAGGTCACCAAGATCACGCCGCCGGACAACGTGCGGCAGGCGATGGACAACATCAATGCGGCGCGGCGCGATCAGGAAGCCGCCAAGGCCAAGGGCGAAGCCGACAAGATCATCGTGGTAAAAGAAGCCGAGGCGCAGATGGAGCGCGACATCCTGCTGGGCAAAGGCATCGCCGGCCAGCGCGCCGCCATCGTAGATGGACTTGCCAGATCGGTGGAAGATTTCAAGGACAAATTCAAAGGCATCGACTCGACCGAGATCCTGAAGTTCGTCGTCATTACCAACTACTTCGACACGCTGAAGGAAATCGCCGGCAAGTCGCACACCAATACCATCTTTATGAACCACTCGCCGGGATCGGTGGACGAGGTCTATCAGCGACTGACGTCAACCTTGATCGCGAGCGGCGTGGCAGGACGGTTTGAAGCACCGCTTAACGATGGCCCAGAAGAGCGGCGCCGAGCGGCCGCTGCCGGCTCGGACGGGGACGACCGCTCGTAGAAAAGTCGTGAATCTAGGCCAGGTCGGCTACCTATTTCTTCGTGTCTCTGCCTTCCAGTACGGTGTTCCATGTGCTGCCGTCAGACGACGTTTCGAACTTAAACCTGTACTCCGTGGCCGAAAGCACCTTAATCGTGAGCCGTGCTTTTAAGGTCTGTGTGCCGATCCTTGTCTCGCTCAGCCAGGTCCACGTGTCTCCGTCCACATTGCCTATAGCGTGGTCGGCTTCGCCAAGCGAGTTGAAGGAGTCGTAGGTATACATGCTGTCATTGCTGTCGTAGCCCATGTAGGCGGTTTCCGTACCTTTGCCCATGGCGCCGTTGAACTCGGAGTGAGTCACCAGGAAAAATCCGCCGTCCATCCACTGCACGCGATTTGTTCCGGCGAATTTGCCGCCTGCGCCCAGTGGGCCGGGCTTTAGTTCGCCGTCCGCCGTCCATGTGCCGACGAAGTAGTCGAGTTTCTTTAGCTCGGGCGCAGGCTTCGGCGTCTCCGTTTGAGCCCGGGTCGAGAATGCACTCCCAAGCGAAAGCATTATGCAGGCGAGAATGGTGAAAGGCGTCTTCATTGGTCTCTCCGCTCCGGTCCACCTGCCTGACGTCCGTTGAACCTGCTTCTGCAGCATCTCTTGTACCTTCGTTTGAGAGGTATGATGTCGTAAAGGGCCCGGGGCGCTCCAGCAGAAGGACGAACTCTTTATCGAGGTTGCTGCCATCGTCTCACGAGCGATAGCTTACCAGGAATGTTGAAGCTTCCCACATCCGTCGACGTGCGCGCCTTCCTGCGGCGGCTCCTGCACCCCAAGTCGAAGCTGGGGAAGACGACGCTTTGGTTCGGATATCTCGCCGCGGCTCTCGAGATTCTGCAGGCAATTGTTCGTCCAGCTCCAGGAACGATGCTGAGTGGCTGGGCGGGTTTTATCAGCTTCGTTTTCACCGTCTGTGCGCTCCTGCTGGGACTTCGATGGGTGCGCCGTCACCTGATGTGGCGGCTGCGCAACCGATTGATCGTCACCTACATCTTCATCGGAGTTATCCCTGTAATTCTCCTGCTCTCGATGGCATTTCTTGCCGGCTATCTGTTCGCCGGCCAGTTCGCTACCTACGTGGCAATGTCCGGTCTGCAATCGGAGCTGCAGCACCTGGAGGCGACGAATCGGTCGCTGGCAACGCAATTCCGCAGTCTGTCGCGCGCCGGCAAACTGAACCAGCAGCTTGCCGGAGAAATCGCCGGCGCCTCGGACGAGAATTTTCGCCACCGCTCGGTCAGCGTCTGGGACAACGATAAAGCCTTCGTGCTCGCCGAGCCCGGTCGCGCCGACCAGCCGATTAAGGCGTCACCTGGTTTAGGCGGCGACTTCGCGGGATTCGTCCTCGACAACAACCGCCTGCACTTGCGCGTCGTCAGGCGCCTGGACGACGGCGCTCATCATCTGACGGTAATCTCGAATTTGCCGATCACGGCCGAGCTGCTGCGGCAATCCACCTCCGAGCTGGGCGCAATAACTCTCTATCCACCCGACGAGAGTGCTCCCGCTACAACCAGTGGATCGCGTGCTTCTACCGGTGACAATGGCAGCAAGCCCAGCGTCACCTTCGCCATCGGCGACCAGCGGTTCAAGGTCAACGGTACGAATCAGGGCAACGGTCCCAAAGTCATCGAAGCCGGAAGCTTGCCTCCTCCAGCCCATGCCTTCGACATCCAGATACCGTTCTTGACCCGCTTCGACGCGATCAGCTGGGCAACGGGAAAGTCTCTCAACGGTCTAATCCTGGTCGACACCCGGCCGTCAATGATTTACGCCACGCTGTTCAGCACGCTGGGCGAGAAGGCCGGCATCTTTCGTGACATGCTGATCGGCATCGCAATCTTCTTCGGGGTCATCGAGCTGATTGCGCTGTTCATTGGTGTGCGGCTGACGCGCAGCATGACGAAATCGGTTGCCGAGCTTTACACCGCTACCGAGCACATCAACCGAGGCGAGCTCCAGCACCGCATCCGCATTCGCACCAGCGACCAGATGGCCGCGCTGGAGCAATCGTTCAACTCGATGACGCAGTCGCTCGCGAACCTGATCGCCGAGCAAAAAGAGAAACAACGAATGGAGAGCGAGCTGGCGATCGCGCACGAAGTGCAGGCGTTGCTCTTTCCCGCCGACTTGAGCGGCCTGCTTTCGCTGGAGGTACACGGCGTCTGCCGGCCCGCGCGCACGGTCAGTGGCGACTACTACGATTTCATCCCGCTGAGCGAAGACCGGATGGTGCTGGCAGTGGGTGATATCAGCGGCAAAGGCATCTCAGCTGCGCTGTTGATGGCGACGGTCCACGCGTTCGTGCGCGCTTACTCCCTCGATCCGGCGAAGACACTGGCCTCGGTGGCTCTAGGTGCTGGCGCCTCGGACAGCAATGTTCTGACCGCAACCTCCAGCAACGGCGACTCCTCAGTCGACCTCTCGCCGGGATTCCTGATGTCGACTCTGAACTACCAGCTTTATCGCAGCACGCCTCCGGAGAAATACGCGACCATGTTTCTCGGCAGCTACGACGCCGCATCTCGCTCGCTGACCTACTCCAACGCGGGACATCTGCCTCCCTTGTTAATCAGCGCCAGTGGCGACATTCGGCGTATGGAGACGTCGGGCACGGTTGTCGGACTGTTTGACGGCATGGCCTATGACGAAAGCTCAGTCCCCATGCAGCCGGGCGACATCTTCGTCGCCTACAGCGACGGCATCACCGAGCCGGAGAACGAATTTGGCGAGTTCGGCGAGGAGCGCCTCATTGAGCTGATCTTGCAGCATCGTGACCAGCCGCTGGCACGCATTAGCGAGGCCGTGACCAGCGCGGTCGCCGACTGGATTGCCGGCGGCGAGCAGCCGGACGACGTCACGCTCGTGCTCGCCCGCGCGCGATGAGATCACACACACCTGCTGCTAAATTGAGCTCTATGCCCGCAGGCCGCGAGACTACTCTTGCCGATCGTCGCACGACACACTCCGTAATCTCGCAAAAGCAGCTCGCAATTCTCCTTTCGCTGCTCACCATCGCCGGGGCCTGGCTGCGGCTGTCGCACCTGGGCAGCAAAAGCCTGTGGCTGGACGAAGGCGCAACGGTCGCCCTGGCGCGCGCTTCCTGGCAGCATTTCTGGTGGGTCTGGTGGCACGGCGAAGCCAACCTCCAGACGATTTATTTCCTGCTGATGCGTGGGTGGATTCACCTCGGCGATGGCGAGGCCTGGCTTCGCCTGCCTTCGGCCCTGTTTGGCATTGCGTCAATTCCCGCGATGTACGTCGTGGCGCGAAGGCTTGTATCCACAGGACCGGCCCTGGGCGCAGCCGCGCTGCTCGCGTTCAGTCCCGCTGACGTCTATTACTCGCAGGAGGCGCGCAGCTACACGCTGGCGATTCTGCTGGTTTTGCTCTCAACGTACTTCTTCGTCCGCGCCGTCGAGCAATGCCAGCGCAGGGATTGGGCGTGGTGGATGTGGATCAGCACTCTCGCGTTTTACACCCACGATTTCGCCGCCCTGGTACTCATCGCGCAGGCATGTTCGATGTTGTTCAAGCCGGAGCCGCAACGCTGGCGGCCCTTGCTCATTCGGGGAACGATCATTCTGTTGCTCGCGCTTCCCGGCTTGACGTATGTTTTGCGCGCTTCGCCGGAGAATCTGCACTTCGCGTGGATGCCGCAGCCGAGCCCGCGGGAGTTCCTGCATCTGGCGGCGTTCTATGCTGGCGGCGGTTTGAAACTCGCCATCGCTTCCGTGCTCTGGATCGCGGGCGTTATTGCAATCTGGTACAGAGGTCGGTCTGGTGAAGATGCAAACGCCTTCTGGCATGGAACTTTGGTCGTCTTGTGGGCGGTACTACCGGCAATACTTCTGGCAATCGTCTCGTTGCGCGAGCCGCTATTTCTGCAGCGATATGTGATCTTCTCGTTGCCGGCCTGGGCGCTGCTGGCTGCTATCGGCGCCGATCTTCTCCGCAAGTGGAAAGTTGGCTTAGTACTGCTAATCCTACTTTGTGGGACATCCATTCCGGCGATCGTTAACGCGTGGAGCAAACCGCGCGAGGATTGGCGCGCCGCCTGCAACGTGGTGCTTGGCCACGCATCCCCTGGCGATGCGGTGGTCTTCTTCCCGTTCTACAGCCGCATCATGCTGGATTATTATCAGAGTCGTTACCCGGCAAATGTGCCGCCGCTGCATGTCTTCGCCCCCGGATACTACGCTGCTGGCGAAGGGGTGCAGGACCTGATGCGAGATCTGGACACGAACCCGCGCCAGTTTCGCCATGTGTGGGTCTTTGTGGCCGGACAGAACAAATCGATGCGGCAGTTCGACGGTGGAGCAACGCTTATGGACAAACTATCGTACGCGTTTGGCACGCCGGTGGTTCACGTCGGCCCAGATTTCGAGGTTGCGGTGCTTGAGTATGGTAAATAGCCATCATCGCAGTTGACCGCGAAACAGGTTGTAGCCCCACGGTTCCAGTTCCACGTACAGTCCAGGTGACAGCATCTCGCTGCCGGCGCGATCATATTCGGCGGCAGACAACAAATCGCTGAGCCTCCACGTTCTTCCTGCTCCCTCTTGCCATGGCACCTGAACACGGGCTTGCACGGCATTCCCACTCAGGTTTATGACGATGAGATAGCGCTGGTCGTCCTTCGTCCAGCTCCACGCTACGACATTGAGGAAGCTCGCATTGTCGGGCCAGCCGCTGCGATCACACAGCCGCCACTCGCCTTCACGAAAGACGGGAGAGTCGATGGCGGCCAGTAGTTTGTTGTAGAAGGATTGCAGGTCTTCATCGAGAGGCTCGGCGGGTCGCCGGCCAAGGAACACGGGGACGCGGACTTTGCGACCTTCGAATTGTCCTTCGTGGAAGAGACGCGCTCCCGCAAGAGTCGAGGTCACGACCGCGGCCGCCTTCTCCTTCGCGCCAGGAAAAGCCGACGCCGCCCGCGGCTCGTCATGGTTCTCCAGAAAGCGCAGCAGCCTATTCTGGTAAGCCGCATCGGCGCACAGGTGCAGGCGGACGCTTTCGGCGCTCTCGTGCTCGAGTCGATCGTACAGACGCTTGTCGTAGCAAAAATCGAAGCCGTGCTGCTGAAGCTCCCATTCCAGGTCCCAATAGGCCTCAGCGATGAAGAGAAAGTCAGGATAGGCTGTCTTGAGAGCGCGGATTATGTCGTCCCAATACTCCGTTGGCGGCCGCTGCCCGGCACGGTTTCCCCAGGTTCGCTCGAAGACCGAATTCAGCAGCAGCATGGCCATATCGCAACGAACGCCATCGCACTGACTCGCCAGGGTTGAGAGAGTGTCGATGACAGCCCCTCGCAGTCCGGGCTGAAAAGCATTCAGCTGCACCACATCAGGCCACGCCGGAAAGTAGGGATCGCGGCCGCATGCAAAAAATCTGCCTTGTACCTCAATGTAGGAGTTGGGATTGTTTCTTGCGTCATCCGCAGTGCCATGGATGAAATATTCGGGATGATCCATCACCCAGGGGTGATCGGGGGCAACATGGTTCGGCACGAAGTCCAACAGCAACTTCATGCTTCGCCTTGCGAGTTCGCGACGCGCCGCCTCCAGCCCTTCAGTCCCGCCCAGATGGCGATCAACCACATATTCGCGTATGCAGTAGGGCGATCCTACATTGTCGGAGAGCTGAAAATCAGGAAGCGCCCGCCGAAAGTCGCTCAGCAGGCCATCATTGCGGTTGGCAATAGCAATGCCCGCCGGACTTCTTTCCCACACTCCCATCAGCCAGACGGCATCAAAGCCGAAGGAAGCCAAGGCGTCCCACTCGGTGGGAGGCACCGAGGCCAGATTTACGCCTCGCCCATTCCTCTGCGTCAACTCTCCCAGCCAGATCCAGGTGTTGATCTCATACACTGTGGGATAGCGCGGCCAAGCTGACATAGACCCCCTCTCCTTGGCTCAGTGTGGAAGCTGCCCTGGTTGAAATGCAGTTGCCGGCGGGCCTGCGCCTGCGGCGGGATTCAATTTAGCATATGCGTTCAACGCGTCGTGAAGGTTGGGAAAGATCATCTCAGGGCCAACGGCTGCGGTTATGTGGTGCCGGTCAAGATCGGCCTTGAGGAAGGGCGACACTCGCGCAAAGGCCAGTTTCACCCCCTCGTGCAAAAGCTGAAGGTAAAGGTCCCGTACGACGCGCGCGGCAGTGTAATCGAGGTTGGTCACGGCTTCGGCATCCACCACCAGCCACTGCACCCGCGCGGGCCGGGCCCCTACTACGGCACGGATTTCTTCTGCAAAGCGGTCGGCGTTCGCGTAAAAAAGTGGCGCGCCAAAGCGATAGATCGCCAGCCCAGGCTGCGTTATCGCGCCCTCATGGACCGGCTTGAGATGCCAGTAAGCGCCACCATCCACAACCAGCACGCCCGTGTGAGGGCGATAGCTGTGTTTCACGATGCGCAGCAGCGAGAGCACCATCGCAACGATAATCCCCTGTTCAACGCCCACGCCCACCACGACAACCGCGGTCCCGACCGCCAGGGCGAACTCTCCGGGACTCTCGCGCCGGATGCTGACCAGGCCGCGGAGTTTCACCAGCTTGATGGCGATGAGGAACACAATCGCGCCCAGCACACAGCGAGGCAGGAATTGGATTGGGCGGGTTGCGAACAGCAGAACGAAGGCCACTACGATGGAGGTTGCAATTTGAGCGAGCTGGCTGCGCCCGCCTGAAGTCTCAACCATGGCAGTCTGCGTCGGACTTCCGTTGACCACGAACGTCCCGCTCAAAGCCGCGGCAGTATTCGCGGCAGCCAGGCCGATGAGGTCGGCATCCTCGTTCAGCGGCTGCTGGTGACGAGTGGCATAAAAGCGGGCAGTTGCGGCGCTCTGCGCAACAATCATGACGAAGCACGAGCCGGCGATGCCCACCAGCGACTGCAGGTCACGCCAATTGATGCTGGGCAGTTGAAGATGCGGTAAGCCGCCGGCAACCGGTCCGATAGTGGTGACACCGTGTCCTGCAAAGTCCCAGAGACGGCTTGCGGCCAGAGCGGCGATGACGGCGAGCAGCGGGCCAGGGACCTTCGGAGCCACTCGACCCAGCAACAAGACTCCTGCGACGACGGAAAGCGAAATCACAAGTGTGGCCGCATGAACACTGCGCAGGCTTCGTGAGATCTCGATGAGTTGCAGGACAGTCCGATGCGAGTGCGTTTCCAGCCCCAGCATCTCGCCGAGCACGGCAATGCCCACCTGCAATCCGACGCCCGTGAGGAAACCTACCAAGACGGTCTGCGACAGAAAGTCAGCCAGAAATCCGAGCTTAAGCAAACGCGCGGCGAGCAGGAAAACTGCCGTGAGCAGAGCAACCAGGCTGGCTAGCTCCACGTAACGCTGGCTGCCTGGAGGCGCCAGGCCTGCCAGTCCACCGGAAAGAATGGCCGCGGTGGCGGAGTCGGCGGCAACGACGAGATAGCGCGAGGAGCCGAGTGCGGCGAAGGCGATGGGAGGCAACAGCAGGGTGTAAAAGCCGGTGACGACTGGAGTGCCGGCGATCTTGGTGTAGCCGAGGCACTGCGGAATGTTCATCGCCGCCAGTTGCAAGCCGGCCAGGGCATCGCGAATGGCCCGCGGCCGGTCGAGGGGGCGCGCGCTCTGGAAGAGGTTCCACCAGCGCCGCGCCGATTGCGGCTCGCTCACTTGGTGACCTCGGGTCCATCCTGCGGCTCAGGCTGGCCCAGGTGGTCCTCGGCACTCGATTCCTTCTGGCTGATATCTTCGATTTCCGCGTTCGCCGAGTCCCGCATCTTCCTGATTTTTTCTTTCTCTTCTTTCCAGATCCGACGGCGCTCGAAGAAGGGGGCTCCGCTGGCGCGCTTCTTTGCGTCACGCCACAACTGGTTTTCGGCGACGCGTTCTCGGACCATGGCATCGAGCTTGGCTTTGCGCTCGGCGGAGCGCAGTCGCTGCTCCTGCAGCCGCTCGTCCTCCAGTTTTTCCACCAGCTTAAGGTAGTTGCTCACGATGCTAACGAGGGAGCTGGTGGTCCAGGCGAAGGTGAACAGGCCAGAGATCGCGATGATAGGGCTGATGTTTCTCCACGCTTGACCGAGATCGACCGCACCGTACCCCAATGTGGTATAGGCGTTAGCGCAGAAGTACATGGCGTCGCCGGGACGGACAATCAGACCGAGCCGGTTGAGTGCGTAGGCCCAGAATATGATCTCCGAGATATGCAGGGACAGCATGAGGAAGACGGCCCAGCCGAACAGTAACCCGGCCCAGCCCAGATGCGGACGGCCAATTTGCAGGCGCAGCTCGACGCGCTTGAAGTAGACGAGGATCCGGTGCAGGCCCAGCCCGTGAAACAACACGAGGAGGACGAGGATGAGCGCACCTATGCCCAGGGCGGCCAGTGGTTTGAAGTCGTCGGGGATTTTTAGCAACAGCGACGAAAGGCTCGGCAAAAAAGTGCCCCCTCTTGCTATCGCATCATTTCACCGAATTTACCACTTAAGTCAAGGTTGTGCGCGCAGCAGATCGCGAGCGATCTTTGCGTACAGGTCAATCGCCCCCACCAGCTGGCTTTTCTCGATGTATTCGCCTTCCGTATGCGCCACATGTATGGAACCGGGCCCGATGAGCAGCGGCTTGCCCCAGCGGGTGAGAGCGGGGATGTCGGTGGTGAAGGCTGCAACCATGGTCTCGATACCGGGCACAGTACCCAGTTCCATGAACGGGATCTCCAGGATGAAATTGGCTTCGGCTTTGTTGCCGGCGGCTTGCTGCACTTGACGCCGGAGCTCCTCGGCCGGGCCCACCAGCCGGAACAGCAGATGGGCCATGGCGTAATCCGGAATCACATTGGGCGCACGGCCGCCTTCGATGAGGCCGATATTCAACGTGCACGGTCCGGCCTTGGGATGGGTGGGCAGCTTCAGCTTGCGGATTTCGTGCACGGCGTCTAGCAGCTTCTCAATGGCGGACTCGCCGAGCTCGGGATAGGCTGAGTGCGCCATTTTGCCGCGTGCAACCATCTCAATGCGAAGCGTGCCTTTGGACGCCACGGCGAGACGGTTCTCTGTAGGCTCGCCATTGATAAGGAATTTCACGCCTCGAGGTTGCTCATTCGCGGTCTGCGCGCCCTGGCTGTCACGCTCTTCGCCGACGAGAAACAGCAGTCCCACATGAATGCCTTCGCTCTTCAGCTTCTCGGCTGCCGCAATCTGCGCCACGATAATGCCCTTCGCATCGCAGGAACCGCGGCCATAGATGCGGTCTTTCGTCTCCGACGAGGGAATGAATGGCGGCACGGTATCCATATGTGTCGAGAGCGCCAGTTGCGGCGTGGCGTGACCGGGAGTGGTCGCCCAGATGTTGAAGCGATCGTCTTCTACCGGCATGCGCTCGACGTTGTAGCCGAGCTGCGATAGCTCGTCGGCGAGCACCAGGCCCACGGCGGCTTCCATGCCGGTGGTGGATTCGATGTCAATGAGTTTGCGGGTGAGGGCGAAAACGTCCATCTGGGAAGAATAGATCATTCTGGTTTGGCGAGCGTCATTTTGCGCCGAAGCAGGGCCCGGGCGATTGGGCCCTTCGCGCGTTGAAAGGACGCGATCCTAGTATTCTTATCGCACCGATGATCAGCGATCAGGCAATCCTGCGGCACATCGAGCGTCAGCCGCACCACTCTGCGGGGTATAAGCAGCTCATTCGGGAGCTCAATCTGCGAGGCGAAGAGCGCAGGCAGCTCGCCGAGCGGCTTCAGGCGCTGGTCAAAAGCGCCCGGCTGATCGAAACCGGTCGCGACCGCTACACCCTCGCCCAGCACGTCGCGGCGCGGCAGAACCTCATTGCCGGACGGCTGACCATGCATCGCGACGGGTATGGCTTCGTGGTCCCGAATCCGGGACAGAGGACAACAATCGAAGGCGACGTTTTCATTCCGCCGCCGGCGATTGGTGCAGCAATGCACGGCGACCAGGTGCTGGCCGAGATCACGCGCAAGCGCGATGATGGGCGTGCCGAGGGTCGTATCCTGCGGGTGCTTACGCGGGGCAATCCAACGGTTGTCGGGACGTTCCATTACGGATCGCGGCAGAACTACGTCACGCCGATGGATGAAAAGATCACGCAGGAGATCATCATCCCGCGTGGGATGGAGTTGCCCACCCTCTCGCCAAGAGAAGGCGAGAAGGGTGGGACGCCCGCGCAAAAAGCAGGTCCCTCGACTCCGCTTCGCTCCGTTCGGGATGACAAAGCTGTAGAGCGGACGGCCCTTGCTTCTCGCCGCCGCCAATCGGGGAGAGGGTGGGAAGCGAAGGATCGTGTGCTAGGGAGCGAGGCGCGCCGGCGCGAGTGGAGTGATCTGGAAAATGTTGTCGTCGAAGTCGAGATCACGGAGTGGCCGTCGCCGACGGAAAACCCGCGCGGACGGGTGATGGAAATTCTTGGCTATGAGGACGACTTCGGCGTGGATGTCGAGATCGTCATCCGGAAATTCCATTTGCCGCATCGCTTTCCGATCGAGGTACTACAGGAAGCGCAGGATTTCGAGCCGGTCATCCACGCTAGCGAACTGCGGCATCGGCGCGATTATCGCGCGCTTCCCATCGTCACCATCGATGGCGAGACGGCGCGCGACTTCGACGACGCTGTGACCGTTCGCCGAACGTCGAAAGGACATTTCGAGCTGCAAGTCCATATTGCAGACGTCGCACAGTACGTGCGCGAAGGCTCGGCGATCGATCTTGAGGCGCGTCTGCGCGGCACGTCGGTCTATTTCCCTGACCGCGCCGTACCTATGCTGCCCATCGAGCTCTCAACCGACTTGTGCAGCCTGCGGCCCCAGGTCGACCGCATGGTGTTGTCGTGCGTGATGGAAATCGATCATCAGGGAGAGGTCGTCGGCTACACATTGAACGAGGGGGTGATTCGTTCGGCCGAGCGCATGACGTACACCAACGTCAATCTGATTCTGGAAGGAGATCCGGCGCTGCGGCGGCACTACTCGCGCCTGGTTGATGTGTTCGAACTGATGCGCGAGCTGGCGATGATACTCAACCGCAAGCGCGCGCGCCGGGGTTCTATCGATTTCGACTTGCCCGAGCCGGTGATCGAGTTCGACGAGCACGGTCTGATGACGGGTATCACGCGTTCCGAGCGAAACATCGCCAATCGGATTATCGAAGAGTTCATGCTGGCGGCCAACGAGTGCGTCGCCGGCTATCTCGAAGGCAAGGGCGTTCCGGCGCTGTATCGCATCCATGAGAAGCCCGATCCGAAGCGGGTGATGGACTTCGAGACGGTCGCCGCCCGATTTGGATACTCGCTCGGTGTTGGCGCCATTCCGGTGAAGCGTGTCCAGTTCAAAGCGGAGCGACGCGAGCGCTATGGCACAGGCCGGAGCGCAAAGACGATGGAGATACCGGAAGATATTCACATCACGCCGCGCATGTATCAGAAGCTGACGCAGAAGATTGCCGGGAAGCCGGAGGAGCGGATCCTGTCGTACCTGATGTTGCGATCGTTGAAACAGGCACGGTATTCGGAAATAAACGAAGGGCACTTCGCGCTGGCTGCGCCGACGTACACCCATTTCACCTCGCCGATCCGACGATATCCCGACCTGATCGTTCATCGCATTCTGAGGGATGTACTGCACGAGTCGGCTGAGCGCGAAGACCATGGCGTGCCGATCGGGATTGGGGATGTCGCGCATAGCGAGACGCCCTCGCCGTGGTCGAAGAGGTCGAGTGCGCAGGAAAAGACTCACCCAGGCAAACGAAACTTGGGCGGGGCGCCTGCTTCAAAGGGGGCACACGGTTTGAACGCGACCTCCGCGCCAATTCCAGAAAACGAGCTTCACGCCATCGCCGACGAATCCAGCCAGTCCGAGCGGCGCGCCGATGACGCCGAGCGCGAACTGATGGAATGGAAGAAGGTGAAGTTCATGGAGGAGCGGATCGGCGAGGAGTTCGACGGGCTGATTGTGAGCGTCACGAAATTCGGCCTCTTCGTCGAACTGAACGACATGTTCATCGAGGGGCTTGTGCCGATCGGTTCGCTCACCGACGATCGCTACCAATACCACGAGAACACGAAACAGATCATCGGCCAACGCAGCCGGCGGACTTTTTCGCTCGGCGATCCCATCCGCGTGCTGGTAGACCGCATTGACCGCATGCAGCGGCGCATCCAGTTTGCGATCGTCGAGGAGCGTCCCTCGCGGGCGAAACGCCGACACAAAAAAGCCTGACAATGTGGAAGGGAGGAGCTACAGCTTCTGCACGCGCTGCACATCGCGCACGCCGGGAATCTTGCGTACGCCGATAAGGATTCTTTCGAGGTGCTTCAGGTCGGCGATATCGGCGACGATCTCCACCGTGGCATGCTCGTCTACGGTGGTCGCCTCCATGTTACGGATGTTCGTGTTCGTGTCGCTGATGACGGTGGCGATCTGCTTCAGCATGCCGGGACGGTTGTCGCAGGCCACGGCCAGCTTGACCGGGTAACCTGCCTGCCCGTTTGACGGAGCAGCATCACGTCCCCACTCGACCGAGATACAGCGCTCGGGCTCGAACATCAGGTTCTGCACGTTGGTACAGGACTTGGAATGAACCGCCACGCCCTTCCCACGCGTGATGTAGCCGACGATCTCTTCGCCGCGAATGGGATTGCAACATCGCGCCCGATAGACCATGAGGTCGTCGTGGCCTTTGACCTTGATGGCGGAGTTGTCGCCGCCGAAAACACGGCGAACAACACTGGTGAAGCCGCCCGAACTGTCGTCTTCGGTTGGCGGCGGGGCCGGGGCGTGCCCGGAGAAAGATTGCGCTTCTTCCGCAGGCACCAGGCGCGCCAGGATGCTGCGCGCTGAGAATTTGCCGTAGCCGATGGCGGCGAGCAGATCTTCCGGCTTGGCCAGACCGTTCTCGTTGGAGACGCGCATCAGCTCGGCGTCGCTCAGCGACTTCATTGAGATGCGATACTTGCGGGCCTCCTTCTCGATCAGCTTGCGGCCGATCTCCACGGCACGCTCGCGCTGATGCACGTTGAGCCAGTGTTTGATCTTCTGGCGGGCGCGCGAGGACTTGGTGAACTGCAGCCAGTCGCGGCTGGGATGATGTCCGGGCTGCGTGAGAATTTCCACGATATCGCCGGAACGCAGCTTGTACCGCAGGGCAACGATTCGCCCGTTCACCTTGGCGCCCACGCAGGTGTGCCCCACTTCCGTGTGCACAGTGTAGGCGAAATCGACCGGCGTTGCGTCGCGGGGGAGAATGACGATGCGGCCTTTCGGCGTGAAGGTGTAGACCTCTTCGGGATAGAGATCGATCTTGAGGGTGGCAAGAAATTCGTTGGAATTCTTGATGTCGCGCTGCCACTCGACGACCTGCCGCAACCACGCCAGCCGCTGCTCATCGCGCGCTGACACCGGCCCATCCTTATATTTCCAGTGGGCGGCGATGCCCTCCTCGGCCATCTTGTGCATATCTTCCGTGCGGATCTGCACCTCGAAAGCATGGCCCTTTTCGGAGATAACGGTGGTGTGCAGTGACTTGTAGAAGTTGTTACGCGGGATGGCGATGAAGTCCTTGATGCGTCCGGGCACTGGCCGCCACTGGTTGTGAATGATGCCTAGTACGGCGTAGCAGTCGGTCTCCGATTGCGTGATGATGCGCATGGCCAGCATGTCGTAAATCTGGTCGATGGAGATGCGCTGCCGCTGCAGCTTCTGCCAGATGCTGTAGAAGCGCTTGATGCGCGCTTCGACGCGCGCCTGAATCTTATTCTCCTTGAGCTTCTGCTCGATGACACCTTGTACTTCGGCGAGGAACGCCTCGCCCTCCTTGCGGCGCGACTCGATCGCGTCCTTGATCTGGTTGTAGGCGATAGGATCGACGTACTGGAAGGCAAGGTCTTCGAGCTCGCCACGAACCTTATTCATGCCGAGACGGTGAGCGATCGGCGCGTAGATGTCTAAGGTCTCGCGCGCTATCTTCTGCTGGCGGTCAGGCGAAAGAAACTTCAGGGTGCGCATGTTGTGCAGACGGTCGGCCAGCTTGATGAGCACCACACGGATGTCATCCATCATGGCAAGGACCATCTTGCGCACGTTTTCGGCCTGCGCGTCTTCGGAGGAAGCAAATTCGATCCGGTTGATTTTGGTGACGCCTTCGACGATGTGCGCTACCTGCTCGCCGAACTGGGTCTTGATGTCATCGACCGTTCCCTTCGTATCCTCGACCACATCGTGCAGCAGGCCGGCGGCGATGGCCGTGGTGTCGAGCTGCATCTCGGCCAGGATGGTGGCCACTTGCAGCGGGTGCGCCAGAAACGGCTCGCCGGATTCGCGCGCGCTGCCTTTGTGATGTTCGAGAGAGAAGTCGTAGGCCTTTTTGACGAGCGAGAGGTCGTCCTTCGGGCGGTAGGCACGGATCTTGCGCAGAAGATCGCGAAATCGAGTGACGGTCAGAACATTGGTCGCGATCTGTTGGCGCAAAGTCGCCATATCCGATTATACGACGAGAAATCCAGGCAGCTTTGCGGATGCAGCAGGCTGGATTCGCACTTCCTTAGATGAAACTTGCGGTTGATGCGTACCAGATGGAGTAGAGTCGTACCGAAATAGGTGCGGAACTATGCGAGTGCTGATCAGTGGAGCATCAGGACTGTTGGGCTCAGCACTGGTTCGCGAGTTGCGCGCGGGCGGGCACGAGACGGCTGCGCTGGTGCGCCGCGCGGCTGGAGCCGGCGAGGTGGAGTGGAATCCGCGTGAGCCACTCGATCCTGCCAGGCTCGCCGGCTGCGATGCAATCGTGCATTTGGCGGGGAAGAACATCGCCGGGCTGTGGACAAAGAAGTTCAAGCAGGAGGTGCTGGAGAGCCGCGTGCGCGGAACGCAGACGCTGGCCGCGGCGGCGGCGGAGAGCTTTCGCCGTACTGGACGGCCAGGTGTGTTCGTGTGTGCTTCCGGCATGAGCTATTACGGCGATCGCGGAGACGAGGTACTGACCGAAGAAAGTTCGATGGGGAAGGGATTCCTGGCGGAAGTAGTGCAGCAATGGGAAGCGGCGGCGGAGCCTTGCAGGGAAGCCGGCTTGCGCGTGGTTTCGCTGCGCATCGGGGTTGTGCTGGCGCGTGATGGAGGCGCGCTGAAGCCGATGCTGCCGCCGTTCCGGCTTGGTTTGGGCGGAAGGGTGGGAAGCGGAAAGCAATATTGGAGCTGGATTGCACTGGATGACGTGATCGGCATGATGACCTTTGCCCTGCAGAACGATGGGGTGCGCGGGCCAGTGAATGTGGTTGGGCCGGCGCCGGTGAGGAATGAAGAGTTTGTGCGGGCGCTGGGAAGAGAGCTACATCGTCCTGCGATCTTTCCTTCGCCTGCGTTTGCGGTGAAGGCGTTGCTTGGCGAGATGGGACAGGAGTTGCTGCTTACGTCAGCACGAGTGTTGCCGGCGAAGATGAATGCGGCGGGGTACAGGTTTCGGCATCGCGAGCTGGCAGATGCGCTGCATGCGGCGCTGGGGTGAATATATTGGCTGGCGTGAGCCGCAGCCCCTCGGCAACAGAAGGTTAGAACGGGGCGCCCCAGGCACTCCGCAGAGCGCGCAACCACCGGCCCTGGTGACGCTTAACAGATGACCTGCACACTTCTGTGGGCGGTAGAAAATCCGCCGGAAGGGATACGGGTGCTCGAGCCCACGGCGCGGGTTTGGCGATCCGGAGGTCGCCAGCCCTCGAGCCGCAACCGCCTGAGCAACACGACAACTCTGGAAATTTTCCGCATTCGAAAGTATTCTGCTGCCTGCAAATGGGATTCGCCTTCATGATTGCGGAAACTCCTCTGGGCGGCGCGGTGTTCGTCGCTCTGGTGATGACGTTTTCAGTGCTCGGCCTGGTGCTGGTGCGCCGTTATGCAAATGTTGATTGGCTCAAGCGGCAGCATGAGGTCGCCAGTTTCTTCTTTCTCATGATTGGAACCCTGTATGCGGTCCTGATCGCCTTCGCCATATACGTAGTGTGGACGCAATTCGAGGCCGCGGGTACCAATCTCGAGCATGAGGCCAATGAGGTCGGCGATCTCTCCCGGATGGCCCTGGCCATGCCGGAGCCGATGCGAAGCGACATCCGGACAGCGTTACTGGAATACATCCATTCTGTCCTGGACGATGAGTTCCCAGCCATGGTGGACGGCCGCTCCAGCGACCGAACATGGCGGGCAGTAGAGAATCTGTGGGGGGTCTACGCAGAAGCTGAACCCAACACACTGAAGGCGCAAGCCAACTACGCTGAATCGCTGAAGCACCTGAACGAGCTTTCGAACTACCGTCGAATCCGGCTGTTCACCAGCCGTGGGACCGTGCCGCCCGTGCTCTGGTGGCTGCTCTACCTGGGCGGAATTGTGCTGGTGGCGTTTACCTACTTCTTCGGACATGACAGCGTGTTATCGCAGGGTGCCATGACCGCAGCGCTGTCGGGAATTCTGGCATTCAGCCTGTTTCTAATCCTGGCCTTCGACAGCCCTTACGCCGGAGCGGTGCGCGTGGACCCTACGCCTTTCCAAGTGGAACTCCAGCACGTCACGGTGCGGCACTGAGCCTTACTTGGAAGGATTTTGCTTGCCGGGGTTGTACGTAATGCCCTTGGTTTCAAAAAGAGTGGCGGGCAGGTTTCCGTTGTAGGTGACCGAAGTAATGAAGCGCTGATTCGTCATCTCGCCATTGCGATAGCGTACCGTACTGAATGGCGTCTGCACCCCCTGCATCAATTTGTAATTGCTGAAGACGGTGGACTCGTCATCAAACTGGCGGTCTTCGGGATCGCGCCAGTTGTACGCCACCTTTACGGGCAGCCGGGTGGTGCCGTCCACGGAGATCGTGACGCTGTCGTTGGCGGCGTTGAGCACCGTGACCTGGTCGGCGAGATTGCGCTCGACCATGGCGGTGCCGCTGTAGAGGACGGTCGTTCCTGTCGCGGCGAGCCACTTGCGCACGACCCACTCCAATGAGTGATCGCGGCGGCGAATGTAGTCATCCACTTCCTTCGGATCCTGCGTTGCCGTGCCCTTGTAGGTAATCTCGTAGCCTTTGTCTCCGTTAAAGAGCTCGATAATGTCACGCTGTTTGGTGAGCTCGACGCGATCTTTGTCCGGCCACTCCCAAAAGCGCCAGAACTGGAGGCCGGTGCTGTTCGGCTGGCCGTGATAGAAGCCGTAAGTGCGGCCTTCGCTTTGCATGTCGCGGACGTTGAGCCAGGCGTCGCCGCCGAGGGCACGGAGCATGTCGTTCAGGACCTGGCAGGCCTTCTGGACGCTGGGGTCCTTGGCCGATGCGAATTGCGCGGTTGGCCAGGTGGAGGGCGCGGGAGTCTGGGCGGGAGCGGGGGTTTGAGCAAAGGCGCAGCCGGCGACAACCAGCGCGACCAGAAGCGTGGCAACTCTGCGCATGAAGATATTTTACCCGCCACCGCCGACCGGTTGCGTCTGGAGGCGTGCGGAGCGGGTTCACGAATGGCCCTTGCAGCAGCGAATGCGCCCCCGCGGAAAAACTGAAGTCGCCGGAAACGCTCGATGGATAAGGTTTTTGCCAGATTCCCACATTGGGATGCACGGTCATGGAGGTCGTTCGTGAGCTCTCTTGCTGTGGGAAAGCCGCGAAAATAGCAGGTGAAATTACGACCTCGTGAACAGACTCTCCGCGATTGCACAATTTTCTGGCAGTCCCCTGTGGACGAGCTGCACTCGATTGAAAACAAACTAGATACAGTCGTGACAATTTTATTGACTTTAGAAATGGAAGGAGTAAAAACACACTCGTTCTTTGACAAGTTTTCAAGGTTGACGCAGTCAGAAGTAAGCTTTCCGAAGCGCGAAAGCGAAGAGGAAACCGGCTAGGCCGGGACCTGCAGCGAGATCGATATCCAGCGCCCACGGCGCAGGATGAGAGATGGCAGCAGTCAGTCGCAAGCGGACGACAGTGGTAAAACGGAAAACGGGTCAAGGGCAAGATGGAATCCCGAGGCGTAGATCGGTAGTTCCGGCAGGTTGCGAGTCCGGTATCCGAGTTGAGATTACGCTGATACGCGAGTATCCGGCGTCGAGCTTGACGAGGAGTAAACGTGACCCATCGGCTGGGAGACGTCGATCAAATGCGACCTCGGGATTTCTTTTTCTAAGAAGTTAGCACTCAGCATTCAGTCATCATAGAAATCTGACTGCGCGGCTTCAATGCCGCTTGGCTGATGGCTGATTGCTGAGTGCTTCTTACAACGGAATATTCCCGTGCTTCTTCGGCGGGTTCTTGTCGCGCTTGTTCTCCAGCATTTCTAGAGCCTGAATCAACTTCCGGCGGGTTTCGCGGGGGCGGATGACCGCGTCGAGATAGCCGCGCTCGGCGGCGACGTACGGATTGGCGAAGCGGTCGCGGAACTCTTCGATCTTTGCAGCGCGATCGGCTTCGGGATTCTCTGACTTATCCAGCTCGCGGCGATAGACGATGTTCACCGCGCCTTCCGGACCCATGACGGCGATCTCGGCGGTCGGCCAGGCATAGTTCACGTCGGTGCGGATGTGCTTCGAGGCCATGACGCAATAGGCGCCGCCGTAGGCCTTGCGCGTGATGACGGTGATCTTCGGGACGGTCGCCTCCGAGAACGCGAAGAGCAGCTTTGCCCCGTGGGTGATGATGCCGCCGTACTCCTGCTGCGTGCCGGGGAGGAATCCGGGAACGTCTTCGAAGGTAATCAGCGGGATGTTGAAGCAATCGCAGAAGCGGACGAAGCGCGCGCCCTTGATGCTGGCGTTGATGTCGAGCACTCCGGCGAGAAACGCCGGCTGATTGGCGACGATGCCGACCGACTTCCCGTTGAGCCGCGCGAAGCCGACGACGATGTTCTTCGCGTAGTGCTCCTGCACCTCGAAGAAGTAGCTGTCGTCGACGACGGTGTTGATCACATCTTTGATGTCGTAAGGCTGGTTCGATTCGGCGGGCACGATGCTGTCGAGCTTTTCGTCCACGCGATCGATGGGATCGGTGCACGGCCTGCGAGGCGGGTCTTCCAGATTGTTCGACGGGATGAAGCTGAAGAGCTCGCGCACCATGCTGAGGCACTCGGCATCGTCGTGCGCCAGGAAGTGCGCGACGCCCGACTTCTCGTTGTGCGTCATCGCGCCGCCAAGCTCTTCCTTCGTGACTTCTTCGTGCGTCACGGCCTTGATGACGTCGGGACCGGTGATGAACATGTAGGAGGTGTTGTTCACCATCAGGATGAAGTCGGTCATGGCGGGCGAGTAGACTGCGCCGCCGGCGCACGGACCCATGATCGCCGAGATCTGCGGCACCACGCCTGAGGACAACACATTGCGCAGGAAGATGTCGGCGTAGCCGGCGAGCGAGCGGACGCCTTCCTGAATGCGCGCGCCGCCGGAGTCGTTCAGGCCGATCACGGGCGCGCCGACCTTCATCGCCATATCCATGATCTTGACGATCTTGGCGGCGTTGGTCTCCGAGAGCGAGCCGCCGAAGACGGTGAAGTCCTGCGCGAAGACGAAGACCAGGCGGCCTTCGATGCGGCCGTAGCCGGTGAGGAAGCCGTCACCAAAGAACTTCTGCTCGTCCATGCCGAAGTCGGTGCAGCGGTGAGTGACCAGCTTGTCGGTTTCTTCGAAGGTGCCCTCGTCGAGGAGGAACTCGATGCGCTCGCGCGCCGACATCTTGCCTTGCTTGTGCAGGCGCGCGCGGCGCTCTTCGCCACCGCCGGCTTCGGCAAGCGAGTCGCGGCGCTTCAGTTCGGCTAGTTTCTGCTCCAGATTCATGGGAGGGATTATAAACATCGCCGCCATCTGGCATGGGGTGCAGCGCTTGTGATTGTTGGAATTACGCTGCAGTAATGTTTGAATTGTGTTGCAGTAGGTTGGAATTATTTTGCACTGAATCGCAGGTCTACGTCTTGCTCCTAATCCACTGTACAGCTCATAGGCTTGGTGTAGGTAAGAGACGAAGCGCATTCAGCTTATGAAGTGGACGTACCATTGCTGGAGATCGCGATCAGGTCTGCTGCCGATGGCCGATGGATTTGTTCTAAATATGGTAGTTGGCATAACCTCAAGTAGTTGATGTTGATGGATTAGGGACGTCACGAGAATAAGCTATGTGGGTTCAGCAGCTCCGAATCGAGAGCTTTAGGGGCATAAAGAGTGCTGTTGTTAACTTCGGCGAACGCCAGACGATACTCGTTGGGCCAAATGGAGCTGGGAAGAGCACGCTACTGGAGGCTTTTGCCCTCCTGTTCGGCCGAGACCGGCTCGTGCGGACGCTGACCGAACATGACTTCTATGGAAGTGATCCGCAGGCCGGGGACCGCATTCGTTTCGTCGCAACAATCACCGGATTTAGTTCCAACACCACGACGGATCACAGCCAATGGTTTTCGGAGCGACGCGGGGTTCCGAAGTGGATCGGCGCGTGCGGCGCACTCTTGGCTGAGCCGCAGACGGCAGAGGACGCTCTGGCCGTTCAAATTGGATTCTGTGCGCGGTTTGATCGTAGGATGCGGTCGTGGACCCGTTCGATGAGGACGTTGACCAGGTTCTGCCGGCCCGTCTCGTTACTGAGATCGGCTTCTTTCTTGTTCCGGCATACCGAACCTGGGATCGGCTCGTATCTTTCAATTCCGACTTCAGGGCACGCATGAAAGGAATACGAATCCACGAGTACGGTGGCGTCGGCACATTGAAGCCGGAATCACAGACCACTAGGGACAGCGGGTGTTTGGCATTACGGACTGGACTCGCGACGGCACGCTGGCGGAGTACCGAAGTCGTGAAATGCGGCGGCGACGTAGAGGAGTCGAACTAAGGCCAGCCCCTGCAACATCGTGGGTAGCTGCGTAATGAACCGAATCAGCGATTGATGAGGTGGGATAAAAGGTACAAGGCTTATCGTTCTCGCTTTGGCGCTTACGTCAGTGCTCGATGCGCAGACCGCGTCCAGCGCCAACATCGCGCCGCGAATATTGAGGACGGCGGAATTGATCGGAGT
>Ga0126381_100000330_pt1 | contig 51563 bp, 62 predicted proteins | sample PanSoiMetPlot_28_FD_96465 | JGI IMG/M metagenome (GOLD analysis project Ga0126381, IMG submission 96465) | Tropical forest soil microbial communities from Panama - MetaG Plot_28 | ecosystem: Environmental > Terrestrial > Soil > Tropical forest > Bulk soil | place: Panama | collected 2016-02-17 | reverse complement strand
TCTCGGCGCCCTCACACCGGTGGAGTTTGCAACCCTTAACGGACAGAAAAAACAACCGCCCCAGGAGGGGGAAATGACCGGCGGACTCTACTTATGACTGGAGGGAAATTGGGGGGCAGGCCAGGTACGTCCGCCGTAGTTTCGCTAGCATCCGAAGACGAACGTCCCTCTCCTCATACAGACTCGCGAATATCTTTCTCGGAAACAACTTGTCACGAAGGTATGGGACTAGATGACTACTCGGATAGGACAGGAATCCAGGACGCTGATGATGAAGAATTCCGAGCAAGCACGCCAGTAAAAAATCATCCTGCGTTTCCACCAGTTCGTCCCGTAGAGCAAGCGCGCTGCGCAATGTTTCGGGATGGAAAAAGCGGCGAACCCAAGGCGGTACGTGCCGGAGATCCTGGTCGGCAACGCGGCGTTCGGCTTTTTTCCATCGTTGTTCAAAGCGTCGTATGGCGGCGTCGCCGCTCGTCGGTGCCGAGAACTTTGCGCGCATCAACACCACACCGTACGGATTCGTATCAGCAGCTATTGCTGCGCGACCGAGTAAACTAGCTTCGAAGGGAATAATTCCTGAACCGGCAAACGGATCGACAAGAATGTCGCCTGGACGGGTGAATCGCCGAATTAAGGCGCGCGCAATAGACGTCTTCATGCGACCGATGTACGGTGCCAATTGCTCAAACGTGCAGTCCTCGCCGGTTGTACAGCGGGGTGTCCACAGCGAAAGTCTTGGCCGTGCGTAGGCGACAGAAGCCACGGAGATCAGTCGCTTCCCCAAGGCAGGCGATACCCTAATTGTGTCAGTTTTGCCTCGAGCTCTTCCAATTCACGATTTCGTTTAGGGCGTGAGCCATCTGGAGCCAAAAGGCCCGCGCTTACAGCTGCCTCGCGGCCTCGCTCCGGGGATTGGGCCAAGCCCCGAAGGACGTCGACCTCCTGACGAGTGAGGGTTACGCCTGAGCGCTGGTAATCGCAAAAAGCTTCCCAAGCTACAGGGCACCATTTGCTGACGATCTCTTCTCCAATCACAACCGCATAAGCACGGATTTCCTCTTGGGCGCGCGTGTCCATCCGCAGCTCAAGGAAGTGCAGAAGATTGTGCAAGTCTATTTTCCAATAGGCTTCTGTGTAGGTGGAGAGCGGGAGGTCTTTGCGGGCCTGTTCACGGGCGACACCCTTCGAAAGCCTCTCCTCGTAAACTTCGCGAGCCAGCCGATGGAGCTCCTGCTCCCGCGCAGACAGAGCCGTTCCGACCGAAGCGTCGATCGCTGCGCCTGAACCCTGCCGGTTCTGTGTGGCTTGCGTTCGCCAACCATCGGGAGGCGTCAGCTGGGCCGCCTCTATCGCTATGGAGTATCGGGTGGAGTGCTCGTTCACGTTCGCCGTCCGATGCCGTATCCACTGGCGCCAGCAGTCCATTGGTGCTCGAACGTGAAGCTTGATCTCGCACATCTCGAAAGGGGTGGTATGCCGATGTCGCATCAAGAATCGGATCAACCCTCGATCCTCACGAACGCGCTTCGTGCCTCGACCGTAAGAAACGCGGGCTGCTTGGACAATGGCATCGTCGCTCCCCATATAGTCCACGACGCGAACGAAGCCGCTGTCGAGGACACGAAAATCCTTGCCTAAAATCGCGTCCAACGCCGGAACCGCGATCCGCGCAATCTCCTGTGTCTGCTCAGCCATATGGTTGAATCAGCGTACGATGTTTTCCGCATACATGGGAGAGAGAGACGCCTCAATCAAGCGAATGGGCGATTTCGCGAAAGTCGCGAAAAGCCAACGTCCGAAGGGCCACATCACAGCCCCTTTCTTGACCTGCTCTCGTAGCGTGCTCGCGCGCGGCTTCAGCTTTGCTTCGGTGCGTGAGGCTCTTCATCTTTCAGCATCGAGCGGTATCGGGATTTCGTCGAACAGCCCAAGTTCAGCCAAAGTCACGATGCTGGACACTTGACATTACAAACCGTTGGCGCTAAAAACTCAATTCACTCGCGGGAAAACTGGCGCCCCCTGCGGGATTCGAACCCACGGCCCCAGGATTAGGAATCCTGTGCTCTATCCATCTGAGCTAAGGGGGCTCTGTACCGATCATAGAGGATTTCATTGCCTCAGGCAGCAGCTTGGAGCCTGGAAGAGGCGGCATGGTGAAAACGGCCAGTGCTCGCGCCGCTTTTGACGTCGAGCGCCGGCCGGGACAGGGCTGTGTAAGACCGCTCGACCGCTCCAACTAGAAAGGGGTCAGCTCCAGGATGGTGATGGTTGAGCTGAAGTCGTCCACATACGAAAATTGATTGGCCAGAAGTGTACGCACGTTCAGGATCGCAAATGCTGCTCCTTGATTCGGGTCGATCGAATACTGCCTGACGAACTTGCCGCCCAATGTAAATTCGACTAGTTCGCTCGGCTGAGCCGGATCATTGTGAGCGGTCGGGTCGGCATTGGCGGTTACGAAGTTGCCATCCGGCGCAACCATCAGTCCCAGCGGCCCGTGCAAATGCGCGTTGTCCTTGTAGATCAACATTCCCTTACCCGCGGAGCTGGTCAACGAGCCGGCGTTATGAATCGCGTAAATTGCATTATCGTCTTCGGCTGAGACGTAAAGCGTATCCGTGACACGGTCATAAACCAGGCCCGCCGGACCGACCACCAATACCGCCGTATCAGGCCCGAAAGCATAGCCCTTGCCGATAGTCGTTGGCGTACCGACCACCGAGAACGTCCCACCCATGAGCGAAACCGTCAGCCGCGTGATGGTGCCGTCAAGCACGTTGGACACAAATAGCTGCGCCATCATGCCCCGTTCGTTGACCGCCAGCCCCCAGGGCCCGTTCACTCCCTTGGTGATCGTCGTTACGAGGTTCCCGTTGCGGTTGAGAACCAAAAGCCCGCCCGAAGACGCCTTGGTGCTCGTTCCCGTGGTGAAGACCGATCCGCCGAGCACGAAACCCGCCCGCATCACCGCCAACGCGTTGCTGAAACCGATGTTCTTGGTGGCTTTGAAAAAGAGTCCGGCCTGCTGCGCTGTGTCGGGATCGATTATGACGATGGTACGGCCTTGGCCCTGGAGGTTTCCACCCGCCATGCTGTTGTTGAAGTTGGAGACAAGCAACTGGCCGGGATGAATCTTGCCGCCAAAGGGAAATGCGAACGGCACCACTGCAAGCCCATAGGGATTCAGATCGCCATTGGCGGGCGAGGTTGACCCCTGCGCGGGAACAAATGCCGGACTGAGGTCAAACGCGGACGCGCCCGCCCACGGCAGTAGAAGTGCCGCGGCCAAAACAGCGATCGCCCCGAACCGGACTCTGCCTAACCGAAAACCAAGACCACATAATTCCGCGCGATTTTGGGTAATCATTTCCTGTCCTTTCCTTTTCTTCATTTTGGCTCGCATGCGGCTCCGTTAGAGACCTCAATCCGGTTGCTTGGCGGAGCGCCGGTCGCCAAACATCGGCGAATCGCACCCTAGAGGCACTACTTCCGCCCAATCATTGGCACGGGCAAAAAGTTCCCGACCGGAAAAGCAGAATGGGCAGAGGTTCGGGGTGCATTCGAACCGCGGCGTTTGCGACCGGCGCCGCGCCGCAATACAATCGGCGGGCGTTATTCTGGCCGGCTTCGAGCATTGGGCCTAGTCAAATCGAGGGGGAGCCTTCCGTGGCCGACGAATTCTACTTCAATCCCTTTGACCCTGCTTTTCGCGCCAACCCTTATCCATTTTATAAGCCGCTTTACGCGGGGCCGCCGCGGCTGATCGATTTCTATGGCCCGACCCTGCTGGTTGCTCGCCATGCCGATGTCGCCGCCGTCTGGTGCGACCCAGAGCGTTTTTCCAGTGAACCACCGACGGCTGGCTCCCGACCCAGTGACCGCTCGATGTTCGGCGGTCCCGTAATATTGCTGCTCGATCCGCCGGCCCATACGCGGTTGCGCCGCCTGGTAAGCCATCTCTTCACGCCACGGAAGGTTCGCGAGGGGCTGGCTGCGGCGGTGGATTCCATCACCAGGCGCCTGCTGGACCATGCGGCCGAAAAAGGCGAGTTCGACGCGGTAACCGAGTTGGCCGACCCGCTGCCCACGATGGTGATTGCTCATGTCCTGGGCTTTCCGATCGAGGACCACCGCATCCTCAAGGAATGGAGCGACCTGCTGCTGGACGGACTCAACACGCCTCCCGACCAGGGTTTTCCGCCCTCGTACCACAAGGCGCTCGACGAGCGCGATTCCTACCTGAGCGACATAATGGAAAAGCGGCGCAGCAAGCCTCAGGACGACCTGATCAGCATGTTGCTAGCCGCGCAGGAAGAGGGCGACAAGCTCAGCACGAAGGAAGTAATCGGATTTATCAACCTGCTGCTGCTGGCGGGCAACGAGACCACCACAAATCTGATCAGCAGCGCCCTGCTGCACGTGATTCGCCATCCTGGACAGCATCAACTGCTCCGCGACAACCCGCAGATGGCGGCGGCGGCGATCGAAGAAGTCCTACGTTACGACTGTCCGGTGCAAGCGTTGGGGCGCACGGCGCGCGTGGACATGGTCTTCGCCGACACCCGCGTGCCGGCCAACACCAGGATTTACGTGCTCGCCGGAGCCAGCGGGCGCGACCCGGCCAAGTTCAGAAATCCCGACACTTTCGATATCACTCGCGAATCCAACGAGCATCTGGCCTTCGGACTGGGTATTCACTTTTGCCTGGGCGCCTCGCTCGCGCGGCTGGAGGGTACCACTGCACTGCGCATGAGCGTCGAGCGTTTTCCACATCTGCAGATGGCCAATCCCGACGCGGCGTTGGGTTATAAGGGTTCCTTCGAAACGCGCGGACTCAGGGAACTGAAGTTGGTCGCGGCATAAGCGGGACCCAAGCTGACCAATTGATTGCCAGCGGCAGAACCAACGGCCGCAGGTCAAGCGCCCGGCTCTTCCGAGTCGTGCGCGTGCCGGATCGCCGCTTTGAGACGCGGTTCCAGCTGGTCGTAATTTAGCATTACCTTCTGGTACCGCACGGCCGCAACGGCTCGGAGCGAAACGGTAAAATCGCCGGCGTTCTCCACGTAAATCACCAGCTCATCATGCCCGGGTGACGGCGCCTGACGCACCGCGCCGAATTCCTCTTCTCCCCCGGCCAGAAACACCTGGTATCCTACTTCAATCTTTTCCTGCATTTACAAAACCCAAATGTAATGCGCGCCGGCCAAGACTTTAGCTGCACCTAAATTTATCACGGAATGTCGCCGGCCGCGCAACATTATCATTGACGGGTTCATTCCTCCCAATCAAAGCTGCGGGAAAACGTAAGCATCCCGTACTCGTGATCCGACCCGTATCCTGCCTGAAGGTCCAAACGCAAATTCCAGTCGCGGATGTAGAGACCCAGGTCGGGCCCGGCCTGGAACTTGGCTGACCCTTTCACGGTTGGGCCGCCCCAGATGATCGTTCCGGCCCCACCCAGCAGCATCACCTTGTCCGTGGACAGGACGATCAAGCGGGCATCCAGGAAACCGTTGGTGAGCTGGTTTTCGAAGTAATGGCTCGAGCTCACCGACAGGTTGACAGGATGGGAGCTGTGAACGTTCATCCAACCCGACCCGCTCTCCTCGATCACCGCCGAGTGGCTGTCGCCGATGTCATGTCCGCCCAGCACCGCCAGGTGCAGCCCATACGCCGGGTTTAGGTCCAGGCCGCCTTCGAATCGCCCGAAGAAAAATGGCTCACCCGGACGCGCAGTGAACGGCGTGTCGAACGCAACTCCATTGTAGATTTGATAGGCGGTCAACCGGGCAAGTATTCCGATGCGGCGGGTGTACGTCTGTTCGAACTCCAAGCCGGCGTGGGTGGTGGCGTAAGACGGGCTTCCATAGGCCGCGCCGAAGGCGGTCATGGTTAAATGCGGGGGCACAGCGAGCGTAACAAAATCCGAGAGCACATCCGCCGCACATACACGGGCGACGGCGAAGATCGGCGCGGCCACCATCGCGGCAATCAGCAGCACCTTCGCCAGAGACCGGTGCACGACGGGGAGGGGCGCAGAACTTCTCACCGTCACCCTACCTGTAGGACGGTGAGAGCATCTTATCGAGCCCCAGCGGCGATGGAGTGGCGGGTGGTTCTTCGCACGGCACGGTCGTTTCGTAACCGCCCGTGGCAATTACCGGCGCGGCTTTGGGATTGAGCGGATTGCGGACCTCGACCCTGCCCTTCAAAACCGCGACGTCGGTATAGCGCAGGCAGTTTGGAAAACCGGGACAGGGTGTTCCGCTTATATAGGCGGTGTCGAACTCGGTGCCGCGCACGCCGGCAATCGCGTTGGGCGTCCGCACGTCAAAATTTGCAGCGCCGACACCGCGCAGGCCCGCGTTGAAGATCGTATGCAGATGCCCGCCCAGCAATCCCACGCTTCTAATACCCGAAGCGGGCGCGCCCACCACGCCTTCATTGATAATGATCGTTGCGGACTCCTCGAGCCCCAGCGTGCTGTTGTCGCCGAACCTGATAGTGACGCGACTGCCTTTTCCAGTCGTCACCTTGTCGTTGGCTTGTAGCGCCATCGAGGGCGCCACCTTGAGTGTCTGGCCATTGCGCACCAGTATGACGTCGCCTTCAATCGCGGTGATCAATCCAACGCCCGCAACACCCTGCGCGAACGCCGCACCGTTGAGCATCGCCACAATGGCAAGCGGCAGGAGAATATTTCGCCCTGCGGCGATTACCAACCGCAGCCGACACCGCCGCAGATGCCTCGATCTCACTTGCTTCCTCGCATAGGCAAATCCACAGAAACAACTTGGTGGAAGGAAGGCCGAAATCCGTCGACATTAAGCAAACCTTATTCTCCGCACGCTTGCGGCAAGTATGCAACACATCCAATCCTGAGGCGGCGAATAAGCAAGCGATGGGCCACCGCGGTGGCGCTATCCGATCACACCTTCCTCGCGCAGGCGGCTGATTTCGCCGCTGGAATAACCGAGCAGATCGACAAGGACCTCGTCGGTATGCTCACCCAAAGCGGGGGCGGCCCGGTACATCGGCGCGAAGCCGCTGAAATTGGCCGGCAGACCCGGCACAAGCCGCTCGCCAACCTCTTTATGGTTCAGCCGCAGCCCGACCTTGGACGCCACAAACGCAGGATCGGCAACTACTTCAGCGGTGTTGTAAACGGGCCCAGCCGCCAGTTTGCGTGTGCGCAGCGCCTCGACCAGTTGATCGCGTTCGAACCGCCGCGTGAGCAGCGCCAATTCCCGCTCCAACGCTTCGACATTCGCGAGCCGGCCGTGCCTCGTGCCGTAGCGCTCGTCCTGCGCCATCCCCGGTGCTCCAAGTGTCTCGCAGAGAAGGGCAAACTCCGCATCCGACACGGCCGCGAAGGCAACCCATCGATCCTCGCCGGCGCACGGAAATACTCCATGCGGGGCGATTTCCGGATCGCGATTTCCAATCGGACGCTGTACACGCCCGTTCATGAAGTAATCCATCATGGCTTCGGGGATGGCCGCCGTCATCGCCTCGGCGATCGACAGATCGATGTATTGTCCTTCGCCGGTGCGGTCGCGATAGTGGATTGCAGCCATTATCGCCACCACCATCAGCACCCCGACTTCGAAATCCGGCCAGGCCCCGCCCAGCCCGCAAGGATCGCCACCGGGATAGCCCGTCAACTCGCAGATTCCGGAGAACGCCTGGGTATGGGGACCGTAGCCGACGGCGGCCGCGAAAGGTCCGGTCTGTCCCAGCGGTGTCGCCGACAACATGATCAGACCGGGCCGCGATCCGCGCAGCGCCTCGTAATCCAATCCGAACCGCCGCATCGTGCCGGTGGCGAAATTTTCCACAACGATGTCGCTGATAGCCACAAGGCGGCGCGCGATTGCGGCTCCCGAGGCGGTCCCCAGGTCAAGCGCGATGCTGCGCTTGGAGAAATTGATCGCGTGAAAACCTCCGCCGCGGTTGATACCCATTTTGCCGTCGGTGCCGCCCAAAAACCGCCCGAGGTCGGCGTGGCGCGAATTCTCGACCCGGATTACGTCGGCGCCCAACGCGCCCAACCATGCGGTTGCATGCGGCGCGGCGAGAATCCAGCCGAAATCCGCAACCCTGATACCCGACAGCGGTAAATCGCCGGCCGAAGCGATATCGCTCATCTCAAATAACCCCCTCCCGGAGCAGTCCGTTAAACTGCTCGCCGTCAAGTCCCAGCCACTCGCGATACACTGTCGCGTTATGCTGCCCTAGAATCGGCGCGGCGCGGCGGACCGACGCCGTGGCACGGCTTGAGCGATACGGAGGTCCGGGCATCGTCACACGGCCGGCCACCGGATGCTCGCATTCGATGAAAAAATCGCGCGCCTTGTATTGTTCGTTGTGCGCCACCTCGCGCGCGTTATAGACCGGAAAGCACGGGATCCGCTGCTCGAAAGCTTTGAGAAAAACTTCCTGCTTGTCGTGTTCGGCAAGCCAGCTCATCATTCCCGCCTCGACGCCGTCGGAGTTTTCCAGACGCGCCTGCTCGGTGGCGAACAGCTCGCCTTGCGCCCATTGCGGTTCGCCCATCATTCTCATCGTTCCCGCCCAGAATTTGTCCGTGGTCGGGCGCATCGCGACCCATCCATCGCGGCATGGATAAACCCACTGCAGATTAACCTTTGGGCGCGACATGAGGCGTTTACGCGCGGGTGCTTCCGGCGCGTCATGCGAAAACATCCCGATGTTGTGCCGGATCATGCTGACCATCGCCATCCATTGGCAGATGTCGACACGCTGGCCGCGGCCGCTCTTTTTGCGCGCCTGCAGCGCCATCAAGGCGCAGGCCGCGGCGGTATAGCCGGTCAGGTAGTCGGATTGGCGGCCGCCCAGCTTAAGCGGCGGCTCGTTGGGAGGATCAAGGACCTGGTTGTAAGGCGTTTCGTAGGTCACGCCGCTCATGTGGTTGGCGATCAGATCGCCGCCGCGCAGGTTTTTATAGGGCGAATCGCAACCGAAGAAGCCCATCGAGACCACCACCAGGCGCGGAAAGCGGCTGGTGAGTTCTCGCCAATCCAGACCGATGCGCTCGTTTGCTGACGGCATGTTTGGATTGAAGAGCACGTCGGCGCGGGCCAGCAGTTGAAGTAGCAGCTCGCGGCCGCGGGTTTGCGCCAAATCGAGCGTGACGCCAAGCTTGTTGGCGTTGAGGAACAGATGCGCCGCGCCGGTCTCGAGGTCGGGCTGATCCGCAGGAAACGGGCCGCGGCTGCGCTCCGGCGCGCCGATGCCGGGCGGCTCGACTTTGATCACCTCGGCGCCAAACTCCGCCATTGTCTTGCCAGCCATCGCGGAGGCGAAGTACGGCATCGGATCGAAGCAGCTGAGTTCGACTATCCGGAGGTCGTCCAACATCAGCATCGCCGCCGTTGATGGGGAATCCGCGTCAGCCATGTTTGTCCTCCAGCACGCGCCGATCCCTTTTCCGGTCTGGAACAGCTAAGATCGACTAACGATAATATGATCCCGAGTGATTTATGAAAGAGCGTTTCGGTGACAAGCCCATCGACGAGCACGATTGGCATTCCCGGGAATATGTCAATCAGTGGATTTCCAGCGACATCACCCGCGATGAGGAGCGGCGTCCAGTGCTCCAGCGGATGCTCAGTATCGCGCCGTTTTCACGCGGGGAGGCGATCAACGTTTTGGATGTCGGGGCGGGATATGGAGTAGTCAGCGAAGAGGTCTTGAAGGCATTTCCGCACGCCCACCTGACGCTTCAGGACTATTCCGAACTGATGTTCGAACATGCGCTCAAGCGATTGGCCGGACTCTCACCCTTCACCTGTTACGTGCTGGCCGATTTGAGCGATCCTGCCTGGGCCGCTAAGCTGCGCGGCCCTTTTGATCTCGTCGTGTCAGGATTGGCCATTCACAACCTCGACCTGGAGCCGCTGATGAAGCGCTGTTATCGGTCGATTTACGACCTCCTGCGTCCGGGAGGGCTGTTCCTCGACTACGATCTGTTCGGCCTGGTGCCAGGGGGAGTACAAACGCATAGCGATTGGCTTCGCGAAGCAGGCTTCGAGCGGATTTCCTGCACGTGGGAGCATGCGCCGGTTGCAGTCGTCGCGGCGTGGAGGGCCGAGCCGGTGTCAAAGTGATTCAATTGACTCCATGGGACGCTCTCCAGCCTGTCCCACGGCCAGATCGGTTTCGAGACCATCACGCGGGGCTGAACCGCACCGGCATGTGCTTTATTCCCGCCACGAAGTGCGATCGCAGACGAGACACTTCGCCCGCCAGTGCCATATCCGGCAGGCGCGCGAGCACTTCCTCGATTATCACCTTGGCCTCCAGCCGCGCCAGGTTTGCTCCCAGGCAATAGTGCTCCCCGTAGCCGAATGCCAGATGCTCGTTGGGAGCGCGCCCTACATCGAAGCGGTCGGGGTCGGGAAACACCCGCTCGTCACGGTTGGCAGAGGCGTTCCAGATAACCACGCGCTCGCCGGCGCGGATTCTCTGCCCATGCATCACCACGTCGCGTTTCGCGGTGCGCATGATGTGCGTCACCGGTGAGACGTAACGCAGGATTTCCTCGATCGCGGTGGGCATCAACGAGCGGTCCCGCATCAGGCGATCGCGTTCGGATGGGTTGCGCAGCAGCGCCAGCATCCCGCCGGAAATGGCATTGCGGGTGGTCTCCTGGCCCGCCACCACGAACAAAAAGGTGTTAAACACCACCTCGGACGCGCTCAGCCGCTGGCCCTCCATCTCTCCGGCGATAACCGCGCTCACCAGGTCATCGCCCAGATGGTTGCGGCGTTGGTCAACCAGCTTACCCAGGTAGTCGAAATATTCCTTTTGGGCATGCTGCCCCGTGCGCCGCCCGTCGCCTTCGATCTGATATTCCGGGTCCTGGCTGCCGATCGACATGTTGGCAAGCGAAAACATCAGGTCACGGTCGGCCTTGGGAATTCCCATCATCTCGCAAATCACCGCGGTTGGCAGCCGGGAGGCCACGTCCAGGACAAAATCGCATCGTCCGGACGGCGCTATCGCGTCGAGAATTTCGACGGCGATGCTCCTCACCATTCGCTCCAAGGGCGCCAATGCGCGCGGCGTAAAGCGCCGGTTCACGAGCTGGCGCATCCGCGTATGGCGCGGCGGGTCATTGAAGATCAGCATCTTGCGAAAACCCAGCGAGCTGGCCAGTTCGTCTTGCTTGTCGGTCAGGATGGCAACGATTCCGTTTTCGGAGCTGAAATCCGTCGGGTTGCAGTAGATTTCCAGCCCGTCATGATAGCGGCTGATCGACCAGAACCCGCTGTTCCGATGCTGGTTCCAGTGGACGGGCGCTTTGGCCCGCAGCAGCTTCCAGGCGGCGTGGGGATCGCCGTCAACGAAGAGATCCAGTGACGCCAGATCGATTTGTTCCAGTTCCATCGCAAGTTCCGATTATCTGTTTAGCAAGAGCCGACAACGGCCGCCAATCAAACATCCTAATCCTGGCGCCCGAGCCAGGCGACCGGCCGGATGCGTCGAACTTGCGGGCGGGCGCATTCCGTATCAAACTGCCGCAGGACCACGGGGATTTTGACAACAGCGCGCGGCGCTCCTTGCACCCGCACAGCGCCGCACCCAAGCCGCGCTGCATCTTGGCAACGCGCTTAACGGGGACACCACTATGGCTTCGATCGATGGCTCAGCGTCCGCGGCGATTCGAGCGCGTCTGAATCATCCGGTGATCGACTCGGACGGCCATAACATGGAGTTCACTCCGCTGCTGGGCGACTTTGTGAAAGAGGCGGCGGGGCCGCGCCTGCTGGAGCGGTTCAGGCATTCACTGCCCGAGGACCTGGCTCCGATTCCCCTGGAGGAGCGGCGCAAGCGCGCAATCTCGCGGGGTCCGTGGTGGGTGCTGCCAGCCGAGAATACGCTGGATCTCGCCACCGCGATGCTCCCCAGGCTGCTTTACGAGCGGCTGGACGAGATGGGCATGGATTTTACGGTACTTTATCCGAGCATCAGTCTGTTCTTTCCCCATATCGAAGACGAAGAAGTGCGGCGCGTGGCATGCCGCGCGAGCAATCGCTATGCCGCCGAGGTGTTTGCCGAGTATAGCGACCGAATCCTGCCGGTGGCGGTGATACCGATGCATACGCCGCACGAGGCGGTCGAAGAACTGGAATACGCGGTGGGCCAATATCATCTCAAGGCGGTGGTGATGGCAAGCTACGTGCGGCGTCCGGTTTCTGCCGTCGTCAGTCAATATCCCGAGGCGTCGCGCCACGCCTTCTGGCTCGACAATTTCGGACTCGACAGTGAGTATGACTACGACCCGGTCTGGGCCAAATGCGCTGAGCTCGGAGTAGCGCCCACTTTCCATTCATCCGCGATGGGCCTGGGGAGCCGCACCTCGCTATCCAATTATATGTACAACCACATAGGACATTTCGCCGCGGCGGGCGAGGCGGTTTGCAAAGCCCTGTTCATGGGCGGTGTGACGCGGCGATTTCCAAATCTCCGCTTCGCCTTTCTGGAAGGCGGCGTCGGCTGGGCGGCCGGCCTTTACGCGGACCTGGTCGGCCATTGGGACAAGCGCAACGCGCAAAGCGTCCAGAAGTACAATCCCGCGCGCGTCAACCTCGAGCAGTTCGGCGAGTTATGCCGCCGCTACGGCGGAAGGCTGATCGAAAGCCGCAAAGAACGCCTCGGCCAGCCCTCCCGGCTGATCCCCGGTATCGACAACAGCACGGAACTCGCGACCCATGACGATTGGTCGCGATGCGGGATCACGCGCCGTGAGGACATCGCGGAGCGCTTCGTGCCCAACTTCTTTTTCGGCTGCGAAGCGGACGACCCGATGAACGCGTCCGCTTTCGATACCAAGCGCAATCCGATGCGCGCGCGGCTCAATGCCATTTTCAGTTCCGACATCGGACATTGGGACGTACCCGACATGCGCGATGTCGTCAAAGAAGCATACGAACTGGTTGACCACGGTCTGATCAGCGAAGAGGACTTCCGCGACTTCGTGTTTACCAATCCCACCCGCCTGTGGACCGCGATGAACCCCAACTTCTTCAAGGGCACCGTGGTCGAGTCGGCGGCCGGGTCGCTCGCTACCCATTGAGTATAGATGCAATCCGCACGATCAGATTGAAGCGGAGATACTGGTCGAACTTACCGTTCAGGAGGCAGAAAAATGGAAGGAATAGAGGGAATCTTTCACGTCAACATCAATTGCTCCAACCTGGATCGTTCGCTGGCCTTCTACAAAATGCTGGGCTTCCGCGTGGTGCAGGATATGCCCAGCGGCGGCGGCCCCAAGCTCGACAAGGGCATGGGCATCTCGAAGATTCGCGCCAAGGGCGCGCTGCTGGCAATGGGTAACGACCCGAAATCCACGCTGCTGGACCTGATCGAATGGGAAAATCCGAAGACCGACGGCAAGCCTTACCCGCATCTGGCGCACATGGGCACTGCCAGGGTCGCCCTGCGCACGCCCGACGTGCCCAAGGTTTACGAACAGCTCAAGGCCAAGGGCGTCGAATTTGTGTCGGAACCGCAGGTTTTCCCGGGCGGAGTGGCATTCGTCTGCTTCAAGGATCCTGACGGAACTTTCCTTGAACTGATCAGCCTGCCCGATCCGCCGCGGTAATCGGAAGGCTATCCCGGGACTCCAGCAGCCTCATCACTGGGCAGCAGGTCCGCAACGCGCGACTGAAATGTTCGGGAGGAGGCCGAGCGATGGCAAGACTTGTCAAACCGGCTTGGGCGTCTGGACCATCAGCCGCGCTATGCCTGTTGCTAATGCTGTTTGCGATGCAGACCGGCGTGCGCGCCGATTCTAGCCGCGCGCACCCAATTCTGGTCGTGACCGCGGTTGACAACGAATACAACGCGGTCCACACCGACCTCACCAATCCCAAGGACAGTCTGTTAGGCGGGCGTCAAATAGCAGAAGGCAGGGTCGGTGGGGTAAAGGTCGTACTGATTCGGACCGGCTGGGGCAAAGCTCACGCAGCGGGCGCCACGTCTGGAGCGATCGAACGCTTCTCCCCTCGTATGGTGGTAATGGCGGGGACGGCGGGAAGTATCGATGCCAAAAGCGTGGTGTCCGGTGACGTGATCATCACCGACGCGACCTTTCAATATGATTTGGGAAGGTACGATCAGAAGCAGGTTATCGTGTGGCCGCCCGAGAACCCTGTCGAACAGCCTTATCCACATCGGCATTTCCTTGCGGATGAGGACGCGTTGAACGCTGTCGCCAACGCGCTAGGCGGTATCGAGTTCTCGCCCTGGATGCTGCGCAAGGGCTGTGCGTGTGAACGCGATGGCAGCCTTAAGCCCGGCTGTATGGGTGAATCGTATCGTGTTGACCGGGAGCATCCTCGGGTATGCGTCGGTACCACTGCCACGGGAGATTCGTTCGATATGGGTGTGGCGGCGGCAGCCCAATTGTCCGAGCAGCACGCAGCCGTCGGCGTTGATATGGAGACCGCGGCGGTGGCCGAGGAGGCTGCGGACCATCGGCTGCCTTTCATCGGAATCAGGGTCGTCACGGATGTCGTCGGCGACACTCATGGCGTCAATTTGTACTACTGTCTGAAGCCGCTATCCGGCGAGCGTCTGGCGATCGTGATGAAGCGGGTCATTGCGGCATTGGGCTCGCCGCCCTCTGGTGCTGCTTCCGCGCAGGCAAAAGTCGAATGCAAAACTGCCCCGGCTGCACCCAATGCGGTTTCGAGAACATCTCCCTAAGGGCCGGCGCGTCCCGGGCCGCCGAATCTCCGTGACATTGAGGTGTTGGTGCTGCTAGGCTCGGTTTTGGCGCGTCATCAGCAAAAAATGGAGGCATCGCAAATGAGCGTGGAACAAAACAAGGAAACGGCTCGCAGGACTTGGGAGGCCGCGGTCAGAGGTGACGTCGACGCGGCCTCGGCCAGCCTTGCGGACGAAGTAAGCTGGATGCTGCCGGCCACAGTGAGCCCCGGCGGACCGCTCAAGGGCAAACAGGCCGTGACGGGATTCTTCAAGAGCCTCTCGGCGGCGTTCCCCGGCGGTATGAAGACCGAGATCCGCCGCGTGTACGGAGAAGGCGACACGGTACTGATGGAACTGACCAACCGCGGCCAGACCGCCAAGGGCCGCCAGTACGAAAATGAGTATTGTTTCGTGCTCGAATTCGAGGGCGGCAAGATACGCCGGGTGCGCGAATACACAGACACCGCCAAGGTAAAAGAGATTTTCTCCTAGTGTCCTATTTCTCTCCCATCTCTTATATTCAGTCATGGGAGAGGTTGAGGGTGACTGCACTTCCAGCACCTCATCTGATTTGCCGGGCCGAAAGGCTTTTTGCGCCGATTGACACTGTCACTGTGCTGGCCTTATCGTCGTCAAAGAACCAAAGATTATGAGCGGGGGTACCCAGAATGAATCGTGATTTTGAGTTCCGTCAGCTGCTGCGCGCCTATCGCAAGGGGATCATCAGCGAGGCGACCTTCGAGCAGGAAATGGGCAAGCTCGAGGGTGGCTCGGAAGCAACATCCAACGGCGGCGGCTTTTGTGCGATGGGCAAGATGTATCCGTCCGAGCGCGCGGCGGTGGTCAGCTACCTGGATCGAGTGCGCGCGGGCGAGACCATGGGCGCTGTGGCGTTCAACAAATGGCTTGAAGCGTGTAAAACCGAATGCATCCGCAGCGGCCTGCGCATGATCGCGGAGCGCGAGGCTTATCATGTCCGCGTGATGGAAGCCCGTCTGCGCGACCTTGGCGTACAACCCAGCGCCACCGCGAGCGAGGACACGCAGAAATTCGTGGAATTCGTCGGCAATCCCGATATTCCCGATAATAAGAAATTGCTGAAGCTCACCACCTCTTATGATTCCGAAGAGTTGTGGCGGCCGGTGCGTGAGTTCGTCGAGCAGATCAAGGACGACCTGGAGAGTCGGGAGCTGATCCGGCTTTACGTCGAGGACGAGACTTCCAGCGGCAACTGGTTGCGCCTGGCTTGCGCTGCGCTCAATCCCGCCGCGGAGCAGGCCGCCGCGCCCTCGCGGATGAATTAGAGCAACCTTCAAGAGGTAAGCTGCCATGTCATTTGAATACACGCGCATCGACGTCGACAGTCATTGCCAGGAAAAGCCTGACACCTGGACCAGCCGGATGTCCAAGGCCAAGTGGGGCGACAAAATTCCGCAGATCTGGGAAAAGGACGGCCGCGAGATTTGGCTCTGCGACGGCCGCGTCATGATGAACGGATGGCTGTGTCTGTGCCACGGCGTCATCCCCGACCGGATGAGTCTGCCTACCCATTGGCGCGACGTGCCTTCGATGGTCTATACGGCCGACGGGCGTATGCGCGCGATGGATCGGGACGGAGTCTCCGCCCAGGTGTTGTTTCCCAACACGGCGGGTGTCAGCGGCGGGGGCTTTATGAAAAAGGACCCCGAATTCGAGAAAGATTGTGTGCGCGCGTACAACGACTACCTGGCCGAGGAATTTTACGACGTTGCGCCCAATCGCTTCATCACGCTGGCCCAGCTGCCGCTGGCCAGCGTGGCGGCGGCGGTCGCGGAGCTGAAACACGCGGCCAACCGGGGTCATCGCGGATTCATCATGATCGGCGCGACCGAGCAGTATCGGCTGCCGGCGTTCGCCGACCACTACTGGGATCCGCTGTGGGAGGCGGCGCAGGAAATCGACATCCCGGTCCATTTCCACAATACCGCCGGTGCCAACCGGCTGACCCTGGGCTCGGAGCCGGGCGCGAGCGACGCCAAGATGCTCGCCATCGGCAGTGCCAATTCCTTTGCTCTCTCATCGCAGATCTTCGCCAACTTCCTGCTCAGCGGAGTGCTGGAGCGCTTCCCCAAGCTGACCTTTGTCGGCGCCGAGAGCGGCATCGGCTGGGTGCCCTACGTGCTCGAGGCATGTGATTATGAATGGGAGCGCAACCAGCTCTACAAGCAGGGACTCAAGCGCAAACCCAGCGATGTGTTCCGCCAGCAATGCTACGTTGACTTCTGGTATGAACAGGCGGGCGTGAAGCTGCGCGACTTCATCGGCGTGGATCGCATCCTGTGGGAGACGGACTTTCCGCATCCGACCTCGATCTGGCCCGAAGCGGACAAGTGGCTCAAGTGGAGCTTCGAGGACGTTTCGGAGGCAGACCAGCACAAGATCCTGGTCGAGAATCCAAAGCGGGTCTACAAGCTGTAACAGGCTTCAGCAGGCCGCGGCGGCAACCAGCCGCCGCGGCTTTTTTTACGTGGAAAGGGATTGTCGTGGCTTTACAGTTTGGCGTTATATCGGTCGATGACCACGTTCAGGAGCCGCCCGATCTGTGGACCAGATGCATGTCCGGCGCGAAATGGGGCGATCGGATTCCGCACGTGGCGGGCCAGGCGGATGGCACCGAGCGCTGGGTGATTGATGGCCAAGTCCGGGCGGGCACGTCGCTCGCGCCCGCCGGGGCACTGTCAAAGGACAGAACCTTGGAACCACAAACCTGGAGCCAGGTTCCTGATACGGTGTACGAACCGCGAGCGCGCCTGGCCGCGATGGACTCCGATCGCATCGATTGCTCCGTACTTTACCCGACCGCTGCAGGGATCGGCGGCGAGGCGCTCGGCGCAATCAAGGACCTCGACCTTCAAATCGAATGCGTCCGCGTCTACAACGACTGGATTATCGACGTATGGGCCGCGGCGAGTTTCCGCTTTATTCCCCAAGCCATCCTGCCCGTGGGATCGGTTGACGCTGCGGTCGCGGAGGCAAAACGCGCCGTCGGCCGCGGCCACAAAGGCGTTATCCTGCCGGCCCAGCCTTCGCAGATAAATACCGCCGCCCCGCACCTGTACAAGCCAGACTGGGATCCGCTGTGGGCTGCGCTCCAGGAACTGGACGTACCGGTTTGTTTCCATGCGGGCAGCGCGCCCAGCGTGATGTTCGACATCAGCCCCGCCTACGACGCCATCAGTGCGAAGGCTTTCGATAACGTTCGGCAGCCAGCCGGCAGCGCCGCGCTGATCAACGGAATGGTCCTGTCGGGCATTTTGTATCGCTTTGCAAAGCTGCAACCGGTGTTTCCCGGAAGCGCTATTGACTACGTTCCTTTCGCGCTCGAAGCGCTGGACCACCAGTGGGAGCGGCAACTCCTGGCCAAAAACGAAGGTCTGAAAGAACGGCCCTCCGATATCTTCCATCGCCAATGCTACGTGACGACATGGAAGGAAAAGGTCGGCTTGCGCAACCGCAAGTATATCGGTTCCGATCGAATCCTGTGGGAATCGGAGTTTCCGCGGTCCACGTCCACCTATCCGGAATCCGCCAAGCTGATCGAGCACAACTTCGCGGAGGTACCGAAAGAGGAGCGCGAGCAGATCCTGTGGCGCAACGCGGCCAGGCTGTACAAGCTGACCCTGTGACTATCCAAGCGCGCGGCCCCGGACGAGCATCCTGCCCGGCTTTCATCGATCTTCTGTTTCTTGATTTCCTCCCCCGAGACCGGAGAGAAAAGCAGGCCAATAGCAAACGACCCAGGCACCGATTTGGCGCCCGGGTCGTTGCTTGGTGGAATAGTCTTTTTTACGCGGCCAGCCCGTATAGCTTCGCTGCGTTGGTCGCGACTATCTTTTGGCGGTCTTCGGCTGGGACGCCTTCGAAAGTCTCCTCAATGTATTTGCGCGAGTTCGGGAACGTCGTGTCGGTGTGCGGATAGTCCGATGACCACATCAGATTGTCGACCCCGATCACATGGCGGATCATCATCCCGACCTTATCTTCGATAAAAGTGGCATACACCTGGCGATGGAAGTACTCGCTGGGCGGCTTGGGCAGATTAAGCTTGGTCCAATGCCGATGGCGCTTGTAGGTGCGGTCTGATTTTTCCAGGAAATAACCGATCCAACCGATGTTGCCCTCAACCGACACGAACTTAAGCCTGGGAAATCTTTCCAGCACGCCGCCAAAGATGATTTTGGACAGCGCCTCGTAATTGGCCAGCGAGGCCACATTGAGCAGCGCCGGTACGTCGCCCTGCAGATGCGCCTGGTTGGCCTGGAACAGACCCGCGGTCCGCCGGTCACCGGTGCGCAGATGGATGTGGACCGGGATGCCCAAATCCTGCGCCGCGGCCCACATTGGATCGTACAGGTCGCTGTTGAGCGGCTCGCCGCGCGGATACGTCGGCAGCATCGCACCCCGCAGGCCCGGCAGCTTCGCGATTCGTTTCACTTCGTCAACGCCGGCCTGGATATCATCAGTCGGCACCAGACCGATACCGACCAGGCGGGTCGGATCGGTACTGGCGAACTCGGAAAGAAAATCGTTGTAAGCACGCAGGCAAGCGAGCTGCAGCTCCATGTCGTCCATCATGAAAGCCATCGAGCCGCTGTTGGGATACAGCACCTGCGCATCGACCCCGTCGAGGTCCATGTCCTTCAGCCGCTCGCTGGGATCCCAGGCTCCCTTGCGGATGCTCTCATAGGTCTCGCCGGAGGAGCGGTAATCCTCGAACTTCTTGCCGCCCTGCGCTTCCATTCCGATGGTGCGGCCGCGTTTGCCGTCGATCACCCAGGCGTCACCGTCAGGACCGCGCTCCATCCGCGGTGCGCGGTCGCGCAGGACGGCCGGCACCCGCTTGACCCACGTGTCGCCCGGCTCCTGCACGTGGTCGTCGGCTGAAATCACGTTGTATGCCTTCATCTTATTCCTCCACGAATGATTGATAGTATCAGGCCGCGGCCTCGGCGCCGGCCGCGGAGCGCGCAATCATCTGCTGCTCGACCGGGACCAGCTTCTTCAACTCCGGCATCACCTCGCGCGCGAACATGCGCATGTTGCGCTCCGCCAGGTCGTAAGGCATGCCGCCGTAGCTGAAGATCGCTGTGAAGGCCTCGGCGCCCGTTTTCTTCTTGAAGTCGAGGATGCGGTTGTAGCATTGCTCCGGCGTGCCGAAGATCTGCAAGTTCAGGAAGAATTCGGTCATCTGATCGATCACTTCCGGGGTGGCGTTTTCTCTGCTCACCATTTTGTAGGATTCATAACCTCGTAGTTTACTGAGATAGTCGTCCAGCAGTTCGTAATGGCGAAGAATCGACTGGTAGTACGCGCCGATGTATTTGCGCGCGCCTTCCCTCGCCTTGTCGGCGTCCTGATCGCAAAAGACCCATCCCGCCAGCACCGGCGGCGGAGGCTCGGCCCGGTTGGCTTCGCGGTAGGTGTGGTTGTAGGTTTCAAGGTCGGCGGTCACTTGGTCCCAGGGCTTCTGCGGGATGATCAGCAGGCCGACCCCAAGCCGCGCCATTATCGGCATCGATTCGGGCGACACGGCGGCGGCGTAGCTGCGGCCGCGGAAGGATTTGAACGGAGCGGGGCGGATATTGCGCCGCTCCTGCTTGACCATCTTGCCGTTGAACTCGCAATAGCCGCGCTCCAAACCTTCCAGGATCATCTGGCCGAATTCCACGAACATGTCGCGGCTGTTGTTCTGGTCGATGTCGAAGCCGCCGAACTCCACGCGCGCCACACCGCGCCCGATTCCGAGGATCAGACGGCCATTGGACATGTGATCGAGAATCGAGACCTGTTCCGCCACCCGCATCGGATGATGCCACGGCAACACGACCACCATCGAGCCGAGCCGGATGCGCTGGGTGCGGCCCGCGAAATAGGTCAGGTACTGAAGCACGTCGGGACACATCGTGTAGTCCGTGAAATGGTGCTCGACTCCCCACAGCGAATCGAAGCCCAGCGGCTCCGCCAGGTCGCCCAAATGCAGATCGTTACGGTAAACCTCGCGATCGGTGCGCCCCTCACCCTGGCCCTGAAAGATTACTGTAGTTCCTACGTGCATTGGGAAGTCCTCTCCATTGCGATGAGATTTGCCGTGCCGCCCGGCCAAGCAGGCAGTCAGCTTCACTTTACTAGCGCAATTGCCGCAAAAAAGGGAAACGCCGCGAGTCCCGGGCGGCTCGCGGCATCAGGTTGGAAGGCGGGTCCCCGCGGGAAACCTGTTCAGCGGCCTTTGGTTGGCGGAAGCCCGATGCCGCGCAGGAAGTTGTTACGCGCTTGCGTCGGATCCTTGGCCACTGCCGCGTTGTAGGTTTCCATCGATGTGCGCGCGTCTTCGGAAATGATCAAGCCCGCCATCTCGTTGCGCTCGACGTAAAGGCCAGTCTCCAGATCGCGGTCGCCGCCCAGGTACACGCAGCGCTTGATCGCCGCAATCGAGCGTGGCGGCCGCTGGGCCAGCGTTTCGGCCCATTGCATCGCGGTGGTCATTAGCTGCCCGGGCTGCACGACCCGGTTGACCATTCCGATTCGATGCGCCTCGGCGGGACTGTATGCGGTTCCGAACATCAGGGCCTCGAGCGCCGCGCCGCGGCCGATTAGCCGCGTGAGCCGCTGCGTGCCCCCGCCGCCGGGCAGCAGTCCAAGCAGAACCTCGATCAAACCGATTTGATAGGGCCCGTCCGCGGCCAGGCGGAAGTCGCAGGCCAGGGCGAGTTCATAGCCGCCGCCCATGCAATCGCCGTTGATAGCTGAGATGACAGCTTGCGGGAGCAGCATGATCCGGTTGAGCGTGCGATGCGACGCGGCGAAAAACCGCGGCATGACCCGCAAGGTCTCGCCCGGATCGTTTCCGCCCGACGCCGCCAATTCGTCGACGCTGTAGTGCGTGATGAACTTGCCTTCGACACCGCCGGTGATGATCAGCACGCGGGTGCTGTCGTCGCCCTCAAGCTTGCCGATTAGCTGGACCAATTCGCGGCTGAGCGGACCGGTCATGTAATTCATCGGCGGGTTGTTGATTTTCCAAATCTGAATCGGTCCGCGCTGCTCGACTTCGAAGTATTCCATGACGTCCTCGTGAACGGGGCGGGCGTTGCCCGCCATTAGAAACACTTAGGCGCGGGGAAGCGCCCGCCTCTCTGAACGAGACTCAAACCTTGAAAGCCCGGCTTACCAACCCGGCGGCGCGTCCCGCCGTCAACTGCTCAGCCGATACCGTACAGCTCCGCGGCGTTGTCCGCGATAATCCGCTGGCGCTCCGCCGCGGGCACGTCCCGGAAGTCGCGCTCGATCACTTCGCGCGAGTTCGGCCAGGTGGAATCCGCATGGGGAAAGTCGCTGGCCCACATGAGGTTTCCCACTCCCGCGAACTCGCGCGTCACTACGCCCACCCGGTCATCCTGGAGAGTCGCGAACACCTGGCGATGGAAGTAGAAGCTGGGCAGGTTGGGGATGATATTCTTGGCGGTGAATCTGAACTTGTCATAGGCGTGATCGGTCCGCTGGATGAAATGGCCGATCCAGCCGATGTCGTTTTCGACCGAGACCAGTTTGAGGCGCGGAAAGCGCTCCAGAACGCCGCCGAAAACGAAGCCGCTGAGCGAGCGCTGCGTGGAATGCTGCAATGACGGATATTTAATCAGGAAATCAGCAGCCGCGCCGGCGTCGCGTTTACGTTCGGTGAGGATGTGCAGGCTGAGGGGAGTTCCGTGATCCTGCGCCGCAGCCCAGAAAGTATCGTAGATTGGATCGTGATAGGGGTGTTCTCCCGGCGGCTCGGCCCAGATCATTCCGCCCTTGAGACCTTTACGCGCTACCCGCTCCAATTCCGCCGCTCCAGTCGCAGGATCGTCCAGCGGGATCAGGCCCACTCCGGCCAGGCGCCGGGGATTTTGCGAAACATAATCGGCCAGCCAGTCGTTGTACGCGCGAAAGCTCGCCGCCCGCAGTTCGCCGTCCTGAAGCTGGAACAGGCTCATCGCCAGGCTCGGATATAGCACCTCGGCCGCGACCCCGTCGCGCTCCTGGTCCTTGATGCGCTCGGTGGGGTCCCACGCGCCGGGCCGCACTCCCGCGTACCCGGCCTTGGTGACGCGAAACCATTCCTTGGGATCCTCACCCGCCAGGGCAAAACCTTTGACCGAAGTCGGCGGCAGGTCTTCGCAGACAAAAAAGTCGCCCTTTAGTTTACCGTGGTTTTGCACCACATGCGGCGCGCGATCCGCGAAGCGGGACTCCATGCGCGCCGTCCAAACGTCGGCCGGCTCAATCACGTGAGAGTCAGCGGAAACAATCCTTTCGGCGGCCATCGGCGAAGTCTCCTTTATCGTATTGAGTCAGCCTTAATACCCCAGGTCCTTCGTGGTCAAGCGGCGGCACAGTCCCGCCGCCGTGCAGACGGGACTGAGGCCAACCTGACCCGGCTGCGTGTGGTGTTCACAGCCGAACTTTGCTTTGCTGGCGGCTGAGAGTCCAAGGGCGAGGTCTTTGGCATGAACGCGTATAGCCACATACTCGACGGCTACAAGATCCTGGACTTTACGCAATTCGTCGCTGGGCCGACCGTCACCCGGCTGCTGGCCGAGATGGGCGCCGAGGTCATCAAGGTGGAACTGGCTCCGGGCGGAGATCCGCTGCGCACGATGTATGTCTTCAAAGACGGGCGCAGCTCGCTGTTCGTCCAGCACAATCGCGGCAAGATGAGCCTGTGTCTCAACGCCAAAACACCGGCGGGGCGAGAGATTCTGATCGGCCTGGCGCGCTCGGTGGACGTAATTGTGGAAAATTTCACCCCGGGCGCAATCGGGCGGCTGGGGCTCGGCTACGACGCCGTGAGCCAACTCAACCCGCGGATCATAATGTGCTCGATTTCCGGCTTCGGCCAAAGCGGCCCACTGGCCGACAAACCGGGATTCGACACCTTGGGCGCTTCATACACAGGCGTGATCGATATGAACGGCAGCGCCGACGGCGCGCCTTGCCCTCCCGGCGCCGCGATCGGCGACGTTACCGCCGGACTCAACGGAGCGGCGTCGATCGGATTCGCGCTGTTGCATCGTGAACGGACCGGCCGCGGCCAGTACCTGGATATCTCCCTGCTCGATACTTATTTCCATTGCCACGACTTCAGCGTGCAGGCCTTCAGCGCCAGCGCAGGCGCGATCCAGCCCAAGCGCACCGGACCCAACGTACCTGGCTACGCTCCGGCCGGTGTGTTTGCTGGCAAGGAGCGCTCGGTCGTGATCATGGGGATAACGGCCGCGCAATGGCGCGCCTTGTGCGCGGTGTTCGGACACCCTGAGCTTGGCGACGACCCGCGATTTTCCACCAGCACTCAACGGGTCGAGCATATGCCTTTGATCAGGGGCCTCATCCAGAAATGGCTCGACTCGATGCCCAACGACGAAGAAATCATCCGCGTACTGGAGGAAAACCGCATCCCGGTGGCCCCGGTGCTGACCGTCGCCGAAGCGATCAACCATCCGCATTTACGCCGCCGCGGCACCGTAACCACAGTGCGCGATCCGGTATTGGGCGAGTTCGACGTCCCCGCGTCGCCGTGGCGCTTTTCGGAGTTTCCGGACCCGCTCGAGCTTCAAGCCCCCTTTCTCGGCGAGCACAACGCGAGGGTCCTCAAACATTATCTTGGCTATTCCGACCGGCAGGTAAATCAGCTGGTCGATGACGCGATCTTGCATTGTGAGAACCGCTAAACGTACGGAGGAAATAACCATGGTGTATTTGCAGGCGACGCTGAAAATCTACCAGGGCAAGATGGAAAAATTCTGCGAAGTGATGTCCGGCGTGGTCCCGATTCTGGAAGAGCGCGGATGGAAATTGCTGGCCGCCTATCAGAATATCATCGGCCGCCAGAACACCATCGTCGATATCTGGGAAATTCCCGATGCGAACTCGGTCGAAAAGGTGCTGGGAATCGCAAACCAGCTCACCGCGTTCCGTCAACTGGCAAACCGGCTCGAGGGTGTGGTGGAAGAGGAGGTGCTGCAAGTAATGGTCAAGGCATCCTACAGCCACTGACGCATCGGTACTGTAGTGCGCCCTCTGCCTAATCCGGCAGCGGGAACAAAAATTCAGGAAGAAACCGATGGGTCCATTTCGACATGTCATGGACGGCTACCGGGTGCTGGACTTTACCCAGTTCGTCGCGGGTTCGGTGGCCGGCCGGCTCCTGGCTGAGATCGGCGCCGAGGTTATCAAGGTCGAGATCGCGCCCAACGGCGACGGCAGCCGTTCACACGCGGTCTTCAAGGGCAATCGCAGTGCATTTTTCGTTCAGCACAACCGCGGCAAGAAAAGCCTCTGCGTCGATCCCAAGCGTCCAGCCGGCCTGGAAATCCTCAAGGGCTTGATTGCAAGGTCGGATGTCTTCATTGAGAACTTCACCCCCGGCGTGATTGGCCGGATGGGCCTGGATTACGCGACGGTGCGCGCGATCAATCCGCGCGTCGTGATGTGCTCGCTGTCAAGCTTTGGACAAGACGGCCCGCTGGCGCTGAAGCCCGGCTTTGACACCAGCGGCGCCGCTTACTCCGGCATTATTGATATGCAGGGCGAGCCCGACGGTCCGCCCGTGGGCGTGGGCGGCGCCGTTGGCGACACCAACGCCGGCGTCAGCGCGGCCGCCGCGATCGGATTTGCACTGCTGCATCGCGAACGCACCGGGATTGGCCAGTACCTCGATATCTCCCTGCTCGACGCCTATTTCCATTGCCACGACCGCTCGGTCCATATCTACAGCGGCAGCAAGGGCGCAATCGTTCCGCGGCGGTCCGGCAACCACACTCCTTTTTATTGCCCAGCCGGAATATTCAAGGGCAAAGATCACTACCTGGTAATCACGGCGGTTACGGACGGGCAATGGGCGGGAGTATGCCGCGCGATGGGCAAGCCGGAGCTGCTCAATGATTCGCGCTACAAGACCAACGAGGAGCGGGCGAAGAACGGAGTCGTCGAGATGGTCGAGCAATGGCTGCAAACCCTGCCCAGCGACGACGAGGCGACAAGGCTGCTGGACGAGCAGCATGTCCCGGTCTCTCCGGTACTCTCTGTGGCCGAGGCGGTCAACCATCCGCATCTGCGCCAACGCGGCACCGTCGTGACGATCCAGGACCCGGTATATGGAACCATAGACGTCCCCGCGTCGCCGCTGCGCTTTGCGCAGTTCCCTGATCTGGAGCTGCAAGCGCCGATGCTAGGCGAGCACAACACTGAAATTTTACTTAACTATCTGGGCTATTCGCTGGGGTACATCAAGGAGCTCGAGACCCAGGGCGTGATCCATCAGGAGAGCCGATAATGGGACTCTGATTGGTTGAAGAGAGTTTTCCAACCTGCCGTTGGTCTTGAAGGCGCCTGTTCCTGACCAGGGTGTAGGTGATCCCACATCAATGCAACACTACATTGGCGATGCGCTCGGCGAGCTGCTTTCTGACCGCGTCAAGGTCTTCGCCCGGATGCGCCAAGGCCACCACGGTCATCTCGCCCTTGCCGTCGCTGAGCACCGCGTGCGCGATTAGCGCAGTGTCGTAAAGCTGACTGGATTTCGATTGCAGGTAGTCCGGCGGCGGGATCGGCCGGTTGCGGGGGTCGCGGGGGTCTGGGGGCGCGGGCGGACCGGCTGCATATGGACCCATGCGCTGGAACTGTTCTATCGGATTGCTCTGGTAGGCGTTCGGCTGACTGCCCTGGTAGGCGGCGACGGACGGGTTGCCCTGCGCCATGTACTCGGCCACGTCACCGGTCAGGTGTTCGCCGGTCTGTTCCACGGGCGGTCTGTAGCCCGCTGCCTTGAGCAACTGGGCGGCTTTGGGTATTCCCGGCGCCAGACCGATCATTGAAACGCCGGGTTGCAAGACCCGCTGGATGACGGAGACGGTCAGCGTGAACGTTTTTGGAGGTCCGACCGGTTTGCTGCGCCGCGCCACTGCGAAGTCCTCGCTCAACACCTGCTGCATCGCGAAGTCTGTCGAGATCACCATAATTTGCGCGTCGGATGGCACCGCCAGAGCACCACTGCTGGCGAGTGTCGCCGCCTCCGCCGGCAGCAGCACTCCGTAGAGCAGCGCCGTCGCGATGAGAAGGGAAGAAAACAGCCGCACCCAACCATTCAAGTAAGCGGGCGCCATCATTTCAAGGGGCCCTGCCCGCGCGCGGGCGCCATTGATGCGCGGAGGCGGCGGGCGCAATACGCACCTGTTACCATTGCCAGCCTGGACTTTTTGCCGCATGGTGCGGGATAACGCTGGATGCTCAGGGGGGATTGACCGGAAGTCTGCCAGGCGAGAGAAATTTCTGAGTGATCAAACCATTGCTTCCTGAAACTTTCGGGCCGCTGCAGGGTGTACGCGTCATCTCGAGCGGCGTTTTCATTGCTCAGCCGTTCGCCGCCGGACTGGCCGCGGAATTAGGCGCTGAAGTGATCCACGTGGAGCGTCCCAAGGTCGGCGACGGCTATCCGGCCACGCGCAAAGCACAGGAGCGGCGCAATCTTCTCTGCGTGTCGCTCAACCTGGACCGGAGCGCCGGCCGCGACTTGTTTCTGCGCCTGCTCGCAAACTCGGAAATGTGGTTTGAGAGTTCCAAGCCGGGAACCTACCAGCGCTTCGGCCTGGACGACGACACCGTGCTGAAGGCCAACCCGCGCCTGGTCATCGTTCACGTTTCGGGCTTCGGCCAGGACGGCGACTCGGCCTACGTGGGGCTGGCGTCATACGATCCGATCGGACAGGCCTTCGGCGGACTGACCGCGCAGAACGGCTTCCCCGATCCCGAATCGCCGGCTCTGCTGCAACCGGCCACGCTCAGTTACCTGACCTCGTCCTTCATAATGTGGTCGTCGCTTGCCGCTTTGCTTCACGCACGGGCCACCGGCCAGGGGCAGGCGATCGATATCGCGATGTACGAGGTCGCACACAAGATCCTGGGCGGAACGATGGTCGAATATTTCCGGAGCGGCCAGCCCCGATCGCGCACTGGCAATCGCGCCCCCGATGAACCATACGCGGGAACTCTCAAATGCGCCGACGGATGGATCGTAATAGCGCCGGTTGATGAAATGGGCCGCATCGAGGCGACGATCGGCGCTACAGGCGCCGCATCGGGTGATATCGGCACCGCTCTCCAGGCATGGACGGCGTCGCGCTCCTGCGATGAAGCAGTGCGCAGCTTGACTGCCGCTGGCGTCCCTTGCTCCAAGGTAATGGCGGCCAACGATATGGCCGAGGACCCGCATTACCAAAGTCGGGGCATGCATATTCAATGGGACGACCAGGAACTCGGTCAAGTCCGCGGTGTTGGCATCGTTCCAAAATTTTCAGCAACTCCGGGCAAGATCTGGCGTGGAGCAGTCGGTGTCGGCCGTGACAATGAACTGGTCTATCGACAATTGCTCGGTCTGAGCGAACAGGAGCTGGCCGCCTTGGCCAGCGAGGGTACGATCTGAAGGCAAGACCTTCACTTGATCTGTATAACGCTCGACAAGAATTTGGCGCGGCTGGTCACCGGCAATGTGTACCCTCGGGTTCCTTTCAAGGAAGCTATAACGCCGGATGAAGCGGAAAATCATCGACTTCCATCAGGACGTGGAGCGTCATTGGGTGGCAGACCTTGAATGCGGGCACGGCCAGCACGTACGGCACAATCCGCCGTGGATTACGCGTGCGTGGGTGCTCACCGCCGAGGGTCGCAAAAGCCGGATCGGCGCGATATTGGAATGCAAAAAGTGCGACGAGGAAGGCCTGTCCCAAGCGGATTGACCCTGCTGGCAAGGGATTCGAAGCTTTACATCGCGTGCGCGAAAGCCGACGATTCGAGTCATGAAATTAACGGAATCAAGCCGGCTTCAGTTCACGCCCGACCTTAACATTAGCCGCATCCTGAACGGCATGTGGCAGGTTTCAGGCACGCACGGATCGATTGATCCCGAGCGGGCGGTCGAGAGCATGTTCGAGTACGTTGACGCCGGCATGACAACCTTCGACCTGGCCGATCATTACGGACCGGCGGAAGACTTTGTCGGCGAATTCCGGCGCCGGCTTGAGCAGCGCCGCGGCCGCGACGCGTTGTCGGGCGTGCAGACTTTTACGAAGTGGGTGCCGATGCCCTCCGCGATGACGGCCGCCGTCGTCCAGGCCAATATCGAGCGGTCGCTGCGCCGGATGAACGTCGAAGCGCTCGACCTGCTCCAGTTTCATTGGTGGGAGTACAGCGACCAACGCTACCTCGACGCGCTCGGCCATATGGCCGACCTGCGGCGCGCGGGCAAGATCAAACACCTGGCTCTGACCAACTTCGACACCGAGCATCTGGAGACAATCCTCAACAACGGCATTCCGATCGTTTCCAACCAGGTTCAGTATTCGCTTATCGACCGCCGCCCGCAGGTCAAGATGGCGCAGTTTTGCCGCGACCACGATGTGCAACTGCTGGCTTATGGCACGGTTTGCGGCGGGCTGCTGAGCGCGCGCTTCCTCGGAGCGCCTGAGCCGCGCCGCGCACAGCTCGATACCGCGTCGCTGCAGAAATACAAACGGATGATCGACGCGTGGGGTGGATGGGAGACGTTTCAGCGGCTGCTGACAACCCTCGACGAGGTTGGGCGCAAGCACGGCGCCAGCATTGCCAACGTCGCGACGCGATACATCCTGGATCAACCCGCGGTGGCCGGAGTGATTCTCGGCACACGCCTGGGTCTTTCGGCTCATATCGAGGACAATGCGCGCGCGTTCAGCTTGAATCTCGACTCCGGCGATTTGCTCCGCATTGATGCCGTGCTGGCCAATTCGCGGAACCTGTTTGTGTCGATCGGCGATTGCGGCGACGAGTATCGCTGACCGCTTGCGGCAGCTTGGAAAAAAGCAGCTATCAGCTTCCCGCGATAGTCATTTCGGAAATCTTGATAGTCGGTGCGGCAACGCTGGAGCGCCACACAAGGTCATTACCCACCATTTCGATCGCCATGTACATCTCCTTGAGATTGCCGGCGATCGTGATCTCTTCGACCGGATGGGTCAACTCGCCGTTTTCGATCCAAAGCCCGCTGGCGCCGCGCGAGTAATCACCCGTCACGCCGTTCACCCCAAATCCAATCAGCTCGGTTACATACAATCCATTTTGAACCGAGCCGATGATCTGCTCCGGCGTGTACGGCCCCGGTTCCAGGTACAGATTGTGCGGGCTCACGCCAGGCGCGTCGCTAAGCCCGCGTGAGGCGTTTCCGGTCGGCGCCAGTCCGAGCTTGCGCGCCGAATAACAATCGAGCAGATAGGTGGCCAGTTCCCCTTTCTCCACCAGCGCCTTGCGCCGCGTCGGAAGTCCTTCGCCGTCGAACGGCCGCGATCCGAGCAGGCCCGCGATTGTACCGTCGTCGATAATCGTTGCGTTGGGCGACGTCACCTGCTGACCAAGCCGGTCCAGCAGGAAGGAGGCGCGCTTGTAAAGCGCGGTACCTGACGCTGCGCCCGCCAGCGACCGAATCAATCCGGCGGCCATATCGGGATCGAACACGACCGGCGCGGCGGTGGTTTTGATCTTGTGGGCGCCGAGGCGCCGCAGCGTGCGCTGCGCCGCGCGCCGGCCAATCGCTTCGGGCGTTTCCAGTTGATTGAAGTGCCGGTTCGCCGAGTACCAGTAGTCGCGCTGCATCGCGCCGTCCGCCTCGGCGATCACCACCGCGCTAAGGCTGAACGTGCTGCCCTTGTAGGAGCCGCTGAAGCCCTGGCTGTTCATGAAGATCAGTTCGTACACCCCGGAGTCGAACTCCGAGCCTTCGGAGTTCTTGATCCGCGGGTCGGTTTTCAACGCCACGGACTCGGCCTCGCGAGCCATCTTCAGCGCCTGCTCAGCGGAGATAATTCCATGGTCGCGATCCGCCAGATCGAGGTCGGGCAATGTTCGCGGATGCAGGTTCGGGTCGGGCAGACCGGCGAAGTGATCGGGAGCCGTGAGGCGCGCGAGTTCAACCGTATCTGCGATAAAGCGTTCGAGCGAACCGCGCTCCAGCTCGGCGGTCGAGGCGGTTGCGGCCGACTGCCCGGTGAAAACGCGAATTCCCAGGCGCCGCTCCCGGGAGCTTTTGAGCTTTTCCACTTCGCCTAGGCGCACTGCCGCGCCGAGCGATTCGGAGCTCACCATCATCACTTCGGCTGCACTGGCGCCGGCATGACGCGCATGCTCCAGCACCCATTCGCCCAACTCAAGGCTGACTTCGTCCATATTCCTCAAGCCGCCCTGGTTCCGCCGACTGTCAAAGCGTCGATCTTGATCGTCGGCATCCCCACTCCGACCGGCACCGACTGGCCGTTCTTGCCGCAAGTGCCGACACCCGCATCGAGTTCCAAATCGTTGCCCACCATCGAAACGCGCGTCAGAACCTCGGGGCCGTTGCCGATCAGGGTGGCGCCCTTGACCGGGCGGGTGACGTGGCCGTCTTCGATCAGATAGGCCTCACTAGCGGAGAAGACGAACTTGCCGCTGGTGATATCGACCTGGCCGCCGCCGAAGTTGACCGCGTAAAGGCCGCGCTCCACGGAGCGGATGATCTCTTCCCGTGTGCAATCGCCGGCCAGCATGAAGGTGTTGGTCATCCGCGGCATCGGAATGTGCGCGAAACTCTCCCGCCGCCCGTTGCCGGTGGGATCGACGCCCATCAACCGGGCATTGAGGCGATCCTGCAGATACCCGCGCAGAATACCGTTTTCGATCAGCACGTTGCGCCGGATGGGCGTGCCCTCATCGTCGATATTGATACTGCCGCGGCGGCTCGGAATCGTACCGTCGTCAACCACGGTGCAGAGCTCGCTCGCCACGCGCTGGCCGATAAGTCCGCTAAAGGTCGAGGTCTTCTTACGGTTGAAGTCGCCCTCAAGGCCATGGCCCACCGCCTCGTGCAGCAGCACGCCCGGCCATCCCGGACCCAGCACCACCACCATCTCACCGGCGGGCGCGTCGATCGCTTCGAGGTTGATCAGCGCCTGGCGCGCCGCCTCGCGCGCATACTGGCGCCATCGCTCGTCTTCGAGGAAAAAACCCCACTCCACCCGGCCGCCGCCGCCGAATGTGCCGGTCTGGCGGTTGGTTCCGTCCTCCGCGATAACGCTGACATTGAGCCTGCATAGCGGCTGGCGGTCGGCCGCGATTCGTCCGTCGCTGCTCACCACCATCACCACCTTGTCCTCGGCCGCGAACGACGCAACCACCATCTTGACCCTGGGATCGGCTGCGCGCGCCTCGCGATCGATCTCTTCGAGCAGGCGCACCTTCTCGCGGATCGGAATCTCGGTCGGGCTGGTCTGGATGGCGTATAACTCGTGGCCGGCGGTACGCGCTCCAACCTGCACGGCGCCAGTAGTCTGTGCGCGCTGATCAGCGATCGCGCGCGCGGTTTCCGCCGCCAGGCGCATCCGATCAACGGTCACTTCGTCGGAATAAGCGTAACCGGTGCGATCCTCGGCGCACACCCGAACGCCGACTCCCTGCGAGATGCTCTTGGCAGTCTTGTTGACGATTGATTCCTCCAGCGTCAACGCCTCGGCGCTGCGGAATTCGAAATAAAGGTCGGCGTAGTCTGCCTTGCGCTCCAGCGCCGTCCCCAAGGTTTGCTCGAAAGCGGTCTCGCTGAGGCCGAAGCGGTTTAAAAAGAACCGATCAGGCTGGACCAATTCGTTTGCCATCGATTGTGTGCTCCCTGATATTCGATCTTAGCAGAGCGTGATCGTCGGTTGTATTCCCCCGACCCGATCAACCCTGAAAGCTCCGATTCTTGGGGCAAAAACCGGCATCTGCCCGTACTGAAAAACGGCCGGCATCGAGGCGAGCGCCAAACGCAGGGTGCCAGGGCCGACCTCCGCACGGGCGATTCTCTGATGGAGCTACCAAGCGGGGGCGCCGCGCGAACGTGTCAGTCCGACGCGGCGGCCTTCTCTTTGCGAGCTGATTTCTTCTTGGGCTTCTTCGCGACCGTATCAGACGTGCCGGTGAATTCGATCACCGAGAGCGGAGCGGCGTCGCCGCGGCGGCGTTCGAACTTTACTATCCGTGTATACCCGCCCGGCCGTTCCTTGAACTGCGGGGCGATTTCATCGAACAATTTTTTCACCGCGTCGCGCGACTGCATGAACGCAAACGCCATCCGGCGCGCGCTCAGGTCACCCTGTTTACCCAAGGTGACCATCTTGTCCGCGAACCGGCGCAGCTCCTTGGCCTTGGCGTCGGTGGTCGTGATCCGGCCGTGGCGGATCAGGCTCAGCACCAGGTTGCGAAACAGGGCCTTGCGATGAGACTGGGTGCGGTTGAGTTTGCGGCCCGAATTGAGGTGGCGCATGTAAGCCTATCTCCCCTCCAGCTTCCGTACCTTGTCGATCCGCCTCAGGCCGACTCGCGCCGTTCCTGCTCCTCGCGCAGGCGATCCAGTTCGCTGCGCGATGGCAGGTTTTCCAGCCGCATGCCCAGCGACAGTCCCATGTCGGCGAGGACCTCTTTGATTTCGGTCAGCGACTTGCGGCCAAAATTCTTGATCTTCAGCATGTCCTGCTCGGTGCGCTGGACCAGCTCGCCCACGTACTTGATGTCGGCGTTCTGCAGCCCGTTAAACGCGCGCACGGAAATCGGCAGGCCCTCCACCGGGCGGAACAGGTTTTCGTTAAGCGGCTCGATCTGCCGCTCCGCCCGCTCGCCCGCCACCGGCGCCTCGGTCTCCTCTTCGGCTCCGGCAAAAATACCCATCTGGTCGCGCATCACCCGCGCCGAGTAAGTCAGCGCTTCGCGCGGCGGAATCGATCCGTCGGTCCAGATTTCCAGCGCCAGGCGGTCGTAGTCGGTGCGCTGGCCGACGCGCGCGTTGGTAACCACGAAGTTCACTTTTTTGATCGGCGAGTAGATGGCGTCCAGCCGGATGGTTCCGACCGGCTCCTCCTCTTCGTCCTCGTTGCGCTCGGCCGGAACATAGCCCCGCCCCTGCTTGATCACCAGCTCCATGTCCAGCACGGCGCCCTTGTCCAGGGTCGCGATATGCTGATCGGGAGTCAGGATTTCCAGGTTGGGACCGCCGGTGATGTCGCGCGCATGGACCACGGCCTCGCCGGTGGCCTTGAGCGTGGCGGTCAGCTGCTCGCCTTCATGCAGCCGCAGGCGCACTTCCTTGAGGTTCAGAATGATGTCAGTCACATCTTCCTTGACCCCGGGAATAGTGGAGAACTCGTGAAGCACGCCCTGGATACGGACCGCAACGACCGAGTAGCCCGGCAGTGAAGACAGCAGGATGCGCCGCAGGGCATTACCGATCGTGATTCCGTAGCCGCGTTCGAACGGTTCGCCGATGAAGCGCCCGTAAGTCGGGGTGACTTCCTTCTCGTCGAACTCGATCGCCTTGGGTTTGATTAAATTGCGCCAGTCCTTTTGCATCTGTTTCTCGACTTGAATGGCGCACGCCGCGCGCACCATTCCTCGGTTTCTTCGCCGTATCTCCTACTTGGAATAATGTTCGACAATCAGTTTTTCACTGATCGGAATCGTAATGTCGGCGCGCGCCGGCAGCGAACGCAGCAAGCCCTGAAACTGTTCGCGCTCAAGCGCGATCCACGGCGGAGTGCCGCGGCGCTGGGACAGCTCGATAGCCTCGGTGATCGTCTTGAGCTGGCGGCTGCTCTCGGCCACGCTTACCATCTGACCCACCCCAACCAGGTAGGACGGCAGATTGACCACCTTGCCATTGATCGCGATATGCCCATGGCGTACCAGTTGGCGCGCCTGGGAGCGCGAATTGGCGAAGCCCAGCCGATAAACCAGGTTGTCGAGACGCCGCTCGAGCAACACCAGCAGGTTTTCGCCCGTGATACCGGAAGTGCGCTCCGCCAGATCGAAGTAATGCGCGAATTCGGTCTCCAACAAACGGTAAATGCGCTTTACCTTCTGCTTTTCACGCAGCCGGATCGAAAACTCCGAAAAGCGCGCGCGGCCCTGACCATGCGCACCCGGCGGATAATTGCGCCGCTCGATCGCGCACTTGTCCGTGTAACAGCGCTCGCCCTTCAAAAACAGCTTGAGTCCCTCGCGCCGACACATCCGGCATACGGGACCGAGATATCTAGCCACTGGTCGTAATCCCTTTCGCCCGTTGCCGAATTACACCCGGCGCCGCTTGGGCGGCCGGCATCCGTTGTGAGGAATCGGCGTCACGTCCTTGATTGAGCTCACGTTGAGTCCCGCGCCCTGCAGCGCGCGCACCGCCGACTCGCGTCCGCCCCCCGGTCCCTTGACGTAAACGATAACGCTGCGCATGCCGACGTCGGCCGCTTTGCGCGCTGCTGCGTCGGCCGCCATCTGCGCGGCAAACGGTGTGCCTTTGCGCGAACCCTTGAAGCCAACCGCCCCCGCGCTGGACCACGCCACCACGAGCCCCTGTGGGTCGGTGATCGTCACCAGCGTGTTGTTGAAGGTGGCGTGAATATGGGCCACGCCTTCGGGCACGCTGCGCTTGACTTTTCTGCGGCGCGGCGCGGTAGCCGGCGCGGCGCCTTCAGCACCGGGCGCCTTGGCGGCCGCCGGTTCCTTTGCCTTTTTGCCTTCTTCTGCCATCTACTCTCGCTCAATAATCAGAAAAACTTCTCGCGCCGACCGCGGAAATAGCAGGGCAAGGGATGCCCGCTTACTGAGCCGCGCGAACGAATCATCCTTTGGACGGTGCCTGCTTTTTGCCCGCCACGATCTTGCGCGGGCCCTTGCGCGTGCGCGCGTTGGTATGCGTACGCTGGCCGCGCACCGACAGTCCACGCCGATGGCGCAAACCGCGGTAGCATCCCAGGTCCATCAGCCGCTTGACCGCCTGCTGCAGTTCGCGCCGCAGGTCACCTTCGACTTTGTAGGAGTTGTCGATGACCTGCCGGATTCTGACCTGCTCCTCGTCGTTCACGTCATCGGTCTTTTTGGCTCCATCGACCCGCGCTTCGCCCAGAATTTTGCGCGCCGAGCTCGGTCCGATCCCGTAGATGTAGGTCAGCGCCACATCCATGCGCTTGGCCTTGGGTAATTCAACGCCCGCGACTCGCATCCGTCACGCCCTCCTAACCCTGACGCTGCTTGTGCCGTGGATTGGAGCAGATGATCCTCACCACTCCCTGCCGGCGCACGACCTTGCAGTTTTTGCAAATGCGTTTAACTGATGCCCGGACCTTCATTGGTAGCTGCCTCGATAACCTGTCAGGACCTGCTAGCGCATGCGGTAAGTGATCCGGCCGCGCGTCAAATCATACGGGGATAATTCCACCGTCACCTTGTCGCCGGGCAGGATCTTGATGTAATGCATGCGCATCTTGCCGGAAATATGCGCCAGTACACGATGGCCATTTTCCAGCGATACCCTGAACATGGCATTGGGCAGGGCCTCGAGGACCGAGCCGGTAACTTCGATTGCGTCGCCCTTAGACATTTTAATTCTGTTCCGTTAAAACTTCCGGTCCATTTTCCGTGATCGCGACGGAGTGCTCGAAATGCGCCGAGAGCTTTCCGTCGGCGGTAATCGCCGTCCAACCGTCATTCAAAATTTTAAGCCGCGCCGTGCCTTCATTGACCATCGGCTCGATCGCCAGCACCATACCGGGCTGGAGACGCGGATTAGGCATCCCCCGCGCAAAGTAATTAGGCACCTGCGGATCCTCGTGCAGGCTGCGCCCGATTCCGTGCCCGGCGAACTCCTCCACGACCGAGAAGCCAGCGCTTTCGGCCGTTTTCTGCACCGCGCAGGAGATGTCGCTCATCCGGTTGCCAACCCGCGCATGCTCTATCGCGGCGTAAAGCGAGTTGCGCGTCACCTCCATCAGCTTGAGCGCGCGGCCGGAAACCTTCCCGATCGGAACGGTGATTGCCGCGTCGCCAAAAAAACCATCATACACCACGCCAAAGTCCAGGCTAACGATATCACCAGCCTTGATTTTGCGCCCCGAGGGGATGCCGTGGACGATTTCTTCGTTGATAGACACGCATAGCGTCTTCGGATAGACGACCCCGCGCGGCCGGTAACCTTTGAACGCCGGATGCGCACCCGACTCCAAGGTCAGCCGTTCGGCCAGCGCGTCCAGTTCGTCCGTGGTCACGCCCGGTGCGACCATCTTGCGCAATTCCGCCAGGATTTCCGCGACAATCCGGCTCGCTTTGCGCATCACGGACAATTCTTCAGGGCTCTTAAGCAGGATCACGCCTGATTGCCGCCCTCCTGAATCACCCCTTTGATACGGCGCCGGATATCATCCAACGATCCTACTCCTTCTATACGCTTGAGTAGACCCCGGTCCTGATAATAGCTAAGCAAAGGCCGGGTCTGGGTATCATAGACCTCCAGACGCATTTTGACCGTGTCTTCGGCGTCATCGTCGCGCTGATACAGTTCCCCGTTGCACTTGTTGCACAAGCCAACGTTGCGCGGCGGATCGAAAATCGTGTGAAACATCGCTCCGCAGTTCTTGCACGTGCGTCGCCCCGAGATGCGCTTGATGATCTCCTGGTCCGGCACCACCAGCGCCAACACCAGGTCCAGCGACTGACAACTGCCCTCCAGCACCTCCCGCAGAGCTTCGGCTTGCGCCAGGGTGCGGGGGAAGCCGTCGAGGATGAACCCGTTGACGGCGTCTGGCTCCCTCAAACGCTCCTCGATCATCTTCAGAACCAGGTCGTCGGGCACCAAGGTACCCTGATCCATGTAGCGCTTGGCTTGCATCCCCAGTGGGGTCTTGTTGCGCACCGCTGCGCGCAGCAGGTCGCCGCTGGCAATTTGCGGAATCTTCAACTCCTCCTCGAGCTGCTTGGCCTGCGTTCCCTTTCCCGCACCCGGAGGACCTAACAATACCAGCCGCACAACCTACCCCTTTCTCGATTTGACCCGGCCGCGCCGCATGAAGCCTTCGTAATTGCGCGTCAGCAGATGAGTTTCCATCTGGGCAATAGTATCGAGCGCGACACCGACCACAATCAGCAGCGCCGTGCCGCCGAAGTAAAAGGGAACGTTGAACTGCTCGATCATGATAGTCGGCAGCACGCACACGGCGCTTACGTAAATCGCACCGCCCAGGGTGATCCGCGACAGCACCCGGTCGATGTACTCGGCGGTGTAACGCCCCGGCCGGATACCGGGAATAAATCCGCCGTATTTCTTGAGGTTGTCGGCGACGTCAACGGGGTTGAACGTAACTGCGGTGTAGAAATAGGTGAAGAATATGATCAACACCACATAGACGACGTCGTAAAACCATCCGCCGGGTGTAAGCAGCGCCGAGTAATTCTTAAGCGCTGGTACAAACGTCGCTAGGGTCGCCGGAAAGACCAGAATCGAGGACGCGAAGATCGGCGGTATCACACCAGAGGTATTGATCTTCAAAGGCAAATGCGAGGTCTGCCCGCCATAGATGCGGCGGCCCACTACACGCTTGGCATATTGCACCGGAATGCGGCGCTGCGCGGTTTCGACGTAAACGATTCCGGCCGTAACGCCGATCGCCAGGGCCAGCACGAACAGCAGCACGAACAGGCTCATCTCGCCCTTGCGCACGAACTCCACGGTCGTGCCCAACGCGCCCGGCAGGCGCGCCACGATTCCCGCCATGATGATCAGCGAAATTCCGTTGCCGATCCCGCGCTCGGTAATCTGCTCGCCCATCCACATGATGAACATCGTGCCGGCCGTCAGGGTCAGCACCGTGACAATCCGGAATGACCAGCCCGGGTTGTAAACGACCGAACCGCCGCCCGGCGCCTGGATCTTCTCCAGCGAGATTGCGATCATCGTTCCCTGCACGAGTGACAGCGCCACTGTGCCATAGCGGGTGTACTGCGTGATCTTGCGCCGCCCCGCTTCGCCCTCTTTGTAAAGCTCGTCGAGATAGGGCGAAGCCACCTTCAACAGATCCAGGATGATAGCGACCGAAATGTAGGGCATGATGCCCAGGGCGAAAACGGAAAACCGCTCCAACGCCCCACCGGAGAAAAGGTTGATCCAGCCGAACAAGGTACTGCGCGCCGCGTCGAAGAACGACGCGAGGGCCTGCCCGTCGATACCGGGCGTCGGCACCGCCACCCCGATCCGGTAAATCGCCAGCATCATGGCCGTGAAAAGCAGCCGGCGGCGCAATTCGGGGATGCGCGAAGCGTTGGAAAAACCTTCAATCATCTCAAAGCTGCAGCGCTCCCTATGCGGCAGCGCTCCCTATAACCTCGGCGGTGCCGCCAGCCGCGGCGATCTTTTCCGCCGCGCTCTTGGAGAATGCGTGAGCCCGGATCGTAAGCGCAGCGCTCACACTCCCGTCACCCAGCACTTTTACCTGCTTGCCAGCGCGCACCAACCCCCGCTCCGCCATCACAGCCGGATCCACGGTGGCGCCTGCCTCGAAGATCGCCAGGCGCCGCAGATTGACGCACGAAAACTCCTCGCGCGCGCGTTCGTTCACCAGCAGGCGGCGAAAGCCGCGCTTGGGCAAGCGGCGCTGCAACGGCATCTGCCCACCTTCGTACCCCGGCGGGGTATTGCCGCCGCTGCGCGACCCCTTGCCCTTGTGGCCGCGCCCGGCCGTCTTGCCATGACCGGATCCAATTCCGCGGCCGATACGCTTGATACGCCGGGTCGAGCCTTCAGCAGGATGTAGATCTGAGAGCTTCATTTACCTTGTCCAATGTCGAGATCAGCCGGCGTGGCCCTGGGACTTCAACTCGGCCACCAAATGTGAGACCCGGCGCAGCATTCCTTCCACCGCCGGAGTACGAACCAGTTCCCGCTCGCGCCCAAGCTTGTTAAGTCCGAGCCCGCGCAGGGTTTCACGCACGCGCTGCGTAGTGCCGATCGGGCTGCGAACCAGCTTAATGCGAATTACCTCAGCCATGCCAGCCATCCATTATTCCGCAGGTGCCGCGGGCGTTTCCGCCGCCGCAGACTCCGGCGCCGTCGCCTCAGGCGCCAGCTGCGCTCGCCGCACGCGAGTAACATCTTCGGGATTACGAAGTTCGATGAGCGCTTCGAAGGTGGCCTTGACCAGGTTGTGCGGATTGGAGGAACCCAGGCGCTTGGTCAGTACATTGCGGATTCCCGCCAACTCGACCACCGCCCGGACGCCGCCCGCCGCGATAACCCCGGTGCCTTCCACCGCCGGCTTCAGCATCACCTTGCCCGCGCCGAACCGCCCTAGGACCTCGTGCGGAATGGTCCCTTCGCGCAGCGGAACGCGGATCAAGCTTTTCTTGGCGCGGTCCACGCCCTTGCGAATCGCCTCGGGCACTTCGTTGGCCTTGCCCAAGCCGAAGCCGACCAGACCGCCACCGTCCCCCGCCACAACCAGTGCGCTGAAGCTGAAGCGCCGGCCGCCCTTGACGACCTTGGCCACCCGGTTGATGTGGACCACCTTTTCCTTGAGTTCCAGACCTTGGGGGTCGATTCGCTCCGCCATTGCAGTTCTCGCTTACCTCTCGCTAAAACTTGAGTCCGGCTTCCCGCGCGGCGTCGGCCAACGCCTTGATCCGGCCGTGATACAGGAAGCCGTTGCGGTCGAAGACCACCTGGCTGATCCCTTTGTCCAGGCAGCGAGCCGCGATTGTTTTGCCCACTGCCTTGGCCGCATTCGCATCGCGCGCGGTCTTGATCCCGCCGCGCACGTCCGTGCTGAGCGTGGAGGCCGCCACCAGCGTGCGGCCCGAATCGTCCGAGATCACCTGGGCATAGATATGATGCAGTGATCGATAGATCGAAAGTCGCGGTACCTGATCGTTACCACGCACCTTGTGCCGCACCCGCACCTGGCGCGCGGCGCGCTTTTCAACCCGCTCTGATGCCATAATTTTGCGCTCTAACTTGCGACGCTCCAGCTTGCAGCGCCCTAGCCTCCGCTGGCGCCGGCCGCGGCCTTGCCGGCCTTGCGCCGAATCTTTTCTTCCGCGTACTTGATTCCCTTGCCCTTGTAAGGTTCGGGCGGACGCAGGTCGCGTAGTTGCGCCGCCACCATTCCCAGCACCTGCCGGTCGGCGCCCTCCAGCGTAACCGTTACCTGGCGCTCGACCCTGGCGCTGACGCCCGCGGGCAGCTGGTAGAGGATCGGATGCGAGTAACCCAACGTCAGGTAGATGGAATTGCCGCCCCGGACCTCGGCGCGATAGCCGACGCCGTTTATCTCCAGCCTCCGGGTGAAACCCCTGCCGACGCCCTGCGCCATGTTGGCCAGCAGCTTGCGCGTCAATCCATGCAGCGCCCGATCGCGGCTGCCTTCGCCAGGCCGCTTGAGGTTCAGCACGGAATCATGCACCTCGACGCCAAACCCCTCCGGCACCTCCATCTCGAGCTTGCCCTTGGGACCCTCAAACCGCACCAGACGTCCATTGACCGTAGCCTTGACGCCTTTGTCCAGCGGGACCGGCAGCTTTCCTATTCGTGACATTGGTTCAATCCTGAAACGGCCCGTTCAGCAGCGCCGCCAGCTATTTCTTACCATACCGCGACCAGCACTTCGCCGCCGACTTTTTTGCGATGCGCCTCGCGGTCGGTCATCACGCCCAACGGCGTCGACACCACGTTGATCCCCAGCCCGGCGCGAATCTTCGGCATCTCGTCACAGCCCGCGTAGCGCCGCAGGCCGGGACGGCTGACCCGCTGCAATCCACGGATTACCGGTTGGCGATCTTCGGTATAGCGGATGCCGATCACCAACTTGCGCTTGTAGCCCTCGCCGCTGCTGCCTACGGATTGGAGGAAGCCTTCGGCCGCCAGCACCCTGGCCACTGCTTCGCGCAGGTGGGAATGCGGCAACTCGACCTCGGCATGACGCGCATGCGCGGCGTTGCGAATTCTGGTCAGCATTTCGGCAATCGGATCGGTCTGCGACATCTGGGCCTACCAACTAGCTTTGATCACGCCTGGAAGCTGTCCGTTAAGGGCGAGCTTACGCAGGCAGATACGGCACATCTTGAAACGGCGATAGTAACCGCGGCTGCGTCCGCACAGCGGACAGCGGTTGTGCTGGCGCACCTTGAACTTCGGTGTGCGCCTCGCTTTGACCATTAAGGACGTCTTGGCCATCTGAAATCCTGTTTCCCTTACGCCGCGGGCCGGATCGCCGCTTCACCGCCGGCGCCCCTGAAGGGCATTCCCATCGCGCGCAGGAGCATCATGCCCTCGTTGTCGGTGCGCGCCGTAGTGATGATTGAAATCGTCAAACCCTTGACCTTGTCCACCTTGTCCAGGTTGAGTTCGGGAAAAATCGTATGCTCGCGGATGCCCAATGAGTAATTGCCGCGCCCGTCGAATGACTTGTCGCTCACCCCGCGAAAGTCGCGCACGCGTGGCAGGGCGATATTGACCAGCCGGTCATAGAACTCGTACATGCGGTCGCGCCGCAAAGTCACCATCGTGCCGATCGGCATCCCCTCGCGCAGCTTGAAGTTCGAGATCGCCTTGCGTGCGCGGGTGATCACCGGCTTTTGACCCGTGATCTGGCGCAACTCATCGGCCGCGGCGTCGAGCAGCTTGACGTTCTCACGCGCGTCGCCCAGCGCCAGGTTGATTACGATCTTGGCCAGCCGCGGCGCGCGCATGCGGTTTTCGATCTTAAGATCCCGCATGATCTGGGGCATAATCTCGGCTTCGTAGCGCAGCCGCAGACGCGCGGGAATCTTCTCTTCGGGCTCGGCCGCAACCTCGGGCGCCGCCGCTTCGGCCTGCGGAGCCGCGCCCTTCTTCCCCTTGGGTTTCTGAGCGCCTTTGTCCGGCGCTCCCCCTTTCTGTCCCGGCTGCCCGCCTTTTTGTCCTTTTTCAGCCATTAGTCATTACCCAACGGTTCGTGGCAATTGCGGCACACCCGCGTCTTGCTCTTGTCCGCGGCAATCCTGTAGCCGACCCTGACCGGCGCGTTGCAGCGCTCGCAGAAGAACATCAGGTTGGAGATGTCCAGCGCGGCCTCGCGCTCCACGATTCCGCCCGGACTTGCCGCACCGCGCGGTTTGGAATGGCGCTTGACGATGTTGAGCCGCTCCACCGTTGCCTTGCCGGTGTCGGGCAGCACCTTCAGCACCTTACCGGTCTTGCCGCGCTCGCGTCCGGCAATCACCATCACCATGTCGTTCTTCTTGATAGCCCACTTGCCGGACATCACAGCACCTCGGGCGCCAGGGAGATGATCTTCAGAAACCGCTTGGCGCGCAACTCGCGCGCGACCGGCCCGAAAATGCGCGTCCCGATCGGCTCGTGCTGATTGTCCACCAGCACCGCCGAGTTGTTGTCGAAGCGGATATAGCTGCCGTCGGCGCGGCCGATCTCCTTGGCCGTACGCACGATCACCGCCTTGGCCACATCGCCCTTCTTCACCTTGGCGTTGGGGATCGCTTCCTTGACCGCCACCACGATAATGTCCCCGATGGTGGCGTACTTGCGCTTGGATCCGCCCAGCACCTTGATGCACATCACTTTGCGGGCGCCCGAATTATCCGCCACATCGAGCACGGTTTGCGTCTGGATCATCTAACTTCCAACTTCACGTCAACTTCGCGGCGTCCGCCTGACTCAGCCCGCGGCCTTCTTCAACACCTTGCTCACGCGCCAGCGCTTGTCCTTGGACAGCGGACGCGATTCGATCAGCAGCACGCGATCGCCCTCGCGGCATTCGCCCTTCTCGTCATGGGCCTTGTAGCGCTGATGCACCCGGATCCTTTTGCCGTACAGCGGATGGGGCACCAGGCGCTCGACGCGCACCACCACGGTCTTCATCATCTTCGCCGACACCACCACGCCTTCGCGCTCTTTGACTCGCTCACGCATTGCCGGCGCCCCTGGCTGCCTCCCTGTTCTTCTGGGTAATGAGCGTCTTGATCCGCGCCAATTCCTTGCGCGCCTTCTGAAAGCCGGAAGGATTGTCGAGCTGATTGGTGCGCAGCTTGACCCGCAGGCGGAACACTTCTTCGCGCACCTCGCGCTCCTTGACCGCCAGGTCGGCGGCGCTCATCTGTCTGAGTTCGTCAAGCTCCAACGGCCCTCACCTCCCGGGACACCACGGCCGTTCTGACCGGCAGCTTCTGCGCCGCCAGCCGCAGCGCTTCGCGCGCGGTCGCGTGATCAACGCCTTCCATCTCGAACAGGATCCGTCCGGGCCGAATCACCGCCACCCACGCCTCGGGCGAGCCCTTGCCCTTGCCCATGCGCGTTTCGGCCGGTTTTTTACTGATCGGCTTGTCGGGAAACACCCTGATCCACACGCGCCCGCCGCGTTTGATATGGCGGGTCAGCGCTATACGGGCGGCCTCCAGGGCGCGTGCGCTGAGCCATGCGCGCTCCATGGTCTTGAGCCCGTAATCGCCAAAAGCCAGCTCCACGGCGCGCGACTCGGTGCCGCGACGGCGTCCTTTCTGCATCTTGCGGTACTTGGTTCGTTTGGGCTGAAGCATGGGACCCTGGCCTTAAGCCGCGCCGGTGGCGCGCTTGTCGTCTTCCTCCTGGCGCGTGATGATCTCGCCGCGAAAGATCCATACTTTGATCCCGATTACGCCGTAAGTGGTCTTGGCTTCGCCAAATCCGTACGACACGTTGGCGCGCAGCGTCTGTAGCGGCACGCGCCCCTCGCGGTACCATTCGCGGCGCGCGATTTCCGCCCCTGCCAGCCGCCCCGAGACGTGAATCTTGACTCCCTGCGCACCCATCCGCATCGCGCGCGTCACCGCTTCCTTCATCGCGCGGCGAAACGCGACGCGCCGCTCCAGCTGCAGGCCGACGTTTTCAGCCACCAGTTGCGGGTCGAGGTCGGGCCGGCGAACCTCATGGATATTGATGTAGGCCTCGCGCCCCTTCATCAATTTCTGTATGTCAACTTTCAGCTTCTCGATCTCGGCGCCCTTCTTGCCAATCACGATCCCGGGACGCGCGGTATGGATATTGATCTTGGCCTTGTTCGCCATCCGCTCGATCTCGATGCGCGAAATCCCGGCATGGTACAGACGCTTCTTGATGAACTCGCGCAGGCGCAGATCCTCATGCAGCAGCGTGGTGTAGGGATGGCCGGCGAACCACTTGGAATCCCAGCCTTCGATAACTCCCAGCCGAAAGCCTCTTGGATGTGTCTTCTGACCCATAAATGCCTCGAACTACTCGGGCCGTTCGTCCAGCACCACGGTCAGGTGGCTGGTGCGTTTAAGAATCGGTGTGGCACGCATATGCGCACGCGGCAGCGAGCGCTTCCAGGTCGGTCCGTCGTCGGCCACGGCATGTTTGACGAACAGCCGGTCCTCGTCCACGTTCTGCAGGTTGCGCGCATTGGCCACCGCCGACATCAGGGTCTTGGCGAGTATCTTGGCGCCGCGCTTGGGCGTGTATTCCAGGATCGACACCGCTTCATCCAGACCCTTGCCCTTGATCAGCTCGCATACCAAGCGCAGCTTTTGCGGTGAGATACGGATAAACCTGGTTCTGGCTGTAGCTTCCATCGCAGTGCTTTCTACCTGCCGCCGCCCCGCACTTCACCTTTGCGCTCTCCGGCATGGCCATGAAATGTGCGGGTCGGAGAAAACTCACCCAGCCGATGACCGACCATATTCTCGGTGCAATAGACCGGGATGAATTTATGGCCGTTGTGGACCGCAAAGGTCAACGCCACAAAATCCGGCGTGATCGTGGAGCGGCGCGACCAGGTCCGGATGATCTGCTTCTCGCCCGACGCCCGCGCCGCATCGACCTTCTTTTGCAGATGTCCGTCCACGAAGGGGCCCTTTTTAAGCGATCTTGCCATGTCTGTTCTCCGGCCTTATCCGCGCTTGCCCCGCGGCCTGCGGCTGACGATGTACCGATCCGAGGTCTTCTTGCCCCGGGTCTTGTAGCCTTTGGTCGGCATCCCCCACGGCGATTGCGGATGATTGCCCTTGGAGCGCCCCTCGCCGCCGCCATGCGGATGGTCCACAGGGTTCATCGCGATACCACGCACATGAGGACGCCATCCCAGATGACGGTTGCGCCCGGCCTTGCCGATCGAAATATTTTCGCTGTCGAGATTGCCCACCTGTCCGACCGTGGCGCGACATTCCGCCTGCACCATCCGCTGCTCGCCCGAGGGCAGCTTGAGCAGTGCGAACTTTCCTTCCTTGGCCATCAACTGGCATTGCGTGCCCGCGCCGCGTGAGAGTTGCGCGCCTTTGCCGGGCTTCAGCTCCACCGCGTGCACGAACGTGCCGGTAGGAATCGAGCGCAGCGGCAGCGCATTGGCCGGCTTGATATCGGCCTGCGGGCCCGATTCAACGTGGTCGCCCACGCGCAGCCCCACCGGAGCCAGGATGTAGCGTTTGTCTCCGTCGCGATAGTGCAGCAGCGCGATGTTAGCCGAACGATTGGGATCGTATTCGAGCGACGCCACCACCGCCGGCACACCGTCCTTGTCGCGCTTGAAATCAATGATGCGCAGGCGGCGTTTGTGACCGCCGCCCCGATGGCGCATGGTCATGCGGCCCAGGTTGTTGCGCCCGCCGGATTTCTTAAGCGGCGCTAGCAGCCGCTTCTCAGGCGGCTTTTGGTCCAGCTCCGAGAAATCCGCCACTTGCATAAAGCGCTGGGCCGGGGTGCGCGGATTGAGTTGAATCACCGCCATCGCTCAGACCCCTTCGAAGAACTCTATCCGGTCACCCTCTTTGAGGGTTACGTAAGCTTTTTTCCAGTCCGGCCGCTTGCCCGACGTGCGCCCCACGCGCCGGCTCTTGCCGGTCAGGTTGATGGTCCTCACCTTGAGCACGGTGACCTTGAACAACTCCTCAACCGCGTCGCGAATGGCGCCTTTGGTCGCCTCGGGCCGCACCCGGAAAATCACCTGGTTGGACTTCTCGCTGACCATCGTGCCCTTTTCGGTGATGAGCGGGGACTTGATCAATCCGTAATCCGTCATCACTCGCCACCCGCCGCTTCGCCCGCCGCAAACCGCGCTTCCAGGGCGCGCGCGGCCTTGGCGGTCAACAGCACTTCGTCGTAGTTGAGAATGTCGTAAACGTTAATTCCCGCCACCCGCAACACCTTGTGCGCGGCCAGGTTGCGAAGCGCCCGTACCACGCCTTCTTCGCCTTCGCCCAGCACCACCAACGCATGAGCCAGGCCCAGGCGATCGAGCGCGGCCTTGGCCGCCTTGGTCTTGAGTTCCGGGAGTTCCAGCGACTCGACGACCATCACCTTGCCCTCGCGGGCGCGCTCCGACAGCGCCAGGCACAAGGCCTTGGCCAGCGCCTTCTTCGGCATCCGGTATGAGTAGTCGCGCGGCTGCGGTCCGAAAGTCGTTCCGCCATGACGCCATAGCGGCGAGCGGGTCGAACCCGCGCGCGCCCGTCCGGTATGCTTCTGGCGCCAGGGCTTGATACCGCCGCCTGAAATCAGGCCGCGAGTCTTGGTCGATGCGGTGCCAGCGCGCCGGTTGGCAAGCTGCATCCGGACCGTTTCCTGGAGCAGGCTTGAGTCGGCGGCGCAATTGAAGACGCGGCCGGCCATCTCGATTTCGCCGTTGCGCTCTTGCGCGGCCGAGAACAGCGGCAGCTTGACGGGAGTACTACTAGCTTCAGGCATTTTCCCCACGCTCCGCTTCGGTGCGGCGATGCTTGGCGGCGTGCCTGACCACAATGATTCCGCCCTTGGCGCCCGGAATCGCGCCCGAGATGACAATCGCATTGTCGTCGGCCAGGACCTGGAGCACCTCCAGGTTGGGCACTGTTACCGCTTCGTTGCCCATCTGACCCGCCATCCGCAGGCCCTTGAACACCCGGCCCGGATACGAACGATTACCGATCGAGCCGCCATGGCGGAAGTACTCATGGGTTCCGTGCGAACCCGGAAAGCCGCCAAAATGATGCCGGCGGATGACACCGGCATAGCCGCGTCCCTTGGACACTCCGGCCACATCCACCATGTCACCAGCCTCGAACACGTCCGCCGCAGCGATCGCCTGACCCAGCTTTATTTCGCCCTCGCCCGCGGCGCGAAACTCGCGCGTGGCAACTCCCGGCGCGGTCTCGCTTTTGGCGAAGTGGCCGCGCTGCGGCGCGCGCACGCGCGAATGCTTCTTGCGCCCGAAGGTGACCTGGATGGCGTCATAGCCGTCGGTCGCCGCAGTCTTGACCTGGGTCACATGACACGGGCCCAGCGCCACCACGGTAGCCGCGCGCAGCACGCCGCTTTCGTCGGCGAATTCGGTCATGCCGAGCTTTTTTCCGATTAAACCGGTAAGCACTGCACTACTCGAGTTTGATTTCGACATCCACGCCGGCGGCCAGGTCCAGTTTGCCCAGCGCGTCGATGGTCTGTTGCGTTGGCTCGAGCACGTCCAAAAGCCGCTTGTGGGTGCGGATTTCGAACTGCTCGCGCGACTTCTTGTCCACGTGGGGCGAGCGGTTGACCGTAAAACGTTCGATCCGCGTGGGCAGCGGGATGGGCCCCGCCACCCGACCGCCGGTGCGCCGGATGGTATCTACAATCTCGCGCACTGACTGATCGAGCAGCCGGTAGTCGTACGCCTTAAGACGTATCCGAATCTTGTCGTTCATCCTGTCAGCCACGTCTAAAGGCTCCTCCCGCCCACTCGTCTCATCAGTTACTTCGCGATCTTTGAAACGACGCCGGCTCCGACGGTGCGGCCGCCCTCGCGGATAGCGAAGCGCAGACCTTCATCCATCGCCACCGGCGTGATCAGCTCGCCGGTGATCTTGACGTTGTCGCCGGGCATCACCATCTCGGTGCCCTCAGGCAGATGCAGGATGCCGGTCACGTCCGTGGTACGGAAGTAGAACTGCGGCCGATAGCCGTTGAAGAACGGGGTATGACGTCCGCCCTCTTCCTTGGTCAGGATGTAGACCTCGGCTTCGAAGTTGGTGTGCGGCGTGATCGATCCGGGCTTGGCCAGAACCTGGCCGCGCTCGACTTCTTCACGCTTGACACCGCGCAACAGCACGCCGATGTTGTCGCCCGCCTGGCCTTCATCGAGGATCTTGCGGAACATCTCGACGCCGGTGACCACGGTCTTGCTGGTGTCGCGGAAGCCCACGATCTCGACTTCTTCGCTCACCTTGACCCGGCCGCGCTCGACGCGTCCGGTCACCACGGTGCCGCGGCCGGAGATCGAAAACACGTCCTCCACCGGCATCAGGAAGGGCAGATCCACCTGGCGCTCGGGCTGCGGAATATAGCTGTCAACCGCCGCCATCAGATCCAGGATCGGCTTGCACTTGGCGCAGTCGTCCTTGCCGCAGCCGCATTCCAGGGCCTGCAGCGCGCTGCCGCGGATAATCGGCGTCTCGTCGCCGGGGAAATCGTACTTCTTGAGCAGGTCGCGGACTTCCAGCTCGACCAGGTCGAGCAACTCGGGGTCGTCCACCATATCGACCTTGTTCATGAACACCACGATTGCGGGAACGCCGACCTGGCGGGCGAGCAGGATATGCTCGCGCGTCTGCGGCATCGGGCCGTCGTTGGCGCCCACCACCAGGATCGCCCCGTCCATCTGGGCGGCGCCGGTGATCATGTTCTTGATGTAGTCGGCATGCCCGGGGCAGTCGACGTGCGCGTAGTGCCGGTTGGCGGTTTCGTACTCGACGTGCGCAATTGCGATCGTGATACCGCGCTCGCGTTCCTCGGGAGCTTTGTCGATCTGATCGAAGGCTACAAACTGCGCCATCTTCTTGGACGCCAAAACCTTGGTGATGGCCGCGGTGAGTGTCGTCTTGCCGTGGTCGATGTGACCGATGGTACCGACGTTTGCGTGCGGCTTGGTTCGTTCAAATTTAGCCTTGCCCATGATCTCTCTCCCGTTAGTCGGAAACTCTTTGCTTAAAGGCGCGGACGCGGTTCGTCGCCACCGTTGCGCGCCATCAACTCCTCATAGATCTGCTGCGGGACCGCCTCGTAAGCGGCGAACTGCATCGTGTAGGTCGCGCGCCCCTGCGTAATCGAGCGCAGCCGCGTCGCATATCCGAACATCGTGGCCAGCGGCACCCGCGATTCAATCACCTGGGCGCCCCCGCGGTTCTCCATACTCAAGATCTTGCCGCGGCGCGCGTTGAGGTCGCCGATGACCTCGCCCATGAACTCCTGCGGCGTCACCACTTCGACTTCCATCACGGGTTCCAGCAGGATCGGACCGGCTTTCTCCGCCGCCTCGCGAAACGCCATCGAACCGGCGATCTTGAACGCGATCTCCGAGGAGTCCACCTCGTGATAAGCGCCGTCGAGCAGGCTGGCCCTGATGTCCACCATCGGATAGCCCGCCAACACTCCGTTTTCCATCGATTCCTTGATCCCGGCCTCCACCGACGGGATGAAGTTGCGCGGGATTACGCCGCCCTTGGTCGCGTCAACAAACTCGAAGCCCGACCCCTTGCCGAGCGGCTCGATCTTGATCTCAACCACGCCGAACTGGCCGTGGCCGCCGGTCTGGCGCACGAAGCGGCCCTCGGCCTCCACCGTGCGTCGAATCGTCTCGCGATAGGCCACCTGCGGCTTGCCTACCGAAGCATCCACCTTGAACTCGCGCAGCAGGCGGTCAACGATGATCTCCAAGTGCAACTCACCCATCCCGGCGATCAAGGTCTGGCCCGTTTCCGGATCGCTGGTGACACGGAAGGAAGGATCCTCCTTGGCCAGCTTGTTGAGCGACTCGCCCAGTTTGTCCTGGTCGGCCTTGGTCTTGGGCTCGATCGCAATCCGGATGACCGGCTCGGGAAACTCGATGGATTCCAGCACAATCGGATGCGCCGGATCGCACAGGGTGTCGCCCGTGGTCGTATCGCGCAGGCCAACCGCCGCGATATCGCCGGCCAGTACTTCCGAAATCTCTTCGCGCTTGTTGGCGTGCATCTTCAGGATGCGGCCCACGCGTTCGCGCTTTTGCTTGGTCGAGTTGAGCACCGAGGTGCCGCTCTCCAACCGCCCCGAGTACACCCGCAAAAAGGTCAGCGTGCCCAGGTATGGATCGGTCATGATCTTGAACGCCAGAGCCGCAAACGGCGAGTCGTCGCGCGGCCAGCGCTCTTCCATCTTGTCGCCGGCCATTCCCACCACCGGCGGCACGTCGCCTGGCGAGGGCAGGTAGTCGACCACCGCGTCGAGCATCGGCTGAACGCCCTTGTTGCGGAACGCCGAGCCCATCAGCACCGGAACCACCTTCAGGTCCAGGGTCGCGGCGCGCAGCACCTTGCGCAGCATCTCCGCGTCCACCGGCTTGCCTTCGAGGTACAGCTCCATCAAATGCTCGTCGTGATCGGCCAGCGTCTCGACCAGCTTGTCGCGGCGCTCCGTGGCCTGCTCGCGCAGCTCCTCGGGAATAGGCTCGATCTTGTAGTCAGCGCCCAGGGTGTCTTTCTCCCAAATCAGGGCGCGCTGCTCGAGCAAATCCACCACCCCGGTAAACTTCTCTTCGGCCCCGATCGGAAGCTGCAACAGCGCCGGAGTGGCCTTGAGCTTGTCGCGGATCTCTGCGGTTACGCGCTCGAAGTCGGCGCCCACCCGGTCCATCTTGTTGATGAACGCCACGCGCGGAACGCGGTACTTGTCAGCCTGCCGCCACACGGTCTCCGACTGCGGCTCCACGCCGCCGACGGCGCAAAATACCGCCACCGCGCCGTCCAGCACGCGCAGGCTGCGCTCGACTTCAATCGTGAAATCGACGTGCCCGGGAGTATCAATAATGTTGATGCGATAATCTTTCCCGTTGCGGGGCCAGAAACAGGTCGTGGCGGCGGAGGTAATCGTGATGCCGCGCTCCTGCTCCTGCACCATCCAGTCCATGGTCGCGGTGCCCTCGTGCACCTCG